>ERZ1034913.3-NODE-3-length-357312-cov-335.587871_pt1 | contig 357312 bp, 340 predicted proteins | sample MGYA00520697_ERZ1034913 | MGnify/ENA primary metagenome ERZ1034913 (study PRJEB33766, sample SAMN09781786) | gut metagenome | biome: gut microbiome | host: Homo sapiens | place: Madagascar | study: EMG produced TPA metagenomics assembly of the PRJNA485056 data...
ACAATTTAGTAATAATGTTGCAGAAGTTCTTTTATAAGAAGTGATGAAGATTAAACATATAGTTGTGTTTTAGGTGGTTTGATTGAAAAACATTCCAATTAAAGAAAAATCAATAATTAAACAATAAATATTGAAATTTGTAAGGAGAAGTTAGGTTATGACAAAAGTATTGATACTCGCAGGAGGGTTAGGTACACGCTTGGGTGAAGAAACAGGCACAAAACCAAAGCCAATGGTAGAAATTGGCGGATACCCAATTTTATGGCACATAATGAAGATATATTCTCATTATGGATATAATGATTTTGTCGTTTTAACTGGATACAAATCTCATATAATTAAAGATTACTTTGTTCATTATTACCAAAGATATTCAGATGTCACAATAGACCTAAAAACAAATAATATTGAACTGCACAAAATGCGTACCGAACCTTGGAAAGTTACAATGCTTTATACAGGTCAAGATACAATGACAGGCGGTAGAATTAAAAAAGCTCAAGATTATGTTGGAAACGAACCATTTTTATTGACTTATGGAGATGGGGTTTCAGATGTTAATATTGCAGACTTGGTTGAATTTCACAAAAAATCAGGCAAACTTATGACAATGACATCTGTTCAGCCTTCAGGAAGATTTGGAGCATTAAATATCACAGAAGATAATCAAATTACTTCATTCAAAGAAAAACCAAAAGGCGATGGTGCTTGGATAAATGGAGGATTTTTTGTCTGTCAGCCTGAAGTTTTTGATTTTATTGAAGCAAATAATCCAAAAGAAATTTTTGAAAGACGTCCATTAGAAGCGATTGCAAATGCTGGACAACTTATGGCTTATAAGCATAGCGGGTTTTGGCGTCCAATGGATACCTTGAAGGATAAAATCGAATTGGATGAAATGTGGACATCAGGTAATGCACCTTGGAAAGTTTGGGATAAACAAAATGCATTTGTAAGTATGGCAGGAAAGGTGTAGATTATGACAAAAAAGGTTTTAATAACTGGTGGAACAGGTTTTATCGGTAAAAATGTTGTAGCAGAACTTATTAAAAGGGGTTATGAAGTTCATTCGCTAGTTTTTCCACCATTTGCACCTGAACAAAAGGGACTTGTGCAGTATGAGATGAATTTGATGGATTCAAACGCTGTAGATAAATTTTTATCAGAACATCATTTTGAAAACTTAATTCACCTTGCTTGGTATGTCGGTAAAGGGTGTCAAACTTCTGATGTTAATTTGGATTGGGTCTCAGCTTCCCTTGGGTTATTAAAATCATTTAAAAATTATGGAGGTAAAAGAGTATTATTTACCGGTTCTGTCTCAGAATATGATTATCAATACGGCTTTATGACAGAAGATAAAACCCCATTAAATAATGAGTATTTGTATGGGAAGTCAAAAGCTGCTTTGTATTCATTAGCAAAATCTTATTGTAAGATGAATGATTTAGATTTTAAATGGGCTAGGTTGTTTAATGTTTATGGCCCAAATGAAAGACCTCAGAGATTGATGCCAAGTGTAATTACCGCTTGTTTAAAAGGGGAAGATGTAAAAGTTTCAACTTGTACAAAATTTCAAGATTATTTGCATGTTGAAGATTTGGCACAGGCAATTGTTGCATTGTTTGAAAGTGACGTGAAAGGTGCTGTAAATATCTGCTCTGGTCAGCCTATTCAATTACGTACAATTGTTGAAAGAATTGCACATTTTACAAATTTTGCAGGGAAAATCGAATGGGGAGCTATTCATACATATTTTGAAGAACCAGTAGTTGTGGGCAATAATTCAAAATTGCGTGATTTAGTAAAATTTACCCCTAAATACACTTTAGATGAAGGCTTACAACAAACTATCAATTGGTGGAAAGAAAATATTAAGGAGATAGCCAATGTATAAGAACATATATGCAGGAAAAAGAGTTTTCTTAACAGGTCACACAGGATTTAAGGGTAGTTGGTTAGCTTTGTGGTTGACCAGTTTAGGTGCAAAAGTTTGTGGATATTCACTAGCTCCAAATACTAATCCTTCTATGTTTAATGTTTTGGATATTGAACACAAAATCGAAAAATCTATTTTCGGCGATATATTGGATGAAAAAACTTTAGAAAGAGCTATTTCAGAATTTCAACCGGATATTGTATTTCATTTAGCTGCTCAACCATTGGTAAGGCTATCATATCGTGAACCAATTTTGACCTATAAAACGAATGTCATTGGAACTTTAAATATTTTAGAAATGGCAAAAAGATGTAAATCAGTAAAAGCATTTGTAAATATTACGACTGATAAATGCTACGAAAACAAAGAAGTAAATCGCGGATATAAAGAAGATGAACCTATGGGTGGATATGATATGTATTCTTCATCAAAAGGCTGTGTTGAGATTATGTCATCCTCTTTTAGACGTTCCTTTTTACAAGAAGAAGGTACTTACGCAATGGCAACAGCTAGAGCAGGTAATGTAATCGGTGGTGGAGATTGGGCAGAAGACAGATTAATTCCGGATTGCGTTCGCTATATCAATGCCGGTGAAAAAATCGAAATCAGAAATCCGATAGCAGTTCGCCCTTGGCAACACGTATTAGAACCTCTTTCAGGGTATTTGTTGTTAGGACAAAAACTATTAGAAGGTGGTAAGAAATATGCCGAAGGTTTTAACTTTGGTCCAAATGAGGATAGTGTTTTAAGAGTTGCAGAAGTTGCAGAAAAAGCTTGTAAATATTATGGCAAAGGAGAGGTCGTTATTCATAAAAGAGATAATTTACACGAGGCGAATTTACTAATGCTAAATATTGAAAAAGCAGAAAAAGTCTTAGGTTGGACTCCAACATACACTGCGGATGATGCTGTAAAAAACACAATTGAATGGTACAAACATTTTTACGCTAAAGATGTAGATATGTATGAATTTACGATGAACCAAATTAAAGAATATGAGGGAAATATTAAATGGGAACAATAATTTTGGGTAGTGGAATATCTGGAATCTCTGCAGGTTATCATTTGGAAAAAGCTGGAGAACCTGTCGTTATTTACGAAAAAGATAGCGATTGGGGCGGATTGTGCGGAAATTTTACAATAGATGGTTTTAGGTTTGATAGATTTGTGCATTTCACATTCACTGACGACCCATATATCAAAGGAATTTTTCAAAAATCTTCACCTTTATACGACCATCCGTCAATTTCAACCAACTACTATAAAGGTTATTGGTTGAAACACCCTGCACAAAACAATCTTGCACCATTGCCAACAGAAGATAAAGTCCAAATTATCAAAGGATTTATCAATCGTAAAGAAAAACCTGTTGAACAGATTTCTGATTATGAAGAGTGGTTAAGAGTTCAATTTGGGGATTATTTTGCAGAAAATTTCCCTTTCAAATATACAAGAAAATATTGGGGCTTAGAACCTAAAGAACTTGAGACAAAATGGGTAGGCAATCGCATGCATTCACCAGATTTGGATGAAGTCTTGCGTGGTGCTTTTGAAGTTCAAGATAAGAATTTTTATTATACAAAATATATGAGATATCCTAAAAAAGGTGGTTTCCGTTCGATTTTGAGCGATTGTAGAAAAGGTTTGGATATCAGGTTCAATAAAGAAGTTGTAAAAATTGACCCTAAAGATAAAGTTGTAACATTTAAAGATGGAACAACTCAAAATTACACAAGACTTATTTCATCTCTTCCGTTACCGGAAATTGTCAAAATGATTGACGGGATTCCAAGTGAAGTTGTGAAAGCCGGTGAGAATTTGCATAATACTTGTGGATATATGATTTCGTTAGGTTTCAAACGACCTGATGTTGCAAAATACTTGTGGTTCTATATTTATGATGAAGATATTTTGTCTTCTCGAGTTTATTCACCTAGCATGAAATCTCCTGATAATGTGCCTGGGGGGTGTAGTTCTTTGCAGGCAGAAGTCTTTTTTGATTGCAAGGCTGATATTCCAAAACCTGAAATTGTTTTGAAAAACACAATAGAAAAACTTTCAAAAATGGGATTGTTCACCGAGGATGAAATTGTTGTTAAGGATATTCGCTTTGAAAAATATGCAAATGTAACCTTTGACAAAGCGATTTATACAAACCGTCAAATCGTGCTTGATTATTTGAAATCTCAAGGGATAGAAAGTATTGGCAGATTTGGCAAATGGGAATACATGTGGACATTCCAAGCCTTTGCCGATGGCATGAAGTGTGTGAAAGGGGGAAAAGATGATTAAAGAAAATAATATAAATTTAGAAACTATTGAACCAGTTTGGACAGAAAATTTTACAGCAATTGCTGCAAATTCTTCAAATGAATATGTTCCATATTTATCAGTTTATTTAGAATCCATACTGAAAAATACTTCAGAAAATCGAAATTATGACATTGTTATTCTAGAACAATCAATTACAGAAGAAAATAAAGAAATTTTGAATTTAAAATTTCAAAATAAAAAAAATATATCTTTAAGGTTTTTTAATCCTAGTGATTTATTTAAGGAAGAGACCTTAAATGTTACTCATAAATATTTATGTAAAGAATCTTACTTTAGATTATCCGCTCCAATTATTTTTAATAAATATGAAAAGCTTATATTCACAGATGTTGATCTTATATTTAATAATGACCCTTTTGAATTAGCAAATATTGAAATGCATGACTCACCTATTTTAGCTGTACTTGAACCTATATGGAGCCGTTGGATAAATAATGATGAAACTATTTCAGGGGTAAATATTCGAAATTATACAAAAGAAAGACTAGAACTTACAGATCCACATCATTATTTCAATACTGGTGTTATGCTAATGGACATTAAAAAATTAAATGATTTAAATTTTTCCATGAATGCAATTGATAAATTATCTGCAAAAGTCAAATATCTATACCAAGATCAAGATGTTATAAATGAAGTTTTAATTGACAAGATTGGTGTACTTCCTTGGAGTTGGAATAGTGAAATTTTAGGAAATACAAATGTAATAGAAGAAGCTGAAGAATATTTTGCAGAATATTGCAACTATGAAAAACAGAATATTATTCATTGGGTTGGAGGAAATAAACCTTGGATTCAACCAACTAGAGATAAAGCCTATATATGGTGGAGTTATGCAAGACAAACACCTTACTATGAAACAATAATATCAAGAATGATTAGAGCTCAAATGGGTGGACAAATGAGTGAAGCTTTCAAATATAGAATGACTGTTCTTAAATACTGGAAATATAAATTATTATCAAATATTACATTTGGAAGTCTAAAAGAACATTACGTAGAAAAAAGAATCAAATGGAAAAATAAAATTTGGTTAGCAAAACAATTAAGAGGTTAAGATGAATAATATTAAAATATCTGTATTAGTTTCAATATATAACCATGATGTAAAATATGTCAGAAAATGCTTAGAAAGTCTTGAAAATCAAACATTCAAAGATTTAGAAATTATACTTCTTGATAATGGTGCAATTCAAGAAGCAAAAGATTTAATAGAAGAATTTCTTCCAAAAGATAGCAGATTTAAAGTAATTCACATAAAAGAAAATAAGGGATATGGACATGCTCTAAACCTTGGCTTAAAAAAAGCTAAAGGCGACTACATTGGAATTGTAGAATCCGATGATTTTACATCTCCTGATATGTATCAAAAATTATATAATCAAATAAGGAAATTTGATGCTGATGTATGTATTGGGGGATTTTATGTACATTATAGTGATAATAATGATGACCCTAATAATCCTCATACAAGAGATATCTTTAAAAATTCGGATGATAATAAATTATTTTCAATTCTTGATTATCCTTATTTGTACACCTGTCACCAAAGTATCTGGGCAAAGTTATATAAAACTGAAATACTGAAAAGTTTCGGCTTTTCCGAGTCTGGTTGTTACATTGATGCCCAATTTATAACTGAATTGTATTCACGAACTAATAAAATTATTGCGTTAAAAGATTACATTTATTATTACCGAGCAGACAATACAAATGCCTCAAATTCAAATGCTAAACGTGATAAATCATTGATGAGAATTCTTGATGATTGGACGGAATGTAAAAATATTTTGAAAAAACACAATTTGTATAAGCAATTAAGGACAGAGTTATTTTATCATGCCACAAAACCAGGATATCGTTTTTATAAAAATATTGAACACAAATATAAACATGAATTTTTTAAAAAGTGGCAAGCTTTTACACGAGAATTGAAGCATGATAAAAGTTTCAGCTTTGAATATTTCAATAATGAACAAGAAAAATTTATTAAAAATGTCATAAATGGAAATTACAAAGCAACATTAAAAATAAATGATACTCCCACTAATACATTTGTAGAAAATATTTTTTCTATAAAAAACAGCTTATCTAAAAGACACAAAATTATTACAATGTTGGGATTAAAAATAAAAATTAAACGAAAAAAAAAGAAACATCAAAAAGAAATATTGGATGAAATTACAAAACTATACTATTTGCAAAAATCAAATATTCAGGCATCTCAGATACATAAAAAAACATTTTCTAATTATAAGAACATATATGCAGGAAAAAAAATTGTAATGGTTGCATGTGGACCAAGTGCAAAATATTATACTCAGAAAGATTGCAATAGCATTCATATAGGTGTTAATAGAGCATTTTTTAATGACAAAGTTAAACTAAATTTTTTATTTGTTCAAGATAACTTAGAACAGGATATGAAATTTGCAAATTCATATGAAAAAAGTTTTTGTACAAAATTTTATGGCATTCTTCCTGAATACAGGTATTCTCAAGTAAAAAAAGAAATAATTAAAATTTCTAATCAAGATATTTGTACTGCAAATGCAAAACCTTACATTATTGAGGATTCTGTTAGAAATAATTGGGCTCAGCAGCTAGAAGTTGAACCTATTGGAGATTGGTGTGGTTGTGTATTTTCAGCTCTACAATTTGCATTGTATACAAATCCATCAACAATTTATTTAATTGGATGTGATTGTACTGATAATGGACATTTTTATAAAGAAAAAGAAACAAATTTTAAAAGTAAAAATATAAAAAATTTATCTTATCAAAAAAAATCTTGGATAGAATTTTTTAATTTTACAAACAAATACTACCCCGATACAGAAATCATCTCTGTGAATCCGGTAGGGTTAAAGGGGATGTTCAGGGATGTGTATACCCAAAGTTATGTTGATGAACATCCGGAATTATTAAATGAAGATATTGAAATTTTAAAAGACGAAGAATTAGTTAGTAAATAAGGAGAAAGAAAATGCAAAAACCTGTTATTATTGCAGAAATTGGCTGTAACCACAAAGGCGATATGAATATTGCTCATAAAATGATTAAACTATTGGGAACTTTTAGACTTTTAAACGAAAATTCCTACATAGATATTGTTAAATTCCAAAAACGTACAAACAAAGAACTTCTCACTCCGGAAGAGTACAATGCTCCACATCCGCATCCTGAAAACAGTTACGGAAAAACTTACGGTGAACACAGAGAATTTTTAGAATTCAACCTTGAACAACACAGACAGTTAAAACAATGGTGTGAAGAAGAAAATCTTACCTATTCTACTTCAACTTGGGATTTGACTGCCGCAAAAGAAATTGTTAGTCTGAACCCTAAACTTATCAAAGTTCCTTCTGCAAGTAATTTGAATTTCGAAATGCTTGAATACCTAAGAGATAATTATAATGGCGAAATTCACCTATCTTTTGGAATGACAACTCATGAAGAAGAAAGAAAAATTATCGACTTTTTCAAAGAAAAAAATCGTGCTAAAGATTTGGTAATCTATGCTTGTACATCAGGTTATCCAGTGCCATTTGAAGATATCTGTTTGAACGAAATTACACGATTAAAAGAAATGTATGGCGATATTGTTAAAGGTATCGGTTTTTCAGGTCACCATTTAGGAATAGCAGTTGATGTTGCTGCTTTAGCTCTAGGAGCTACATATTTTGAAAGACACTTCACTCTTGATAGAACTTGGAAAGGTACAGACCATGCGGCATCTCTTGAACCTCAAGGGTTACAAAAACTTGCAAGAGATTTAAGACAAGCCCAAATGGCTCTTCAACCAAAGAAAAAAGAAGTTTTGGATATTGAAGAAGTTCAAAGAAAGAAGCTTAAACACGTTGTAGAATTGGTAAAATAGGAAGAAATCATGTCAAATATCGCGTTTATTCCTGTGCGAGGAGGAAGCAAATCTATTCCTCTAAAAAATATAAAAATTTTAGCCGGAAAACCTTTGGTTTATTGGACAGCCAAAGCGGCTAATGATTCCAAATGTATAGACAAAGTTATTATTGCAACTGATAGCGAAGAAATTAAAAATGCTGTTAAACATTTTGACCTAAATAAAGTTGAAATATACGACCGCAAGAGTGAAAATGCTCAAGATTTTTCTTCAACAGAAAGCGTAATGCTTGAATATATAAATGCGAAAAACTTGGATAAGGAGGATTTATTCTTTCTTATCCAAGCAACATCTCCTCTTTTAAAATCAAAACATATTGATAATATGTATCAAAAATTCAGAGACGATAAAGCAGAGTCAAGTTTGTCTTGCGTTAAGACAAAACGTTTCTTTTGGTCAAAAGATGGTCAATCGCTCAATTATGATTACAAAAACAGACCAAGACGTCAGGATTTTGAAGGTTTGATGATGGAAAACGGAGCTTGTTATATCAATTCGGTTGGGAATATTTTGCGAGATAAAAATAGACTTTCAGGTAAAATTTCAGTGTTTGAAATGCCTGAATACACTGCTGTTGAAATTGATGAACCTGATGATTTTCTACTAATTGAAAAACTTATGGAGAAACATAAAGATGACTAAGATTAAACTTTTTGCAACAGATATTGACGGAACAATGACTGACGGTTGTATGTATTATGCCGAAAATGGAATGGAATTAAAAAAGTTCAATTTCCGTGACGGTATGGGATTTCAACTTCTTCGAGAAGCAGGAATTAAAACTGCGATAATTACATCTGAGAAAACAAATATTGTCCAAAAACGGGCAAATAAATTAAAAGTTGACTATCTTTGTATGGGAACTTGGAAGAAGTTGGATTTTGTTAAAGATGTTTGTAAAAAATTGGGGATAACACTTGATGAAGTAGCTTATATCGGAGATGACATAAATGATATTGAACTTTTATCTGCAGCTAAATACAAAGCCTGCCCAAATGATGCTGTAAAAAAAGTTAAAGAAATTCCAAACATTTTGGTATTAGAAAGTAAGGGTGGATATGGAGCTGTTAGAGAATTTATTGAATATTTAATTGGAGTAGAAGATGCCTAATATAAAAATATTTATATCTTATAAAGACAAACATCCGGTTATAAAATCTGAAATAATTCAACCTATCCAAACAGGGCGAGCTATTGCAGATGAAGAGTTTGAGGGAATGATTGGTGATAATACGGGAGAAAATATTTCAAAAGACAATCCTCGTTATTGTGAATTGACAGCTCAGTACTGGGTTTGGAAAAATTATCAAGAAATTGGTAATCCTGATTATGTTGGGTTTATGCATTATCGCAGACATTTTTTGTTTAATGAAAAACTCCCTTTAACAAATAGTAAATGGCTAAATAATGGGAATGTTTATTATTTCCCTGAAGTTTGCCCTCAATATATGGAATATTTGAACGATGAATCCATAAAATCGTACTTTCAGGCATGTAATTGTATGGTTATAAAACCGTATGACATAAAAAATATTAAGGAAAAATACGAAAGAATAAGAGATAACTATATTACTCTAAAAGAGCAAGAAGGGCGATTCTACGACATATTTCTTGATGTTATAAAAGAGCTTTACCCTGATTATTTGGAAGAAATTGAAGAGTTTGACCGTGGAACCCAAATGTATCTTTGCAATATGTTTGTTATGCGAAAGGATTTGTTTGAAGATTATTGCGAATTCCTGTTTTCAACTTTAAAAGAAATTGATAACCGTATAGATTCAACAAATTTTTCTTCTGCAAAATCAAGGTTTTTAGGCTTTTTAGGTGAATTTGTTCTGTCTATTTATATGTTCAAATTGAGGAAAAATCCGAATATTAAAATAAAAGAAATGAATGCTTCTTTTATTTTAAAGCCGAATGAAAAGTATTTAAAAAAATATAACAAATACAAAATTTTAAGACATTTTGTATTCGGGAATTTAAAAAAACGCTACGAAAAACGCTATCAAGATTTGAAAAAGTTTTTAAATACCGAAAAAATTTTTGATGAAACATGTTTTAAGATACATAGACCTTGGGGATATTACGAATGTATTGCAAAAGGTGAAAATTATTTAGTAAAAAGAATTACGGTTAAACCGAATGAATCACTTTCTGTTCAAAGTCATAAGCACCGTTCTGAAATTTGGACGGTTGTCAAAGGAATTGCAACTGTTTTAAAAGATGATAAATATCATACTCTTAAAATTGGAGAAACAGTAGAAATACCAGTCGAAAGTGTACATAGTTTAATAAATTCAACAAATGAAGAAATTCAAATTGTAGAAGTTCAATTTGGAGAGATTCTATCAGAAGAAGATATTACAAGGTATCAAGATAAATATGGCAGGATAAACGGAGAAAAAGATAATTAAAATGGAAAATATAAATATTCTAAATAAGCTAAAAACATTTTTAAATAACCAGCGATTTTACGTAAATTATAGCAGAATGTGGCCGTACGTAAAACCATTTTGGTTCAGAGCATTGTGTTCAATGCTAATTTGTATTCCAATCGGTTCGTTAGATGCGGTTATCGCACTAGCTCTAAAACCATACATGGATATAGTTATGGTAGATAAAAGTATTCAATCTCCATGGTATATTCCACTTGGAATTGTTGCTTTTACATCTATTCAAGGTGGTTTAAAATACCTATCAGCGTACCTTTCAACTTGGGTTGGCGGAAAAATTACAAACGGTTTAAAATTTGAACTATTTAAAAAACTTTTGACTTTTGAAACATCTTTCTATGACAAAAGAAAATCGGGAGATGTCGTATTTCAATTTAATAACCAAGCAGATAGTGCGTGTTCAGGTTTGTTGAACAATTTAAGCGTATTTATGCAAAGAATTTTCTCCTCAATTTCTTTGGTGTGCGTTTTATTCTATAACTCTTGGCAGTTAGCATTGATTGCATGTGTTGTTTTAGCTTGTGCATTTGCCCCTGTTGCAAAACTCCAAAAACGCATTAAAGATGTTATGAATAAATCAGTTGTTGCGGATGCTGCAATTATTACTGAATACAATGAAGTGTTTGCAGGAAATAAAACAATCACTTCATACAACTTACAAGCACATGAAACAAATAAATTCCATTGGATTTTGAATAACATTTTTAACTTGAAAATTAAAATGGTGCAAAAAACTCAGTGGCTGTCTCCAATGATGCACGTAATTGTATCTGTTGGTATTGCTGCTGCAATCGGTTACGGTTCTCATTTGATTATGACTAAAGCTATTACAAGCGGTAACTTTGTATCATTTATTACTGCATTAATTCTACTTTATACACCTGTTAAAAATATTGGTAATAACTTGAACCAAGTACAATTCTCATTTTTTGCTATTGAAAGAATTTTTGCACTATTAGATTCAAAACCTGTAATTAAGGATAAAGAAAATGCTGTTGATTTATCTTCTCACCCTGAAAAGATTGAATTCCAAGATGTATGTTTTGAATACATTAAAAACACTCCGATTTTGAAACATATAAGTTTAGATATTCATAGTGGAGAAACAATCGCATTTGTCGGAAACTCCGGTGGTGGAAAATCAACAATAGTTAGCTTAATCCCTCGTTTTTATGATGTTAAATCAGGTTCTATTACTATAGATGGTACAGATATCCGCAATTATACCTTGAAATCTTTAAGACAAAGTATTGCTGTTGTTTTCCAAGATAACTTCTTATTCTCCGGCACAATTAGAGAAAACATTATGCTAGGGAATGAAAATGCAACAGAAGAACAAATGCAAAAAGCTATTCAAATGGCATATTTGGATGACTTCATTTCAACTTTAAAAGATGGTGTTGACACCCAAATCGGTGAGAGGGGAATTTTACTATCAGGCGGTCAAAAACAACGTGTTGCAATCGCAAGAGCATTTTTAAAAGATGCTCCGATTATTATCTTGGATGAAGCAACAAGTGCACTAGATAACAAAGCAGAGGCAATTGTACAAAAAGCTATCGATAACCTAATGCAGGATAAGACTGTATTTGTAATTGCTCACCGACTTTCAACAATTCGCAATGCAGATAAAATCGTTGTTATTAATCAAGGTGAAATCGCTGAACAAGGCACACACGATGAACTTCTACAAATAGAAAACGGAGCTTACAAAACCCTATACGATATGCAATTCAAAAAACAGGAAGTTGAGGCATAAAAATGGAAAACGAATCACAAATGTTGAATAAATCATTTGGCTTGAAACTCCAAGAATTGAGAAAAGGGCAAAAGATATCCAAACCTGAATTTGCCAAGTATATAAATGTATCATTGGAGGATTTAGATAAATATGAAAAGGGTGATGCTTTTCCCCCAGAGAATGTAATCGCAAATATTATTCAAGTATTGAAAATAGAGCCAAGTGAACTTTTTGCATTTAACCAATATATTGAACAACTAACGAACAACCAAGAGTATGCAAGAATAAAGCAATCTTTAACACCACGAGAATTTCAAGTGTTGTGGTATATGTGTAGAGGTTATGACAATCCTGAAATTGCAGAAGTATTGGAAGTTTCAACACACACAGCCAAAGCTCACGTAGCTGCAATCTTGAGGAAATTTGGAGTGAAAACACGAACAGCAGTTGCATATATTGCGGGAAAGAATTATATGGTGTAGGGATGGAAAAACTAGTTAAATTTGCCTCAACGAACCCAGTGCGGTCGTTCTAGTTGTGTCTTGAGGTCTTGCGCCTAGTCTGACACGTTGTTCCGGAGTTAATTGTTTAATAATTTTTCTTTCAGGTTGAACTGTTGAATTGTTTGCAACTTTCACTTCTGCTCTAGGAGTAACGCTAGAAACTTTGTTATTTACCCTTTGAACTTTTTCAAGTGGTTTTCCTTCTTTGCCGATAGCCCAACGGAATCCTGCAGTTAGAGAAATACCATTACGTCCGCCGTTTTGAATCATAGCTTGACCGAATGCCATGTATCTGTCTTTGAAACGTTTTTGAACCCCAACGCCGTATTGAACATATGGTTTTATACTCATTTCCGGTAATCTAACGTCGTTTGCTGAAACTTTAGATTTGTCTAATAAGTTCCAAATCATGTTAACGCCGATATATGGTTGCCAACCGTTTTTGGTATTAGCAATGAATTTAACACCAGGGGCAATTTGTATTGCATGTAATGGGTCGTTTTTAATTCTAACCCCAGCAGCGTTAGTGTAGTCGAAAGTATTAACGAAGGTATAGCTTAATAACATACTAGGTTGTATGATAATTTTTCCTTCTTTAAATTCAAAGTTGTAACCAGTTTTGTTACCAACACCAGCCATAAGCATAGTGTAATTATCTGTACCATACATGGTTCTATTATCGCCAACGATAGCACCAGAAGAAATGGTTGTAGCGTTGAAGAAGTTACCTTTGTATAGAGTTAACGTTCCACCAACAAGACCACCGTTTTGAGTAGCATCTACTCCAGAGAATCTTTGGCTCGCACCGTTGTAACCGATATATCCAGTCCAAGCTCTATCCCAACCGTGTTTGATAGATTTTATTGGAGTGTCAAAACCAACTAAAGTTCCGTAAGTAATGTTAGAAACTTTAGGGCCGTTTTTAAGTGGAATATTTTCAAAACTTGCATAAGGTTTTACCCAAGCACTAGATGTTTCATTTTGAGCATTGAATAGCGGTGAGAAAGTTCCAACATCTGTAGCATCACCAGTTGGAGATAGAGCGTATCTGTTAGCAGTTTTGATTGCGACACGTTCAAGATATGGAATAGTCATGAAGTTATCTGAGTTTTGGAATGCGTAGTTGAATGTTTGGTTCATAGTTGCATTTGCACCAGCTTGAGAGGCAACTGAACTACTCAATATAGCGGGGTTATATGCATCAGATGGATTCCCAGTAGGAGTAACAGTTATACCTCCACCACCACTAGGGGTAAGGATTTTATCTCCTTTGGTGAACATGAAATATCCACCATCATCTCTGTTGTCATAAATTGCATTGTATTTGTAGATAGGAGTATAGAATGTTGTTTGAGCAGAACTTGGAAGGTTGTATCCTCCGTTAGCTGGCATACCGTTAACAACATTATTTTTCAACCCTGGTTGAGCAAAATATATTTCTGTAACATCTTTTGTTGAATCAGATAACAAATTCATACCAACAACGTTCAAGTTACCTTGGTGAGTGCCGTAATTTGTTGCCGTAATTCTATCCATTTGCTCGTTCGCTAGGTCAACATCTGCAACGAAGTTAGTATTTCCGGAAAGAGTTACGTTGTTTAATGAAGCAACACCAACTTGGTTGTTCACCATAGATAAAGTTCCAGATTGCAAATCTAAATTGTTACCGTCAAGAACATTATCTCTAGCTCCAAGATGTAGATTTGTACCGCTTAATGAAATATCTAAGTTTTCTACGTCGTTGTTGAGTTGAACGACGCTAGAAGAATCACCAGTGATTTTTAGTTCTGGAGTAACAGAAACTTCTGTTGGTGTATCTGTTTCGTTACCATCTTCGTCTAAATAATGTGGTTTATAAGAATCCCATGTTTCATAATATTTATTAACAGGAGTCTTTGTTGTTTCACCAGTAATTTTATCATTAAAGATAATTTTACCATTATTTATAGAGTTAAGTGTTACTGCTGTTTTATGCGGTTCATTTTGATAAAACCATTTTGAATGACTATACCCAAGGTATTTATTTTCAATCATATTGGTTACAAATATTGCTTGTGGGTCTTTTTTGTCTCCATTTTGAACATAGTTTCCAGAGAAAACGGATTCTCCATTATCTGCAACGATATTCAAATCTCTATTACTCCAGATAGCACCACCTTGTGCAGTTCCAGATTCAGATTTTGCGTAGTTTTCTATGAAGGAGGTATTTTGAATCTTACCTATAACCCCAGCTTTTAAGTAACCTGAATGCTCCTTATGATAAGTGTTAAATATTGCACCACCTTGAGCTGCTCCATTTTTTGATTCTACATAGTTGTTATAAAAGAAGGAGTCTGTAATACTGTTTATTGTTCCTCCATTAAATATCGCACCACCTTGAGCGTTACCATTTTTAGCAACAACCATTCCATTATGAGAAAATGTCGCTGTTATATTATCAATAAATGAGAAACGTTCTCCATGCATTGGGTCATAATAACTTTCTTCGTTATATATAGCACCACCAAAGGCAGAGCTTTCAGCATAGTCACCAGTCCTTTGGACACCATTATCTACAAAAGTTCCAATAATATCTGTAATTCCACCATAAATATTGGCAATCCCTCCTCCTTGGTTAGCAATAAAATCTGCAAGTATTAATTTTATAAGCCCACTATTATTAAGCATGGCATTTGAATATGAATAATAAGAATTTGAGCCTTTACCATTTGTAAAAGTTCCTTCAATTTTATCAATGCTACCGCCTAGATTCGATATCTTTGATTCAATAAAATTACCTTTAATATTGTTTATAGTTCCATCATCATTATATATACTTGATTTAATAAAATCACCAACAATATTAGTAATAGTTCCACCGTCGTTATTGATTCCACCTGTTTTTATAAAGTCAGCAAGGATAGACTTTATTATTCCTCTGTTGGATACTGCATAACCACTATTATCTACAAAAAGACCTTCGATTTTATTTATTGTTGCATTTTTATTATTATATATCAGTCCGTATTTTGCTCCATTTATTGCAAAATTACCTTTTATATTATCAATATGCCCATTGTTATCAATTAATTTACCGCCAATATAATCATATTGACCATTTCCAAGGTAGTTACCAGTAGATCCATCTGTATTCTTGTTTGCAATAAAATTGCCTGTAATATTGCTAATCGTAGCATTTTCATTGTTTAAGATTAAAGTTCCATTTGTATTAACAAAATCTCTAGCAATATTTGCAGAAGTACTATCATTAGTGATTGAACCATCTATGGTTTCACCTTGATTATATTTATAGGTAATTGTACTTGTTGGGTTTTCTGGGTTTAATTCCCATTTGTAGTTAGTATAGCCATATTGTTGATATTCTACTCTTCCAAATGTTAAAGTCGTATCGCCGTCTGGGTTACCGAATTGTGTTTGGTAGTTAATTTCATAGTATAGAGGAGAAAGTGAACCTGTGGTTTTGTCATAGTCGTATTTAGTAATTATATTATCACCAGCAGGTTTTGAGCCATCTGAATTAGCTTCAACATTCGTCATAGTGTAGCTACTTTGTGGAATAGCTACTTCTGTTCCGTTTTCATCTTTGATTTGAACATTGTTATCATGTAGATAATCAAGTATTGGCGTATCAATAGGCTTTTGTGACAAATCAACTTCATCAAGAGTTGTAGCTTGAGCTTGTCCAACCCCAATAAAAGATAAACCCGCAATCGTTGCAACTGCTAAGGTTTTAAATGTTTTATTTTCTTTTTTTACACTAACACGTTTCATACTTCTTCTTTTCATGTTAGAATATCCTCATACTTTACCTATCGATATTTTTCATATCGACAGAATTGGCTAGTATCTTTAATTTTTTCTGGTAAATGTTACAATTGTTAATATTCTTAACTCTTTTCTAATAACAACCTCATTTTTATTATAATACTTTTTTATTAATAATTCAACTCTTAATCGAAAAAATATTGAAAAATATTGTAAAAACATTAAAAATGTGCTATACAATGAGTATTATGAATATTAAAATTGAGAAAGCTTTTAAACAAGAGTCAGTCAATATCGTCTTTGCAACAAATGATGATTACGCTTGCTATGTGGCAGTAGCATTGAAATCTTTATTAGATAATAGAGATGTTGAAAAATTATATGACATTATCATTCTTGAAGCTGGTGTAACGGATATCACTAAAGAAATGATTACTTCAATGTGCGATAGCGAAAAAGTATCAATTAGATTTGTAAACTCCGATGATATATATGAAACAATGGACACTAGCAAACTATTTTGTCATTTACATTTTTCTAAAGAGATGTATTTAAGACTATTTATTCCGCAGATAATGCCGACATATAAAAAAGTCATCTATTTAGATTGCGATACTTTGATTACTGGAGATATATCAAAACTAATGGATGTTGATTTAGGTTCTGATTATGTAGCTGCTGTTAGAGATTACAATACAATTGTTAATTTCAGAGCGTTCCCAAACGTTAAAACTTATTTTTCTGTAAATCTAAAATTAAAAGATATTAATAATTACGTAAATTCTGGGGTACTATTAATGAATATTCCAGAAATGTTAAAAATTGATATGTCAAAGGAAATTTTTGACCTTCTTGATTATTACAAAGAATTTTTGTACCCAGACCAAGACATATTGAACCTTATTTGCGAGGACAAAATTAAAATTATTCCAAATTCGTGGAACTACGTTGTTATTACTAATACTCGTCTTATTCAGGATGACTATTTTAAAAATTTAGCCGTAGAATTCGTTCAAGGAATCGCCAATCAGTATGTAATACATTTTTTGTCAGAAATTAAACCTTGGAAATATCCAAATATGTACTATGGTCATATTTGGTGGGATTATGCGAAAAAAACACCATTCCTTCAAATTTTGATAACTAAATTTAGGGAATTTGAAAAATTTGAACAAGAAAATGCCGATAAACGACAAAAAGAAATTGAAGAAGCCATAAAACTTAGCAATGAAGCTAAAGCACTAAATCAAAAACATTAGTGTCTAACTCAGTGCTTTAGTATTCTCATTCGAAATATAAAAGTTTTGTTTATAAAACAATTACATTGTTGATTATAATTGTTTAAGTGTACTCTAACGAACAGTTGATTTTTGCTCAGAATTCTGTTCGTAAATCTTCCAACTTACACTTTAAATCTTGACTTTTACGAATGGCGCGTTAGACTGTAGATGCTAAAACTCAAGCAGGGAGATGAATATGGCGAATATTATTTCTAAAGCATTTGGCTACTGTCGAGTATCTTCAACCGACCAAAAGAAGATAGACAATTAGAATTGTATTTATTCTTCCAGTAAATAGAATGAAACAACTCGACAAAAGTGAGTTAAAATTTCTACAAATTGAAAATATGAATGGCAAAATTCAAATTTTGATGACGTATAGTGTCTCAATATCATAGTTAATTTAATTCACAATTCTAGCTATGGAACAGGTCGCAGAATTTCATATATGAACTTTGCAGAGATTAATTACTCATTTACGTAAGAAATTCGTTCGGTTAAAATGTCTAAAGGATTTGATGACGTGGATAATTTGTTGAGTTTTGTATAATACAAATCAATTTTATCAGCTTTCATTTGAAGAAAATATTGTTTCAAGTCATCAGAAATTTTGTCATTCTTACAAAAATTGTTTAACATTTTCAAAAAATCATTCATATTATATTTTTCATACGCAATTGGTCTGTAATAATTCGCCAAATATTGTTGGTTATATTCGTATGGAAACAACGATTTTTCTTTTAAGTCTTTATCTAAAACAGCCATCGTACGTACCAAGTTAGTAAAACCTTGTGCGTTGTTAAAGTATTTTGAATTTTTTATCTCTAAAAAATCCTTGTTATTTTTGTAAGTTTTATAAACACTTTCGCCATTTACATTACAAAAATCATTCCCATATTTTGCAAGTAACTCAAGTTTATTTCGATTAAATAATAATTCATTTCGTTTTCTCGTATCAAGAATACTTCTTTCATCCGGAGCTAAATCCGAATAAATTGTGGCAAGTCTAGAATTCAAATCACCAGTTGGAATACCGATTTGTGGCATCTGTAATGAGTAAGAACTGTATCCAATTGCTTGTATCATATTAAATCCTTTCCTTATATTAACCCCTGTCCATCATCAATCAAGCCTTCCCATGTTTCATACAAAACACTGTTAAAATCTTTATTCGTAGTAGTTATTGGGAATGGATTTCGTTTCAATGTTAAATGTACTGGGTCTAAATTCTTTATTACAGCTCTTGAAAATTCTTCCGCAAATAGTTCAGGGAGCAAAGTACTGCCATATCCACTTGATTCTTTCATTGTATTACGTACAGAAGTTGAAATGAATTGATTGTTAGTTATATTACCATCCTTATCATAAATTGGAAAATTTAATTTTGACATTATATCATAGACTTTTGGATTATAGGTATACCCTGGGGCAGGGTCTGGGCTGCCAAACTTTGAATATAAATGATGGAAGTGGGCATTATGCGCAAATTCATGTATTGTAGTTTGTAAAAAATGGTATGAGGAATGATAACCATTTTCATTACTTGTTGATTTTGCATTTACAATAGCATTTTCCCAATCATATAAAGAATTGAACGTAACTGCACGTATCGGAAAGGTTCTATTCCCCCAAAAACAACGAGCAATAGTAATACCTTCCCCAGATTCTTGAGCAACTTTTTCTATTCCAATCATTGTGGGCAATGGTTGTTTAATTTGTCTGAAAATCATCGCAGTATGGAAACAACAATACCCAATGACTTTTGCAGCAGCCTCTGATACTCCTGACAGGTCAAAAGGAATGTGGAATTGTTCATTAAATAATTTATTTAATAAATCCAAGTCTAACCGCTGCGCTTCCAGCTGATGCATAGCAAGAGTTGTATCATTTAAATAATCAAACAAAAGATTTTTACCACCTGTAAAATTAACAGGCAGAGAATTTTTTATACCAGTATCTTTAATTCCTGCAGGTCTATTCTTTGGAATTGGTCTCATGCCGACATTTGGTCTATTATATGGTCTTATCGCTGATATTTGCATTCTAAAATTAGTCCCTATTTAAAATACATCACTCTAATCAATATCTATATCCGGCTCAACATCTGGGTCAATATCTATGTCTATATCGGTGTCAACATCCGTATCAACATCCGGCTCGATATCAGTTTCAGGTTCAAAATCAGTTTCTGTATCTAATTCTTGTTCCGTGTCAATATCTTGTTCAGGAGTTTCAATATTATCAGATTCTATATCTTCGTCATCAAAAGGTTTTGCATTATCTTCCGAGTTATTTACATCATCTTCTTTAAATTCATCATCAACTTTTTGGGTATCGTTATTTTGAGTAGATTTACCATCTTTTACTTTTCTAACAACTGCTTTTGCGCCTTCTATACCGCCTCCTGTTGTCACTCCTGTTACCGCACCATCTACAGCTCCATTTCTTGAATTATACTGACTGATATCACGTTGAGGGTTTTCAGTGCGATTATCATTATAATTTTGAATAATTATAGTGCTACCGTCTGTCTCTGCCTTTGTAAAAGTATCAGTGTTAGGGAAATTTCCACCTTTTAACTGTTCTGATACACGTCTCATTGATTCATTAATTCCCCTAAAAGTTACAATTGGAGTTGTATAAAATGAAATTTTCATATATTACCTGCCTTTCGTTATTAACAATCCATATGAAAAAATAACATTATTGTTTTTTTTATTGTTCGATATGATTGTTTTTCTTTTTGCATTTTCATTATTTTATTAAAACAACTTTCGTAGTTCTTAGAAAGATTATTCAAACTGGTTTTTAATTTAGTATTCCTTTTTATTATATTATCTTTACAAGTTTCTAAATTTTGCAACATCTTTTCTCTAGTCGGCGTCGATTTATCTATGTATAAAACATATTTTATTCCTTCTGATAAATAATCATTTAATTTGCAATAATCATTTACCATTGTACAAATTTGCTTATTGTAATAGGTATCTTTTATATCATTCTTTGTACTTCTTATTTCATAAATGTTGCATTCCAATTGTGCTTTAAAAATGTCTGTTAATACAGTATCATTGTATTGTTTTAGAGTACCTATAATTGGAATTTTGGAACCTGAAGGGTTGGAATTTACAATTTCACGCATTTTTATTTTTGCATCAATAGTAAAATGTTTTACAACAACAGAAAGTCCATTCATTGCTTCTTTTATATGCTGCTCTTCTGTTTTTAAAGCGTTATAAGCCACGGTCAACCCTTCATCCGTAGTTGTGGCATTTTTAACGATGTTATCAATATCTTTTTCTTTAAGTTTTATTTGATAATTTAGGGACTCTCGAATTTCAGGTGTTGCATATATTTTGTAATCCATATTACCGGTAAATGTAGGCTCAGCGGATTTTATTTTATCTGATTTAATCCAACCGTGATAGTTATCATATTTGTCAAAACATTTCTTCAATTCGTCTTCATTTGAAATGGCATTATTTTCTTTCAGCAATTTGACCAAATCTCTTCTGCCCAACAGAGCAAATCTTAAAATTGCAGTATTTCCATACTTGTCTTTATGATTAATATCAGCATTATATTTTAAGAGTTCTTTTAATTCTTTTTCATTATCAATAAAAAATATCGGAGTTTGACCTTTTTTATTAGTCTTGTTAGCATCGGCACCAACCTCCAACAAATTGCTAAAAAACTCAAAATCCTTTGATTTTAGAGCTTTAATTAAATAATTATTATAGTTTGGATTTGTTCCTGCAACCAGTAGTAAGGTTTTAATTCCGCCATCTTGTGCATAATCCATAGGAATAAAACCGTTTTTATCTGCAATATTTGGATTAATTTTATTCTTTACAAGAAAATATACCGCTTTTAAATCATTTCGCTTCACGTACTTATGCAAAATTGTGGTGCCATTAACTAAAATATTAGCATCCGCACCGTTTTCAATAAGCAATTTTGTCATTCCAAAACTTTTTGAATAAGCAATTGCCGGCAGATTTTCAAAATTTTTTATATTTGTATCTGCATTATGTTTTAATAGGGCTTTTGCAATTGCACCATTATTATCCATTACACTGTAGTGAAGTGCAGTATTATGCTTTTTATCTGTAAGATTAATTTTTGCACCATTGTCACTTAACCAATCAATAGAGGCAGGTATTTTGGCATAAAATAATGGAGATTTACCCAAATTATCTTTGTAATTAACATCAGCATTGTATTTTTTGAGTATGGCTGCTATTTCCATATTTTTCTTAATCATAGCCTCATGCAAAAGCGTTTGTCCGTTTTTATCAACAGTATTTGGATTGATTTTATGCTTCAAAAACACTTCAAGACTGTTTGGATAATCTATAGACATACGGTAAGGGGTTTGGCTAAAAATGTTAGCAGAATGTGGATTTGCTGCATTATTCAATAAAAGATTTACAATTTCAGGGCTTTGAACCCCACGGTGGAGCGGAGTATTTTTTAAATTATCTTTAGTATTAATATCAATATCATAAAGTAAAAATGTTTCTGCAAGCTTTGAATTTAATTTGGAACATGCTATAGCAAAGGGCGTTTGTCCATTGATATTTGGACAATTAGGGTCAAGATTTTTACTAAGAAGAAATCTTGAAATGTTGACTTGATTTGCTCTTGCAGAACTGTGCAATAAGGTGTCAAATTTTTTATTTACAATAAATAAATCAGGCAAAGTTTTAATTTGTTCAATTTGCCCACGCTTAATATGTTCATTTATTTCATCATAAGTCAAAGGATGACCGGAAAACCGTACTCCGCCTTTGTTGTATACAATTGAACTTATTGATAAAATAATCACTAATACTCATTCCCCATAAATTAAATATTTCTAGGAATAATGTTCCAAAAAAGATTTTTTTGCCAGTTTATTTTTAAATATTAACAAATATTACAATTTTATGATATTACTGGTAAATTATATTTTTACGAGTTTAATAAAATACAAAAAGGAGGATATATGTTTATTTCACCAATAAGAGGTTTCAAAACAACTACATATCATCAGAACGTTAAAAAATATCCGCAAAATTCATATTCTTACAGCGTTTCTTTTAAGGGAAATCAAGATTATTTTGATTATGAAAAACATTTAAAAGAAGAACTTGATAAAAGGGCATGGATTGAAAAAGTTTTTAGTTGGGGCAAAGGTGAAGCAAGAGATAGAGTTAATCAAATGCTTATTGGTTTCAATCTGAGCCAAGCTGCTGTAATTGCAGCTAAAAATGCAACATTAGATGAAAAAGAACAGAGATTGAAAGAAGCCGAAGAGCATAAAAAAACTTTGATTGAAAAAACAAACCTTCTTCAAGAACAACTTAAAATAGCTCAAGAAAGCCATCTAAAAGATGATATTATCAAGGATTTACGACAAAAACTCCAAGAAAATCAAACTAAAACAGACAAAATTGCTGAAAATATTGAGACTCAAAAATCCGAAGTTGATAAACTTAGAAAAGAACAAGAAATCCTTAACCGTCGAGAAGCAGGTAAAGGTTGGGATAAAATTGCCGGCTATGAAGTCCACAAAATGACAGTTGGTGAGGCTTTTATAAACAAAATTGCACAAGAAAGAGCCGGACTTGATGTAAATATGCCAAATGGAATATTGCTTTATGGTCAGCATGGTACCGGCAAAACTCGTTTTGCTCAAGCCTTTGCAGAACAAGCCGGATGTGAATTTGTAAAAATAGACATGCTGCAAGATGATGACGATATAATAATGGACTTAGAAAGAGAATTAAAACTATCTAAAAAAAGATATAATTCTCCAGAAACTCCGAAAAAAAGAACAATAATATTACTGGATGATTTTAACTCTGTTGCTCAGATAAATCCTTTTGAAAAAGAAGCAATTGAAAACGGTAGCAGCGATTTTAGTGAGACAAATGTAGGTCAATTATCCAAATTATTGGCAAACTGCTCTGACAAATACAAAGCAACAATTCTTATGACAACAAACCATCCAAGAAAAATTGATTCTACTCTTTTAAATGCAAATTTAATTCCTTATCAAATTTATCTTGGACCACCAAACGCATCAGATGCGGCAAAAATTTTCAAATATCATTTAAAAGGATTTACGGAACAAGATATTGACTACACTTTATTAGGTCAAAAAGTTATACAATCAATGGCAAAAAATGAAGCATACAGTGCTCAGGGTATTGTAAATGTCGTGGATAATGCAAAAGAAAATACTTCAGAAGCACAAATTACAGAGCAAGATCTGCTCAAAGCAATAGAGCAAGTTAAACCTGATATTACTAATAAAACGTATACAGCCTTTTTAGATGACATAAATGAAATTTTAGAAACTTATTATAAAAACAGTACAGATGAGGGAAAATGATGATACTACCGGTCTCAAGTTCAGAATATTCTGTAAGAACAGCGCAAGTAAAATTTACAAACAAAAACACAATCCCACCTGCTAATACAAATACTGAAATCAACGAAATTTCAACTAAGAAAAAATTGACTATAGGTGGTGTTGTTGCAGCTGGCACTACGGCGCTTTTTGGACTGGTTTCAAAATTCCGCAAACCTTCTGGCATGTCAGCTAAACAACTAACCAAACAAACACAAAATCTTATAAAAAAACTTCAACCACAAAACAAGGAGCTTGCACAAGAGATGTTTCCTTTGTTCATTACGCATGCGGAAAAACTTGGTATTGTTGAGCAGGACTTTAACAAACTTCTAACAGGTATAAATGAACAAAATAAAGATTTTATGATTGCTGAAGGTATTAGCTCAATTTCCGGTAAAATGGAAAATTTAAAAGAATTCATAACCTCACCAACAGAAGATATAGTTACCCTGTTTGAAACTCTGACAAAGAAAAATAAACACATATTTGAAAGAATTACCCAAACTCCGAAAGATTTTAAAGTTGAAGACATTGACGATATAGCAATGTATTTGACGGACTTAAAACCGAAAAACAATGAATATATGTTTGATGAATTATTTCCTATGCTAAAGAAATATGAAGAACCACTGAAGTTAAACATGGCAAGCCAATACGTAAAACTATTAAACAAATTTACCAAAAACACGCAAAATGTGGTGCAAACAGTTGCAGAAGCTGATAATTTCAGAAATAAGAACATTAACCGCTATAATATTTTGATAAATGTAAATGACCAAAATTATACTTGTGTTACACCAATTATACAAAACTGCAATAAACTTAAAGATACTGAAAAAGAGATAATCCAACTTTTACAAACATTCAATAATTCAAATGCTCACAGTATAAAACCAATTTTGAGAAATTTAGAAAACCTAAATGAATTAAAAATAAAAATTCCGGAAATTTTAAAATTCCTAAAGGTTGAAGAGGATTCAAAAATATTTGATATGGTAATGAAAGAACCAAAATTATACAACATTGCAGAACTTTCAGAAATCAAACCGTATTTAAAAGACTTAAAAGGTAAGGATTTAAAATTCTTATCCGAAACGGTTGAACCTAAAATCAGACAGTATAAAGAGTTATATAGATTAACTTGCCCAGACCATATTTCAGAAATAATGAGTACAATGACACCTGAAACTGTTCAAAGTTTTGACGATATCGCCAAATACACTGATAAATTAGGAAATAATATTTCTTATCAAGCATTGTTGCATGCATTAACAAAAGATAATATCAAAAACTTGGAACAATTTTTGAAAAATGTTCGCAAAACAGAATTATGGGGTGATACAATGGTTTGGGCTGGAGATTACAAACCATATTTAGACGGTATAAAGGAGCTCTAAATAGTGAGGATAAGCGGAATCTATAATAATTATCGACCTTATGGAACTGCATATCGTTCAAAACCGTCTTTTCGCGGAGAAGAGTGTGAAGAGGGTTATGGACCGTATGTTGTTTCTATGGCAAAAAAATACTTGTATGTTAAAGATAATTCAACTTGGATTTGGAAAGAAGTTTATGAAGATGATGATATGGGTTTTACCTACAATGACATAATAGCTCTTATCAAAAAATTAAAAACTACTTATGCAAACAAAGACAAAAAAATCCAGGCACTTGAAACAAATATAAATAAAGCCAATAGCGATAATGAAACAGAACTGGCAAAACATATTAAACTATCAAGAGAAATAGATAAGGAAAATGACAGTCGTGATGCTGAAAGAATTCAGGTTAATAAACTATTAGTTAAAGAACTCCGTAAAAAACAAATTTTTAAAGAGTTATATTATAAATACATCAAGCTAAATGAACTGGATGAAAAGAATTACCCACATGGAATAATGATTTTAGGGCTTGATGACAAAGATGCACAAAAAGATGTTATAAACTACTTAAAAAACAACGATTGCAATGTTGTACAAATAGATTTTAACAAAATTCCTCTAAGAACGGTAAACAAAGAATTTCTTACTCATTTGAAAAGAAATAAACAAAGTGACGAACATTCAATAATTTACATTGACAATTTTGACAAATACACTGTTCCAACAGATGAAAATTTTAATATAATAAGTAAACTAAAATCTACCTTATGCACTTGTTCTGATGAATATAATACAACAGTTCTTGTTTTTGAATCCAATCCAGAACGACTTGATGAAAACATCATAGGCGGACACAGGTTTAAAAAGAAAATTGATGTACGAGACATCAAAGGTGCAGAATTTATCGCATTTGTTCCAAAGTATGACGGATACACGATGCACTTTGGAGCAGATGAAAATGACAATGTAGACTTGTATTTAGGAAGCTTTGGCTCTAACTTTAATACATTGTGGATAGACACAAGTTCAACGGAAAAAATAAAAAAAGTCCTGCAAAACATAGATAAAATTAAATCCAAAGAATTATTTAAAAATATAGAATACGCTGAAATGCCGAAACCTGATGATGTTAAATCTATACCAAACCTTATCCCACTTGAGCGCAAAACAAAAGATTTCAAAACTATATATAGCATAGAATTGTTCAATAAATAATCAAACCATATGTATATTTACAATGTTTTTTACCTTTACGTTTTGGAATACCGTTCAAAAGAACATAAGCATTAAACTAACAATTATTCGCGTATAGCTGACCATAAATAAAATTGAAATGCAATGATTGCAATAATACGTTCTGAGATTGGCATTGAAAACCAAATAGCGTTTCTACCAAAAATTTGTGTTACCAAGATAAAAGATAATGAATATCTGTTGATTTTTTCAGCTTCTCTAATTTTTTGTTGAAGTTCCGGTTCTAAACTAGAAATCAGGATTTCATAAGAAGTTCCACCATTGACTTTGACTTCACGATATATATATTTGCTTTCTGGCTTATTAATTTCTAATCGCAAATAACGAGTGCTTTTTAAACCTTTGGCTTCTGCTATTTGTTTTATAGGGATGAACGAGTTAAGAATGGTACTTGTACCAATTCTTTCAACGAGAGAGGAGCTAAAAGCTTTGCTTATATTTATATAACTATCTTTCAACAAGGAACACATTAGCTCCGAAGATGATACAAAACGGACAGGCTATATAATAAGAAAAGCCCTAAACCTAAATGGCTCGGGCTTTTTAAAATTAGGAGGAGGTGGGATTCGAACCCACGGAACGCTCGCACGTTCGACGGTTTTCAAGACCGCTCCGATCAACCGCTCTGGCACTCCTCCAAGCAATTGCTTCGAATGTATTATTATAATACCAATTCAATATTAAATGTCAAGAACTAATTTATAAATTATTCGTATGATTTTTTATTTTCCAGTAAAATCTATAATTTACAGTATGGAAATCATAGGTAATAATACCGAAAATATTGCAATCAGGCGAACCTCCACTCTCAAATTTATCATTCTGACAATCGTCACACTAGGCTTATATTGGTATGTTTGGTTGTGGAAGTTAATAACGGATATAAACAAACTATCAGATAAAAGGCACATACACCGCACAATTTGGTTTCCAATACTGATATTTTTGGAAAGTTATTCCGCATGGTTAAATATAAAGGGATTGAATGGAGATTTTCTAGTAAACATAGCCGATTTGGCATGGAGTATTTTACAACTTTGTTTAGCATTACAAATTTTGAAAAACATTGAAAACTATATACTAGAAGAATTTGAAATTAAAATAAAACACAATATTTTTTACTGCCTACTATTCAGCTCATTTTACATAAATTTCAAAATAAACAGACTGCCCAAAGACATAAAAAAAGCTTATACCAAGAAATTGGAAAAAATAAAAGAAAGTCAAAACAGCTAGATTTTCTCTTTATGCTAAAATTAACTTATGGAAGTTTTTAAAAATTTATACGAAAAATGGTGCAAAATTCCTGATAAAATACGATTTCTTTTTATTGGCGGAGTGAATGCTGCCATTTCATACATAATTTTTGCAATAGCACTATATATTTTGGGTGACAAAAACTATCAAGCATGTGTAATCTTGCAATGGACTATTTCATCAGTATTTTCGTATTTTAATCAAAAATTCTTTGTATTTTGCACCAAAGGCAATTATCTGAAAGAATATTTAAAATGCTGTTCAACTTGGGCGGTGAGCTATCTTTTAAACGTTATCATTTTGGAATTATTAGTCAGATTTGCAATAAAAAACGTTTACTTATCACAATTCATTTCAATTTTCCTTGTATCAGTTGTAACCTATGTTTTGTTCAAATATTTTGCGTTCAAAACTCACAAAAAATAGTTTCTAAAGATTTTTATCAGACTCTTTAATTGGTGCACCAACAACTCTCTCAAGTTCTGCTGCGTTTATATTGTATTGCAAAAGATTTGAATAATAGTCTAATTGTGCATTCAGGTATGTATTTTCAGAATCTTTAAATTCAATTGCATTACCTAAGCCGACTTGATAACGTCTAAATGCTTGATATTGTTGTTCTTTAGCCTGCTGAAGTGCTAGTTTTGAAACTGCAATACTGTCATGAGAATTCATCAAATTGATATATGCACTTTTTACATCCAAATACACATTTTGACGTTCCTGCTCATAATCTGCCACATATTTTTTATAAGTAGCTGTAGCCTCATCAACTTGTTTTTTCAACAACATCAAGTTCAAAGCCGAATATTGAAGTTGAACACCAACTTGATAACCATAGTCTGCATTTATTTTTCTACCACCATGATTATATGAACCGAAAGCACCAACATCAGGAGTAAATGCACGTTTTGCACTCCTAATATTTAATTCTGCGGCATCCATTCTTTTCTTTGCGGCAAGAAGTGCAGGACGAGATGTTTGAGCAAGTTGAATCAATTCAGGGAAATTAACTGCATATTCTTTTGAGTTTAGACCATCTTTTAACACAACTTCCGCAAGTTCAGGAATACCAACTGCATTTGCTAATTGAACAGCAGCCAATTCTTGTGTATTTTTCGCCTTAATCAAATTCAACTTTGCTTTACCCAAGTTATATTCAGCATAAGTAACATCAATTTTAGCCTTTTTACCAATATCATAATAAGCTCTTGCCTGTTTCAATTGAAGTTCATAATCTTGTACTGTATTTTCATAAACTTCTTTTTGTAATTTTGCAAAAACCATATTATAATAAGCTGCTTTTACGTTATAAATAACAGTTTCAATACTTGTTTCTGCATCAAATCTTGAAGACTCATAATTCTTTTTAGCAGTATCTGCAGCAGCCTTTGTTTTACCAAAATCAAATAATAGCATATTAGCAGACAAAGTCGGGACATAGTACATATCGTATTTTTGAACCATCATTTTTGAGAAATTTCCGCCCATAGTATTAAGCATATCATTTCTTGAATAGCTTACACCAGCTGAAATAGTTGGAAAATAATTTGCCCAAGCTTGTCCTATACGAGTTTTGTAGATTTCCGAATTGCTTATAGCAGACATAATAGCAGGATGGTGCGTAATCGCAAGCTTGATACAATCAGGGAGCGATACCTCACCATTCATATCAGCATATTCAATTTGGCTGTTGATTGTAGGAAATTTTGTTTCATACATACCTTCTGCCTCTTGAGATGATTTAGTTTTTGTTCTTTGGTTTGATTTTAATTTTTTAATTTCTGTTTTTTGATTAACTTTAACCTCTTTTTCAGGTTCAATAATATGAATTTCTTTATCTTTTGAGGCTATTAAATCAGAATCAGATGGTTTTGCCTTTTTGGCAACAGCAAAGTTTGAGCTCAAAACCAAAACCGATGCTATTAAAATTGTATTAAAAACCTTTTTCATTTATTACATCTCCAAATCTTTTTCAGTTATTTCTTTTTTAGGGAACTTATCAACAAATTCTTGAACTAATACATAAAATGCCGGAGTCAAAGCAGCACCTAATGTTGCGGCTGCAACCATACCACCAAATACTGTTGACCCAACAGATATTCTTGAATTTGCACCTGCACCTGATGCAAATATCATCGGTAATACGCCTATAATAAAGGCAAGTTCAGTCATCATAATTGCCCTGAATCTCAATTTTGCCGCTTTTATTGCAGCTTCTCTTACAGACAAACCATTTTTCTCATGTTCTTCTTTCGCAAATTCAACAATCAAAATAGATTGTTTAGCCGCCAAACCAATCAATGTAATCATACCAACTTGTGAATAAATATCAAAAGATTGGTTAATCATCATTTGGAATAACAATGCTCCTAAAGCTGCAATCGGAGATACCAACAATACCGCAACCGGAATTGTGTAACTTTCGTATAATGCTACTAGGAACAAGTATACAAATAGTAGTGCCATCGCTACAATTACAATTGTTTGACCTGACGCTTCTCTTTCTTGAGCAGAAGTACCTGACCAATCAAATGTCATATCTGAAGGTAATGTCTTTTTCGCAACTTCTTCCATTGCCTTCATTGCATCCCCTGAACTTTTACCTGCAGCCTGTTGACCTTGAATTTGGACAGATTCATACATATTATATCTTGAAATAGATGCTGTACCAACGGTCTGGCGCAGTGACATTATTGACAGTACAGGAACTTGTACTCCATTTTTATTTTTTACATATATGCCTGATAAATCAGCAGCTTTATCACGAAATCTACTTTCTGCCTGAAGTTGAACTTTGAATACTCTGCCGTATTTATTAAAGTCATTTACATAGTATGTACCAAGCATTGATGATAATGTTGAATAAAGTTCAGACAAATCTACATTTTGAGCCAAAGCTTTTTCATAATCAATATCAACAATATATTGTGGTACGTTTGCTTGGAATGAAGTATTTACACTTGATAGTGATGGATCAGCATTTGCTGCAGCAACAAGTTTATTTGCCCAAGATTCCATTTCTTGCGCGGTATAATCACCTTGTGATAGCATTTGGAACTCAAAACCACCCATCATACTCATACCCATAATTGCCGGAGGTGAAAATGCCATAATTGAAGCTTCTTTCGTATTACCGGCAATTTTTCTGACTTCTGATAATATCGCAGTGTGAGAAAGATTTGTTGGTCGTCCTTGAATTTTTCTTTTTACCCAATCAATAGGTCCAACTTTTCTATCTGCATAATCATCCAACTGAATAATCGCAGTTGCTGAGTTTACAGCACCGTTTCCACCAAAAATTGTAAGTTTATTAGCATCAACACCATCCAATGTCTTTACTTGGTCTGCGAATTTTCTTGCAACTTCCTCAGTTCTTGATAAAGATGCACCATCAGGAAGGGTAATTGATGCAAGTAAAATACCTTGGTCTTCATCTGGGATAAAACCTGTTGAAATAATTTTAAATGAGCCCAATGTCAAACCTACAATTACCAAGTAAGTAATTATTACAAGTTTCTTGTCATAAACAAATTTTGTAACAAACTCCATATAAAAATCTTCTAACTTATTAAAATAACTATTGAATACTTCAACAATCTTAGAAGTTCTTTTATTTATTTTTTCCTTAATATGTTCTAAATGAAGTTGCAAAGGAGTTTTAGGAGTATTTTGTATATCATCCTTTTTTTGTCCCAAGAAATGAGAACACATTGCAGGAGAAAGTGTCAATGCACAAATTGCAGAAATCGCAATGGATACAGCAATACAAACCGCAAATTGTTTGTACATAACACCTGTCATACCACCCATAAATCCAATTGGAACAAATACAGCCATCAAAACAAGAGCCATAGCAACAAGAGATGAACCTACTTCTTCCATTGTCAACTGGGTAGCAATAATTGCGGATTTACCTTCATCTATATGTCGTTTTACGTTTTCGATTACTACAATCGCGTCATCAACTACAACACCAACTGCCAACACAAGCGCAAACAATGATAACAAGTTGATTGACATTCCTAAAGCATCTAGAGCAAAAAATGTACCGACTAAAGATACAGGAATTGTTGCACAAGGCACAAGAGTAGCCATCCCATCACCTAAAAATAAGAAGATAATCAATACAACAATTAAACCTGTCAAAAGGATAGTAAATTCTACTTCCTTCATTGATTCTTGAATATATTCGGCATCATCTTTAATTGTCATAATCTTGATACCGTTTGTCATTCTTGAATTTAGTTCATCTATTTTAGCGTGAACAGCTTTTGACATATTAATAACGTTGGCATCCGGAAGTTGAGATATCATAACAATTGCAGAAGGTTTACCATTTACTAAACCTAAATTAGAATATGATTGCGCACCCAATTCTACTCTCGCAACATCTTTAATTCTGACATTTGAACCATCCATATTTGAACGAATAATAATATTTTCAAAATCTTTTACATCAGCAAGTCTGCCTTTTGTTTTTAAGGTTAATTGCAAAGCCTGCGCATCCTCTGTAGGCAATTGTCCTAACGCACCTGCAGTTACCTGCGTATTTTGGTTAGAAATAGCAGATTTTATTTCACTTGTTGAAATATTTAACCCTGCCATTTTTTGAGGGTCTAACCATATTCTCATAGAGTAATCGCCTGCACCATAAACGGAAACATCTGCTACACCTTCAACACGCTTCAATTCATCCTTAATATAAATAGACCCATAATTTGTCAAATCTAACTGCGACCAATTGCCTGATTCTGGGTAAAGAGTCAAAATCAAAGCACCTGAACCTGAAGAACGGCTAATTGCAGTCACACCTGTCCTTTGTACATCTTCCGGCAACTGGGTTAAAACCTGCTGAATACGGTTATTTACGTTCATTAAGTTGATATTTTTATCAGAACCAACCTTAAAATACATAGTTAGCGAATAGCTGCCATCATAAGATGTTGACGACATATAAGAAAGATTTTCAACACCGTTTAATTTATTTTCTAAAACTGTAGCAACAGATGACTCAATAACTTCCGCACTCGCACCTTGATAATTTGCACTAACCATGATTTGCGGAGGAGTAACATCAGGGTAACTTTCTTGTTTCAAACCTGCTAACGAAATTAAACCTATTATAACAATACAGATTGAAATTACTAATGCAAATCTTGGTTTTCTTATGAAAAAGTACAGTTTTTCTTTATCAAATATTTTTTTTATCATTATTCTTTACCTGCTTTTTCTTTTTTAGCATAAGTTTCAGCATCAATAACCTTAACTTTTTGCCCCTGCATTGCAATATTTTGAATACCTGAAACAATTACTTGATCAGATTTATCCAATCCACTATCTACAACCCAGTTATTATTAATATCATCTGAAACTTTAATATCTTTTCTTACAGCTTTACCATCTTCAACAGTCCAAACATAATAACCACTCATTGCATCACCTTTTGCACAAGCTTGCGGAACTGTCATATACTCAACTTTTTTCGGAGCAATCAATGTAACCTTCATATAATCTCCAGGGACTAACCATCCCTTTGAGTTGTCAAAAACTGCTCTCATTTGCACTGAACCAGAGTTTTGGTCAATTTGATTATCTACAAAGTCAATTTTACCTATTTTGTCATAAGTTACCCCATTATCAAATTGAGCTTTTACCTGAACATCTTTAAATTTGTCACTGGCTTTCAACAATTTAACAAAATCTTGACTTCTTAGTGAAAATGTTACATAAACAGGATTCATGCTTGAAATATTAACCAAAGAGCCTGATGTAGCATCGACATAATTGCCTTCAGTGATTTTCACCTTACCGATTCTACCATCAATAGGAGAATGAATTCTTGTGTAGCTCAAATTAACCCTTGCCAGTTCAAGTTTTTGTCTAGCAGAATCTAGCAAAGCTCTATTTGAATTTCTTGTAGCCAAACTTTGGTCAACATCGGAATGGCTTATCAAATCTTCTTTAATAAGCGCATTTGCTCTATTTAATTCCTGTTGAGCATTTTTCAAAAGTGCACCATACTGATTTACGGCAGCTTGAGAATTATTAACTTCCAATTGATACTCTTTTGGGTCAATTTGGAACAACAATTGTCCTTTTTTTACAAAATCACCTTCTTTAAAATATTTCTTTAGCAAAAAGCCTGAAACCCTTGCAATTACATCAACCGAGTATTTAGCTTCTACTCGTCCGGTTGATTCCACAGAAATATTAACTTCTTCTGTTTGAGGTTCATTTACAACAACCTCCTTCGGCTGCATCATCGCCTGACGTTGAATCAGCCCCATCACAGTTCCTGCCAATTTGTTATATACAATAGGTACAATAATAACTAGTAATACTAATATTGCCATCTTTTTTCTTGTCATTTTAAATTTCATACTTTTCTCCATGTTTATAAGGGTAGAATTTTCTACTATAATAATAAATTTTCTGGAATATTGTCAAGACTTGCTTGAATTTATACATCAGCCATAGTATAATCATACCGTACTGGTAGAAAAGGAAACACGTATGACAAAGAACGCAAATCATTTGGACCTATTAGAAAAAAATCTTCCTTATCAAATTGAATACACTGCAAACTTCAATAAGTCTTTCAGAAGAGAATTTCAGGCTCGTTTTATTGGGGATGAGGTTACACCTGATGAATTTTCAATACTTTATGCAATTACAAATATTCCTGATATTTCGCAATCTGAAATTGCGACATTGCTGTTTAAAGGAAAAGCCCATGTGGGTAAAATTCTAAACGATATGGAAACTCGCGGAATAATCAAAAGAATAGCCGATACAAAAAATAACATTATGATTAAAAAGAATATCTTAACAGATAAAGGTAAAGCAATTTTTGCAAAAGGAGATGTCGAAATAAACAAAGTTCGCAACCTTGTGGAACGAGAGTTTACACCACAAGAGCTTGATAAATTTATTTATTACCTTAAAAAGTACCGACAAATCCAAAGTTCTATAGTTGATGTTAAGTTGAAATAAAGTGTTCTATATTTTTTTATTAAGGAGCGGCAGTGCTAAAGCACTGCCGCTCCACAAATTTTTAGAACTTTTTATTTAGAAGATTTATCTTTCCTTTTAAATAAATTCTTAAAACTAAACCGTTTCTTTTCTTTTTGAGCTTTTGGTTTTACTTCTTTTTGAACTTTATCTTTTTTAGGTTTTGACTCAACTGTTGTTTTTTCATTTTGTTGCTCTACAACATTTTGTGAACTTTCATCTTCACCCATCTTGATTACTGGAGTTGATTTTAAATCACCTTTTTCTAGTTCCTTTTTCTCTTCATCTGTCATAAAAACCTCAAAATGCTCAGGCAATGTTGTTATTCCATCTTTTATATTTTTATCAACCTTATTTTTTTGAGCTTTTCCCAGTTTTTTAGGAGAAGAAACAACTTCTTTGACATTATTGCCTGAATTTTCTTCAATATCTTCAATCACTTCTGCTTCAGGAGCTTTTGTCAATTTTTCTTCTTCAATGGAATTTTTCTCAATTCTAGATTTTTTAAACTTTTCAAACCAAGATTTTTTAACTTTTTCAGTTTTTTGTTCTACATTTTGTACTGGAACTTCAACTGGTTTTTGAGGAACATCAATAATTTCAGCTTTGCCTGAAATATCTTTTGTTATAATTTCTTCTTCCGGCAAATATGTATTTCTATTTCGTTTAAAAAATCCCAATAATGATTTTTTCTCAGTAGACAACTTATTCCCTTTATTATCAATATTTTCAGAATCATCAATAACAGAAACCGCTGGAGGAGTTGCTTGTTCCTCTGTTTCTACAATTGTTTCCGCAGCTTGAGGAGTCAAACCTACTGAGCGTAAAATTGACTCAACAGATTCTTGATGTTTTGATTTTTTCCTATCCTTGCGAGATTTTTTGATTTCAACTTGTTCTGTTTGAGAAACACTTTGATTATCATTTAAAAATTCTTTTAACTCATTTTTATCTTCAGAAATTTTATCATCTATAGTCGGCTGTTCAACATTTTCAGATAAAACATCTTTTAGGCGTTTTTCCTTTTTAACTTTTGCAGGTTTCACCTTTTGAGTTTCTGTATCCTGAGTCAAAATATCATCCAATGTCTTTTCTTTCTTAACCTTCATCGGTTTTTCTTTTTTGACTTTTTTGGTCTTAACTTTTTTTGTTGTTAAAGTTTCCTCAACATCTACAACATCCAATTTATTTGAATTAACCAAAGTATTATCTTCAACTTCAACTCCTGCTGCTACCTCGTTTTGAGATTCATCTTCTTTTTGATTTTCAATTAAAACCTTATCTGGATCTACTAAATTTGTAGTCGCATTCGTGGCATCAGCAACTTTTTCAGTTTCAACTTTAGCATCGGAAATAATCTCAGGTTCAGGTTGATTTGAAGTATTTTCACTAGGAGATTTTTCCGCAACCGCGTTTGACGTAGCATCATTTTCTTGCTTAAATTCTGCAAAATTATCAGTAATTTTATTAGTATTTAAATCAAAAGACTCATTTGCCAACCTATTTTCTGCATTTTGAATAAATGATTTTGGTTCTAAGACTACAACCTCATCATCTTCTCGTATTTCAGGAATTTTTGCATTTGGAACATTAAACTCTTTTAAATCAACATTTGCATGTTTTTCAACAATTGTTGATTTTGGAATATCAACTTGTGCTGTTTGTTCTTGCTCAACAGACCCATTTTTATCTGGTTCGACTTTTTCAGTTTTACTTGAAACTGGCATTTTGGCAATTGTTACAGATTTTTCCGATTCCGTCACTTTTGTGCCTGAATCCTCTACTTGCGCTGTTGATGGAGTCTTTGTTTCTACCTGATTAATATTAGTTTTTTGTTCAGCAATCGGTTCTGATTTTTCTTCAACTGCAACTTCGTCCTTTGGCACATCGTTATATGAAATTACAAAATTTTGAGAGTCTTTAATTTCAGAGGCAACCGCTTTGGTTGAAGTTTGTTCTGTTGGAATTTGACTTTCCTCTTGTGGTTTAGTTTCAGTTTCACCAAACTCTAAATTTTCGATTTTAGAAGTTGCATCATTAGCAACTTTAGGTTCTTCATATTTTATTTCAAAAGACTCTGATTTCTTTTGCTCCGGTGCAGTAAATACAATTGTATTTGGGTCAAATTCCGCTACCTGTGCTGTATTATACTGATCTTGGTCTTTTGGTTCAGCTACAATCTCTGTCTCTACTGCCGATTCTTTTGTGGTTACGGTTTTATTTTCTATGGCAGCTACAACATTTTCTTTTGGTTCAACTTTTTGAACAACCTTTTCAGATTGTGGTTCTGTTACAACAGTCTCTGAAACAGGAGCATATTCAACGGTTTTAACAACATCAGAAATTTCAACAGGTGAATTATTATTCTGATTTTGCACGACATTCAAAGATTGACTTGCTAACATTTGCGCAATTGAAACCTGATTATCCGCAGATATCATATCGATTGGGTCAGTTGATTCTTTCAAAGACTGAACATCTGTTGAAACAGATTCTGTCATATTTTCAGCCGTATTTTTTGCAGCAAGTTCTGCAGCCACAGGACTTTCTTGAGTTTTTTCTGCCTGAATTTCAGTAGATTTAGGAGTTTCGATGGCAGTCTTGCTATCTATTGAAACCAGTTTGTAATCAGGATTTAAGTATTCAAACCCAACCCTCAAATCACCAAAAGTAGTTCTAATATAATCATACTGGTCTTCAACATCATTAGCTGAAACCTTCAAAGCTGAATTTGCCAAAACATTACCTTTTGATAAAAGTGCTATAATTGGATTTTGATAGGCTTTTGCCAAATCCACTTTTGCCCCAAAACCTCTTTGTTGAAGAATTTGAGCCTTCAAATAATACAAATATGGCGCAAGAGTCATTTCTTTTGATGATAATGATTTGACATCAGTATTATAAATATCATTCATATTATTATGAATTTTCTCTAAATCCGCAACAGCAGCATCTGAGTTGCCGGATTTAAAATATGCCAAAGCTCTTAAATATAACACCGAATTGTAATTTGACACATGCCTGTACAAAAGCTTTGTCGCACCATCTACTACCGCATTATAATCGCCTTTCAATTGTTGCGCTATCAATTTGTAATACATACTGTTATAATCATTTGTTTTCAACTTTATGGCACTGTCAAAACTCACAATAGCTTTGTCATAATCGCCCAATTGCAACTGATTTAGACCGATATAAAAATGGTATATATAGCAATTTGGATTGTATTTTAGAGCTTTATTGAAATACTCAATTGATTTTAGCGCAGCATCCTTTGAAAAAGTCTTTTCAGCCTCGCTATAGTAAACCTGTCCTAAACTTGCAAAAGATTCAAAATCATAAGGATTGGCTTTTAACGCGGATTCAAAAGCTACAATTGCATCCTGTTCTTGTTCTAAACCTGACATTGCAACCCCTGTCAAATAGTATCCTAAGTAATATTTTGGATAATTTGATGTAATATATTGAGTTTTATATGCCGCCTCATTAAAATTTCCTTTTTCAATATCTGAAATCGCACCGTAAATATACGAATCAACACCTTGCGGATTTAAAACTTTTCCATATTTTTGAGGACAGTTAATTTTTGCAATATCGTCTTTTTTCGGTTGTGGTAAATAAATATGAGAATTATATTGAAAAGCCTTTTGGAAGGTTGATTCATAAGCCGGATTATTTAGGGCTTTTTGAGCATACATCAATTTACCATACAAATTGCCCAGTTCAGGGTTTTGGTATTGGTCTTGCTTATCCGCACCCAAAACTACAGCACCCAAAACTTTTGTACCTGTGATAAATTTATCATCAGAAGATTTTAATTCTATAGCCTTTTGAAAATCAGCTTGTGCTAATCTATATTGCCTTAGCGCATAAAAAGCTTCCCCACGCATTTTGTAGGCTTCGTATTTTTTAGGTCTATTATTTATATATGCAGTCAAATATACAATTGCAGACTGGTAATCTTTATTTGCAATAGCATTTGAAGCTTTTTCCAAAGTTTCACGATTTACCTTAATTTCTTCAGTTTCAACCGATTGATTTTCAACAGGCTCAGATTTATCTACTGAAAACGCAGGTATATTTATATTTGAGATGCTTAGCATCATTATCGCAACTAATAACCCTAAATTCTTCTTATTTCTCATAGTTACCCCATATTTCTGAATTCTGCTAAGATTATACAATAGAAAATTAAATTAATGAAGAGTTCTTGAACTTTTATTGTACAATACAACTATGAAAAGATGTTTTTGGGTGGATGAAAAATCCGACATATATGTAAAATATCACGATGAAGAATGGGGAGTTCCAAAGTATGATGACAGAGAGCTTTTAGAACTTTTGATTCTTGAATCTTTTCAAGCCGGATTATCCTGGATTACCGTCTTAAAAAAGCGTGAAGCCTTTCGTGCAGAATTTGATAACTTTGAGCTTGAAAAAATTATCAACTATGATGAAAATAAAATTACCCAAATGCTCAACAATCCTGCAATAATAAGAAGTCGAGGCAAAATTACAGCAGCAATAAATAATGCTAAAATTTTCAAAGAAATTCAAAAAGAATATGGAAGTTTTTCAAATTATATTTGGAGTTTTACTGATAACAAAGTTATCAAAAACACAACAGGCAAAACTATTGTAAGCTCCCCTCTATCAGATAAAATATCAAAAGACCTCAAAAAACGAGGGATGAAATATGTCGGAACAGTCATTATTTATTCTTATTTGCAAGCCATTGGAATAATCAATGACCACGATACAGACTGTTTTAAATATTAGGGAATATAAAAAAAATGTTAAAATTTTCAAAATATATAGCAAAAAATTTTTTCTTTTGTTTTACAATACATGTTGGTAGTAACCTAAAATACAATAATTAAGATTTGGCGGAAGAAATAAATGTCACTAGGTAGTGGAATAAAAAGTGCTTTAAAAGCCTTGGGAAAGAATAACAATCCGGCGTACGTAGTTGTCGCAATCGCTACAGTAAAGGGGATTTGCAGACCGATGTTCACAATGATGGACAAAAAGGAATCACCGGAAACAAAAAAATATGCAGCATTAAGAGAAGGGTTGACAGAAGTCATCGCAATCCCAACATACTTGACTTGTGGAGCTTTGGCAGGTAAAGGTGCAGCCCTATTTAAAGACCCGGCAAAATCTGAAATTGCAAAACATAACTTGAGATTTGCTGGTGTTTGTGCCGCAGCATTATTTGTCATTCCTGGGCTTTGCTCACTTGTTATCAAACCGTTTACCGATAAAATTTTAGGCAAACAACCTGACAAAAAGCCAAATACTAAAAATTTAGATATTACATCAAAAGTTGAAGAACCTGCATTAAAAAATCCAATTGCCGCAACCGGAAAAATCGGAAAACTTCCGTTGCTACAACCTGTTAGCATTTCAACTTTTACAAATTCAGGAATGAGGGTCGGATAATATGATAGGAGCAATTCAAAACCTTATAACAAGTCCTGCAATATACAATGCGACTCAAAGCACTGTAACACAAGTTACAACAGAAACATGTTTAAAAGCTGTAGGTCGTCCTTCATTTATTTTAATGGATAAACAAATTGACCCACAAACAAAGAAATTTTCTGCAACAAAAGAATTTTTATATCAAGCAACATGTTTGGCTATATACCTAGCAGCAATCACACCATTGGCTAAAAAATATGCATATAAAATTGCTCAAAACAGTTACAAGGATGAGGCTGTATTTAAAGCTTTCGGAAACGTAAAAGAATTTATGAATTTTCATCAATTAAAAACCGAAGCCGAAAAAATTGCAAAACTGGATGAATTAAGCAAAAAAATGGGTGTAACATTCACTAGAGAAAAAGTGTCAGATGCAGAAAAAGCAATAAAAAAAGAAATTTCTCAAGATGGTGAAAACTTGGCAAGAGGGGTAATCGAGGCAGGTTCAATTTTCGGTTCTGTAGCCGGGTTGGCAATACTTGCTCCAATTGTATCACATCCGATTATTCACCCTGTAATGAAAGCTTTAGGGTTTGATGCTCCGCAAAAGCCTGAACAAAAACCACTAGAAGAGAAAAAGTAAACTTTCTGCAAGCACAGTATAAAAAATGTCATTTTGAAGAGCATTTACATACGAATATCACATACGCCTTAACAGAATGACGTAATAATCCCCTTCAAATATCACCAATGATTCGTAAAAATCATTTCAAATAATCTAAATTCTTATTATGTAAAACCCAGTAAGGACAACCCCAACCACTAGAGGTCTTAGTACATTGATTTTCATATCCAGACATTGGAGCTCCAAGCGGATATAGTCCTTTATTTTTAAACCACGAAATACAAAACATATCTCGACCAATAACATTTGGAGGTCTATTACCATTCGTATCCACATAAAAATCTATTCTTTCGCTATCCGACCAATGAGCAATAGCCATTGATGTGCCATTCATTAAAACTATTTTATAAATATTGTTTCCGCCGTATGCTCCTGCGTAATTTCCATTCAAATATTTATAGCGACCAGAATAAAAACAAGAATCATTTTGAGCTGTACCACAATCAAGTGCAACTTTCATGGCTGGCAAAAGCTTTTGAGCAATTACCTCAGAATCATCTTTTTGATAATAATTTCCTGACAAATTCCACTCATCAGGTGTGCCTTCATCTTCCTGAACACTTCTTATTGCTTGCAATAAAATTGAATAAGTTTCTGTTAGACGCGCAACAGTTTGTTTATCTCTATATCTTGACATCAGTGTCGGAATTGTAATTGCAGCCACTACACCAATTATTCCAAGTGTGATTAAAACCTCAGCAAGAGTAAAACCAAACAATCTTTTTATGCTCATACAAATCTCCTGTCGTTATTACAATATTTTAGTCATTTTAAAGTCTATATGCTCAATATAGCATATTGTCGTTATAACGTCAATATGCTAACATTACGACATTATGAGCAATATATCAACATTAGCTAAAAAATTTGCAACCAGAGTACGATTTGAGCGAATAAAACGTAAATTTTCTCAAGAAAAGTTGGCAGAACTTGCAGGGATTGGGCGTTCCACTCTTACACAAATTGAGGCTCAAACATCTTCCCCAACATTAGATATTGTTGAAAAAATTGCATCAGCCTTAGGTTTTGAACCTTATGAATTGTTAATATTTAAGAATTTAGAAATATAAAAATTATTGTCACCCTGTTACAGTCTCGTAGGGTGGGCAAAATGAAATGTGCCCACCATTAAAAATATCTAACGAACAACAGCCAGAGTTTGTTCTTTGACTACATTTCGTTTAACCTTGCGAGTTGCTGTACGTGGGAACGGTTCTTTACGAACAACAATATTTACAGGACGCTTGTATGGCGCTAATTGTACAGACAAGTTTTTAACCTCATGTCCGATAAATGCTTGCAAATCACTTTCATTAGGATATTTTGCTAAAACTTCTTCTGTCGGCACTATAACTGTCATAATTTCTTCTGTACCATCTTTTGCTCCTGAGGTTCTTGTCGCTCCGAATACACAAACCTCAGCAAAATTCGGATTTTGTTCCAAGACAGATTCTACCTCTTCAGGAAAGACTTTTTTACCACCTGATAACACAATCATATTCTTAATTCTGCCTGTGATATATAATCTTCCATCAGAGTCAAATTCTCCAATATCACCTGTATGCAACCATCCATCTTCTTCCAAAACCTCAGCAGTCTTTTCAGGGTTTTTGTAATATCCTTTCATAACTGATGGACCTTTCACAAGCAATTCCCCTGTTTCTGGGTCAATTTTTGCATCATAAGAATCTAAAACCAAACCTACAGACATTAGTTTTCTATCATCTCCCCTATCTACAGAAATAATAGGGCTGGTTTCTGATAAACCATAGCATTGGAAAACTTTAATACCAATTCTTTCGAAAAACTCTCCAACAGACGGATCAAGCGGAGCTCCACCGGTAATAAAGCCATAGAAATTTCCGCCAAATTTTGCCAAAATACTTCTGAACAACTGACGACGAATAGAATAATCTGTGATATATTCTGCGGCAGCATAAGATTTTTCAAACAAAATTTTCTCATCTTCCGGCAATACTCTAATTTCTGCCTCAATCGTGTTTTTCAACAATTTCATAAATGCCGGAACAACAATCATAAAATCAATTTTCTTTTCTCTCATATCACCCAAAACATCTTTTGGTTTCAAGCTTTGAGGGTAAAAAATTGAAGAACCCCTATTCAAAAATGTTGAAAAACCTACAGTCAATTCAAACAAATGGTTCATTGGCAAAATTGAAAGCAAATTTACATTTTCGTGAGGAAGAATTTCAGGAAGAATTTTTGACATTCCCCAAACCTGACAAGTCATATTTCCGAAAGTAGTTTGAACCCCTTTCGGCGCGCCTGTAGTACCTGACGTATAAATAATAAGCGCAGTATCTCTTAATGAGCGGTGACGCCATTTACATTCTCTACCTGTTGGCAAACTATATAAACTTGGATATTTTGAGTCAAATGTAGGCTCATCCATAATGACAATATGCTTAATTGAAGGGATTCTTTTTTGTAATTCCAAACCTTTATCTAAATTTGCTTGAGAAACAGCTAAAACAGCAGGTTCACAACTCGAAAGAATTGATTCTAGTTCATAAATTGTTAATTTATTATCAAGAGGAACAGTCACCATGCCTGAAATAACAGACGCAAACACGCAAGCACCCATCTCCGGCATTGACTCTGACAAAATCGCTAAACGCTCACCTTTTTGCATTTGTAAATCTGTAATCAAATAACTCGCGAGCTGTTTTGTCAACAAACTCAAACCTTTATATGTAAGCTCTTTCCAGCCATATCGATTTCTTTTACCAAGAGCAATTCTTTCGCCATATAATTTTGTATTCTTATCCAACAAAGACAAAATATTCTCTTTCATATATTTCTCCCCTACATTTTAATAAACATTTTATGACAGCTTGTAGTATATCATAGTTCAAAAAATTTTACCATGTTTTAATAATATGTAACTTTTAGCAAGCACAACTCATCTCCTGTATTCTTATTTTTTATCAAGTGCTCTGTCGCTAAATTTTCATAATCATATTTAACCTGAGAAATAATTTCTTCCCCATACTTCACATCGTGTTTAAAATAAACATCAATAGTTTTTAAATTGTGCGCACAGCGAAAGTCATAATCTAAAGCCTCCAAAGCCCAAGTAATATAAACAACATTATTCACATGGTTATTTATATCCATATCTTCATAACGGACTTTAAAAACTTTTTCGCCATCGACAGACCCTAAAGTCTTCAACTTTTGCAAAACCAAATCATCGTCACGTTTTTCATAACGTAAAAAGTTCGGAAACTCTTGTGCAATATTCACCACAGACTTATTTTCCAAATTAACAATAAACCAACTTGATGCGGCCCTCAAAATTCTTTCACCTGATTCATTATCAAAGATTTCAAAATCTCTAAATGAAGTCATCCTCTGACATCCGCGACTTTCGGTTTGGAGTTTTATTTCTTTTACATCTTTCGGATATTCGTCAAATTCAACACGATATCTTATTATAAACCACCCTAACCCATTTTTAGCCAAACCATCACAGCTATATTGATGTCCGTAAGTATCAATAGATTTAGCGGCTAAGTCTTGCATAAAATTAAACAAAACCGAAGTTTTTATTTTGTGATTGCAATCAGTTTCAGAAATTGATATGGGGCAAATTCGCTCTAACGTGCAAGCTTTATTGGACTCGTTAAAATGTATTGTCATAATTCGCCTACAAATTTATTGGGTCTACCGCATATTTTGCTCTAAATTCTTCAACCTGCCCTTTAAAATCACCAGTATCTGCCTCTTTCAATTTATTTTTCAAAATATGTTTTGGTAATGATGAATTTATTGACTGAATGATATTTGTAGCAATATTTGAACAGTGGTCTGAAATTCTTTCCAAATCATTCAAAATTTCAGCATAAGCAAAACTCCTTTTGATATGAGATTTGTCTTTTTTTACACGCTTGATATGATTTTTCTTTGCGAAATAGGCAATATCATCAACTACTTGTTCTAATGGCTCAACGTGATATGCTAATTCTAAATCATGGTCGACAAAAGCATTAACCGTAACGTCAAACACCTCTTTAACCGCATTTACAACATGTTTCAATTCTTCGATAGTTTCAGGAGAAAAACTCCACTCTTTACGGTGAATTTTTGTTGCAATACTCAAAATATGGATAGCATGGTCTGCAATTTTTTCATAATCAGAAATTGATAAAAACAATTGAGAAATCTTATTACTATCTTCATCTGACAACTCGCGCCCTGATAATTTTTGCAAAAAAGATTCCAAAGTATCTTGATATTTGTCTATTTTAATTTCGTTTTTATTAATAACTTCTGCGACTTTCGGATTATATTGTTTCAACATACGAACTGACATTACAAGTGTTTCTCTTGTGATTTTTGCCATTGTTGCAGTAACTTTGTAACATTGAGTAATTGCAAATGATGGGGTCATCAGCAATCTTTCATCAAGTATAACTTCTGACTCATTTTTATCATCTTTAACAACAAGTAAAGCCAATTTTTCTAAAAGTTTTGCAAATGGGAATAAAATTAAAGTTGTCGCAACATTGAATATAGAATGAACAACCGCAATTCCAAAAGGGTTTATTGATTCACCAAAAGGATAATTTATCAAATAATGTCCAAGTTCGTACAACGGCAAAAATATCAATGCACCTAAAATATTAAAAGCAACGTGGACAATCGCAACACGCTTTGCATTTGTATTTACACCAATGCTTGATAACACTGCAGTGATACAAGTACCTATATTTTGACCGATGATAATCGGAACCGCCATAGCATAAGAAATACTACCGGTCATAGATAGCGCTTGCAACATACCAACTGATGCGGCAGAACTTTGAATAACTGCCGTAACAACAGTACCAACCAACAAGCCAAATACTGGATTTGTAAACATAGTCAATACGTGGGCAAAATTAGGGTCATCAGCTAACGGACTCATTGCTGAAGACATCAAACTCATACCAAACATTAAAACAGCAAAACCAACAAAAAACGTACCGACATTCTTACGTCTTGAGGTATTATTTGGAGATGTCATCATCATAATAACACCGATTAAGGCTAAAATTGGAGTAAACGATTCAGGTTTCAACATTCTGATAAAGAAATTATCACTTTGAATACCTGCCAAACTCAAAATCCAAGAGGTAATCGTTGTACCGATATTCGACCCCATGATTATACCGATTGCCTGAGATAATTTCATAATACCTGAGTTTACAAAACCAACAAGCATAACTGTAACTGCCGAAGAGCTTTGAACAGCCATTGTAATACCGGCACCTAATAACAAGCTCTTTATCGGATTAGATGTCATTTTTTCCAGCATCTTTTCCATTTTTCCACCTGCGATTTTTTCCAAACCTGCAGACATAACAATCATTCCGTACAAAAAGAATGCCAATCCACCACATAGAGTGAATATTGAAAAAATGTCCATTATTTTTTCTCCTGATTATTTTTCATGTTTATTCTTAGTTTATAAATCATATTCAAATTCCAAAACTACACAGGGAAATTATACTATAAAAGAAATTGATTTGAATTAATAAAATTTATAATATTTTACAATTGAGAAAAAGAAGAGTGGATACTGTCATTCTGAAAGCTTAGAAAATTTGTGTGAGCTTTGCGAACACATAATTTTCTTGCTATTCGGAATGACCACTAAAGTAGGTCAATATTTCTATATCAGCATTAAAACTTAATGCAATAATTTACTTTTTCCTCCATACATACCATGCTGCTGTAGAATGCGGTTCAACTGTATTATTATAAAACGCAATAGGAAAAATATCTCCCATAGTTTTATCATTTACAACACAATCCTTAGCATCAAAAACATAATATGTTAAAGTTCCTTTTGCACAAGTAACTTCTCTATTAGGTTTTGATATACCATTAACATCAATTAACCCATAACAAGCAGTACCATGAGCCTCCCCATCTGAATTTACAGTAATTCTACTTCTATTTTCACACCCTTGCTCACCAATCCTACTTGACAATATCAATAATTGCCCATCAGGCAATCTATAAATAGGTAAGGCATTTTTAAAATTTATAAGACTCCAAGTATCATCAAAAAATTTAGACTCGATTTGGTAATCTCCCAACTTGTCTAATCCATAATAATATTGAGCTCCTTTTAATGTTCCATTTAATAATGCACAAGCAGTTTGTTTTGTTTCAGGATGATCCGAGCCGGAATTTGCATTACACAGAGTATCAATTCCTGCAAAATCATACCCAAATTGAGCCTCTGACATTCTTGCAGCATTACTTAGAGTTGATAGTGATTTTTTAAAACTTGTTATGTATTGTTTGCTATGAGTTTTAGCAATCAAAGTAGGTATCGTTATTGCAGCAACTACACCAATAATGCCCAATGTTATTAAAACCTCTGCCAATGTAAAAGCTAAATTATCCCTACTATTCATTATTTCAAGCATCAACTCCACCTTTCTATTATAAGATTTATTAAAATTTTATACATCTATACATGTAATATTAACATGCGTAAATGTATTTTTACAATCTTACAATACAAACTGTTACAATATGCTTATGATTAAAAACAGGTTATCAGCAATACTAGGCGAACAAAGGATGAGAGTTTCGGAGTTGTCAAAACTTTCAGGAATCAGCCAAAACGCATTGAACAAAATTTATCACAATAAAACCAAAGGAATTGATTTTCAAACTTTGGATAAACTGTGTGAGGTATTAAAATGTTCAACCCAAGACCTGTTTCAATATATCGAAGGGTGAATACAAACCTTTACCTTACCCCTGCCTAGATGATATCAAAACATCCTCGCCCCTTGTGGGATACTAGTCGAACCATTGAGCTTTGCGAAATGAGTGAGACTGCATGCCGAATGGCTGAGGAGTGAGGAGAGGGGGTCAAGGTCTTTCAAGTTATTCTTTTTCATACACTCCGTGCAGAAGATTACTACGTCACTACGTCAAAACCATTATTCCAGTTGCAAGTTAAGGTTTCTCGTAATGACATGATTTATAAAAACTAAGCGGTCAGTGCGATATAGACTTTTTTGTACAATTAGAGATTCCGAAACAGTCTTGGATTATTGGCGACTCGACCGGCTCAACGCAGCTCTCGCCAAGACGTGCTGGGTTTGCTACGCTCACACGGCGCACTTGCCAAAATCCGCAGTTCGGAATGACCATTCACTGCACGAGTTCAGCAATAGGCTCGACTATTTAATCTTTTTCAATGAAGAAATGAAATTGTTATGCTCAATATCCCCATCAACCTTAGTCAAAAATATTTGGCAATCTTTTTCATCTGCATCTATTTTTGGCAAATGCGAAATCTCATAAGCATAATATTCATTATCATTTCGTGTACTCAACGGTATCCTGTTTGCCAATGAATTTAGTGAAAGGTTTCTAAATAGCCCATACAAACCTTTCCTGCGATTAGAAAATTTTGTATAAATTCTTAGTGCAGCATCCTGATTTTCAAGATTATATGTACCGATAATAAATGAACTTAACTGCGGTGCACTTGATGTAATCATCATTGGTACAACAATATTATTTTTTAAAATTAATTGACCGTCAATTTGGTCAAACTTACCTTCAGGAACACTCATCAAATCAGAAATAACAGAAGGGCTAACCATTGTTAGCGGATTTCTAAACAATGCAGCAACCTTCATCACATATTCTACCAAACCGATTTTTCCAATTGTTCCTTTATAAATCCTAAACTTAATTTTTCCGTTAAGTTTTAACGAATCATCTGTATTAAGCTCAATCAACCCACTAGCTTTTCCATCAATTTCTTTTGACAAATTTAACAACGATGTTGCTATAATATCTGAATTAACTTCTTTTATGCCCAGCCAAATTGAATATTTGTGATTTTTCAAATCGCAATTTATTTTGGCGGAAGATGTCCCTTCTGCTATATCAAATCTATTTGACGTTATTTTTAGCAGACTGTTTTTATCCAAAGTCAAATTCGCAACAACATTTGCAAAATTTATCTTTTTATAAAAACCCTTACCTACCTTCAAAATACATTCTTCAACAATTAAATTTGCCAAGTCAAAAGTCGGAGTATCATCGTCATCATCAATATCTCCACCTTTCGCAACAGAGTCTGAAATTGCAGCATTGACATCTTGTGCTGAAGTTGTCGGAGTTTGTGCATTAAATGCTTGCAAATATTTTTCAACATCAACTGAATCCAGTGAAAGCGTAATATTTTTGACCACGATAGGGAATTTTATTTCATTAAGAATTGAACCTGTTAAACCGTACTCCGAACGACGATACCTGCCATCTGAAGAAATGTGCATATGGTCCTTATCAGTCTTGAATTCACCGTTTCGAATAAACACTCTTTGGCTTGGAATTGCGACTTTTTCAGCCTTCATATTACCTTGAATAACCGGATATTTACCGGTATTAATAACCTTTATATGTCCTGTAAATGTACCGTTTTTAAATAGTTTTTGCTTAATTAACATATTGATAAAACCGCTTGGCATAGGTTTTGGCAATTCTAATCCAAAATCTTTGATAAATGTTTTGCCATCAGAAAAATCAATATTACCATTCATACTGACAATCGGAATCCTTGCCTGCGCTCGGTTTTTACCATCAGGATTCCCTGCGTAATAATCCAGAGATTTGATGTTTAAAAGCATATTATCAAAATGCATTTTTGCAACAAGAACCCTTGTTGCAGCATTGTTCATAAAAGATTCTTCACCGTCTACAACAAAACCATTTCCTTTTTTAAACATATAAAGCCAAGTCAAATCGATTTTGTTATATTTTGATTTTAAAACAACACGAGTATCTGCTTTCCCCTTCATCAACATTGGATAACCAATCATTTTAGACAGATAATTTTGTGAAAAATCATTATTTACAACAGCATTTCCGGTCAAATCCGTATCTACAGATTTTAGATAATCTTTGACTGTTCCTGAAAAATCCATCGTATTTGAAGTTTTGTTATTATAATAACCTTTAAAATCCTTCAAAGTAATATTTTTATCATCAAAAGAAACCTTGCCATTATTCAACAAAATTGGTAAATCCATGAAAGGAATCAACTTAAATGACAACTTTTTCAAATAAACATTTCCGCCATAGCCCTTGTTATTTGCATTTATTACAAAATCAAAATTGCCATTAATATCTTTAAAATAAGCAAGCTGTTCTGACAAATTATTTTCTACAATTTGCGAATTTAGCAAATCAATCACTGCAGGTATTTCAAAATTTTTTGATGATAATTTGATATCATAGTTTGAATTGTTATCAACAGAACCTGCCATATTTATTATCGACTTATTTACATTAATTTTTGAATTTTCTATAACAATTTTTTCTTTATTTTTTATGTAAACTTTTCCATCATCAGATGTCACAATATGCAAGTTATCCTTACCTTTTGAGATATCAGCAACCAAATCATAATTAATATATTTTTGGGAAATATCATCGCTAATTTTGACATTTTTAGCTTCAACTTTAACATTAGTATTTTTATCAAGTTGATATTTCACAACCGCATTCCTTACGCTCAAAACTGAATTAAAAACATCAATGTTCCAATCAGATTTTTGTTGTTTTTTATTTGATGTTTTAACACAAGGCAATGCCATTATTTTATTCACATCCACATAAAGATAATCAATATTAGCATTATTCAATTTAACATTTTTATCAAAAATTTTAGCTAAATAAAATTCCGAACCAAAATTTTCTAAATTTAAAAACTTACCATTTTTGTCAGACAAATTTACCTTGCCCACTCCAAAATATAACATTGGAGTCAGCGAAGTTTTTAAAATCGGATTTTCTATCCTGACATCTGTTCCTAAAACTTTTGAAGAAATATCCTCTACATAAGAAATCACCTTAGGATTAGAAACAGCCCATGGCAAAACTTTCAAATAAACAGCAACAGTGGCAGCCACAAAAATTCCTGCCAAAATTACCATTACGGTAAAAAAAGTTAATATATTTTTTGCACTCTTCTTAATCATAATTTATGCCTGTAAATATTATACCATAACAAATTTTATGCTATCATACATATATGAAAAGATTTGTAGTTATACTCGTTTGTTTGTTACTAACAAACAATATGAACATCGCACAAGAAATTGAACAAACCAAAATTTCAGGGCGAGATTTGACAACTTTTAGCCAAAATGAACGTTGGGGATTTAAAGATAAAAATGGTAACATTATTGTTGAGCCTATTTATAAAAAGCTCATCCGTCTCGGAGATTCATCTTGGATTGTCCAAAATAAAAGGAATAAATTTGGATTGATTGACAACTGCGGAAATGTCATTGTTCCAATAAAATATAACCACGCAGACAGACTGGTAACAAAATTTGCTAAATTTGGCAATACTTATGACTATGGAGTTTATGACGAATACGGAAACACAATCGTTGAACCCAAATTTTCCAAAATAGATATTTTATATGGAAAAATGTTTTTGACGTACAAAAACTACAAATATGGAATTGTCGGATTTGACGGAAAAACTATTTTAGAAAACGAATTTGAAGATATTTACATGCCAAAACCTAACGTTATGCGAATAAAATATCAAGGTCGTTGGATTGAACTTGAACAGGTAAATGCAGATACTTTAACATTACCTGCAGATGCAAAACATAATTTGGCAACAAAGGAAGATTTAGATTTGCGCAACATTGTTGTAAATACAGGAGTCGTTTCAGGATATTCAGTCTTAACGTTTTCTGATTATGTAATAAAATTGTTTTCCTCAATTTCTCCTGCTCATGAAGACACAGTTGACGAACTTATGCTATCTCAAGGTGCAGATACAATGAATATTTTTATGAAATTGACTTGGTTGCCCAAATATCCATTTGTTTATGTACGAAAGTATTATGAAAATGTGCGCAATCCAAACAATGGTCCATTGACTGATATAAGAGACGAATTGAAACAGCAGATAAAGTAGGACATTCATTCTGAAAATGTAAGAAATTTGTGTGAAGAATGAGCACAAACTACTTTATATATTATGAGATACTGAAACAAGTTCCACTACTGTTCCAAATAAAATTTATTTAAAAGAAAGCTGGATTGCTTCGCTATCGCTCGCAATGACGATATTGAAAATACGTAACGTCATTGCGAAGGAGTGCATTTGCACGACTGTGGCAATCCATTTTTGCTATTTAATACTATTTTATTTCGTAGTTTTACTATATATATGGATTTATTTGGGACAGTAGTGGAAACAAGTTCAGGGTGACAGTCACGCCACTATCATAGTCCTATGACCGAGCATCTTTCATCGCCTTTAGAATAACATCACGTGCGCGAATTGCCTCTTGTTTAGTCAATGGTGGCACATCTTTTAAAGGATAATCTAATCCTAAACTTTCATACTTCGGAATCGCCATATCGTGGTAAGGCAATACATCCAAAGCTTGGACAGTTTTCAATGTCGCCAAAAATTGTCCAAGCTTTGTCAAATATACATCATTATCCGTAATATTTGGAACGACTACGTGACGAATCCACATCGGAATATTATTTTCTGATAAATATTTTGCAAAATCTAATATGTTCACATTTGACATGCCTGTCAGCTTTTTGTGCTCCGCATCATCAATATGCTTGATATCAAGCATAACCAAATCTGTATATTTTAAAAGCTCATCAATTTTTGATGTATATTTCCTATTGAACAAAACACCTGAAGTATCAAGTGCGGTATGAATTTGCTTTTGTTTAGCAGACTTAAATAAAGCCATCACAAAATCAATTTGCATCAATGGTTCGCCACCTGTCACTGTTAACCCACCATTGCGCAAAAATTCTTTTACACCGTCATACTTTTGTAAAATTTCGTCAACCGATATTTTTTTATTTTGCTCAGTAGTCCAACTGTCAGGATTGTGGCAATATTGACACCTCATAGGACACCCTTGAGTAAAGACAACAAACCTTACTCCAGGACCATCAACAGTACCACATGTTTCTATTGAGTGAATATTACCATAAATTTGTTCTGTCATAGTTGTCCTTGTCAATTTTACAGCGCGTGAGGCATTTGCCTCACGCGCCACTCATTATAATAATTTACATTGCACTGTGAAATGTTCGTGAAATAACATCATCTTGTTGCTCTTTTGTTAATTTGATAAAATTAACCGCATACCCTGAAACTCTCACTGTCAATTGCGGATATTTCTCAGGATGAGCCTGAGCATCCAGCAAAGTTTCACGATTAAATACGTTCACATTCAAATGATGACCGCCCTTTTCCACATAGCCATCAAGTAAGTTTATTAAATTTTCTTCTTGCATTGTTGTCATAATTTTGTTTCCTTTTCTTTTTATTTAATTAATAACCTCTCCTCGAAATCAAGGATTTCAATCCACCCTCTTTGGGCGGACACATAAGTTATAAATTTGATTCACAACATCCGCCATCAAGACAAATATTCAAATCACCCATAAATACCTCATCTTTGCCTAAAGCATTTGGAATGATTGAAAAAGTGTTTGAAATTCCATCTTGTGCATCGTTAAACGGCAATTTTGCAACGGATGCTAATGATGCAACAGCTCCGTTTGAATCTCTTCCATGCATTGGATTTGCTCCTGGAGCCAACGGGATTCCGGCTTTTCTACCATCCGGAGTATTACCGGTTTTCTTGCCATAAACAACATTTGATGTAATCGTCAAAATTGACATTGTAGGAATTGAATCTCTATAAGTGTAGTGTTTTCTGATTTTTGCCATAAAGTTTTTAACCAAATCGACAGCAATTTGGTCAACCCTATCATCATTGTTACCATATTTAGGGAAATCACCTTCAATTTCATAATCAACAACAATTCCGTTTTCGTCTCGGATTGTTTTAACTTTAGCATATTTTATTGCAGACAAAGAATCAGCGACAACAGACAACCCTGCAATACCTGTAGCAAAATAACGTTTTACATCTCTATCATGCAAAGCCATTTGTGCTCTTTCATAACAATATTTGTCGTGCATATAATGAATTACGTTCAATGTATTTACATACAAACCAGCAAGCCATTCCATCATGTCATTATATCTATCCATAACTTCATCATAATCAAGATATTCTGATGTTATAGGACGATATTTTGGTCCGACTTGAGTTTTCAATCTTTCATCAACACCACCATTGATTGCGTACAACAAACATTTTGCAAGGTTTGCTCGAGCTCCGAAAAATTGCATTTCTTTACCAACAACCATTGAAGATACGCAACAGGCGATTGCATAATCATCACCATGAGATACCCTCATCAAATCATCATTTTCATACTGGATAGATGAAGTTTTGATTGATATGTGAGCACAATATTGTTTGAAATTGTGAGGCAATCTCTTTGACCAAAGTACGGTCAAATTAGGTTCAGGTGCTGTTCCCAAATTTTCCAGTGTATGCAAATATCTGAAAGAGTTTTTTGTTACCAAATGTCTACCATCAATTCCAACACCACCGATTGATTCAGTTACCCAAGTAGGGTCTCCTGAGAACAATTCATTATATTCAGGAGTTCTTGCAAATTTTACAAGTCTCAACTTCATAATGAAGTGGTCAATCATTTCTTGTGCTTGAGCCTCTGTAATGATACCTTCTTTCAAATCTCTTTCAATGTAAATATCTAAGAATGTTGAAGTTCTACCAATACTCATTGCTGCGCCATTTTGTTCTTTTATGGCTGATAAATAACCGAAATATAACCATTGAATAGCTTCTTTGGCATTTCTTGCAGGTTTTGAAATATCAAAGCCATAAATTTTACCAAGTTCAATCATTTCACCCAAAGCTCTAATTTGCTCTGAAATTTCTTCTCTCAATTGAATACGTTCAGGACGCATTTCACCTTCAAGAGATTTGAACTGTTCTTTTTTATCTTCAATTAGTCTATCAATACCATATAGGGCAACTCTTCTGTAATCTCCGATAATTCTGCCTCTACCATAAGCATCAGGTAAACCTGTAATGATTGCAGAATGTCTTGCAGCCTTCATTTCAGGAGTATAAACATCAAAGACCCCTTGATTGTGAGTTTTTCTATATTTTGTAAAAATTTCTGATACTTCAGAATCTACCTCGTACCCATAAGACTTGCAAGCACTTTCAGCCATTCTAATTCCACCAAATGGCTGCATTGAACGTTTTAGCGGTTTATCAGTTTGCAAACCTACGATTGTTTCCAAATCTTTATCAATATAACCTGCCCCATGTGATGTGATTGTTGATACTATTTTTGTGTCCATATCAAGAACACCGCCATTTTCGCGTTCTTTCTTCAACAAATCACAACATTCTTGCCATAATTTTGTTGTTGCTCCTGTCGGTTCAGCCAAGAAACTTGAATCCCCATCATAAGGAGTGTAGTTTTTTTGAATAAAATCTCTTACATTAATCTCTTGCTGCCACTTTCCTCCAACAAAAGATGTCGCAGGGTAAGCCTGTTTGTCCATCAACGTTTCTGTCATAATTTTCTCCCTTTATTTACTAAATTGATTTTATACTATAAACACATAATCAATCATGATTATACACGATAAAACCCAAAAAGCGACAGTTGTAATAGAAATTTATTAAATCTTAACATATTGATATTAAAGAATTTTAAAGCAGAACTGAAAATTATTTTCAATTCTGCTTTTTATGAGAAAATGTTTATTCTTTATCGTCTTTTTTGTCTTTAAATTCTTCTATCTTTTCAGTAACTTTTTCTTTGACATCATGTGCTTTTTCTTCCAAATCACATTTTATAACATCTGCTTTAGTCTTAACTTCTTCAAGGTTATCATGCATATTTTCTTTCAAATGTTCTGCTTTTTCTTTTACATTTTCTGCAACATTATGCATTTTTTCCTTCAAAGTTTCATTCTTTTCTTCATTCAAATCTTTATCTGTCATTGTTTACTCCTTTCGATAAGTCTACAAAGACATCATAAAATGTTTGGAAGCTAGTTGCATTAGCAAAAAGTCTAATCTTTTATACTCTTTGTTTTTTATATGTATTACCCCAATCAGCCAACGCTGCCATTATCGGTTGCATACTTTCACCCAAAGGAGTTAATTTATATTCAGTATGCAAAACTTTTTCATCAAACTCAAATCGTTCAATAATACCTGTAGATATCAAATCTTTCAGATTTTCAGTCAATACTTTTTGGCTTATTCCGTCCAAAGATTTTTTCAGCTCATTAAACCTATGAGGTCTTGAAAACAAGTTCCTTAAAATAAGCAATTTCCATTTATTCCCTATTAAATTTACAGTTGTAGCAACAGGACACTCAGGTAAATCTGCCTTTTTCAACATAAAAACCTCCACTAGTTAAATATAACATAAAGTAGTTACAAAAAAGTGCGTAATTTACAAAAGACAAATACTTATTTAAACTAACTTTATTGAAAGGAGAAAACAAAATGAAAAATTACAAAACTTTTGAAAATGGAAAAATTTCAGAGATTATTAACAAAGAGAACGGCAAGGTATTTTTACATGATGCACTTGATTTAACATCTTGTGAAATATCATTAAATTGTGTCCCAAAAGATTTTAAACTTCCGTTTAACCACAAACATAAACAAAACGAAGAAATATATATTATCTTAAAAGGAAAAGGAATCTTTACTATTGATGATGATAAAATTGAAGTTAAAGAAGGTAGTTGCATAAAAGTTATGCCTTGCGCTTCAAGAACTATTGAAAGTACAGGTTCTGAAGAATTGCAATTTATCTGCATACAAGCAAAAACAAATTCTCTTGAACAATTTGGTTTAGGTGATGCAGAACTTTGCTAAGCAATTTATAAGCCGTAGGTAAAAAATTAACCCGCGGCTTTTTAAGCCCTAAAAACATTTACAAATTCTTAATTTACAAATTCTTAAAAATATGTTAAGATTTGGGAAATTAGAAAGGGATTAAGAATGAAAAATTATTTAGGTGTTTGTTTAAGTTTATTTGTCATTTTGGGCAATACTCCTGTGTTTGGGGGAGAAACAATACAACAAAATTCGCAATTTCAAATCGTTCAAGCAACCTCTCGTCCATATTATTTCAAATATTACAAAATTGAACAAACAAATGACGAAAATTTGTACAATATGACATTTTTACCACTATCTAAAAAAGACGAAAAAACATTGACAAAATCTAAATCTTTAGAATATAAAAATATAAAAAAAATAGAAGGGTATTTATCTAAAAATAAACTGGATAAAGCTTATCGTAAAGACTTCAAGTATATACCAACTCTACTAAAATATTATCAATATTACAACAAAAAATGTGCAAACACTGATGCTATAAATTATTTAGAAGCAATTAAACAAAACGACACAAGCAACGAATTTAATAAAGACTTGCTAGATTATAGAATAGGTGTTTTGTATTACAACAACAACGAATATCAAAAAGCGCTTTATAAATTAGTTCCGATAATTCAAAAAAAGCCTGATGCCAATTCAATTAGAGCGGTTATTTCTGATTGTTATTACAAAATCGGAGACTACAACAACGCAATTATTGAGGCAAATAAAGTAAATAAAAACGACATAGAGTCTTACAAAATAGCTTTACTAAATAAATATCTTGCTTATACCAAATTAAATAAAAATAACGATGCAAATAAAATCGCTTACGAATTATTTTCATACAGTTATCCGTCAAAAGGACAAGCAAGCAGATATATTGCAGAGTCTACAAATGACAGCAATACCAAATACAAGTTTTACAACATTGCAAAAAGTAATACAAGTGATGAAAACGAAATTTGGCAGTTAAATACCATAATCGCAAAACTTGAGCAAGAAAAACTTGAAATTATTTGCAAAAAATCAATACAAGGATTTTTTAAAGCTCCAAATTGGCTGACTATCGCAAAAGCTGACGAAACACTTATGACCAAAAGTGTATCAAACGAACGATTCAACGATTTTTATAATGAAATTCATACCTGCACAGCAGAATATAGTGGAAACAATTTGAAAAATTGCTTAAACCATATAAATTTAGAACAAGAAAAAATAACTAAACGACTAATTCTTGAGCAACAAGAAAAAAATCGACAATTAGCCGAGAAAAAGCGTTTAGAAGAATTACAAAGAATGAATCGTAATTTGGAAATCAAAAACCAACTGCAGCAAGAAGAAATTGATGCATTAAGAAGACCAAAATACACCAACACCCATCTTACCCCAATGGGCGACGGCTCTTACTACATAGATTCTTTCACCTACTAAACGGCCTTGCAAACCCTAAACCTGAGTTTCCTGTTTTTTGAACTGCATATCGTATAGAGTTTTGTAAGCTCCATTTTCTATTTGTAGAAGTTCATCGTGTGTGCCTTGTTCAGCTATTTCACCTTGGTTAATCACAACAATTTTATCTGCGTTTCTTATTGTTGAAAGTCTATGTGCAATTACAAATACTGTTTTATCTTGCATTAGGTTATCTATCGCTTTTTGTACAATTGCTTCTGCTTTGTTATCCAAGGCACTTGTTGCTTCATCCAAGATAATAATCGGAGCATCTTTTAAAAATGCTCTTGCAATTGCAACACGTTGTTTTTGACCGCCTGAAAGGAGTATTCCTCGTTCACCAATTTGAGTATCTACGCCGTCTTTTAAGGTTGAAATAAAGTCATCCAAATATGCCATCTGAATAGCTTTTTGCATTTGTTCTTCTGTTGCATTTTCATTTCCTAGCATAATGTTTTCTCTAATTGTGCCGGAGAACAAGAAATTATCCTGAAAAACTACGGCTATACTTTGACGTAAGGATTTTAATGTATAATCCCTTATATCTATGCCATCTATTGTTATAGCTCCTGATTTGACGTCATAAAATCGTGGGATTAAGCTAACTATTGTTGATTTCCCACCACCGGAGTTTCCGACAAATGCGATTGTTTCGCCTTTTCCTACATTAAGGTTAATATGTTTTAGTACAGGAGTATTTTCTACGTATTCAAAACAAACATCTGTAAATTGAATATTTTGTGGATGTCCTTCTAAGACTTTTGCATTTTCTTTATCTTTAATTGTTGGTTGCGCATCTAATAAATCAAAGATTTGTTCAATTGCAAAAAATGAAAACTGTACTGCATTTAAGTTATTACCAATGTTTTTAACAGGTGTATAAAGCAGAATTAAAGCAGTAATAAATGATACAAAGTTACCACTTGTTATTTGGTTTGTCATAATCAAATGTGAGCCATATCCGATTGCTGCTGCAATACCGACAGACACAATTACGTGCATCATTGGGGATAGCCATTGAGTTTTTTGTACCATTTTTATTCTTAAATTAAAGATATTTTTCAAAATCCAATGGAATTTATTTGTCTCATTATTTTGCAAGTTATATGACGTGATTGTTTTATTTCCTGCAAATACTTCATTATATTCTGTAATAATCGCTGCATCTGCTACAACTGTTTTATTCATAACTTCTTTGATACGTTTTTGGAGTTTAGCAACAGGAGCGAACGCACAAGCTAAGACAACACAAGCAATCAATGCTAACTGCCAAGAGTTATAGAATAAAACGCATACCAAAGAAATTGATGAGAATATTCTTTGGGTAAACACGCTCAAGTTGTCCAAAAGACCTGAGCAAGCGGTATCTGCCATATTATTAAACTGAAATACGACATCACCTGAGTTACGTTTATCATAAAAAGAGGTCTCAAATGTCAAAAGTTTTTTGAATAAGTCGAACTTTAGACCATTTGTAATATTTCCGCCAACCCAAGTTGAAAGGTATGCCGATAGGTATTTCAAACCGCCTTGAATAGATGTAAAAGCGACGATACCAAGTGGTATATACCAAGGGGATGTTACGCTTTTTTCAACCATAACTAAATCCATATATGGTTTTAGTGCTAGTGCAATAACCGCGTCCAACGAACCGATTGGAATACAAATGAGCATTGAGCACAATGCTCTGAACCAAAACGGTTTTACGTATGGCCACATGCGACTGTAGTTGATTATAAAACGTTGATTATTTAATAGTTCTTTGATTTTTTTTATTTGTTCCATTACTTTTCCTTCGTTAATAGCATTACAAAGTCTACAAAACTTTTTATAGCTTGTTTTATTATATTCAACATCATATTTATATTTTCATATTTAGACTCTGCCATAACAGTCCTCATAACGAATTATGTCATCTTCTGATAGATAATCCCCTTTTTGAACTTCAATAATTTTTAATTCGTTTTCATATGGATTTTGTAAAGAGTGTTTACAACCTACAGGAATTTCTATACTATCACCTTGATACACGTTATATTCTTTTCCATCTTTAAGAACTAATGCTGTACCTTCTAATACAACCCAGTGTTCAGATCTATGATTATGAGACTGAATTGATAATTTTTGTTTAGGCATCACACAAATAGTTTTAGTTAAATAACCTTCTCCACTATTCATGCAAGTATAATAACCCCAAGGCCTAAATACTGTTTTATGCAATTTAGTTGTATCTGAATCTTTTGCTTTTAATTTCTCATATAAATGTTTCACATTTTGCGATTCGTCAAGTTTACAAGCCATAATCGCATCTTCAGTTTCCACTAAAATAACATCTTCCAATCCTGATACCGCAACTATTTCTTTTTGAGAATAGATCAACGAATTTTTTACATTATCTACTACAACTTTACCAGTTAAGACATTTCCGTTTTCATCTTTTGTTTTCACATTGTATATAGATTGCCAAGACCCTAAATCATTCCAATCTGATTGAAGTTCAACAAGAGCTATTTTGTCAGATTTTTCCATAATTGCGTAGTCTACAGAAATTGATGGCATTTTTTCATAAACAGAATAATCTATTTGATTATTATTAGAAAAATCTAGTTGATTTAATATAGAAAATATTTCCGGTGTATATTTTTGGAATTCTGCCAATAAAGTGGACATTTTGCCCATAAAAATGCCACCATTCCAATAATAAGCTCCACTTTCAACATATTTTTTTGCCGTATCAAAGTTTGGTTTTTCAACAAATTTTTCAACTTTATAGCCGGTAGACAGTTCTTTTTCTGTTTTAATATACCCATATCCTGTTTCTGGATAGTTTGGTTTTATTCCAAAGGTAACAATATACCCTTGTTCTGCTAAGATTTTACCTTCTGCAACTGTTCTATTAAAACCTTCAACATCATTTACCAAATGATCGGCAGGAACGATTAATACAACATCATCTTCTTTTGAATTTTGCTTGAAATATTCTAATGTTGCAGCAATAGCAGGAGCAGTATTTTTTCCTAAAGGTTCTCCTATCACGATGTTAGATTTGTCTATGTTATTTAATTGTAATTTTATATTTGAATAGTGTTTTATATTGGTTACGGTAACAATTTCAGATGGTTTTGAATATGTGCAAAGCCTTTTAAATGTTTTTTGCAACAAACTACCTTTGTCATCAAATTTTAATAATTGCTTTGGATATTCTGCTCTTGATAATGGCCATAATCTACTTCCACTGCCACCCGCTAATATTATGCTCTTCATTTATCCCTCTCCTATTTAATATTTAAGTATTCTAAAACGTCATTTGGATTTTCGACTTGAACAACTTTTGTATTGTCATATTCTCTCAACGCACAAGCTAGTTCATAATCATTTCCTCCCTCAAAGGTTCTATCTCCCAAAAACACAATTGACTCTGTTGGATATTCTTTTCTAAGTTCTTTGGCAATTTGACCCTTACCACAACCTTTTTTAACAATATCTATTGAAATATTTCCACCTAAAGAAAAATCATAAGCCGGATATTTTTGAGATAAAAATTGTTGAATACTTAACCTTTCATGATTTTCATTATCCCAAGCTGTATACTTTTCTCTTTCAGAATATGGACAATTTCGACCTATTACACAGAAATTTAAAGCTCCTGTACGTTTTTCTATATAGTTGTCAAATAAGTCATATGGATACTTAGTCTTCTTTCTGAAATTTTCTAAATCTCTAAGTAGTTCTTGTTCAGGTTCAATATCTCTTAGATAAACATATTCACCTTTCTTCCACAAAGCATTACCCATAGCACAATAAATGCCAGAAAATGCATTTATCACCGGAATTGGCATTTGCTCTTCAACTTTAGCAAAGTCTGACCCTGTAGCAATAAAACCTTTATTTTCCTTTAACCACGGTAAGAATTTTTCTGCAAATTCTTCCGTCATAGGTTTTCTTGCAGGTGTAAGTGTTCCATCCATATCAAATACATATATTGTCATTTAAGTCTCCTATTTCTATTTATTTGGTATCTGTTTGACAAAATCTATCGCATGTTTCATGCACACATCGTGGTTGTGATGTTGATGCTCTCCCCAACGTCCAACACCATATAAATGCATAGGTTTGAAATACTCTAAAATATCTGTAATTGCTTTTGTTTTACCAATTAATGGCAATGGATAAGCTGCTGTTGTTTCGTAATTAAATATATTTCTGCCTTTAAATGTCAATTTATCAGCATCAAACCTATCAGCATTTGTTTCTGTAAATGTTCCATAATTTTTACTATCAAGTGCAAAATTGGAAATAAAAAATTCCCTATGATGTTGTTCTTTTAAATCCGGAATATACCTCCAATGATATGGAGTTGGGTTTTCATCCGTTTCAAACAATGAAATAACCAATTTGTTATATTTAATTTTTTGTATTTGCTCTTGAATTTCAACAGGTGAACCTAAAGCGTTATATAAATCTGTCCAAGGAGTAGAGTTAATGATGTTTTTTGCCTTAAATTCATCATTAACTATCCAAACTTTTTCATTTTTATCGTAAATTAATTTAGTTACTTTTGTATTGAATTTAATATATTTATTAATATCAGCAGCAATAGCCTCAATAACCCTGCCATATCCACCGGATTTTGGATAATATGGGCGGATGTGTGCAGGGTATTTTTCAACATCCTGAGTATGAGAAAGAGAATTTTTTAAAATTTCTTCGACCTCTATTCTTGGAATCTTGTGCAACCAATCAATGTCCATCTCATCCGATGGGACACCCCAAAGTTTAGAATTGTATGGGATTAAATATTCATCACATACTTTATCTCCAAGTTTCCACCTTATCCATTCCTCATAGTTTTTAGGCTCCGGCTTGCCCAAAGCTTCGCCATTTCTAACGATTGAAATAAGATATTCAACTTGTTTTTCAACAGGTAACTGCCACAAATTAGCTTCCAAAGGATAATCTATATCAATACCATAAATATTGATTTTAGAAATTCTAGGGTTAATTTGATACATTTTTTCTTTCGAAAAATGCGAGAAAACAAATTCTTCAACTTCAGGGAATTTTGTTTGGAAAAAGTGTCCGCCAATATCGCAAGCATGACCGTCAACATAAAAAGTTCGGCACAATCCCCCCGCCTCTTTTTCTCGTTCTATCCCTAAAATATTGTTATAACCTTTTTCTTTAAGTTTTTTCAGTAACGTAAGACCAGTAATTCCAGCCCCTAGTACAATATAATCATATGTCATTTTGTTTCCCCCTTATTCTCCTTCTCTAATACAAACATATTAAGTATTTTGTATTTGACTTTATAATTGTCCTTTGTAATCTTTAATATTGGCAAAAAATAATTGAGGAAATATATCCCCAAGACTTCTTGTTGGATTTTTGGCTTTTGACTTGTGTTTTTTTGTTGTTCAATAAATACCGCCATAAAACTTTGGCAGTAATTGTAATTAAAATTTGAAAGATTTTGTTTGATTAAAAAAGCTAATAACGAATTTATAAAATCTACACTGTAATTCTTGGTTACAAATAAGGTTTTATAATCTTCTCGATTATAATTCGAAAATGATTCGTATAAGTCCAAGTATAATTGAGAAACAGTATCCAAAACAATTTGAGTAAATTTCAAATCTTTAGTAACTGTTGCTCCTCCTGGTCTTGAGACAATTATTCCTTTGGGTAAATATGAATGTTTACAATCATTCAAAATTAGCTTAATTATAAAAGCATAATCTATGCTTGTCTTGTATCCTACATCATATCCACCAAGTGAAACAAAGACACTTTTTTTACACATTAAAGCTTCGTGATTAAATGGCTGGTGATACCAAAAACATTCGATTGGTAGACTTAAGTTATATTGTTTTTTTTTAGTATTTTCATCTAATGTGTAAGTATCACCATACACATAATCTGCATTGGTTGATATTATTTTTTTTACACAATCTTCAATTATTGTGTCAGAAAAATAGTAATCATCAGAATTTAGATATATTAGATATTCTCCTGTTGCGTAATTACCACCCTTATTCATTGCATCCCACATACCATTGTCTGGTTCTGAGATATACGATATTCCGTATTTTTCGACATATTCTTTTAAAATATTCTGTGTGCCATCAATTGAATTTCCATCAATAATCAAGTGTTCAATATTAGAATAAGTTTGTTTATAGACACTTTCAACACATTGCCGAAAAAATTTTTCACGACCCTCTTTTATCAAATTATAAGTAGCTGTAATTACTGTAACTTTCGGATATTCTTGCAATTTATTACTCCTATTTAACTTTAACTTTTACAATTGGAATAAGCCCAAACAAATAATATGTTCGACATATCCCTTTTAATCTTGATTTTAGAATTGGGAAACATCCAAAAAGCATATAATATTTCTTCCTTGTCTTTTCAAAATTTTCTTTAGTATCTCTTTCTCTAATGATAAATTTTCGACTTAAACCTTCATAAAAAGGTGTCATTTTGGCAAAAAACCAAAAGCTATTTAGGAATTTTAAAAATTTTCCATTATATGTATTCGTTGCAAATTGCCACACTTTACCTGGAGAAAGATGCTGGATTACAATATTATTCCACTCTTTATCAAGATATTCTTCAGTAATAAATGGTGCACAGGTTTTATTTATTTCGTTAGTTCTATCTGTTAAATTAAAACGATTTTCTAATCTTTTATAATTATTTTCTCCGAAATATATACTAAATAAATCTTCTATTATGACAAGGATATTATCTTTTTCCTTTTGCGCAAGAGTTAATATCTCCTTAGTAAAATTTATTTCCCTACATCTTTTGGTATCTAATAAAATGACTCCTGCATTTGGATATACATGTTCTTTAGATAATCCCAAATTATTAATGCAATTTGATTGAAAAAAATCACTATACCCAAGATCTGGAACTGCAGCATAAACATATTCTTCTAAATCTTGTTCCCAAAGTAAGTTTATATCATCCATTGCTATTACATCAGAATCTAAATATATTACCTTGTCCAAATTTTGTTTAAGCTCTGGGATTAACAATCTCGCATAACAATCTAAAAAGTTCCCAGAACCCCATCCTTTCAAGCCTTTAAACTGTTTCAAATCAACAGGAATAAATTCTATTGAAAAGTTATTAAACTTTTCTTTCATAGTTTCTAACAACTTTTTATTGAATTTGCATATTCCGCAATCTAAAATATAAAAATCTATAAACGAAGATGTGTTATAGCAAACGCTTGCCATTGATGTTGCTAAAACATCAATCAAGTCATCTTGTCCTTCATAAAATACTGGAATGTGTTCTTGTTGAGTCATATATCATATCCTTATTTTTAATTCTCTTAAATTTAAAATTTGTTTTACTAACGAATTGTCAAGCAATGTTGATTTTGCTCGTTTTGCTGTAAAAATCTTATTATCGTTTTCTAGCGAAATTGGTTTTATTTTTGTTTCATCTAATCCATTTGTTCGACAAATTCGTATTCCCAGCTCGTATTTTGATAGTGCCTCATCTCCGCTAACATTTACAATAGGAAACTTTTGTGCTTGAGGAGTTTCAACTAAATCAACAACTACTTTTGCAGCAGTGTCAAAATCAATCATTGAACGTAATTGATCTGAAAACATTTCCATTTCTTTTCCGCTTTTAACTGTTTCAACAATTACATCGTAAAAATGTTTCTTTTCTTCCTGTAAACTAGGTCCAATCAACACCGGAAAACGAACAACATTATAACCAGCAACATTAACCATTCGCTCAGCAACTGTTTTTAATTCCCCATATCTACTTACAGGATTTAATTTAGCATCTTCTTTAAAAGGTTCATCCGCCATTTCGCCATAAACAACTTCTGTTGACGGATAATACATTCTTTCGATATTATCAAAAATACCCAAAAAGTTTGCCAAAGCAATAACATTAACACCCCAAGCTATTTTAGGATTTTTTAAAACTAAATCCGGATGATGGTATGCGGCTAAAAAAAGAACTTTTAACTTTTCTTTTTTTGTCTTTGCATAAAGATTGTTTAAATCATTTAAATTTGTAATGTCACATTTGAACCATTCAACTCGGTTATTTATGTTTTTGGGACAAATCAAATCTGTTGCTAATATTTTATCATTTGTTTTTTCTAGGATATTTTTTATTAAATAACTTCCTAAAAATCCATTTGCACCTACTATTAAATACATTATTTACCTCTATCATGAATATCTTTTGTACCATCGCTCTTTACGACAGGAATATCATAAAGAGCAACCATTAACGTATCTTCCTTAAAATCAAAAGAATGCGAAACGTATGGATGTACAACGAAAAAATCGCCTTTTTTAAAAGTATATTCTTCTACTCCATTATCATTTTCTAAGGTTAAATCAAGTGCTCCATCAATAATAAAGAAAGCCTCTTTTGATTTTTTGTGATAATGTCCACCTCTGAACGAGCCTTTTTTAGAGGATGAAACATTTACTTGTTTCCATCCATCTTGACATAATTCATTAAAATCTCCTCGTTCATCGGAAAATGTAAAATTGGGTTTAATTATTTCTATCATCTTACTCATATCTTTACCTCTTTATTACACTTTCGCGAATTTAGATATAGCTTCGTTTTTAGCATTTTCATAATCTGTTTCAGCCATTTCTTTGGCTAACATTTTTAAATCATAATTTGGTTTCCAACCAAGTTCAGTTCTTGCCTTAGTACTATCCCCTAATAACAAATCAACTTCAGCAGGTCTGAAAAATTTTGGGTCAACTTCAATTAAGACTTTTCCGGTTTTCTTATCTATTCCTTTTTCTTCAACTCCAGAACCAATAAATTCAATCTCCATACCTAAAGCTTCAAAAGCCATTTTACAAAAATCTCGAATTGTTGTTGTTACCCCTGTTGCTAAAACATAGTCACTAGGTTTATCTTGTTGTAATATTCTCCACATGCCTTCTACATAATCTTTTGCATGTCCCCAATCTCTCTTTGAGTCAAGATTTCCAAGATACAATTTATCTTGTAAGCCTGCTTTTATTTTTGCAGCTGCAAGTGTAATTTTTCTGGTTACGAAAGTTTCACCTCTACGTGGAGATTCATGATTAAACAAAATTCCATTAGCTGCAAAAATACCAAAACTTTCCCTATAATTAACACAAATCCAGTAAGCATAAAGCTTGGCAACAGCATATGGAGAGCGAGGATAAAATGGAGTTGTTTCTTTTTGAATAGGTTCTTGTATTAATCCAAATAATTCAGAAGTTGATGCTTGATAAAACTTTGTTTTTTGTTCCAATTTATTTTGTCTTATCGCTTCTAATAGCCTTAATGTTCCTAAAGCATCGCAATCTGCAGTATACTCTGGACAATCCCATGAAACCTTAACGTGTGATTGTGCGGCCAAATTATATATTTCATCAGGTTGAATTTCTCTTACTAAATTAATCAAATTTGATGAATCTGACAAATCTCCATAGTGTAAGAATAAACGAGACTTAAATTCTTCTTTATTCAATAAATGGTCAATCCTTTGAGTGTTTGTTGTTGATGATCTTCGAATTAAACCATGAACATTATATCCTTTCATCAATAGAAGTTCCGTTAAGTAACTTCCATCTTGTCCGGTAATCCCTGTAATCATTGCAACTTTTTGTGTCATTTTCTTCTCCTTATCTTAACTTTTCTATTATTTTATTTCTAATTTGTCTTCGAACATTTTTATTCGGAATAGCCCAAGTGAAAAACTTTCCAATCGGCTCACTCGAACGGTATAATAAATTTTTTATAGGATTTTTATATCGAAAAGCTTCTAATTCAGTAATACTTTTTGAACTTTTCCACCAAGAACTTTGATTCCAATGAATAGCTACAGTTTTATCAGTAAAAGCTTTTTCTCCAAAAGCCGTCCATGTAGGACAAAAATACTCTGAAGGATAAACCTCAATATCTGTATCTTTTATTTTTGTTATTTGCTGATTCAGATACAAATCAATATCTTCTAATTGATATTTATCTGTCGTTTTATAATATTCTTCTGCTTTTTCTTTATATCCTTCGTTATAATCAATACTTTCAAACCCATATTTTTTATAAAAATATTCAGTTAAAACTATTGGATCAATAAAATGATTAATTGAAAAAATCTCATTAGAATTATAAATATCTAACATATCTTTAAATACAGAATGCCCCTTTTGACCACCAATCACAGCAGATTCCAACAAATTCTTTCTATTATAAAAATCACCCTCTATGCTACAAAAAAACGGTTTTTCAATATATTCATCAAGTGTTTTAACTAATTGCACATCAGTATCTAAATAAACACCACCATAATTAAACAAGGCATAGTGTCTAATGTAATCAGCAATGAATGCCCACATCTTGCGTTTATAACATTCCCGTACAAATGTAGATTTATTCAAGATTTCTTGAAATTCGGGCATTTCCGGAGACCACAATTTTATTTCATAGTCTGGACAATATTTCAGCCAAGAAGCGTAACACATCCTAAAATTAGGGTTTGAATTTTTTTCCCAAATATTAATATCATCATAGAAGTAGTGAATTATTTTAGGCATTTTGTTTTACTCCTCCTCTATTCAACTCAAACCTTACACCTAAGATTGTCAAAACTTTAAACTTTCCATCACAAGTGTTTTCTAGTGAAAAGATATTGTTCAAAAGATTTTTAACAAATAAGAATTTTAAAGTTCTATATCTTTTTAGCTTCAACAAGTCTGTAAATTTGTATTGTGATTCTACAAACTTCAACATTTCACAAATTTCAGCTTTAACATTATCGCTATTAAACTTCTTGTAAACCCAATAACAACCAGCTAAAAAACGACCAACAACTTTCAACTGGGATGATAATTCTTGTCTTTTAAAAATCTCTAACCCCATAAACTGTTTTAGTGATTCAATATCTGATTTTATATAAGATTTTGAAGTCGCTGAATTTTCTCTTGTCAATCTATAAACATACAAGGGCTCTGTAGAATACGAAACATTTGGATTATTAAACTGACAAATAAAATTAAAAATAACATCTTCTGACGTTTTTAAATTCGGAATAAAATTTATTGAATTCTTAATTAAAAATTCTCGGTTATAAATTTTGTCCCAAATATTTATAGAAAAATCTGTATAAGTTTGATTATTTTGTTTTTGTGCTTTTATAATATCCTTATTTATGCTAGATTTTACTAACTTTCCATCCACCAAGTCATAATGACCGAAGATGCAAATGTCAGATTCATTATGTTCTATTGTATTTAATGCTTTTTCACAAGCGTTTTCAACTAAATAATCATCTGAATCTGCAAACATCAAATATTTTCCTGTTGCAGCATTTATGCCAGTGTTCCTAGCTACAGACACCCCTTCATTTTGTTTATCTATGACTTTTATTCTTGAATCTTTATTTGCATATTCTTTTAAGATGCTTAATGAGTTATCTGTAGAGCCATCGTTTACGCAGATAATTTCTATATCTTTTAATGATTGATTGATTAAGCTATCCAAACATTTTGCAAGATATTTTTCCACGTTATATACAGGAACTATTATTGATACTTTTACCAACTAAAACCTCTCTTTGTCGCTTACAGTTAATCTTAAATACCCTCTGAAACTCCTTGAAACAAAATTCAAGCTTTTATTTATGATAATCTCCTGAATATATTAATTAAATTAACCACATGGGCAATACTAAAACTCTCAAAAATTTATAAAAAACCCTAATACAATTAACTTTCAACAAGGATAGGTTAAACTAAAGTATTATCCGATATGCTAATATTTTACTTACATAAGACTACAAGCATTTTAATTTTCGCTAAAGCTAAACAATTGATTAGCTAAGAAAAGCTATTAGCCTATATACAGGTATTCTAAAAACGCAATATCAACTGGGATTTCAGAGATTTATACAACTACGAATTATATCGAAAATCTCAAAATAAATAAGCATAATTAAACAATTATTTCATAATGTAACAAGCATATCAACAAGGATATGCTTGTTATATTTTTCTGCAATAATAAAGGAAAAGGAGTATAACTATGTCAATAAAAATTGGGAATAGAATCAGTTGTTCAAGCAGTTTATACGAAAACGTCGGAAACCTTTTCAACTCTAGAAATATGTCAGTGCTGGACAATTACGCAAAAGCCAAAAAACTATCAATCAAGTTTGCCAGCCTAGAATCAGACATTTTTGATAATACAGTGATGACAGTATCTCGTCCTAATAGTGATGTTTCAAAAGAATATACGTTAAAATTAAGTGCCGAAACAAAAGAAGCTTATGTCAATTCAATGAAAAAGATTTACGAAACCGTAGCTGAGGCAAAAGTTTCATTGGCAAAAGCCACACATAAAAAGTTTGCAGAAATCGCAAAATATTATATTGAAACTCAGAAAATATAAGAGAAAAATCAATGCAAAAAATTTTCAATAAATCAAATAAAACAATTCTTATAACAACAGCTATTTATATTGCATACACGATATTTATAGTTATTCCATTTTTAAAATATGCAGCACCTCAAAATGAAGGAACAATTGATTGGAAATTCAAATATGCACCTTTTGTTTTTGCCGGATTATTTTATCCTATTTTTTGGTTATGGAGTTGGCTTGTTACCAAAAATATCTTTAATGTTCATTATTTACGAACTTTAATCTATAACCTTGTTTATATCGTAACATTTATATCAATACATATAACTCTTTTAATTACACATCCAATGATTCTAATTATAGCAATTGTTACCATTCCGATAGGAATTTTAATACTGATAGGGTTACTTATCACATCAATTATTTTCGACATAAAAGATTTTAAGCAGAAAAAAGAACTATCAAACGAAAAAAGTTCAATTCAAAAAATCTCAACAATTATAATATGCTATATCACTCTACCCTTGATTTTTATACAGCTCATCCTATATCCGTTTTTAACTTTACTCACTAAATAAGCTAACATTTTTACTAGCGCAAAATTTATTTTTACAGACATTAATACCGTATGATTAAATTAACTCCACCTACAATTACACCTTTTTATCTCAATGAAAATCGAAAACTTTGCAATATCGTTGCGCATAGCAAACATCTGGGCAACTTAAAACTCGAAACAGACCAATATTATGATGTTTCAGAACGATATGTTACAAAGTTAAAAGATGAGACAAACAATGTATTAGGATATGAAATTTTCTCATTTGAAAATTTTGACAATTCAATGTTTGGCTATTCTATTAGAGTCAATCCCGACCTCAGACAAAAAGGTTTACATTTAGGCGAACTTTTGCGCCTATCAAGCATTGTTGAAATGTTTGAAAATCAAGCCGAAAAATTAAAAATCTATTCAAAGGATACAGCCATTTATTTTCATTCAAAATACAAATTCCAACCAAGCATTGATAATTTTAAAGATAGAGATAAGGCGTTAGATTCCATTGTACAAAATCCTAAAAATGGAATGGAAGAAATTATTGATTCGGCAAAAAAACTTATTGAAAAAATCAAAAACTCAACAACTCCGGAAGAACAACGTGCCGCAATTCCTCAAACTAATAAAATCGCAAAACAGTATATTGAACAGGTTTTAGCATCAAAAGAAGGCTACAAAACCCACCCATTTGACTATGGAATGGGGATGGAGCTAACCAAAGATTCCGTTCTCAAAAATAAAGACTTTTTCAATGCGTTATTTCAAAAACATGGAATTGATTATAAAGTATAAATACTAAACCTCACAATATCAAATCACATATTTTATGTTTCAACCTTTGTAAAATATCTTTGGTTATACCTGTGGTATTTTCTTTAACTATTGCACCAATTCGTTGAGGCAAAATCACTTCATCAAACTCCTCTGGCAAATTCAAAATTTCGCGCTGCTCGGAGGATAATCGTTTTATAATTTTCTTCACCAAATTAATATTTTTATTTAATAAAGCATTTCGCGTTGTGTAATTAGAAGGAAAAATTTTAGGAGCTTTGTGAGTAGAATTATAGTTAAAAATATACTCTAACACCAATGCAAAATTTGTTCTATCAACACCGTACTGGCAACCGAGATAAGCATTTCCGAGTTTAAAATTTTCTACCAAAGTCACAATTTGTTTGACAAAATTATCTTGAACTTTGCCATTATTTTCATAATCGAAAATCAAATCTTTTCTTTCTCTCAAAACATGAGTGAAAGGTAGTGAGACATATTTAATACCGTTCTTTTGACATTTTTCTTGATAATTTTTATCAAACTCTCTTAAATCAATAACTATTTTTGTACCTAAATTTGAAATAAATTTAAAAAACGAATTATCACCGGTTGCCAAAGTTTCACCGGCAGTAATATCCTTATCAACAAATCGGACAATATTTTTTAAACCGAACAAATATTCAAACAATTTGTTACTATGAGAATTAAGTCTTTTAAAGGTATCAACACCCTTAAATGAAAGCTCTTTATTTATTGATGAAGTTGGTAAAATAGGAGGTTTTAAAGTTCTTTTATTGTAATTTGCATTAAAATTATTGTTTATTTTCATCATCGTATCCTTCTTAAATATCTGATAGGGGCATAAAAAATCGTTCTTTAAACGAACACATTTAAGAACTTAAAAATATAGTTTATTTTTTAACAGCAAAAATTTCTAAGTTCTTATAACTCAGACCAACAACAAATACCTTGCATAGCTGTTAAAAATAAATTTTTCATATTCGTATTATAAACTTAAATATTTTAAAATTGCAAGAGCGCAACAAAAATTTTATGGCATACCTAAACATATTTTAACAATTAAAATTCAGACATTTATTGCAAAGATAAAATTTATTATGGTATAAATAAAATATGAAAGTAAATTATATAAAAACATTGATGATAGGAACAATCATTTCAGGTTTGACAAGCTGCCAAAAACCTTTATTAAAAAAGACAAGCCATCCACTACTAACATCAAAAACAATAGCTGTAGTTGATTCTTTTGCCAAGGAAGGTGAAAAATTTGTAAATAATCCTGAATATAAATATTTTGCAAAAGATACAATACCGCTCAATTTTTATATGAGTCCCTCTATGCTTGAAAGAAGATTAAACAATCACATAATTGCAGCAACTCCAAAAATAAAGATAGGAGAAAAATACGAAGAAAAGCTAAAGTTATGCGGAAAAGTTCTCTATAACGAAGTAGAAAAAGTCGACATAAAAGAACCTAAATATATAAATCAAAAAGCGATAATTGATAACTCAAATTTTTACAGTTATTCATGGATAGGCACAGCACATGTACCAGTAAAATATTACGGCAAACCAAATCCTGCATTGAAGTAATATGATTGAATGGAAATTTTAAAAATATAATCGTAAAAAATGTCGACTTAGTAAAGCCGACCTACAGAATTTTACAGATTTATCACTGTCACAAATTTTATTGTATACTTAAAGAATGAAAGATACGAAAAAACTTGGAATATTCAATTTTGGAGCAGCAATACTTGGAGTATTTTGGTCTTTTAAAAATAACTGTCAAAATGAATATTTTGTGACCCTTGCTCTATCCGTATTTGTTGTGCCGTTTTGCATACTTATTGCTGGCGTAATTCTAATATTTATTTTTGTACCTGCAGCAAACTTGGGAAGTCTAGCCATTGCTCTTTATTGGATACTTGGATGTGGACCAATGATATTTTTATTTGCACTGTCCGCATTTTCTATATTTGTAGGATTTAAAGCAAATAAATGGGTAATTAAACGAGCAAACCCCAATGAAGATTTTGAAAATATAATTGAGAGAAATAACAAATGGGATAAAATTGCAATAACAGTATTTTTAATTGGATTTTTTATTATTATATGTTCTACAACAATTCCATTGATTACATTTGACAAAAAGATGCACAGGACAGAGGAAGAAAACTGCCAAATTCTAATAGAAACCTACCAAAAATTATATCAACAAAAAGGTGAAATTTTTGATAATGAGGATTTTGTACAGATTTTAAATTCAAATCCTGCTGTAACATCTCCAGCAAAAATAGAAGAAGTTGCCCCAGTTATTTATTCTAAAATAAATAATATTCCAACGAATTTTAAATTAAGACAAATGGGAGAATGTGACATCAATCAACAAAATTGCTATGTTTACGTTAATGATTCAGCTTGCCAATTTTTCTTTGATAAAAACGGTAAAATAGAATTATCTCAATATACAAAAGAAAAATATAAAAATATTAAGTTTGAATAATATATATTTTTTAAATCACAAACCTTGTTGAGGATTACCACGTCTCTCAGTCAGGGCAAATAACCTATTTGCGAGTAATTGTTCCTCGTAATAACATGATTAAGTAGCTACATATTAGGATAGCATTGTTACAAATAAATTTTATAGACTCATCAACGCTTTGACCATTCGCCCTCTGCTCACTCCTCGATTCAAACCAAGACTGATGGGATTCTGCTAGAATTGTTTGTGAGGATAGGAAATCCGAATAATTACAATTCTGTATGCCGTATGGCTAACCCTGTTGTTTGCAAATAATTTTGAGCAAACAACAAGGGGTTGAATCACTCCCCTCTTGGCATTATAAAAAGTTTTAGAAAATAATTAATTTCAGAGGGGATGGGATTCGAACCCACGGTGAGGTTTCCCTCACACAACCTTTCCAAGATTGCACCTTAAGCCACTCGGACACCCCTCTATATATTAAATTTGTTATGCTAATTATCCTTTAAATGTTGAGTTTCGTCAAGCTCTAAAACTTCTTGTTGATAATACTCTTCTGTCTTTTCAAGTTGATAAATCTTTGCATCAGCAAGTTTTTCCAAAACTTTAGCATAATCAGTACATTTTTTACCCTTCACGCCCTCTGTTTCCATTTGTATTGTTCCATCAGGAAATAGTCTTATTTTCATTTTTCCCATATTTATCAACCATCCTTAAATATCAATTGTCAAAACTATTGAATTATCATCCATTACTGTTTCAGATTCAAGTCGCATATTCTCACTGTCCAAGCGTTCTTTTATCTTGTTATAAGTCATTTCTTGAATATTTAGCCCATACTCATCATTCAAGTCATTTATCACGCTTTCGCATTCGGTTTTATTGGAAACTTGCGTAATATCAAGTGTATAACCATTTGAACCATCTTTTTTGTAATAGACCATTTCCATACCAAACATTTTACAAGAAACTTCATCTCCGCTTTCAGAAATTTCCTCTGCACCATGCTCATACAAAGTGTTTAACAATGTACCTTTGTCTGTATAGTTCGTAGTATAAGTATAAACAGTTGTAGAAATATCATTGATTAGGCGCAAATCTCGACCTGCTGCAATATTCAGTTTTCTAAAAATAATCTCCGCTTCTTTTGTAATTGCACTATTATTACTACCAGAAAATTCTGCCGTATAAAATCCGTTTTTTAATACCCAATTAAGAGTTGCATTGCTGTTCTTCAAAGGGGTTTGGCAATCAGCTTCATAAAACAGATAATTTGATTTCCTAAGAAGCGTTCTGAGTTCTTCAGGCTTAATATTTGTTTGGATTTTCAAATTTGTCAAACCGTAAGTAACATTCACTCCTTCGGACTTACCACTCAAACCAATATTCATAATTTTGACTTTTTGCTCAACTTCAAGGGTGTAACTTGCTTCGTATTCTGATTTAAAATATCTTACACTTTGTCCGTTCAAATTAGCTACAACACCATTATCTGCCGTTGTAAAAATTTGAGTTGCACCTTCTTGCTTTAACGCAGAATAAATTTCACTCGGTTTGGTATAACTTGTATCATATTGATAATAAAAATATTCTTGAGAATCAATCAAACGCACATTTCGCGCCAAAATAGAATCTAAAGTTGTAAATAAACATTCACCCTCATTTTGCAGACCCTCGGCACCGATATTTCCAACCAAATTTGCGTAGACATATTTGCCACGAGTCTTCCACTGAACTCTCAACCCTGAATCAAAATAATAAGTATCTGCACTGACCTGTGAACAACTTACTTGCTCCATCGCAGGTTTCAATTCTTGATACTGAATATTTGTCAATACCTTTATCAACTTTAAATTTTTTGTAGCAACAGATTTATTTATCACAGTCTCATCTGCAGCGCGTTTGAGGGTTTCATTTTTAGCTTTTTCCGGTGCTATCAAAAAAGCCATCGGATAAGCCATCAGTGTAATCGACATGCTATTAACAAATCCTTTCTTTAAACATCCAAAGCTCGACCACCACGAGAGTTATTTATATCACTGTTTTCGTCAGTATCAGAACTATATTCTGCCATATCATCTTTTTTAGTTGCTGCAACAGCTCTAATATTAGCCCATTGTCGAAGCGACAAAATCTGTTCCTTTTGTGTAACAGAAAGTGGAACAACATTTTTTATCGTATTTTCTAAATCTGAAAATTCCAACGGACGTTTGTTAAAAAATGCCTCATATAAAGCAGTAATAACAACTTGCTCAATTTCAGCACCTACAAAACCTTCGGTCAAATCTGCAAGTTTTTCATACAAGTCGTCATTTACTATCAATTTACTTGCAACATCTTTGTCTTTTAACCTTTTTGCCAAGTGAAGTTTAAAAATTTCTTTACGTTCACGATGTGTTGGCAAATCTACAAAGAAGATTTCATCAAAACGACCTTTACGCAACAACTCTGCAGGAAGTCCACTAATATTATTTGCGGTTGCTATTACAAAAACTGGCGCAGTCTTTTCTTGCATCCAAGTCAAAAACGTACCAAAAATTCTTGAAGATGTACCACTATCACCATTTGAATTAATTCCGCTCAAACTCTTTTCAATTTCATCAACCCAAAGAATAGATGGAGCAACGGCTTCTGCGGTTTTGATAGCTTTTCGCATATTTTCTTCAGAACTTCCGACAATTCCTGAAAAGATTTTACCAAAATCCAATTTTAAAAGCGGTAATTGCCAAGCCGCACTCATTGCTTTTGCTGTCAAACTCTTACCACAACCGGGAACACCAGTAATCAAAACTCCCTTTGGTGCCGGTAAACAGTATTTCTTAGCAGCCTCAGACCAAGAATTATTTCTTTTATTCAACCAACTCTTAAGATTTTCAAGCCCACCAACATCAGAAACTTTAATGTCAGTATTTATAAATTCCAAAATGCCTGTTTTTTTAATTACCTGCATTTTTTCGCTCAAAATCACCACCAAATCTTTACCATCAATTCGCCCATCATTCACCATGGCAAGAGCAAACGCATTTTCAGCCTCCTGCAAAGTTAGTCCCAAAGCAGCCTTACAAAGTTTTTCTTTTCCTTCTTCATCCAATTCAGATGTATCAATTTGGTTGTTTTGAGAAATCATTTTATCTAATTTTGCTTTGATTTCATCTAATGTTGGCAATGGCATATCTAAAATTGTAATTTCTTTTTGCATAGATTCAGGAATAAGCAACTCTGAGGCAATAAAAATCACATTTTTTCTAAACTTGCTTGTCTTTAATTCTGGAATAAGGTCTCTCAATTTACGCACTACATTATAATCAACCTGTCTACCTTTCACCCCAAAATAGACATGAAAATCACACATTACAAAAACAGCATTTTTATTACATTCTTTTATAAAATCAAGTGCTTTATCCGGACTGTTTGTCCCTTCTATTTTTTGCCCATTTAATACAAAGCCGTTTGTCTGCGTCCATGTATATACATCACGAGTAACCCTTATCAACTTTTCTGATTTTGCAATTCTTTTAATTAAAGAAAGAGCACGTTCTTCTTCCCACGTTGTTATATATAAATAAGGGAAACGTGCCCTAAATAACCTTGACAATTGCATTATAATTTTATTATCCATTGAAAAACCTCTTCTTGAAACTATTTTACTCTATATTTCTCAACTTGTAAACATAAATCTTTACTTACTTTACCAAAATCACCCATGCCATTGAGTTCCAGCCGTCCATCTTTTGAGATTCGTGCCTCAATTTTATTTTTATACTTTTGCAAAATCTCAGGAGTATAAAAATCTGTCAAAAAGTAGTATCGCTGATTAGATGAACCTACCCAAGGACGCGAAAGATCAAATTTGTCTTGCTCAAATCCGCCATCAATTAACAAATCAATATTGGAAAGTAATGCTTCCACAAATACATCATTTTTTGCCTTTAATTCTTCCAACAAATATCCGGTAAAACATACAACAGAAAAACCATTAGCTTTAACTTTTTCCGCCAACTCGGAAAGTGCCTTTGCCTGCTCAAACGGTTCACCACCTAAAAATGTAACACCTTCAATATTGTCTTTTTGTTCCAATATCTGTTCGTATAAAGACTCTACAGAATATTTTTTACCAACATCAAAAGCCCAAGTATCTGTTGCCCAACATCCTTTGCAATGTTTTTTACACCCCTGAACCCAAATACAAAATCTGTTTTCAGGACCTTCAACTGCTGTATTTGGAATTATTTTATAAACGTCCAACAACATTAAAAATCAACAATCCTGCCTTCTGAATAATCATCATCTTCACTTTGTTTTGGAGCTTCACCAAAAATAACCATATCTTTGATTTTGTCAACGAAATGTTCCTTTACGTCAGCGACTTTTATAAAATCATCAAAAGTTTTGAACAAACCGTTTGCATCACGATATTCAATAATCTTCTTTGCTATGACAATATTTATCCCGGGAAGAATAGCAAGTTCACTAGCTGTAACATTATTTACATCAATTTTCTTTGATGAATTTGACATAATAGCATCAAATTCGTGAAATTCAGGCGCTTGTTCTTCTCGCTTGGTAAAAGTTTTTTGTTCTTGAATGTTACTCATATCAACAAACGCTGCACCTGCTTCATTTGGATTTTCTGTACCTTTTGAATATGGGTCAGCTTGAATATTATTCATATCAACAAATTTCGGACCGGAATTTGATGTATCTATATTTACGCTCTTTTTGGCTATTGGAGTTGGAATTTTTGCCTCAAGAGTGATTATGTCAATCTTTGTATCATAACTATAAAAAGATGCCAATGAATCTAATGTTATAAAACTGTCGTAAATTCGACAAACTCTGCTCCAAGCTTTATTTATATTAACTTTACCTTTTTTTAGAGTAAACATACGTTTTGCTCGTCTTTTATCAGGTTCGTTATCCATAACAATAATTTTCTCATCAGGAGCATACATAACCGTACAATGGTCATTTTTGATAGTATTTTGATTAACTACAAAAGCTGTTGGAACAATCTTTATACTATATTTAAACACCTGATTTTGATAAATCATAAAAAAAATAGACATAGGGATAATTGCAACTAAAAATACGGCAAGTCCAAAATTTGCAATTGAGCTAAGACCAATAACGCACATTGCAATATATACCACAAATAGAGTTAATATTCCTTGGATAACACGATATTTCATATATTAATACAATACCATACTCAAAAATTTTAGAATGATATATATAGATGATTTTATGGTAAAATCTATCTATGAAACTAAAGGTAAACAACTCGAATAACACACTAAACGGCACTATTGAAATTCCTGCAGACAAATCAATTTCACATCGTGCAATAATTTTTTCTTCTCTTGCAAAAGGAAAATCTACCATAAAAAATTTTTCTAACGGTCAAGACCCATATTCAACATTGAAAGTTTTTCAAAATCTTGGAGTAGAAATAACCGAAAATGAAGGGATTATTACTGTTAATTCAACTGGAAACTTGTCCGCTCCAAATCAAAATTTAGATTGCGGAAACTCCGGAACTACAATGAGACTACTTTCAGGCATACTTGCAGGTCAAAATTTTAATTCTACATTAATTGGTGATGTGAGCCTTTCAAAAAGACCAATGAAACGCGTTATTGAACCTTTATCCCTTATGGGTGCTCAAATAGAATCTAACGACTTTAGTGCACCATTAAAATTTTTCGGAAGTAAGTTACACTCCATCGCCTACAAATCTAAAATCGCCTCAGCACAAGTTAAATCTTGCATCCTTCTTGCAGGTTTAAATGTAGAAAATGGTATTACAACAGTAACTGAGCCTTTTGTCTCTCGTAACCATACAGAAATTATGCTAAAAGCAATGGGGGCGAAAATAAAAACAAACGGAACAACCGTTTCCATCGAAAAGTCAAAACTTTCTCCGATTGAAATAGTAATTCCAGGAGATATTTCATCTGCCGCATACTTTATCGTCTCAGCATTAATTACTCCTAACTCAGATATTATATTGAAAAATGTCGGTTTAAACCAAACTCGTACAGGAATTCTTGACGTTGTAACACAAATGGGGGCTGACCTTGAAATTTTAGACGAAAGAACAATTTGCGGAGAAAAAGTCGGAGATTTGCGAGTTAAATACACAAAAGACTTAAAAGCTTGTAATATTTCAGGTGAAATAATCCCTCGATTAATTGATGAAATCCCTGTTATTGCAGTATTGGCAACTCAAGCAGATGGTCAAACAAGAATTTCTGATGCCCAAGATTTACGAAACAAAGAATCTGACAGAATTTCAGCACTTGTTAACGAATTAAAAAAACTTGGTGCGAAAATCGAAGAAACACCTGATGGTATGATTATAGAAGGTAAAACAGCACTTAGTGGAAATTGCGAAGTTGAGACATATCACGACCACAGACTTGCAATGAGCTTATATGTAGCTGGTTTTATTTGCAATAAGGAAATTTTAATAAACGAATTTGAGTGGGTAAACATTTCTTTTCCGACCTTCTTAAACCTATTTGAAAACTTAAAAAAATAACCATTATCTTTATGATACAATCGACCTATGAACACATTATTTGAGTTTGACAAATCAAACGGCATCGTTATCGGAACTGATGAAGCAGGCAGAGGACCTGCTGCAGGTGGAGTTTTTGCAGCTTGTGTTTATTTTCCGGAAGTTAGCGAAAATTTAATAAAAGATTTGGCTAAACTCAATGATTCAAAAAAACTTTCTGCAAAATCTCGAGAATCAATTTATGATATCATTTTAAATTCTTCCATTCATTCAATCATAGACATTGAAGTAGATGAAATTGAAAAAATAAATATATTAAACGCATCACTAAAAGGAATGAAACTTGCATGTGAAGAAGTCATTAAAAAGGTTCAACTGGATGAATTTATTACACTTGTTGATGGGAATAAATTGATAAAGAACTATACATATCCTCAAAAATTTATAATTAAAGGAGATGGGAAATCTGCCTCAATAGCAGCTGCAAGTATTTTGGCAAAAGTGACAAGAGACAGATATATGACAAAACTTGCCGAAGAATTTCCACAATACGGCTGGGCTAAAAATGCCGGATACTTGACCACAGAACACCTTAAAGCCATTGATACGTATGGTTTATCTAAATATCACAGACCTTCGTTTTTGCGAAAACATTTTGAAAAACAGAAACAATTAACATTATTTTAACCTTGTCGTTTTATTTATCTTAAAATATTAAAATTTGTAAATAAACCTTTAAAATTTCTAAAGATTGTCAAAACTCCTGCCGATAACATATCTGTAATCAGAAGTCTAATGGAGTAAAAAACAATGATAAAGAAGATAACAACACCTTCATCAAGCAGATGCGACAGTGTTGAATTAATATTAAGAGGAGCAAAGAAACGCCGAGTATTGGCATACGGTAATGCGAATATGATTAATTCTGACGCAGGTATCAAGGCAAACCTATCCGCTGTAAAATAGCAAGAGACAAGATTTAAAACGCTAAAGAAAAGAGAGTTAATTTATAAAAGCCGAGACAATTGTTTCGGCATTTTTATTGATTTATACAACTTGGCATTAAAACATACTAATTATTTTTAGATATTCCTTTGTTCCGATTTTGACAACTCTACATCCAAACCTGTTATTATAACCTGTGAAGTTTTATATTTACCAGCCTTATCACTGTATATTTTTCCAAAACCCAAACTTTTGCAAAAACCTCAACACAGTAAAAGAGCCACTAAAGTGGCTCTTTTAACAAAAAATACGCCCGGCGCGATTCGAACGCGCGACCCTCTGCTTAGAAGGCAGATGCTCTATCCAGCTGAGCTACGGACGCATAAGCTTTATTCAATTATCAAAACCTTAGATACAAGGCTTACCTCTTTATGATATCACGAAAACTTTTTTCTGCAAGTACATTTATTCTTAAATTATCAAATTTACACAAAAAATTTTCAACATCCTTAAAATAGGAAATATCATTAAAGTTTTTTATTTTTTCCTTGGTTTAATAGATTTAGCAATCAAAAACAAGAGGATAAATAAGATGGAACTAACAGCTAGAGAAATAGAAGTATTAAAACAAATAAAACTTGGACATTCAAACAAGAAAATTGCAGAAAATTTAGGAATTAGCAAACACACAGTAAAAGCACATGTCGGCTCTATTTTGTTTAAGCTTGGAGTAAAAAACAGACTACTTGCCGCAATGTATCATGGATTACTTATAATATTTTACATATTATCATCTGACATGATATAATTTTTCTATGAAAAATTGGCGAAAAATTCTTGGTTATGTTTGTTTAATTTTCATTGCGATTACAATGTTATATCCATTTTTTGCAATGTTAAATTTATCATTTGTGCCAAACAACGAAATCTTTAACCAAGGTGGAAAACTAATATATTCACCGATTTCGCTAAAAAATTATGTCAGCGTTTTTGAAAAAATACCACTTTGGACATATTTTGCAAACAGCTTATTTGTCGCGGTTGTAACAACTCTTGGACAAGTTATTTTTTCAGCAATGGCAGGATACGCATTTGCACGATTAAACTTCAAATTCCGTAACGGATTATTTTTAATCGTTTTAATAACTATGCTTGTACCACCACAAGTAAACATCATTCCATTATTTTTCTTGATGCGCCAATTTCACTGGATAAACACATACCAAGCACTAATTCTCCCCGGATTATTTGGCGGATTTGGAATATTTTTAATGAGACAATATTTTTTAGGATTACCAAAAGACTTGGAAGAATCTGCAAAAATAGATGGCTGCAACATTTTGACTACGTTTTTCAAAATTGCACTACCTCTTGCAATGCCTGCAATTGCAACACTTGCGATTTTCACATTTGTATCAACTTGGAACAGTTTTATGTGGCCACTTATTGTGACAAACACAGAATCAATGAGGACATTACCTGTTGGACTGGCAATTTTTAAAGGAAGTTTCAGAGAAATAACGTTATGGGGAGATTTGTTAGCTTGTTCAGTTATTTGTACGATTCCTGTTGTTGGAATCTTTTTGCTAGGTAAGAAGTATTTTATAAACGACATTTTGCAAGGTGGAGTAAAAGAATAGAACATTTTTGTTTGATTGTTCGCGTTTGGCTATTGTCGGATTATTGACCTTCGTGCTTTATTATAGCATTGTCATGCTGAACTTGTTTCAGCATCTCAAATTGAACAAATTAGTCTTATATATAATTTGCAAGGTTTGAGACCCTGAAATAAATTCAGGGTGACACTTGGAGAAAAAAATCAACATTGATAGATTCTGAATAGCAAGAAAAAATTATGCTCATTTTTCGCATAATTTTTCTAAGCTGTCAGAATGACATAGACAACACAACATCTTCACGCTCTACCCAAACAAAATAGCGAAGCAAGTCAAGAGCATAAACAAGGTCGAAATATTTCGCGCAAAGAAAAATCTCAAATAAAACGGAGCATTTGTGGTATTTTTGACCTTGTTCCAGTTTTCAAGCGGTTGGTGCCAAAAGCGAACTTGCGGAACACTTGTTGGGTCTGTGTTGTATTTTTTTAACATTGAATATAAATCAACAACAAGCGGAATTGTCAAATAATTGAGCAAAAACAATAAATTATGAGTTCTAAAAACAAAATACCCAAGCACTATATAACTAAATCCGTAAAACACCAACAGCAACTTCAATGCTCTGTCTTTTGAACCCATTTTTATACACAGTGTAGTTTTATTTGCATTCAAATCACCATCATAATCCATTAGCATGTGGGCATATAAAATTGCATTTACAAACATCACGCAAACTAAAGACAAAATAAAGACATCAAGCGAAAATTGCCTTGTCATTACATAATAAACACCTTCAAACATCAATGGTCCATAGGCAATAATTATTTCGACTTCCCCTAGTCCGCGACAAGACAAATGCGGATAACCAAGCGCAATAACCAACGCAATAATCGCCAACAGCAAGACTGCAGGTCCTGAAATAAAGAATAAAATTCCGCCACAAAAAGCTGCAATAGTCAAAAATATAATAATTATATTTCTCAAATCTCTAATTGTAGCTTTACCTGACCTTAAATACTCGCACTTACAATCCCTGCCGGCTGTGATGAATTTATTATCTTTTTGCAAAACTTTGTAGTCAATATAATCATCAATAAGATTTGTTGCAAGGTGGACAAAACTGATTCCGACAAGCGCAATTAGACCGTTTAATATTGCACCACCTTGTTTTAGGGAATATACAAAAATAACAAGCCAACTCAAAAAAGTTATCGGCGCAGAGTATAATCTCGCAGCTTTAAACCAAAAAATTGTTCTATCAATAAAAATTTTTAAAAATTTAATCATCTTATTTTTCAAAAATGTTTTTTAATGCGATTACAGATTCATAACTAGCACCGGCTTCAAGAATTTCTTCTGCACTAAGTCCAAACATCGTAATCAAATCACGTGCACTGTTGTTATCACCCTCATTTAGGTATTGTGCAACTTTTGCGACCGCATCACATCTTGTCATCTTAGTAATTTGGTCGTTTATTCCTTTTCTAAAAATTCTAGCCTTAGATTTACCCATCAATCTACACCCTGCCTAATGCCAACAATGCAGCACCAATCATGCCGGAATAATTGCCCGCTGTTGCTTTCACGACTTTTGTCGGTGTTGTTACAATTTCTTTATTAACATTTTTTTCAACTTCATCAGTATCGACAAATTGAGCCATAGAACCTGATAATACAAAACAATCAGGGTCAAAAATATTTGCAAGTCCGATAATTCCATTTGTAATATCTTCCTGCCAACGATTAAAAACAGCTGTCATCTTTTCATCACCTGAATTTACACCGTCAATAACATCATAAGTTGTCACATCTTTATTATTTAACATTTCTTCAGCAGTTTTCTTCAACCCATGACCAGATGCATAAGCCTCAAAGCAATCCCAAGAGCCACAAGTACAAGGGCGTCTTTTATCAGAATACATTTTAAAATGCATTTCGCCTGCGGCACCGTTTTTACCCTTAAATAATTTGTTATTTAGGATAATACCACCACCAACACCTGTTCCAAGTGTCAGCATAATTGAATCAGGGCAACCTTTTGATGCTCCGATTTCATGCTCAGCCCAAGCTGCACAATTTGCATCATTTTCCACAAATACAGGTTTTTCTGATAATGATAAAAAGTCCATTGTTGGATATTCTTTAGCAATATTCCCAGTTGAACCTAAAATTCCAGTGTTCTGATTATTAACAGCACCACAAGTTGAAAACGCAACGATATCAACATCTTTTTCATGCTTTTTGATTATTGATTTGAAAGTTTCTCGAATTTCATCAAAAGTGCTCGGTGTTGAATGTTTTTCTATTTCGGTTAAGAAATTTCCGTTTTCATCAAGAATGGCACAATATATTTTCGTACCACCAACATCTATTGCTAAAGCTTTTTTCATTATTTATTAACTCCTTTTTCAAAACTGTCTTGGACTCCATCCATTGCTTGCCTGCAAAACTTGTACATTGAACGAACTTCACGCACAGTATATTCTCTGCCTAACAGTCTTACTTTTCTGTCATAATCAGGCAGTTTCTTTTGTTTTTCAGCTTGTTCCATTACTGCAAGCAAATTTTTTGCTCTATCTAATGGCGACAAAAATTTTATTGATGGTATTTTCATTAGTCTATTTATTCCTAAATACAAATCTTTTAGTAATTAATTGTGGTCTTGTGATAGCGGAACCTATAACAACACAGTGTGCACCAAGCTCAAAAGCTTTATTAACTTGCTCAGGCTCCCAAATTCTACCTTCCAAAACCACAGGCATTTTTGTTGTCTCAACAAGTTGTTTCAATAACTCGAAATCAGGTTCTTTAGAAGGTGAATTGACAGACTCTAAAGTATAACCGGCAAGGGTTGTAGACAAAATATCTGCACCAGCTTCTTTTGCCTTGATACCTTCTTCAAGTGTTGAAATATCAGCCATTGCAATTCTATTATTAATATGAATATACTTGAATAAATCTGCAAGTTTTTCTCCATTTGGTCTCGGACGCTGTGTTGCATCCGTTGCGATGATATCAGCACCTGCTTGCACAAGGTCAATCACATCTTTTACTGTCGGTGTAATATAAACTATTTCCTTGTAATTCTTTGGTATCACGTTTGGCTTAGTCAACCCGATTACTGGCAAAGTAAAAAGTTTTTTTGCGATTTTGACGTCTCTAACCCCTGCCACGCGCAAAGCACCTGCTCCACCGTTGACAACAGATTTCATCATGGCTGTCATACAGCTTTCTGCATACAATGGTTCTGATGGCATAGCCTGAACTGAAACGACAACAATTCCCTTAATTCTATCAATAACATTATTCATATTAAAATTATATAATAAACATACAGCTTAACACATTGATAAAAAAAGTTACCCTTGGAAATAATCATTGATATATATCCCAATATTATGCTATACTGGTTCTATCGTTGGTATTATTTTTGTTAAAAATGCCGACATACACATTTAGCGAGGAAAATATTAATGAATAAAACTTTAGTGAAATATCCGTTTTTGACAAAAGAAGTAGAGATTTACGAAAGAGATAATGGTCATAAAATTGTCTTGGCTCACAAAGAAGGAGATATGGTCAATGTGTCATCCTGGGTCAAAACAGGTTCTATAAATGAAAATAATGACAATAACGGCATTTCACACTTCCTTGAACATTTAATGTTCAAAGGCACAAACACATACAAAGTTGGTGAATTTGACCGAATGTTAGAGTCAAAAGGTGCAATCGTCAATGCTGCAACTTGGAAAGATTATACATTTTTCTATGTAACATTACCAAAAGGCATTGATAACAAGGATTTTGACTTAGCGGTTGATTTGCATGCCGATATGATGATGAATCCTATTTTTCCGGCAGAAGAACTTGGTGCACCGTTTGATATAAACGACCACTCAGTGACAGACAAACGCGAACGTCACGTTGTTATTGAAGAAATCAGAATGAGGAAAGACCAACCTTGGACAAAAGTTTACAATGTTTGCAACAAAAATATGTACACAAATCACCCATATAAACGTGATGTAATCGGCACTCCTGAAATTATTTCGCAATTAACAAGGGAAGATATTGATAACTATTATCGAAAATACTATACTCCAAAGAATGTTACAACGATTATCGTTGGAGATTTTGACCACGAGCAAGTATTAAAAACTCTTTGCGAAAAATTCGATTTTCCAAACAGAACTCAAGGCGAGAATCATGTAAATGCAATTGATTTGCCTGTATCTGAAACAAAATATGTGGAAACAAAAGCTAACGTAAACACATCATATTTGATGTTTGGTTGGCTCGGACCTATGGCTAGAGAATTAAAAGCATCTATTTGTCTTGATTTAATCAGCATAATTTTTGGAGATGGCTCTAGTTCTCGTTTGCAACAAAATTTGGTAGAAAAATTGCCTGACAAAATCTTTAATATGATAGATTCTGAACATTATCAATTTAAAGATGGCAACAATTTCTTTATTCAGGCAAACTTTAGACCTGATGCAAAAGACAAAGCGATTAAACTTGTAAAAGAAGAATTATCAAAACTTTTGACGGAAAGAATTACAGAAGAAGAACTTGCAAAAGCTAAAAAACGTACAAAATCGCGTTTTGCTTTTGCTGCAGAAACCGTATCTGAAATTGGCGAAACTATCGGTTATTATATGACAGTTTGCGATGACTTAAAATTAATAGAGGATTATTTGAGCGACCTAGACAGTATCACAATTGAGGATTTGGAAGAAACTATTCGCAAATATTTATCAATTGACAATGCTGTTATTTCTGTTCTAGTTCCAGACGAGGCATAACTAATGACAACCGAATTTGATGAAAAACTTGAAGAAGTTAGACAAAAATGTTTGCACTGTAACAAATGTTCACTGTGCCAAACTCGGACAAATTCGGTATTTTCAGCAGGTGTTCCAAATTCTAAATTAATGCTCATCGGTGAAGCTCCAGGATATTATGAAGATATGAGAGGTGAACCTTTTGTAGGGAAAGCCGGACAACTTTTAGATAAAATATTGGGTTGTGTCGGATTTTCAAGAAAAGAAAATATCTATATTTGTAATACCCTAAAATGCCGTCCACCTGAAAATCGTGACCCTCTACCGGAAGAAAAAGCAGCTTGTTGGGAATATTTAAATGCTCAAATTGAAACTCTAAAACCACGTATAATTTTGCTTTGTGGAAGAGTTGCGGTGCAATCTTTTATTGACACAAAACTTGGAATTACAAAACTTCGCGGGAAATGGTTTGAAGGACCTAATTTTAGCAAAATGATGCCAATTTTTCACCCATCGTATTTATTGAGAAATGACAGCCGAGAAAAAGGTTCACCAAAATGGCTTATGTGGCAAGATATAAAAGAAGTCCGCAGAGTCTACGACCAAATGCAAGGGTAATGACGCGGAATAATACTATCATTCTGACAGCAAATAGCGTGGTACAACGTAGGTTAGACTCACTAATTCGACATGTAAATTTTGTCGGCTTGGTAAAGTCGACATCCCAAAGCACATAGTCTTTGTCATTCTGAAAGCTTAGAAAATTTGTATGAGCTTTGCAAATACACAATTTTCTTGCTATTCAGAATCTCTAACTGAACACTATGGCGTTAGATATTAATAATTTGACAGGTGGGCTAGTGAGCCCACCCTACTTTTTTCTATCCTTTTTCCAATTTTAGGCATGCCATGCTCGTTGAAAATACCAACACATTGCTATATATTAAGTTTTATTAAGATGAATTATCATGCAAAACGCAGACTGTGCAAGGGTTTAAAAAATTAGTATATATTTTATAGATAAAAAATAGCACTTTTTATATACTCAAATTTTTTATATATATGTAAGCAATGAGCGACTAGATTAGCAAAAAGGAGAATATATGGCGAGAGTATTAATTTCAATGCCCGAAGAATTTTTGAACAGAATTGACCAAGTTGCAGATGGTGAAAATCGTTCTAGAAGTGAATTAATTCGTGAGGCATTAAGAACCTACATTTACAAACAAAAAATCAAAGAATCTACAGGCGCATTGCAAAATGCTAATCTGTTGGAATCATTGTTGAGTTAATCAGCGGTAAGGAAAAAGGCGAAAAGATTTGGGATAAACAATTGCAGCCCTCGTTTGGGAGCTGCTTTTTGTTGTAATTATTTCCAAGGATAACTTTTATCAATTCGCCAACCTGCACGTTTTATTTTTTCGGCACAACATTCTCCGGTACCTGATTTTGAGCAATTTCTATCAACTTGTGCATTCGTAAATGAAGAATATGCAGGCACTACTACTCCGCCTTTTTCATCATCAATTTTTCGTTCTAACATAAAAATATCTTTCCCCATAGTGTTTGGTTTAGCTGTACCATTTATGTCTACATAAACCGAATTTACCGTAACTGTAGAATCGTCGCTGCCACCAGTATATGTCACAACAATATAGAAAAAGCCATCCATAGATGTAAAAGCGACTCTGGCATCACTTGTATATACAGCAAGTCCATAAGGCGAGCCATTTGTCATTTTCCATTGCGGATATGCGCCATAGCCACACCCTTCAACACTACAAAGTGACTGTACTTTTATATATGGTGCCCAAAATTTGTCAAAATAATTTTGAGCACCCAACGTACGTGCTTCTTCTGCCGTAACTTCACCAACATCATCATAAGCTAAACGATAAGCCTGATTCATAACAGAAATAGCCTTTTGTAGTTTTACTACAGTTTGTTTTTTCTGATGAGTAGCTATTAAATTTGGTATTGTCATTGCCGCAACAACACCGATTATTCCAAGGGTAATTAATACCTCTGCTAATGTAAAACCAAATTTCACTTTAGTTTGTTGCGAATTTACATTCGTAGCAACTTCTGATAGGATAAATCTTCGTTTTAAATTAGCCCATCTTTTGTTATACATATCAAACCTTTCTCTTATAGTTAAAACAAAATAAATTATAGTGCAAAACATGATAATTATAGTTAATTAGCTATAATATGTCAACATCCTTGAGTTTGACTAAAAGAGAGATTAACATAAATAAATGGACTATAAGTTTGAAAATATTAAAATAATTGATTTTATAAAAACTCTAACCGTTTGCAAAGGTACTTCACTAAGAAAACTGGTCGCAAAACTCGCAACACAAAAAGGAGCAAGCGACTGTTACTCCAATTTTTATGCAAAATTAAAAAAAGAAACTATCAAATTCTCCGAAATTGCGGACATCGCAGATACTCTAGGTTATGAAATAATTTTTAAAGACAAAAACCTTTAATTCTTATTCTTTAGGAGCTTTGCGAATTATTCTACCACGTTCTTCTAATCTTTTTTGCTTGTAGCCGTAAAATGCATAAATCAATACACCAACCAACAACCAAATCAAGAAATATCCTGATGAAGTTTTTAATGTTTTCAAAGAGTATGCGATTAATATTCCACAAATCAAGATTCCAAGTAGTGGAAACCAAGGACAGAATGGCACTTTAAATGGTCTGTGCCTATCTGGAGCAGTTTTTCGCAAAATCAAAACTGCCAAACAGATAATTACAAATGAAGTAAATGTCCCAAAGTTACACAATGCTGCAGAAATATTCAAATCCATAAACAATCCGCAAACAATTACGACGATACCAGAAATCCAAGTCATAACATGTGGAGTTCTATATTTTTTGTGAATCAATCTCCAAGATTTTGGTAAAAATCTGTCACGACTGATTGCATATAAAATTCTTGTTGTTCCCAACTGATAAATTAACAATACAGAAGTCAAAGCACATAACGCACCAACAGAAATCAAACCTGCAAACCAATTTTTGCCTACAAAACTCATTGCATGTGCAATTGGAGCTTGGATGTCAATTCTTTCAATAGGAACAATACCTGTCAAAACAAGAGCTACACATACATACAAAATTGTACAAATAACAAGAGTTCCCAAAATCGCAACAGGCAAATCTCTTTGCGGATTTTCTGTTTCTTCTGCGGTTGTTGAAATCGCATCAAATCCAATATAAGCAAAGAATATCAAGAATGCACCCATGATAACACCTGATGGGTCTTGTGGGAAAAACGGAGTCCAGTGCTCAGGTTTTACATAAAATGCGCCAACTACAATGAATGACAAAATCATGAACATATTAACACCGACCATGATACTTGCAACACGAGTTGATTCTTTTACACCTCTAATTAGCAACAATGTCAAAGCCAAAACAATAGCAACAGCAGGTAGATTCACCGCAAAAGGAATATGTCCGAACAAATACGGAACTTTGTCATGGATATCCCAGTTATTGTTATTACATAAAGTAACCATTGTTCGATAATCATATCTTAACCACAAAGGGAAATTTACAATAAAATCAGGTAAATACTGTTTGAAACCTTTTAAAAATTGGATAAAATACCCTGTCCACGCACTTGCTACAGTGATATTACCAATTGCGTATTCCAGCATCAAAATCCAACCAACCATCCATGCCATAAATTCGCCCATCGTAGCATAGGTATAAGTATACGCACTACCAGCCACAGGAATCATAGCTGCAATTTCGGAATAACAAAGCGCCGAAAATACACACGCAACAGCAGCCAAAACCATTGATATTACAATAGCCGGTCCTGCTCCTGCACTTTCTGCACTACCAGTAATTGCAGTACCGATGATTGTAAAAATTCCGGTACCAACAACTGCTCCTATACCAATGATTATAAGGTCAAAAACATTTAAAGTCTTTTTTAACTCTGAACGCTTACTTGTATTAAGCAAGTCGTCCATACTTTTCTTTTTAAATATATTTCGGCTAATCTGTTTTAAATCCATAGTCCTAATTTTCACTCGTTCCATGTACTATTTCTTTATGTATTCTGTTTTCATTGTTTCTGTTTTTGATAAATCCGTATAGTAAATATATAATTGCACCAACACCTAACCAAACAGGGAACAACAATGCGGAACTGCCAGCTTGAGATGATTTATAAATCATCAAACCACCGCAACAAATTATACCCAAAGCCGGTGTCACAGGTGAAAACGGAACTTTAAACGGTCTTGGTCTTTTTGGGTCAGTGTGACGCAAAATCAAAACAGCAACACAAACAATAATGAATGACGTAAATGTACCGTAGTTACAAAGTTCTGCTGCAACATCTAAATTCAATGTCAAAATACCAACTACTGCTAATATTCCAACTGTCCAAGTCAACAATGCAGGAGTTTTATATTTAGGGTCTAGCTTTTGGAATCGTTTTGAAATAAAGTGATCACGGCTCATAGCAAACAATATTCTTGTTGCTGCCATTTCCAAAACCAATAACACAGAAGTCAAACCAGCAAGTGAACCAACAGAAATCAGTCCAGCAGCCCAATTTTGTTTAGCCTGCATCATACAATATGCCATTGGAGCTTTCAAAAAGTCTAGCGGAACTGGACCACTTGTATTTTGCATACCTGTTAATACAAGCGCAACCAATACATATACTATAGTTGTTATTACCAAAGAACCAATAATACCTATTGGCAAATCTTTTTGCGGATTTTTGCATTCTTCGGCAGCAGTTGCCAAAGCATCAAATCCGATATAAGCAAAGAATATTAAAAACGCACCAGCAAAGATACCTTCTGCACCGTGTGGAGCAAATGGCGTCCAGTTTTCAGGTCTGACAAAAAACGCACCAGCTAAAATAAACAAACCGATAACCGCAAGTTTGATAAATACCATTAAACCTGCCATTTTAGCAGAATCTTTTGTACCTTTAACCAAGATTGCTGTAATTAACAACACAATCAAAATCGCAGGTAAATTTATACAAATCGGCATACCCAAAAGTGTTGGAACATGTATATCAGGGTTTTCTGAAACAAGTTTACCTACTGAAAACACATCATTAGTCAACCAAACAGGCGGATGAGCAAGCCAAGCAGGCAAAACTTTGTCAAAACCTGCCATAAACTGTACAAAATGGTTTGACCAAGCACACGCAACAGCAATAAACCCAATTGCATATTCAAGCATCAAAACCCAACCTACCATCCAAGCGGCAAATTCACCCAATGTTGCAAAGGTATAAGTATAAGCACCACCTGCAACAGGAATCATTGTTGCAAATTCTGAATAGCATAAAGCTGAAAAAATACAGGCAATTGCGGCAATAATCATTGATACAACAAGCGCAGGCCCTGCTCCGACAGAAGAACCATCAGCTCCACCAGCTGCGGCTATACCGACAACGGCAAAAATACCTGAACCAATAATTGCACCTACACCTAACACAATCAAATCAACAACACCCAAAGTTTTCTCCAACCCTTGAGCCTTTGCTTCAGCAAGCATTTCATCAGGAGCTTTAATCCTTGTAATATTTCTCAAAAAACTTCTGGTAAATGTCGCTCTGTTAAATTTCTCAGCCATTTATTTTCCTTATAATTGCATAGCAAAAATGCTACTACTACTTCCACTATCAATGTGCAAATTTACACAAGTGCTTTTTCTTTTTGGCAAAGAGGGAATCTCATTGCCTCTCTTTGTTCTACATATAATCTTGCTACAGCAGATGCCATCGTTCTGACTCTACCTATGAAGTTGTTTCTTTCATCTTTACTGATTACACCATGCGCATCAAGCAAGTTGAAAGTATGAGAACACTTCAAAACATAATCATAAGCAGGTAAAACCAACTTTGATTTCAAACAATTATCAACTTCTTTTTGATATAAATCAAACATTGTAAACAATGAATCTGTATCTGAAACTTCAAAATTATATTTTGATTGTTCAATTTCATTTTGCAAATAAATATCGCCGTATTTTAATGTATCATTCCACATAATATCGTATACAGATTCTTTATTTTGAAGATACATTGCAATACGTTCCAACCCATAAGTCAACTCAAGTGCCACAGGTTTAATTTCGACACCACCGACTTGCTGAAAGTATGTAAATTGAGTAATTTCCATACCATCAAGCCACACTTCCCAACCAACACCGGCAGCCCCTAATGTTGGAGATTCCCAGTTATCTTCTACAAATCTCACATCATGCTGAGTTAAATCAATCCCCATAGCCTCCAAACTTTTCAAATAAAGCTCTTGAGCATTATCTGGTGATGGTTTCAAGATAACTTGAAACTGAAAATAGTGACCTAATCTGTTAGGGTTTTCACCATAACGAGCATCGGTCGGTCTTCTGCAAGGCTCAATCATTGCAGTGTTCCAAGGTTCAGGTCCCAATGAACGCAAAAATGTTGCAGGGTTCATTGTAGATGCACCTTTTTCAATGTCATAAGGTTGTTGAATTATACAACCGTAATCTGACCAAAATTTTTGTAAATTAAAAACTAGTTCTTGAAAATTTAGCGCCATAACATAAATCCAATATTGTACTATCTACACTCGTTTATTTATCGTATTACGGACATAGTATAATTTCAACTTATATGTAACATTTGTAACAAATAGAAGAATACAGAAAATGTCATCCTGAAAGGATTAAAAATCTTGCCAACATGTTTGACTTAGATAATGACATTAAATTGCTATCCTGCAGCAACAAATTGCGCCAACAATTCAGGGAATTTGTTAATCAAGGAATCGGCAAATTTTTCTGTATCAATTTGAGTCGTTACAATAGACAACAAATCCTGCGGAAGTTGAGTAATCATTTTTTGCAAATATTCAGGCTTAATTACCCTCATTGCCTTTACTGTATCTTCCTTATCGCGTTCTCGATTTATGATATGCGTATAAGCATCTGTACTAAATTTTTCAAACAATTTTGGCTCTTGATTTGTCATAAGATATGTCAATTCACGCTTTTGCGCAGGCTGCAAATTCGTTATGGCATTTTTATAATCTTGATCACCAAATTGTCCAATTTGAAGAATCAATTCATTTGAATTTCCTTGAGCCTCTTCCCCTGTAATACTTTCTACAATTTGTTGTAAATACATCTCAGGAATAGATTTCAAGTTTTCCAAAATTCGTTCTTTATCCGTGTCAAAATCGGTCAAAACATTATCAAGTTCTTTTTCCGGCATAAATTCAATTACTTGCTCTTGTGAAAACATCTCCATAACAGTTTTTACAAGTTCTTCTTTTGGAATATGTTTCATCAATTCAAGCAAATTATCTTGAGTAAAGTAATTCAAACCCTGTACCAAATCGTCTTGTTCTAGCATTGGAACAAGTTTTTCAAGTTGAGAAGATGTCATTGCCTGCATAATTGTCAATTTATTTTCCGGATCGGCAAGTTGAAAGAGTTCGGTCAACATATTTACATCAGTAAACATATCCGCAGCTAATTGAATAGCCTCCTGATTTCCTGCCGCAGCCTCAGCTTTGACAATCTCATCAACAGTCATGTTTTCATAGGTCTGCATCCTGATTTCAGGAATATTCAACCGTCTTTGGATATATGATAAATCTGCATTTATCGCAATTGACATAGAAAACCTCAAATTCTCTCTTTTATATATTAACGTATATTTTTTATTGAAATTTCTGTACTTTTAAAAACTTTTACAAAAAGTAATATATCCTGATTTTTACCTGATAGTGTAGATTTTACACCAACTAAATTTATGAATTTTTGTAAAATTTTCACTCATTTCGTAACAAAAATTTAGAAAAATATACTTTATATATATAAGGGAAAAATATAAGGAATCAGAAAAATGAGTTTTGATGTAAACATAGGCAGAGCTCAACCGGTAATCAAGGCAGCAGCAAGCATGAACAATGACGGAGGTTCAGGCGGAAATACAGGCTATATGATGCGCGGCAAAAAGAAAAAAGAAGAATTTTCAAAAAGTCTTTTTGGGGATGACACAGAAATTGATTCTTTTGAAATGATTTCAAAATTACCAAAAGCCGACAAAGACATTCCTCCAATGAAACCTTCTTGGATTGAGAACTGGATGGACAAATTAATCAAATAAAAAAGACCGAACACCTGCAGTTTTGTGTCGGTCTTTTTTATTATTTTACAATATTCTTTCTAGTATGTATTTAAAAACATAATCATTTTTTTCAAATCTTTATCTAAAACTGCCCATGTTTCATCTGTTACAGTAATTTTCTTCACTTCAAACTCATCCGCGTTTGGTAATTTTGAATTTTTACTTGCTACACTTGCCATTTCATCAGCAAAAACTTTTGCCTTTTTAGCATAATTATAATTTGAATTTCCTGCACTTTGACCTTTTTGAATTAAGTTCACTGCAGCTTTATAATAAGAATCTCCACCATTGTTATATGTTTTAATATCATCAGACACTAACAAGTAATGAGCCAACATACGGCATTTTTCAGAGCTCAAAGACTTTTTGAAATCTCTTTCATCCTGCAATTGTTTTGCATTTATTGCAGTAATTAAATTAACTTGTTCATTAACAGTTTTGGCAGTATTTTTGCGGATATTATCAAAATCAATCGCAAAAACGCTGTTAGCTGTCAATACAATCAAACCTAAAACCAACAATAATTTCTTCATAATAACCTCCTATGCTATTTCAAAAATTATAACAGGAAAACCAAATCTTACCACATTTTTAATCAACAAACAACTGATATAAAATAACAGAAACAGAAGTCGCCAAATTCAACGATTCAACAGTTTTCGCCATCTCTATTTTAACAGAATCAGTCGCAAAATTAATTAAATCACCAGATAAACCATCCGCCTCACTTCCAAACATCACAAGAATCGGAAGTTTTGCCTTGTATGTTTTTAATAAATTATTACTGCGCGGAAGAGTTGCGACACGTTCAAAATTAGAAAAATTATCTTTTAATTCGTCAACTGTTTTGAAGTGAAAAATCGGCAATTTCCACAAATTTCCAACAGATGCCCTAACACATTTCGGATTGTAAATATCAACACTATCACCATACAAAATAATTGCATCCGCTCCAAATGCCAAAGACGAACGTATGATTGTTCCTAAATTACCTAAATCCTTAATATTTTCAAGCAAAACAACTTTTTTTGATAAGTTTAATAACCTTTTATCATATTCTTTTTGAACACCAATAGCAACAGCTTCAGGTGCTGAATCTGTTGTTGAAAGTTTCTTCAAAACAGCATCCGTTGTTTCAATAATTGCACTACCTGCAAACGAATACTCACTCAAATGTTTTTTATCAACAAAAACTCTATCAAGTACAATACCACAATCAAAAGCCTCTCGAATGGCTTTGTAACCTTCTAACAAAAATTTTCCACTTTGGTTTCTATATTTTTTTTGTTGAAGTTTGGCTGTTTCTTTAACCAAATCATTATTTACACTAGTTATTTCCATTATTTAACCTCAAAATTTTCAAGCCAAAGTTTTTCTTGTTCTGTCAGCATTTCAAAATCAATGAGTTTTTTCTCATAATTCATATGCACAAAAGAATGAATATCGTTATCCTTGAAATAACACGAATTTTCTAGCCTTACACCAAAATAGCCCTCTCTGTATAAACCAGGCTCAATTGAAAAGCACATACCATTTTTTATTTCAACCTTGGCGAGTTCTCCAATACTTAAATTTGGTGGATATTCATGAACATTTATCCCAATACCATGCCCTAAGCCATGGTTAAAAACAAATCCATCAACATCTTGACTGTCAAAAAACTCATGAGCTAATTTTGCCACATCATAGCCTATCAAAGGTCTTTTCAAATGAACTTTTGCATAATTATAAGAATTGAGAAAAGCCTTTAACACTGTTGTATAAATCTTTTTGTGGAGTTTTGACGGTTCTCCTTTTACAAAAACTCTCGTAATATCTGTTGCCAAACCACCTTCAAAATACCCTCCGCAATCAATCAAAACAAGACTTCCATCCTTGACAATTTCATCTTTTGACGATTTTGAATAATGAGCCAAGGCTGAATTTTTATCCTTTGCAACAATTGAATTAAAGCTCAACCCAATTGCCCCTTGCGCCTTGAACTGCTCTTCTAAATATTTTGCAATATCATATTCTGAAAGGTTGTCGTTCTCATAAATATAATCTCTAGTTGCCGAAACTGCCTTATCTGTACGATTAAAAGCATCAATTAAATGACTGAGTTCAGCATCATTTTTCTGAGCCTTCATTTCAGCAATCGGATTTTCTTTAATCTCACAAGCCTTATTTTTCAAAAGTTCAAAATCATACGCATTTATTGAATTTTTATCAACATAAACTTTTTTATTAATTTCTTTTAAAATTTGCTCAAGTTTTGATAAATTCCCTTGAGTAAATAACTCAAATTTATCTTTAAATATTAAAGCTTTTGCCCTAATTTTTGCTGAAAATTTTTGAGAAAAATTTCGCATATTGAATAGATATGAAACCTCGTCCAAATCAGTAACATAAAAAGCTTCATCTTCAGATAATTTTGATGAAATTTTGGATATTTTTTCATCAACAGACAAACCGGTATATTTGATATCAATTTTGACATTTTTATCTTCATAATTTGGTATATTTTTGCTATCAATAGGGTCAAATTTTAGCAATTTTATCTGTCTTTTTTGACTCAAAATTTCATATTTTTTTTGAGAATTTTTCTTCGCAAAAATACCTAAAATTTCATTTTCAGGAATTAAATTTACCAATTCGTCAAGATATTTTTGTCCCGTTTGAAGTTTTACCACGGTAACTTTTTCATGGTCGACCTCATTATCGGCCTGTATATGATATCTACCATCTACAAACAAATAAATCTTATCAGGTGTAACCAAAGCTTCGCCCGTAGAACCTGAAAAGCCGGTCAATTTGTATCGCGAATTTTCCTCTAAAGTATTATACTCTACCAAAAATTCGTTCGTTGAATTAACTAAAAGATAACATAGCCCATTTTCGACCATGAAATTTCTTATTACCGCGATTGAATCCATCTTAGTGTTTTCCTGTAACTTCAATTAAGTGCCATCCGAATTGAGTTTCAACAGGTTGAGATAACTCACCCACTTCAAGCGCGAATGCAGCATCTTCAAATGGCTTTACCATCATACCTTTACCAAAGAATCCCAAATCACCACCATTTTGACCTGATGGACAAAGTGATTTTTCTTGGGCAACTTCAGCAAAAGATTTGCCGTTTTTAATTTCATTGTACAAATCTTTAGCCTCTTGCTCTGTTTTAACAAGAATGTGACTAGCTCTAACTTCAGTTGTCATAAATTTAACTCCTATCTTATCTACAGGAGTGATTATAAAATAAAAAGGTTTGTGTTGCAATATTTGCGCAATACAAACCGGAAGTTATAAAACATGAAAAATTTTCTGAAATAAAGCGTAAGTTCAAATCGTTTTAAACCAAACCGCTAAAAGAAAAAATCTTGTCGCAACCCCGAAAAAGTGCTTGGACAACCTGAACTTACATTAATATAATAAGCGGTCATGGCATATTTTTGCACCATTCGTAAGGATAAATTTGACTATATCCAAAGGAGTATTTTTCACTAATACTAAAGAATTAGAAGAAAGAAAATAAAAACTTCTTGATTTTCAAAATAGTTTATAGTAAAATTGATATGTAAAATTAAATGTGTTTGCGGAAGTAGCTCAGTTGGTAGAGCGTCTGCCTTCCAAGCAGGCTGTCGCGAGTTCGAGTCTCGTCTTCCGCTAATTAAAAAAGAGTTACTTTTGTAACTCTTTTTTAATTAAACTTATATTATACAAAATAAGTCGACTTGGTAAAGCCGACCTACAAAAACACAAAGGTCATTGTCATTCTGAAAGCTTAGAAAATTTGCGTGAAGTATGAACGCATAATTTTCTTGCTATTCAGAATCTATCAATGTTGATTTTTACTCCAATTGTCACCCTGAACAGCAGGAGCAGAGTGCGAAACGAAGTGGAGTCACGTTTTATGCGACTGCGGTGTTTCACTACTGTCCCGAATAAAATTTATCTAAAAGAAAGCTGGATTGCTTCGCTATCGCTCGCAATGACGATATTGAAAAAACGTAACGTCATTGCGAAGGAGTGCATTTGCACGACTGTGACAATCCGTTTTTGTTATTTAATACTATTTTATTTCGTAGTTTTACTATATATATTGATTACAGGATTTATTCATAGTAGTGGAAACAATTCGGAATGACATTGACCTATGTGCCCCATTCCTACTTTCCAATGCAAAAGTGGTCGAAGATGTTGTTTAATATATCATCTGTTATGACTTCACCGGTGATTTCATCAAGAGCAAGTAATGATGCCTTTAAATCAATATAAATCATATCTTGTAATTCGTTTGCTCGTGCAGCAATTAGGGCGCGTTCAAGACTTTCTTTGCATCTTGATAAGCAATGTTGTTGTCGTTTGTTTGTGATAAATTCTGTCTCATCAAGAGAAAAATTACAAATAATATTTTTCATTTTGTCTTTCAAATCATCCAAACCGTCTTTTGAAACTGTAGAAAGTTTTGCGGTATTTGGTAGAATTTCGCAAAATTCATCATTAATCAAGTCTATTTTATTGGCAACAACAATGTGTGTTTTGTCTTTTATGATGTTATAAATTTCATAATCATTATCTGTCATACCTATTGATGAATCGTATAAAAATAGGTTCAAATCGGCATCTTGAGCAGACTGTTTTGAATATTCAATTCCAATTTCTTCAACTTTATCTATATTTTTATCTTCTCTGATTCCGGCAGTGTCAATCAATGTGACAGCAACCCCAAGGTCAAGGTTTTCTTTGATGATATCTCTTGTTGTGCCTGCGATATCTGTTACAATTGCCCTATCAAGGTTTAATAACGCGTTGAATAGGGAAGATTTGCCGACATTTGGTCTGCCGACAATTGCGACCTTTACTCCTTGACGCAAAATGTCAGATGATTTGGCGCAAGCTAAAATTTTGTCAATTTCACTTATTGAGTGTGTAAATCTATCAATCAAGTATGAATATTCAGGCTCAGTGACATCTTCAGGAAAATCAATCCCCGCAACGATTCTTGATGCGGTTTCAAAAATTTCTCCTTTTATTTCATTGATTTTTGTAGCCAAGACTCCGGACAAATTTTTAGCAGATTGAATTGCAAAATTTGATGTTTTAGCGTGAATCAAATCATCAACGGCCTCAGCTTGCGAAAGATCAAGTTTTTTGTTTAAAAATGCACGTTTGGTAAATTCTCCGCGTTCTGCCATTCTCGCACCGTTTTTCAATACAATATCAAGAATGTTACGTACGACATTGACTCCGCCATGACATTGGATTTCTATGACGTCTTCTCCGGTGTAGCTGTTTGGATTTTTGAACGGTAGAATAACAACTTCGTCCACTTTTGTATTTCCATCTACAACCCAGCCGTGACAAATTTTACCAACAGGGAAATTGTCTTTATTCGTTATTTTTTTTGCGATATCAAAACTTTTGTCACCTGAAATCCTGATGACCCCAACACCGCCTGTTCCTAGTGGTGTTGATATTGCAGCTATTGTTTCAAATTCCTGATTAATATTCATAAATTGATTATACTATAACAATTTAGAATTTGATAGGATAGTCAGATGGAATTTTGAAATTGTTTTTTACAATTAAAGCTGTACAAAAAGCAGATGGATAAATTGAAAGAGCAGGTCTGCTCGTATGAGAGGTACAATATTCTTTGAGTCTTTCGTTGCTAATAGTGGAATATGGGTTGTAAATTTGAAAATTTCCTTCTCCATCATCTGAATATTGAATAAAAAATGTATCGCGTCCGCTAATAAGCTTTTTTCTTGTTGGATTTATTGTAATATCTAAATAAAATTTGGTATTTTGACCTCCAAATTTAGTGAACCCTAAAACTGTCCCATCAAGAAGCGCAATTTGATATGTGTTAACATCCCCTGCTCCATTAACTTGTGCTTGCCCATCTGTTGAATATACCTTAAATATTGTGCCTTTTGGATAAGTGTGAGAAATTTTGAAAACCGGTGCAAAATATTCATCAAAAACAAGTTTACTGTTCTCCCAAGAAAATCCGTTTACATCTTCTTTGCCGGTTGTTGGGTTTTGTACTGTGAAATTTGAATCAGAATTAGCCTGAGCCATTCTTATTCCTTGCATAAATGTAGAATGGATTTTATATAGTCTTGTTTCTACGACATGTCTATTATACGCACTCATCAATGTCGGAATTGTCATAGCTGCGACGACACCAATTACACCAAGGGTGATAAGAATTTCAGCTAAAGTAAAACCAAGTTTCACCTTTGTTGGTGGCGTATCTACGTGCGTAACATTTTCTGCCAATTTAAACCAAAAATTCACCTTTGTTGGTAGAGTATCTGCGTCTGTAGTACAAATTTTTTATTCATAAGTTCAAAAGCTCCAAAAAATAAAGTATAACATTTATATATTATATTCAAACGTTCAAAATTTCAATAAACTAACCTATAAATATATTAATTTATTAACAAATAATTGATACATTTTGTTGAGAGGATATATGAATACAAAAGAAGTTTTTGGAAAAAGATTTAAAGAAATAAGAAAAAAGTTTGGCTATACGCAGGACAAAATGGCTGAAATTGCTGGTATTGAACCTCAATCTATCAGTAAAATTGAATCCGGTAAAAATTTCCCATTACTTTCTAATTTAGATAAAATCGCAACAAAACTGGGAATAAGTCTTGAAGATTTTTTTGATTACAAACATATAGAAACAGATGAAAATATGCGTACTGAAATTGTTGAAATATTTGATTCTTTAAATATTCAAGACAAGCAAAAACTTTTGAGACTTGCTAGAGTTTTAAAAATTTAGTCTTTCATTATTTTTCCAAGGTATTCTTTTGTTAATTCAATTCGTTTTTTAGCATCAGGAATGGCTTTTATCTCTGTTAGTTTTTCCATAATTTTATTTGTTGGAGTTTTTAATTTGCACAAATCCTCTGTAATTGTGTACCACAATATTTCATCAGATCCAAGACCAGATGTTAGTGGTAAATCGTTTTTCATGCCGGCAAGTATAATTTTTTCCATTAAATTTCTGCGCAGAGGTTCACCGATTGAACTATAGTTTGCTCGGCAATTTAAGAATGTTGTATTAATAAATACGTTTAGCAAATCAGCAATAGAATTTGGGCGGTTGCCAAATCTTCTTTCTATATCATCAGTTGTTCTGATTGAATCTCCGACTATTACAAAGTTATTTGGATTTCTATAATCAAATTTATATGTATATTTGCCGTCACCAAGTTTATTTAATTCGGCACAATCTTTTGCGACTTCGTCAAAACTTTTCTGTGGCATATCTGCAATTCGAGGAAGGGCGAACATCTCATAGTATGCCATATTATCAGCGTGAATGTTTTTGATTGCAACATTTTCAGGAATACCGACAGGAATATGTTCTCCGCCTGATGAAACATTTTTCATAATTGTTACATCATTGAATTTTGCAACAGCGTTTCCATAATAATTTTTGAGAGTTTTAAAGATGTTAGAAGGAATTTCTAACAATTTGTCTACAACTGGCATGTTGCCACGAGGAACTTTCAAGCAAAAATCATCATCGATTTTATAAACGATTCCGTGAGCACCTTCACCCAGTTGTTTGTCAGGGGTTAGGCTAGCCAATATTTTACGTAATTGTTCGACAAGATTTATTTGTTCTGTCTCATTTGCTTGTCCACGTTGAATTACTGTTTTTAGTTCCTTTCCAAATTCAGAGGTATATCCCTTGAAATGGAGACTTTTGGGTTGGGTTTTGTATTGAGAAGAGTTGTTTTGATGTATTGAATATATTTGCATATTTAGTGTAAAACATGTGAATATTATTTTTTGCCTAATAAACGTAAGCCGGTTCTAAAAGTTTTATTTCAAAACTGCTGCCTGTTGGAATTATCAAATGTCCGCCTTTTGTTGTTATTGCTGTGATTGGGGATAATATCGTGCATACAGAATATCCTGCCATACCAACAATTGTTGGTATGGGTGAAAGTATTACAAGTATTGGATTATTTGACATTTTAGATGTCGTTTTCCGAGTTTTTTGGTAAAAAGCTTCGCCTTTATCAATTTGTTTGCCAATGCCTGTGATATATTGGCGTTTACCTTTTATGTTATTAAAAAATATTTTCTTAGAATTTGCTTTGGTTATTTTCCCATCAATGGTGTAGGTTTTACCTTTGTAGGTCATATTTGTGATTTTAATTTCGACAAGTCCGCCATTACCTGTGTTTTGTGGAGTGTGTGAATTTGTAATGATGCCATAAAGTTTAGTTCCTGCCGGAATAGTGATGTATTTTTTGTAAACATTTTCAGTTGTAGTAAAGGATATTTTTGTACCTTTTGATGTTCTATCAGAGATTTGTTGATTTGATTTTGCTTTGAATGTTGTCCAAGCAGGTATTTTTATCGCCGATGATTTGTCCACTGCAGTTACACTTGGCACTGTTGTGATATATGTTGGGGAAGTTTTTGGAACAGTGTTTGTTGTTTGTGAATAAGTTGAATTATTTGTGTTTGCGGTTGAATTAATTTTGGGCAAGCTTGGCATATCATATTGAATTTTTGAAGTGTCATATTTTTTCTTAATTTCTTCATCTACCGACATATCAAGGTCAATCGCCATAGCAGGCATGGCGATTGTTGAAAATATTAAAAATGCTAGTAAAACTAATTTAAGCTTGTTGTTGTTCATCTGCGTTGTTGTGTGGTTGTGTAAGTTGCCCTTTTTTTAATAGACAAAAGGCAAGTGTCACAAGTCCTATAAGTGCTCCAATATATTTTAATTGTGGGATAAAGGACATTGCAATTGTTCCTACTTGAATAAGTAAAGTATAAAGAATAGCCTTATCTTTTCGTCCAATTATATCGAAAAATCTTTTCATATAGTTTATTACAGAAATATACATAGCCATGATAAGAAAAATTCCAACTATAATTGCACAAATTGGAAATGTATAAATATTTATTCCAAATGGCAAGGTTATCAATGCAACAAGAACCCAAACTGCAATATTAACTATAAGCAAAACTACCAAAGTTTGGATAAACCTCTTTCTTCCAATCGGACCGTCAATTTTAAATATATTTCTACCGGCTTGAATTTCGTTTTCTTTGTTCATACTCCCTCTTTCAATGAAAGGAAATACCCATATTTTGAGTATTTCCTTATTATAATAATTATTTTAGTAGTTCATTAATTGCTTTTGCCGCTTTTTTACCTGCACCCATTGCGTTAATCGCATTAGATGCTCCAACAGGCGCAACATCGCCACCTGCGTAAACACAAGGTATATTAGTTGCTCTTGTATCAGGATTTACTGAAATATATCCTTTTGGGTCAGTGATAATTTCAATACCTTCATGTTCAGCTGATTTTTGGATAATTGGATTAGGACCTGTACCCAGAGCAACAATTACTGTATCAACATCTTCAGTTACATATTTACCTGTTCCGACAGGTCTTCTTCTACCAGATGCGTCAGGTTCTCCAAGTTCCATAATTTCAAATTTCATGCCTGCAACGTAACCGTCTTTTTCCAAGATTTCAACAGGTGCGTGCAAAAATTTGAAAATAACACCTTCTTCTTTTGCGTGTCTGATTTCTTCAAGTCTTGCAGGTAGTTCTTTCTCTGTTCTTCTATATAAAATAGACACTTCTTCAAATCCGACACGTACAGCGGTTCTTGCAGCATCCATAGCAACGTTACCACCACCGATAACGGCAACTTTTTTACCAACTCTTAGCGGAGTAATTGAATCTTTATCTCTACCTGCACCCATAAGGTTTACTCGAGTAAGGAATTCGTTTGCAGAAAATACACCGTTAAGGTTTTCTCCTTTTATGTGCATCATTTTTGGCAAGCCTGCGCCTGAGCAGATAAATATTGCATCAAATCCATCATCTTTCAATTGTTGGATAGTAATTGACTTTCCGACAATAACATTTGTATGAAATTCAACCCCCATAGCCTTTAGGTTGGTAATTTCTCTGTCAAGAATTGTTCTTGGAAGTCTGAATGGAGGAATACCATATCTCAAAACTCCACCCAGTTTATGTAGTGCCTCAAAAACAACAACTTCGTGACCGGCTTTTCTAAGGTCAGCTGCAGCAGTAATTCCGGCACATCCAGAACCTATAACGGCAACTTTTTTACCTGAAGGTTTGATTTCAGGCATATCCGCTTTTGTGTTATCTCCTACATATCTTTCAAGTGCTCCGATAGCAACAGCCTCCCCTTTTATTCCAAGTATGCAATTGCCTTCACATTGTCTTTCTTGTGGGCAAACCCTGCCACAAACAGAAGGTAACATACTTGTTTGTCTGATTATTTGTCCTGCTTTATCTAAATTATCTTCTTTTAAAGCCTGAATAAATTCAGGAATTTGAATGTTTACAGGGCATCCTTGAACGCAGCGCGGATTTTTGCAGTGCAAGCATCTTGATGCCTCAAGTTTTACTTGTTCAGGTGTCAAATTGCTTTCTACAGGTTCAAAATTTGAACGTCTGGCTACTTTATCTTGTTCTTTTACATGTTGTCTTTCTACAGCCATAATTACTCATCCCTTTTATTTATTAATAAATACTATAAGTTACTAATATTTTAGTTAAAAAATATAACCTGTGCAAGTAGGTTACAAATACTAAAAATTGTTTAAAATGTCTTTAATTTCATCAAGTTTTGCAGATACGGATTTTAATTTGGAGGTGATGTTTTCATATTCTACTCTTTCATGTTTTGGGACTGTGAAATCTTTACACAATAAAGGTGTTGAAACGAATTCAATAATAGATGAGCATTTACCGGACAAATTAATTATTTCTTCTTTGAATAATTTTAGCTGTATTTTGGTAGTAGGTAAAAACATATAACCTCTTATTTGTGCCAATCGGCTGTCGACTATTGGCATAGTGTGGCATACATTTATACAAATGTCAAGCGAAGTTTTATACAGATTTTCACAAAAATTAAAGATGCTAAGGCAAGAGCGCGGCTTGTCTCAAGAAGGTTTGGCTCTTCTTTGTAATATTGATAGAACTTATGTTGGAAGATTAGAAAATCTTAAAAGAAATCCGAGTTTGGAAATCTTGTCCAAGATAGCAGATGGTCTGGGTATGACTTTATCTGAACTCTTAGATATTTAACCTTTACATATCCTTCACAAAGACTAAAATCTTTTTAAAAATATGATATTATTATGTTGTTAGTATCAAAAGGATGGTGTAGCTTTGAATTGGACTATTTTGAGTTTATCAATAATTGTAACAGCCCTTTTTGTTTGGATTGTTTCAAGTACTTATTATCAGTGCAAAATGCGAAATTTGCTTGAAGAAAATTCTAGATTGAAAGGACAGAAAGGTCTGCAAGATGACTTGCTAAACTCTTTGTCAGTTGAGTTCACTAAAATTGCACAAGATTCTTTGAGAAGTCAGCAAGAGTTTCTTGTTGCAGAACATTCAAAAGACTTAGATACAAAAATTGATTTATTTAAAGCAGAGGAAATTGCACCGATAAATAAGCTTTTAAAGGAATTTAAGCAAAGTATTGATACTTATCAGCAAGCTCATCGCGATGAAACTTTAGAGATTAAAAATGCGATATCAACTGCCGAAAAATATGCCAAAGCCCTTACTACAAACCAAAATTCTAGAGGTGAATTTGGAGAAGATTGGCTTGAACAAATTTTGAAATTTGCTGATTTACAAGAAAATATACATTACTCAAAACAATTTGTTTCAGGAGGAAATAAGCCTGACTTTGTTATAAATTTGCCTGATAATAAGCATTTGATTATTGATTCAAAAGTGATTTTAAAAAATTATATTGAATATCGTCAATCCGACAATGATGAAAACCTAAAAAAGGCTTTTAGCTCTGACTTAACAAATTGTATTGTTAATTTGGCAAAGAAAAATTATGAAGAAATTTCAGAGCTTTCTCAACCAAATTTTATTTTGATGTATATTCCGATTGAATCCTGTATAAATCTGATATATACGGATGTTGATTTTCGGTCAGTTGTGGAACTTGCAAATAGCAGAAATATTATTATCGTAGGTAATTCATCTTTACTTGTTGCATTGCGTTTGGTTAATCAATTATGGAGAACAAAAATCCAATCTCAAAATATTGAAAATATTATTGCTGTTGGTGAAAGTTTGTACAATAATATTGCACTTCATGCACAAGGACTTTTGAATATTCAGCAGGCATTAGAAAAGGCTTGCTCATCAATCAAAACTGAGGTTGGTAGGTTCAATTCAAAACATAATGGCAGTATTTTTAAAGAAGCTGAAAAACTTCACCAATACGGAATTAACTCAAAAAGTTCAAAATCAGGCAAAAAAATTGTAGAAAAAACTATTCCTGTGGAATTTTTGACTAATGATAGTGATGATGATATAAATTAAATAAATAAAAATAGGAGTAAATATTATGAGTGGTTATTTTGAGGAAAATAAAAAGTTCTTTTCTTTAAGAGGCGTATTAAATAGACGTAATTTTTTCGTAAATCTTTTGATAATTGAGCTTATTGAGAGTCTTTTGGTTACTCCTGTTGTTTACTTGATGTTTTTTAAACCTGAAATTATGCAAGCTTTTTCCGCTGCTCCTCGCCCAATTTGGGTGTCTTTGATAATGGTAGTTTTAGGACTTGTTAATTCTGTGTTGTTGTTTCCGAGTGTCGTTCGCAGAATACGTGATATTCTTGGGGACGAAGATGATAATAAAATTTCAGTAATTTCTGCTGTATTAACTGTCATAATGTTTATTGTCTATACGCCACTTGGTACAAGCTTTTTTGGTAGTTGGCTAACATTATTTGTAATGGTATCATTGTTGTTTTGGCAAGGTAAAATTTCAGGTGAAAGGCAGAAAAGTGAAATAATAAAATTCAACTGGGGTGCATTTTGGGGCACATGGATTTGGGGCTTGTTGAATAAATCATTTGTCACTCTTTGGATTCTGCCATTATTATTTACAGCCGGTTGGTTTCCATTTATGTTGCTCTGCGGATTTCGTGGAAACGAGTGGGCTTATGATAAAAATTCTGACAAATATGAAAATGTAGAAAAATTCCATAAAATACAATTTAAGCAATCTGCGATTTTATTTTTTGTTATGCCGATTGTTGTTGTTGCAACATCGGTTGGCATGAGTGCGATAATGTCTCGTTCAATTGCATTATGCTCAAAATCTCATCCTGATTTTAATAAGAAAATTGAAACAAAATTCAATAATTATCAGATAAATTCTATTGAGGCAGCTTTTGATAAAATTGAACTAAATAAAGATGAGTATAAATTTTATTTAGACCCTGAAGATTGGCAATCTGTGGGTACTACAATAAAAATTTCAATCTTTAAAAATGCGATGGGGTATGTTTTGATAAAAAATAATAAATCTTCTATAAATGTAGAAGATTATGTAGAGTCAATTGACTTGCTAAATAAAATTAAGCTATATAGCACATTTAATAATGAAGAATTGGGTGCATTTTCATTAAAACCTGAAGAAGTTAAAAATGCTTATCAAAGGTCAGTAAAAGAAAAATCCTATACTGAGTTTAAGAAACTTTGGAATAGTGGATACAAATTCAACGAACATCCCACAATCCCAAATGAGGATTGATTTTGTTGGGTAGGCACCCAGAACTCGTTTCCACAACTGTTCCCAATAATTTTTGCTAATAAAACTACTCGTCATTCTTTTTGATTATTTTTAATACAGCAAACTTACAAATTCCATATCTGTAATATGGAACAACTAATTGATATTCGTTACACAGCAGTACCAATAGAGGAGCGACTTTGAGCTGTTTACCTCTATTAGTATTTCAGAATAACATATTCCTTAAAAAAAACTCTTACTTTGAAGATGAATTGTTGTAGTTTTTGTATCTATAACTCAAAATACTATAACTTGAAACATCAGATGACGAATCATCACTATAAAAGACCGATGTTTGAGTTGCTTTTTTGTAGTTTTCCTCATCTAACTTTTCTTGCTTGTTACAAGAATAAGAAAATGCGGAAATCTCTGCACTTGTCACACGTCCATCGTGGTTTGTGTCCATCTCGTCAAAATTTTCCAAAATTTTATTAACCATATCCGTTGAATAAGCACCTGATGCTGCAAGTTGGATCAACTCAGAGCGTGAAACTCCTGATTGAGAAATTGTATTTGTCAAATTGCTCATCTCTTTTGCGCTAATAACACCATCGCCGTCCTTATCCAATGTTGAAAAATTGTTTTGCAAATATGCCGCAAAAGGTTGATTTAACGTCAAATAGTTTGAAGTATCGTTTCTCGCTGCTGTGATGTTCTTATAAGTAACACCGTCTTGCGGATAAAGTGATGCTAAATATGAATATGTATTTGTTAAATTTGATGAAATATTAGAAATAATTGATGCACCTGATGCCATAATATAAATCCTTTTTTAGTCTTTCTACCTACCCTTATAATAATGATGTTTCTAAAAAAGTCAACCCAAAAATTATTCTATGATAAAATAAGTACGAGGATAAATTATGCTAAAAAATAAAGAAGAAATAATAAACACACTAAATAACGGAGGTGTAATAGCCTACGTAACAGATACAGTTTGGGGCTTAGGTTGTTTGCCTGACAACGAAAAAGCGGTAAAAAAAATTTATGAAATAAAAAAAAGAGAAGCCCAAAAACCATTGATTTTGATGTCAAACGAGGTATACAACTTGCTTGATTATGTAAAACCCATTCCAAAAGTAGGTCAACAACTTATAAAAAAATATTTTCCTGGAGCTTTGACTATCGTAACAGACAAAAGCGACAAAACTCCTGACTATATCACCTCAAATATGTCAACCGTCGGAATAAGAATTCCAAATAATAAAGTATTCAAAGAAATTTGCGAAATTATTCCTAATCACGTACTCGCAACAACTAGCGCAAACTTGTCTCACCAACCTTCTGCAAAGACTTATGACCAAGCTCTTGAAAATATGACAGGACTTGCGGACTTGATTATAGAGGATTACGGCTATCATGCCAAAGGGTTAGAATCTACTGTAGTCGGTGTTATGAATAACGAATTAAGAATTTTTAGACAAGGTGCAATTACAATTGATTTGTAATGATTTGAAATTTTATCAGGTTTTTACTAAAATTTAGTAAACAAGAGGATTTTTTATGGAACTAATTTTATACATTATTTATTTATACTTGATTATTTATACAATTTATCTGTTCATTTTAGCAATGCGGAACCTAAAGGACAGACCTTTTTCAATAGAAAGAAAATATTCAAAATTTGATGATGTAAAAAGGAACTTTGCGGTTATTATTTATAGCCACAACCATAAAGAATGTCTTGAACAATTGGTTGAACAAATTAAGATGCAAGATTATCCGCTCGCTAATTTCAAAGTATATGCAATTCTTGATGATTGTAATGATGGTTCTGACAAATTGTTTGAAAATGACAATTTCGTCCATGTTTTAAATATTCAAGATGTTGGAACTTTGGGTAAAAACCAATCAATCTCTATGCTTTTAGAAGAGTTGAAAAAAGATGACTCAATTGATGCTTATGTATTTATTGACGGAATCAGACGAGTTGATGCAGACTTTTTAACTCTTGCAAATGCTGCCCTAAATAAGGCTGATGCTGTAACTGGCGAGCTTAATATTAGCAGAGACAATTTGGATATCGTTGACCAAATCAAGGCTGTTCACAAAAAATATCTTGCGAATTTCTTTAAACAATCAAGAACACTATTAGGACTATCTACACAAGTAGATTCCGGTTTATTTATCATAAAAAAATCTGTTCTTGATGAAACTGAAGGAATTAATTTTAAAGATATAAATAGCGAACTTGAATTTAGCTTGTTATTATCTCAAACAGGTCACAAATGCGTTTATAATCCTAATATCCAATCCTATATTTTGGGACAGGATTGCACATTCAAAAAGCCAAGATTAACTAAAAGATTCAATTTATTAAAAAGCAATTTCAAAAACATCAAATCAATTAATTTCCCATTTATAGAGCATGTTTGTTCTTTACTGAATCCGAATTGTTGGATGTTAATTGCAGCCTATGCACTATTGATTGCATATTCTTACCATTGTCAATTTATCGTAAAATGCAACATGGTTATTTTCTCTGCAATCGTGCTTATTGCAGTATTTGGAATAAGTTTAATCAATGCCAAATTGAACCTGAAAGAGATAAGTCTTTTGCTATTGTATCCGATTTATTCAATTTGTCATATTATTAAAAACTTCCCACTCGTTAGAAACTTACTAAAAAAACTTGGTGCAAATACAGACAAAGAGGTTGATAAACTAGCAATTGATGTTATGGTACAAACCAAACACGGTGATAGAGGTTGCAAATTAGAATTTATTTCAACTGAAAGCGGTCTATCAAAAATCAGATTTATTTATAAAAATAAAAAATATACAACAGCAGCTCATCTTAGAATGATTGATGCTTTACAGCAATTGAAATCAAAAATGGAAGATTACGGCTTGACTCTAAAAATTTGCAGTTGCTGTAAAAACTTCACCTCTCGCGTTGATGGTTCGACAAATATGCTAAAAGGAGAATGCCACAATGAATTTCCAAGTCCTTTGTTAAGTGAACCTCGTCCAACTTTGATTTGGAACTCTTGTTCAAGTTTTGAACCAGCTCCAGTCAACAATTTTATTGAAGAAATGGCACAAGAGGTTGAAAACCAACAAGATTAATTTGAAATACCTCAAAATCGGAGTGTATAATAAAACTATGAAGAAAATCCTGAGCTTTATAATTATATTTACAATGTTATTTTCTAATGCGCTGATGGTTACTGCCGATGAGCCCCTAAAGGGTTCTGTAATGGAAAATGGCGAATATAAAAACGACCAGAGTGATATTTTCACAGGCTCAGTTGAAACCCTTAACCGCAAAGAAATAATAAATATGACCGTCTCACAGATTTTGGATTCTTCTATTTCAATTGAAGGAGATGAATTTTTTGCTGAAGTTACAGATGATGTATATAGCAACAAGGGGGTAATTATCCCTAAAGGGACACTTGCTCACGGCAAACTGACAAACACAACAGCTCCAGGAAGATTGGGAAAAGAAGCATCTATGGATTTATCTTTTGATTATTTAGTCACTCCTGATGGGCGTGAAATTCCAATTGAAGGGAAAATGACAACCAAACTTCACCCAGTAACTCAAGGGGCTAAAATTGTAGCTCAAGATGTCGGTTATACTGTTGCAGGTGGAGCTGTCGGCGGATTGATGGCGCTAAATTGGCTTGGACTCGGAGCAGCAATTGCATCTCAAGGGTATACATTAGCTGGCGGTGCTGCTGTCGGCGGTGTTGCAGGTTTGAGTGTCGCTCTAATAAGAAAAGGTAACCACGTACTAATTGCACCTGGAGACGAAATCAAGGTTAAAATAAATACTTCTATTGACTTACCGGTATATAAAGAAGAAGCTCTAAAACAAGAAGAAATATTATACAAAGGTTTAGATATAAATATAAACAATGTAAAACACGAAAAAGACCCATTTGGAGAGGTTAATACAATTACCTTAACAGTTTTGATATCAAATATGTCAGACAAAACTCTATCCGGCTTTGATATGGCACTGGTAAATGATTACAATGCAAAATTCAGTCCATCAATTTTTGGAAATACTAAATTGATGTTTCGACAAATCAAACCGGGTGATAAATTTATTGAAAATGTTTCATTTGCGGTTGACAACATCAATAGAAAATATTGGTTGACATTTTATGACAGAAAAACCAATCAAGTAATAACAAAAATTTCTGTTGATAATGCCTACAGAAATTTACCTGAAAAGGTTAAGAAGAAAAACGAAAAAATACGAACAAAAAAACGTAATTACAAAAAAGATGAAGACTTTATGGATATGGATTTTTAGTCCCTTATTTGCCCCATTATACTTGTAGTTTTGTAAATTTTTAAAGAGGGGACTTGTAAAAAATCTATTTTATATTACAATTATAGTAAATAGTACAGTAGGAGGAAAACATGGTCTGCGGATCTCTCGAAATCGAAATTTTAAACACTTTTTGGAACTTAACAGCTATTGATGAAGATGTAGATATCTCAATTCAAGATGTAGTAGATGAGTTGTCTAAAAACGGCACAGAAAGAGCTTATACAACGATTAAAACTGTTATGGACAGACTTGTTACAAAAAGCATTCTTGTAAGATATAAGGTTGGTAAAAAATTCTTCTATAAAGCAACTATGGACAAACGCGAAATGGCATTAGATATGATGCATGAATTTGCTAATAATTTCTTTAACGGCAATTATGCAGATATGGTTCGCTTTGTTGAACATGAAACAGTTGAAATGTTAGTTAAGTAATAAAATGAGCGGAAATATTTCTGATAGAAAAATTGTCGCAGATTTGTTGCGACGAGTTCGGCTTGGTTATTGTAGCGTGAGAGATGCTTTAATGTTGTACCCAAAAGATACAACCGATGAAAGTCTTATTGCGGCTTACCACGCACTTATCCACTACGAAGCAGATGAGGATATCAGAAGACGCGACTCATTGTATAAGGAAGAACAGGATGACTACATAGAATTTTTGTCATATCTTTTAGACAGGGGAGAGGACCTGCCTGAAAATATTATCGCAAACTATAAAAAATACTATGAATCAGCACCAATTCTTCACAAAAACACCCCAGCAGGATTTTTCAAAGGATTTTGGAAAACATTAAATACAGGATTTAGAAGGAGAAAAGAATGAAAAAGATATTAGTATCACTGGCAATTTTAGTTGCTATGATTGGCGGAATTTCTACAGCACAAGCTCAAGAAGTTAATTCTATTGAAGTTTTGCCTACAATGAATACGCAAAGTACAGCACAAAATAGAATTTGGGTTGGAACTTTTCAACTTGTTTGGAACGAACTTACTGACAAGATTGTAAAAGCTCCTGTAAAATTCCTTGATTTTGATTCACAAATGGCAAATAATTTGAACCAAAAACAGTTCAAAAAATCAAACTTGAATGAAAAATCATATTATGTAAAATCAGGAATTGTATCACCTGCCTTGAAAGCTGAAATCGAAAAAAATATCAAATCAAAATTCCATGAAACAAGTGATATTTTAAAAATGTTTGATTTTACTTATAACCCTGAAAAAATCTTTGTTTACGCAATGTTAAAGAAAGATTTCAGATTCACAAACGCATTTGACAAATTAGCAACAGGTAATTTTGGTAACAATCAGGAAAAAGTTAAATATTTTGGAATAAATGATAATAGCAATCCAAAATTATACAAAAATGTAAACGTGTTATTCTACAATGACAATAATGATTTTGCTGTAAAGCTTTATACTAAAGGGAAAGATGAAGTTTTGCTTTACAGAACAAATGATGATAAAACTTTCGACAAATACTATGCAGAATTGAATGACAAAACAGCAAAATATAGCGGAGACAAGAACTTTGTTAAAAACGATACTTTGACAATTCCTGATATCAAATTGTATCAAGAAACAAGCTTTAATGAACTTGAAGGTCACCAAATTGTCGGTACAAATATGCAAATTGATAAAACTATAGAAACCGTAGATTTCAGAATGAATAACAAAGGTGTTAAATTAAAAAGTGAAGCTGCAATTATGTTAAGATGCATGTCTCTTGCTCCACGTGAGGGTAGGGATTTCACATTCAATAATAACTTTGTATTGTTCTTGATTGAAAAAAATCAAAATACACCTTATTATGCAATGAAAGTAAGTGATGTTGCAGCCATAAATAAAACAGGTAAATAATACAATAAAAATTTAATCTGAAAATTTAGAAAATTTGCGTTCGTAAAATCTTACGCAAATTTTCTTGCTATTTAGAGGAGATACATTATTAACCTCTATCAATTGTAACAAAATATTTACAAAACCCACTTAAAAATTAAAGTTTCCCATAAAAAATGTCGATATGTAAAATGTAATTAAACAAAACTAATTTTCCTCCTTTTTCCCCTACTACTAACTAACCTACTAAACGGAACCTTAATTGGTTCCTTTTTTATTGACTTAAAAGTTGGCGAATGCATTAAAGCCTTCGCCAACTCGATATGACCAAACGAACTACACTAAATTTTCACGACTAAAAACTTTGAATCCTTTTTGGCAAATACTTTATGTTCTGTATCTTTTTTAAACATAATCATTTCACCTTTATCTAGAGTAAATTTTTCTGCATCAAAATGTAACTCTATTTCACCATCAAGAACATACACTGCCGCATCTTCAACAGACGTATGTGTATCAATAATTTCATTTTTCTTTATGGCAACAATATTCAAACTACTCGTGTTATGTTCCATAAGAGTTTCTCTTTTAAATGGTTCATTATCTAAGTGAACAAGCTCTTTGGTTTTTAAAACATTGTAAAACATAAAAATTCCTCCTGTTTTTGTTTCACAATTATTAAAACAACTAAAGAAGGAATTTTCATTCGACATTGTGGTGATTAATTAATTTTCAAATTTTTATTATTAAAAATTTTAAATATTAGCAAAAATTTTTATTCACGACTTTATTTATGATAAAATATCTGTGCAAAAAGGATAATAATTATGCGAATACCCCCAATAAAACATAATCAAGCGGTGACTACCGCTGTTTCTATTGTGAAAAATGGCAAACACGCAGTCAAACATGTTGTTAAACAAGCAGTAAAACAGGCTGTACATCAAACTTCCAAATATGCAATGCCATTACCCAAAAAAGAAACAAATAAAGCTGTAACAGTGCTATTAGCTGCAACAACACTAGTTCCGCAAATAAGTACAAGATTAGTAAAAATGGCAACAGAGCACGCTGAACCAATTGTGAATAGTGGAGATACTTTTGTTCGCAAAGTTCCAAAATCTGCGACTAAAAAAGTAAAAGCTGTTGCTCAAAAAGTTGTACATCCAACTGTTCCAAAGTCTGCACGAACTGCAAAACTTATGGGCGCGATAGAAAATTATGACGACAGTTTAACATCATCTTTTAATGAATTACTTTTAGATAACGAAAAAAAGAAAAATCCGTTAAACGGCAAAGCGAAAGTATTCTTAAAAAAAGCAAAAGAATACAACGTAAATCCTGCTGTTTTGATGGCAATTGCAATGCATGAATCAGCAAGAGGAACATCCGAGGCAGCTAAATTAAAACGCAATGTTGGCGGTGTAATGGGAGCAAAGGCTTTAAAGAAATTCAAATGTGTTGATAGTTGTATTGAAGAAATGGCACAAATTGTTTCTAAACATCACCATGAATCTGATATCAATACTGTTGAAGAATTAGCATACTCCGGTAAATACTGCGCCAAGTCTGCTGCCAAAGAATGGTCTACAGGAGTTATGTATTACATAAAAAATCTTTTGAGTTAGTAATTATAAAACCCGACACCTGTAAACAATACAAGTGTCGAGCTTTTGAGTGATGAAGATAAACTAAGTGTCGGTTATTCGTTGCAACCAAACGCAATAGTAATGTGTTCTCTTGGATTTACTGCAGATATTTTGTATCCGCGAGGGTCAACAAGGTAAGCAAATTCATCACCTGTAGTTTGGAACAAGCCCATAGTACCTGATAGAGCTGTTCTTGTCACGTCAATAGGAGCTTTAACGGTTTCAAATAAACCATCACCCAAGCTTCTTGCAGCTGCTCCGAATTGTCCTTGGAAAGCATGACCTAGCATATAACCTGCATCATTTGAAACATTTTCAACAGCGTTACCTACATTTGTGATAATACCGCCTGCAGTTCTGCCGACTACACCAACCAATGAACCAGCCCAAGTAAATGGCATTTCAACAACCCTTGCTACAGGATTTACATTTTTAGATTTATTTACCTGAGCCTGCAAGATTTGTTTAGGTAATTTAGTTTTGCAATCACCATTTTTTATTTCTGTGAATGCAAGTTTCAATGCACCTTTTTCGCATCCTGAAGGTCTTATTACTTCAACAACTTGACCGGTAACGGTTGAACCGCAAGGATAAGTTACACCGTTGATAGTAATATCTTCAAGAGTGTTTGCTCTAAAGTATTGACCTACGTGAGAAGATTTTGCTGTTAATTGGTCAATCATTGAAAGTTTCAATGTTGGTATTTTTACGATTTCTTCATGTTCAATCAACGCATTTTTCTCAATAGGACAAGCCGGACAAATATTGTTTGCTGTTTTTGGATTTGTATCATAACCAAGAGCTACACGAACAGTTTGCATCATTGACGCAATATCGGCACGAGAGGCATCTTTGTTTGGCATAATCATATTTGGAATTGGAGAATCTTTTAATGCACCGTTTTGCAAAGATTTTGCTACAGGAATTCTTGCCCATTCTGGAACTTTGTTTCCGTCAGCATATTTGCTCAAAATTTCATCCGCTTTACACTTATCAATGTCACAATTCATACCTTTTGCAATTGATGTCAAAGCTTCTACACGAGAAACATTTGCTTTAGGTTTGAATGTTTTGTTTGGATATCCTTTCAACAGATTTTCGTCAACAGCTTTTGCAATTGCAGCATTTGCCCAGTTGCTACGTGGAACATCCTTAAACATTGTTTGTCTATCCATATCGCAGTTCATATTGAAACCTTTAACAAGCATTGTCGCAAATTCAGCACGAGAGATATTTCGATTTGGTTTAAAAAATCCGTCAGGATAACCTACCACCACATCATTTGTTGCTAATTTGTCAATATCACACGCAGCCCAATGACTATTAGGAACATCAGGGAACATACAACCGCCTAATGGAGCAGCTGCACCTGTGATATTTTGAATTTGTTGCGGAATCTCATAAGGAATTAAGGTCTTTTTAACCGCATTAATTGAATTTGCAGATTGAATGTCTATAGGGCAGGCATTGCCATCCATTTTACGTTCATTTCTGTCAATTGTTATACCATTGTATTTGTTAGGCTCTTCATTCAAGCATGGCATTTGGGCAGCCGCACCTGTAACTTGTCCGTCAGTTGCAACTGTTGCTCCACTGATATTTGAAGACATTCTACTTGCAGGACAGCCTTTCAATTGTTTTTCTGTTGAAAAGATAGAATTTGCAGGTTCTCCAACGTAATTATTTGTACCGTATACCGCTTGCGGATAACCATAAACTTGTTTCATTTCAGCTTTGTCAGGTTTTCCTGTTTGCGGACACAATGCTGTAGATGGAACTGCAGGTTTGTCACAACTTATTTCATCAGGGCATCCACAATCTTTTTTCTTTGTTGGACATGGGTCTTTTTTCTTGCAAGGTGCTTCTTGCTTTTTGCAGCCACATTCAGGCAAAGCTTTTTTACACTTTGTACAAGTTTGTGGTTGGGCTTGTTCCACAGGACATGCAGGACCTGTTACTACCGGTAATTGTTCGGCAGGTGCAGGTGTTTTACATGGGCAAGCTGCCATTACTGGAGTCAAGGAACACGTTGCTATTCCAAGCGTAATAGCAGCTGCCAGAGTTAGTTTTTTAATTGACATTTTTACCTCCTTGTTTGTGTGAGTTTTGTTTAAAATAAACAAAAGTTTTATTTAAAAAACAAACTTATACCAGATTATGTACTTTTCAGGAGGTTTAAAACATTAGCGAAAGTAACTATTCGACAGGCTAATATTTGAACTACTAATATTGTAACAAATTATTGCAAACTATTGCAAAATTAGCAAAATTTTTGTATTTTATTTGTTTATATATGTGTGTGAAGTTTCAAGCAGTTTACTGCGTGAAGGAGTGTTATGTACAGTAAAGAATTTATGAAATTTTTGTTTGAATATCAAAAAGAAGATTTTAAACCAAAAGAGCCTGAACGTCGTGAAATTAGGTTTAAAAGTAACCGTGGTGGGAAACTAGCAGAAGTTTTCGTTACTGAAAAATGTAAATAATTTACAGACTTTAAGCCCCATTTTTTAGTCGAAATTTTATAATGTAAAAATATATTTATATTCTATCTTTTGTCAAGGTATCAAGTGCAAGTTTCAGTGCTTGATTGGCAAATTGCTCTTTCATTTCTTTTCGTGGAATATTCGGTGAAAGTTTTATTTCTTTAATACTGGTAATTCCATTATACCTTATTGATATATAAACCAAACCAATCGGTTTTTCTTTTGTTCCACCGGTTGGACCTGCAATACCTGTGGTACAAAGAGCAATATCACAACCTGTGACATTTTCCAAACCTTCTGCCATAGCTTGTGCGCACTGCTCACTAACCGCACCAAAATTATTTAATATATCCCAACTTACACCCAACACTTTGTGTTTCGCCTCATTTGCATAAGTTACAAAATTCAATTTTACATACTCTGAACTTCCTGACACATCTGTCAGTTTGGAACTTAACAACCCACCTGTACAAGACTCTGCAGTTGCAATTGTTAAACTATTATCTATCAAATATTTTCCTAATTCTTCTTCTAATGACATTTACTATACTCCTATAAACAAAATTCTAATTTGGAGAAATACACGCTGTGATTGCATCAATCAGCCTTTTTACAGGGACAATATTAATCTTGTCATTGATAATATTTCTATTCGCATAAGGAATAATCGCTTTTTTGAATCCTGATGTAACAGCTTCATTTAAACGTTTTTCAATATTACTTACCGGATGAATTTCTCCTGATAAGCCAATTTCGCCAATAATTACAGTTTGTGGGTCAACCACAACATCCCGTGCACATGTTGCAATTGCAATTGCAATACCTAAATCGGCACTCGGCTCATCAATCTCAATTCCACCCATAACATTTACATAAACATCTTGCTTTGAAAGGTTTAACCCAACTCTTTTTTCCAAAACAGCCAAAATTTGTAATAATCTGCTGTTATCAACACCATTTGTCACTCGACGCGGAGTAGGATACGGAGTTGTACCAACAAGTGCCTGAATCTCAACCAAAAGAGGTCGCGTACCTTCGTTTGTTACAATGATTGCACTTCCGGGAATTGCATCTTGAGAACGTTCATTTAAAAATAATTCGTTTGGATTTTTCACTTCCACAAGTCCTTGAGTTTGCATTTCAAAAATTCCAACTTCTGAAGTGTTGCCAAAACGATTTTTCATTGAACGTAACATCCTGTAAGACTTATATTTGTCACCTTCAAATGAAATAACAGTATCAACCATGTGTTCTAAAATCTTTGGTCCTGCTATATTTCCATCTTTTGTGACATGACCGATTACAATAGTTGTAATTCCTCGATTTTTGGCAATTTGCATCAAAATATTACAACATTCTCGAATTTGCGACACACTTCCTGCAGAACTTGAAATAGTTTGAGAGTAAATCGCCTGAATACTATCTATCACAACCATATCAGGTTGAAGTTCATCAATTTGCGCTCTTATACTTTCCAAATTTGTTTGCGGATAAATATAAAGATTTTCAGCTTTTATTCCTAACCTGTTGGCACGAAGTTTCAATTGGCTTGCGGATTCTTCTGCGGAAACATAAAGAATTTTTTGACCGTTTTTGCACAATTCTCCACTTGTTTGGAGCAGAATCGTTGATTTACCGATACCAGGATCACCTGCAATCAACACTAGCGAACCTTGAACAAGTCCACCTCCTAGTATTCTGTCAAATTCAGAAATATTTGTACTTATTCTAACCTCTTCTCCAATATGTATATCATTAATTAAAGAAGGTTTTGTATCATTTGCAATTCCTTGCGGTGAGACATTTTGAGGTTTTAAATTACTTTGAACCTCTTCCGTAAAACTTCCCCATGAACCACATTCAGGACATTTTCCCAAATACCCTGCTGTTTCATAACCGCACTGTTGACATATCCATTTTGATTTTACTCTAGCCATAATTTAATTATATCCTTAAATCAACCGTTGTAAACTAATGTAACAAAAAGACTCGTATTATTAAAGGAATTTGAAAATTATCCGTATTGACATGTAAGTGTAAAAGAAGAAAGTAAAGGAAAAGTTACAATGTGCGCAGATAATGTCAATTTGAATTTGAACAAAGGTAAACTTGGTCAAGCTGATTTGAACAAAATCAAAGGCGGACTAAAACGCGAACAAATTAAAGATAAAGCTTTACTTGCAATTTTTGATGCGTTAGATGATGGGAACCATGTTCTAGATGAAAAAGAGATTTCAAAATTGAAAACCTCATTACAAGAGGCAGCAAAAAACAGTAACCTTTCTAAAAATGAAGCTGAAAAATTCTTAAAAAAATTATTTGGCGATAAAAAAGATAAAAATGTCACTAACAACGATTTGTTCAAATTTATCAATGCACTAAGTAATAACAGCAAAAACATACAAAACTCTACAGCTACAAAAGAGAACGGTCAACAAGTAATTACTACGGAATATAAAGACGGTTCTGTTGAGAAAATATATCCTGATACAAATAAAAAAATAATAATCAAAGATAACAAAACATCTACTTATTCAATGGATAATACCATCCAAAAAGAAGAATATTTTGACCAAAACGGTAATGCTGTTACTACAACTTTTACAGACAGCAAACCTCAGAAAAAGACCGTTAAAACTCAAACTGAGACTTTGTACTATGAAATTTCTGATAAAGGCGAAAAGCTTGTAAAACGTGAAAATACTCAAAACAAAGCTACAACAGATTATGAATATGATGAAAAAGAAGGTACCGTTAATGAAACAGAACAAAATGGCAATGTAACTACAAAAAGAGTAAGACGCAACGGCAAAGTTGAAACCAAAACCTCAGTAGAAAAATTGGAAGATTCCACAGTAGAAACAGTTACAGATGCTAACGGCAATGTTACTAAAACAACAGTAAATTCTGCCGGTAAACGTATTAAACAAGAAAAGACAATTGATGGTAAAACTTATGTTGCCGAATACGATGGTAATGGCAATACAAAAGTAATTGTACAAAATGGTGAAAGTATCGCACATCTTGCTAAAATCTTTAAAATTAAACAGGGTGACATCATTGAAGTGAATGAACCTAACGGCAAAGTGCACAGAAAAGGGACTACAAAATTCTTCCGAGTAGGCGATACAGTTTTGATACCTAAAGAATTGGAAGCCGATGATAAAAACTTAACCAACCGCAAAAGTAGTGCCGATGCAATTGCTGACTACAAAGAAGACATGGCGGAAATTCGCAAAAAGCAACAAGAACGTGCGGCAAGAGCCAAAGAAAAAGCTCAAGAAGCAAAAGCTCATGAGGCTGAACAAAAGAGAAAAGCCTCAACACCTAGAGCTATCAGTTTCACCTGCAAACAAAAGAATTTCACAGAAGTTGCTAAGCAAAATCTAGCCAGCCAAGGAGTTAAAAATCCTACTAAAAAGCAATTAGAAGATAAGATTGCGCAAATAAAGAAATTAAATCCAAACTTAAAAGACGGTCAAATTCAAGGTAAAAGAATTACCGTTCCTTGTTCTGAAGAAACATATAACAGAGTTGTCAGAAGAGAAAAAGAAGTAACCGAAATCAACAGAAATATGCGCAACAACAAAACTGCAAAAGGTATCGCAAATAATTTATATAAAATTTGTGATGACAATGCTGCTGCGATTAACAAACCTGAATTTTGGAATGAAATGAAAAAGGTTAATAAAAATAATATTGTGGCTGTCCTTGATAACTATGACAAAGTCATAGAAAAACACTCCGGTGATTCATCTTTACTTGATACAATTTGTTCAGAAGTTGGAGCATCTGCTACGAACAGACAAAAAGCCTTAAATCACATTTATAATTCACTTGAACAAGCTGCAAAAGAAGCAGGTGTTTCTCAAGCTGATTTGAAAAATGCAAGAAAGAAATTTTCAACCAGTATGCAGCACGAATTTGACAAAATTGGTCGTATTGATACAAAAGAAATGGACAAAGTCGTAGACTTTTTGCGTGGCGCAACAGCGGCAGCTAAAGTTACAAAAGGTCAAAGTTCTATTTCTACAAGAGCAGCAATGAAATCTTTTTTGAACGGTGAAGATGGTTTGGTTGCACTAGATAAAGATGTTCAAAAACAATATAAAGACGCCAGAGATAAAGAAGGCTGGGTTGCTAAAACAGGTGATTGGGTATGTGGATTGTTCGGATGCACAACCATTGCCGACATGGACAAAAAACTTGGCAAACACGCAGCTGATGTAAAAAAACTCGTAGCAGCCGCAAATAAAAATGATGAAGCAACTTTCAAAAAATTATACAAACAAACTTTCGGAATTGATTTTAATCCAAAAATGATTCAAGCTCGCCAAACTGCTCGAGCAAATTATGAATCTGCAGCTGCATTTAATGCTTCATACAAAGCATTTGCAGGGTTAGAATCAAAAGCTAAGAATATGAATTATCAATCTTTGCGTAACGAATTAAAAAAATCTTTCAAATACTCTGATTCTGATATTGATACATTAATTAAATCTTACGCACAAAGCAGAGGTATGGATTCGAACTCTCAAGCAGATAAAAAATATATTTTAGGTTCATTTATTAAAGAATCCAAACAACAGTATTTAAAAGAATTTCAAAAATTATCTAAAGGTAAAACTTTAGAACAAATGGGCAAAGATGTTGATTTGTTGACCAAAAGTGCTTACGGAACAAACGATATCGTAAAAGATGTTATTAAATTCAACGAAAACCAACAAATGACCGAGATGGTTACATCCGCAGCATTTGAAATCGCTGGTACTATAGCATTGCAATTTGTTCCTGGACTTGGTCAAATGGCAGCTGCAAAACTTGCGGTTAGTGCTGCTAAATGGGGTGCTCGTGGTGTAAAAATCGCGACTTACGCAGCAAAAGCTTCAAAAGCATTGAAAACAGTATCCACAGCAATGAATGCAACTAAAAAAGCAAAAATCATCACTCAAATGGCAACAGCAGGTGTTGCAACAGCAACGGTTAATTTGTCAAACAAAAAAGACGTCAAAGAAACAATGAGAAAAACTTTGATGAATATGTCATTTGCAGGTGTTGGTGCATCTTCAAGTATTTTAGCGCCAAAATTAATGCAAGCCTTTGGTATAACTAATAAAGCTTTGGCAACAGAAGTTGCAGAAGAGATTATCAATTGTGCAGGTTCTTATGGTGTAACAAAACTTGCCGGAGACGATTATGGCAAAAACGATGCATTTATAGACTTTGCAAGTGGCTTGTTAATGTCAAGAATTTCTCACGTAAAAATGCACAAAGGCACTAAAGTTGATACTCCAACCCCAAAACCGGAAATAGACCCATCATCTCCAAAACCTGAAATAGAAACCGAACACCAAGGTGCAATTAAACCAGAGACAGATACCAAACCATCAGTAGAAGATGGCTCTAAAAAAGTTCCTGATGATTTGAAAAAGCCAAGTGACAAACCTATTGATGATAATGATTTAAAAAACAAGGGTAAAACAATAACTACAGAAGAAGCTGACAAATTTAAAGAAGCTGGAACAAGTACAAAACCTCCGGTATCTGATGGCAAACCTTCACTCCAACATCCGCAAGAAAAAAATTTCAACGGATTAAATGGAGAAGATTTGAAATTTGAAGTTGTCAGCGAAACCGATTTCCCAAAAGGTAAAAAGTCATATTTGACAAAAGATGATAAAAAGATTTTTGTAGATGCTGATGGCAAAATCATATCTATAAAAGATTACAATGCAGGTACAATCAAAGCTTTCGATTACCACAACGCAGGTGATGTTCCATCTGGATACACTTTGGTAAACAAAAAGCAACAAATTATCAGACAAGTTGAATCAAAAGTTGATACTAATGTAACTAAAAACTATGAAACAGGTATAGAAACTATCACTTCTGCAAAAGACGGTTCTGTAATCACAGAAAGGTATATGTCACTTTCTGAATATCCGGCTAATGCCAAAATTCCTGATGCAGCAAAATTTTCAGAAAATTTAAAAGCTCAAATTGAAGAGTGTACAGATATCAATAAATTAAACAAATTGAAAGATGAATACAACATGTACAACTCTCAATACGGTTCAGCTGATGGTTCATTGTTCCAAGCTTTGCAAGATAAAGCATCTGCATTAAAAGGAACAGCAAAACCAACTCCGCATAAACCTTTATCTAATCTTGTAACAAGCACAGCACTAGACAATGCATTAGAAAATTTAAACATGAAAAAATATGGTAAAAAAGGTTTGCCATTAAAATATTCTCATGATGAAATGTTGAAAGATTTGAAAGAGTCTCTAATGGCTCTTCCATATTCTGAACGTTCAGCTATTATGAACAAATTCAATATTCATACTATTGGGGATGAATTATCAGATATTCCAAAACTTTCTCAAATTCCAAGCACACCTAATGAAGAAAAGATTTTAAATATTTTGAATAAATATGCAAAACAAAACTCTTTGCAAATTTCAGACCCAGCATTGAAAGCAGAATTAGAAAACTTTATCAAAGATGTACCTGAATTTACATTTATGATTGGCAAAAAGCAAAATGGTATTCATGCATACAGCTTAGATTCTCATACTATTCAAAACTTGCAAAAAGCTTTAAAATACGCAGCTGATGCAAATATTTCAGATGAACAAAAAGAAATCTTAAAAATGAGTATCTTACTCCACGACATGGGGAAACAATACAAAGGTGTTTCTGTATCAGATACCGGTCATGCCGCACTTAGTAAACAGTATGCCGCAAGCATTTTGGATAGATTCAACTATTCATCTGAAACAAAAAATAAAATCTTAAACTTAATAGAAAATCACCACTGGTTCAAAGATTTTAACAAAGGCAACATCACTGCTGACCAAGTCGTAAAAATGTTTGGCGATGATTTGACTCTTGCTCAAATTATGGCTAAAGCGGATTTGGAAAGTGTTAGCGATACATTCCACTTAGAAATCTTAGAACCTGGTAAAAAGCTTTCTCAAACAGAGTTTAATGCTAAATTCCAAGAAAAAATGGACAAAATCTCAGGTAAAATTACACCTGATGTTTTGGGCGAAGAATTACCAATCGGTCAAATGAAAAAATATCAACAATACTATTTGGACAAAAATAAAATCGACAAATTGATTTTAGGTCAAGGTGTTGAACTTGATATGAATGACCCTAAGCTAAAACAATTGATGAATGATTTAAAAGAGGGTGAAAGCTTTGCTATTGGTTGTACAGATCCACATGGGAATTATCCTGATGTAAAATATCAAATCGGCAAATATGCTGATGGCGTTGGCTCTCACCACGTAATTATTACTAAAAAACACGGTGAATTTGTAATTGAAGTACACAAAGATGCTGCCGTTATGAAAGATATTCCAACAGCTCACAACTCAGACCCTGTAATAGCTAAAAAAATTGAACAAATTAAGAAAAAGGCAACTCATATTACATCTGAGACATTTAATATTAACGGTAAAAATGTACCGTTCGAAATTCTTCACGGTACACAAGGCGGTTCAAACAAAGGTTACTACGTAATCAACAAACAAACCGGTGAATTGTTCTATGCGAAATTTGGCGGAGCTCAAGGCAAAACCGAGCTTTTGGCTAACAAATTGTACGAAATGGCTGGTTTAGGTACTCCAGAAATGAGTTCTTTCAATGCTCCTGATGGCACAGTTGGAACTTTGAGCAAATACGTGCCTGATTTGACTAGTGTAACCCAAGCTACATCTAAAGCTAACGATGGCTTTGGTATGGACGTATTGTTAGCAAACTGGGATGTTGTCGGTATGAACAACGACAATATGCTAAAAACAGCTGACGGCAAAATCATCAGACTTGACGCAGGCGGTACATTTGATTACCGTGCACAAGGCAAAAACAAACCTTATACATCTATTCCAATGGAATTTGTAACATTGATGGACTCAAACATCAACTCAAAATCTGCGCAAATTTTTGCCAAAATGACTCGTGATGATTTGATTAATTCATTAAACAAAGTTGCAAATCTAAAAACAACAGAGATTACAAATCTTCTTGATAGTATGGGTTTGTCTCACTACAAAGAACCATTGCTAAACAGAAAGAAATTCTTGAAATCTTTGCTTGAAGAAATCAAAGCAAACCCTCAAGGCAGTGAATCTACCCTTGAATATATGCGCAAAATGATGAACAAATCATTGGATAATGCTATTTCTACTGCAAAAACAACTGCTGATTTGCAAGATATCAAACAAGCTTTGACTTACGTAAATAACCCAAAAACAAAACAACACTTGCTTGATAATATTGCAATAAAAGAAAAAGCTATTGCAGCATCAGCTCCTGCACCAAAAATCTTGTCAGAAGTTCAAGTTCAAAATCTATTAGCTAAAAATGGATTTGTTCAAAATAGTCATGGTTTTTGGCAAAAAACTTTAGACCAAGTAACAAAAGATAAATTGTATAAACAATATGGTTCATACAGTAGCACAATCATTCATAAAATTGAAGCATCTTTAAGTATTGAAGATATCAAAAAATTACAAACTATTATGAACGCAGGTAATGGACAGTTTATAAATGTTTGGCAAAATGATATGAATAATTTAATTCTATTATATAGAAATATTAAAAATACAAATATCTTTAGCTACCTAAACGATATGGGCACCGGCGAATGGGAAACTCTGGTAAACATTGCTAAAAATCCTATATCTGAAGACACCCTTATATCTATTAGGGAATATAAAGGTATTGGCTATACTAAAATAAATAAAGCATTGGAAGATATGCACAAAAATGGCATACCTTACCCTGCAGATACGGCTGATGATATTAAGAAAATTCAAGCATATATCAATACTCAAGTTATCCATTCTCAAATAAAGATTAAAAGAAATGAGGGATATGAAGTTCTACATTCTGTAACATTACCTAATGGAAAGCATCTTGATGAGGCAATGCAAGAAGCTTTAGCTCATTTCAATGCAACTAAAGGTGATAGAACCAAAATCAATGAAGTAAGAAAAATGGTTCTTGGACAAGTAAGTGTTGCTCATCAAGAGCACTTCATGTCTGCTACAATTGCAGGTCCTGCTCCATTTGACTCTTCCCCTGTACATTGGGATTTTAAAGTTGAACAAGGCTCTAAAGGCGTACTATTAGAAGGTGTAAATCCTAGTGGAGCACACCAAAATGAAACAGAAATACTTCTCCAGAAGGATTCAAAAATAACAATAACTGCGATAGATTATAAAAATGGTAAATGGCAGTTAGAAGGCAATATTAAAAACTAGAAAGGATAATAATCTAAAATGGATAAAAATAAAACTGAAGCCGAGCAATGGCGCGAAAATAGTAAGCACGATTGTGACAATTTAGAATTTAAAACTCAAAAAGTCGTATTTTTCCCTGAAGACGTTGAAAAAATGAAAAACATGGATATTGACGAAGAATTGGAATATATGACAATGTTAAAAAGAGAAGGCAGATATACTGTCGAATAATTTATATAACGGAGGTCTAAATGAAAAAACTAACATTAGCAGATATAAGAGCAAATGTTCATCCTGTAAAATTAAACACCTCAAAAATAAAATCTTCTCATGAAAAAATTGACCTATCTGTAAAACCTGATACATTTGAATCAGCCCAAAAGAACCTGAAAAACAGATACGAAAGCGAAATGTCAAATATTGAATTTAAAACATATAAAGTCGATTTTTTCCCTGAAGATGTCGAAAAAATGAAAAAAATGAGTTTAGACGAACAAATCGATTATATGACTTATTTGAAAAAGAATAAGAAATATACTGTGCGGAAAAATAATAAATAAAATTAATTTATAGGATACCTCTTTGCCACATCTTCAATATCTTGCGGTTTGACATACAAGTCCTTTGCAAGTTGTCCAAGTTCGTCTGTCAATTCAATTTTCTTGAGCCATTTTGACGGAATTTCTTCAATGCCCAAATGCGCACCTAATATATTGCCTAAAATCGCACCTGTGGAATCACTATCACCATTGTGATTTACTGCCATTTTTACAGCTTTTGCAAAGTCTTTAGGCTCTTTTAGCGCACAATATGTAGATATTGCAATCGCTTCATCTCCAACCCAACCTTCGCCAAGTTCTTTTATCGCATCAGATGGGTTGATATCTGATTTTGCAAGTTGTTGAGCTTTTTTCATCAACGCAGTTACTGGTTCGTGATTGTCATATTTTTGCAAAGTTTTAAGCGTTTCATTTACTGCTTGATTTACATCTTTTCCGTTTATAATATGTGCAATCATTTCACTTAACACCCCAGCAGGGAGATATCCGCGCGGATGACTGTGGGTTAATGCGGCGCATTCCGCACCTACCCTGAACGCTAATTCAGGATTATCTTTGTACATAAGCCCAGCAGGTGCAACCCTCATAACACCACCACAACCTGCGCTGTTATTGATTGCCTTTTCTATACTTCCCGGATTATTTCCGCTTATTGCGGAGATACAAGTGTTTCCAGGTGCTCTTCTTGCATACAAATCTTTTATCTCTGCAATCCAACCTTTACCCTTTTGTTGGATGTCACTGAATTGTGTTTTTAACCATAGTTTATATGAATCAAAAACTGTATTCATATCCGGCATCTTCTCAAGATTAAGACTTTTGCGCGCCGCTTTTATCAACCCATCTGCCGTAAACATAGTCATTTGAGTGTCATCTGTTATTTCTGCTTGTCCCCTAGAATTTATGACAAGGTCTTGAATACCATCTTTGCCGAACCTGCTTTTTATAGAATCTAAATGATGAAATTCAATAGGCCATCCCATTGCATCTCCGATTGCACCACCTTTCAAACAAGCTTTATAATTGCTAAGGCTGCATCGCCCTTGAAAACTTACGTTATTTGCAGAATTTATGTTCATAGTAACTCCTAATTTTTCACTTGCATAATCATAAAATGCACTAAAAATATTAATTGCGCATAGTGTAAACTATTGTAAAGTCCAAAATTTTATTCGCTTAAATTGACCCATTTTTTTGCATCAAAACGAAGGTCAGTCAATTTCATATTCAGTGATTCCACGTATGGTTTAAATTTTACAAGCAATTGAGTTTTTCTAAGCATCAATTCTTGCGCAACAATTGGGGTTTCGCAAGCAATAACCATTATTGAACCTTTAATCATTGAATATGGTTTTGAGTGAGCTGCAAATTTTTCACCTGCAACTTTGCTCCAAAATTTGCATAAATTTGCACGAGTCAAAGCTTTTCTTATCGCAGCATTTTTCATTAAATCCGCTATGATATCGTCTATATTTTTAAATCTGGTGTATAGAATTTTCTTCATATTTGGTATCTGCAATTTTTTGTGCTAAAGTTTTGGTATGACCATTGAACAATTAGATATTAGCATAAAAAATTCTAAAAATATATTGCTTGTATCCCACATAAATCCTGATGGAGACACTCTAGGGTCTATGTGCGGATTATACTCCTTAATCAAGGATAATTACAAAAAAAAATGTGATATGGCTGCTGTTTCTGATGTGCCTACAACTTATAATTTTTTACCAAATATAGATAAAGTTAAGCATATCTCTAAATTTGACCTGTCACGCGAATATGATTTAGTTATTAATCTTGATGTTGCAGCTCTTGACCGCTGCGGAGATTCGCAAGATTTGTTCAACAGAGCAAAACACACAATAAATATTGACCATCACGAAACAAACAATAATTATGGTGAAATAAATATTGTTGAACCATTTGCATCTGCTACAGCTGAAACCCTTGTAGGTTTGGCAATAAATTCTGATTGGAATATTTCAAGAGATACTGCAATTTGCCTATACACAGGAATCGTAACTGATACTGGTTGTTTTAAATTTTCAAACACTACACAAAGAACTATGGAATTTGCAGGAAAAATGATTTCTTTGGGCGTTAATCCCTCTGAAATTTATCAAAAATGCTATGAATCAAATTCAAAAAATATGGTCCTATTCCAAAGTTATTGTATAAATAAAGCCAAATTTTCAGAAGATGACAAAATCGCTTATACTATAGTTTATAAAAAGGATTTGGAAAAATTTCACAACAACGGTGAAGATTTTACAGATGGACTTACCGAAAAATTGAGAGCAATTGTATCCACAGAAGTTGCATTTGTTGTAAAAGAATTAAACTCATCAACTTCAAAGGTATCAATGCGCAGTAAGTCAAAAGATATTGCCAAAGTTTGTTCTGCTTTTGGAGGAGGAGGACACAAGTTGGCAGCAGGTGCGGTTATTAAAGCAGCTCCAGAACATGCGGTGGAGTTGCTATTGAAAGAAATAAAAAATAGCAAATAAAGTATGATTAAAAAATTAATGAAAAATAAGTGTATCCGAACACTTGTAAAATTAATAAAATCTATAATAAAAAATGACTTTTACGGAATGGCAGCCGAGATGGGCTTTATGCTTGTTGTTGGAATCTTCCCTTTTATGTTGTTTTTGATGGCAGTATTTGGATGGCTGGGTACAAAATCTTATCTTGACTCTATTTTGAGAGTTTTATCTACAATTATGCCAACCCAAGCAATGAATTTGCTTAAATCCGTACTTGAAGAAACTATGATATTTAACCATGGTACATTGCTTGCCGTTATTGGTATAATTACGACAATTGTACTATCAACCAATGGTGTTGCAGTTGTTTTAAAAGGGTTAAATAGAGCCTATAAAGTAGAAGAAACAAGGAACTTTGTTTACACCAGAATACTTTCATTTTTGATGGTTTTCGTAAACGTACTTGTTATGTTTTTAACCATAAACATTATCATCTTTGGTAAAGTCATAATTATGTTTATGGTAACTCATTTTGGAATGTCAAAAACTCTTGCCGTAACTATTTTAACATTACGTTGGCCTGTTGCATTTTTGGCATTGTACTTAATGGCATTTTTAAGCTACTATATATTGCCTGATTTACGTGGAAATGAAACATTCAAAAGAAAAAGTGCACTTCCGGGAACAATGTTTTTTACAACATTTTGGTTAGTCGGCTCATGGGGATTTTCGATATATGTAAACAATTTGAGCACCTATAACCTTGTATATGGTACAATCGGTGCGTTTTTTATACTAATGATTTGGTTATACTACACATCAATTCTATTGCTAATTGGTGGTGAAATTAATTCACAAGTTTACAACAAATTGTCTCATCAATCGCAAGAACTTCGTGCAGAAATCGCAGAACTAAGGGCGGAGAATAGAAAAAGGGCTAGATAAAAATGCCTATAAAATGTGTCACGCAATCGCATAAAACGTGCCTTCACATTGTTTCGCACTCTACTCCTGCTGTTCAGGGTGACAGGATTATAATACAGACTAAGCCAACAAAGCTTCAACGATTTTAGCGTTAGTGTCAGCTCTTCTGATATTTAACAAATATTTTTCAACTTCATTAGCGATTTCTTGTTCTGATACTGTGTTATATTTTACTTCGTCTAATGAATCTACATAAGCTTTTACTGTAACCATTTCATATTCGTTTCTCATAATCTTTTCCCCTTAAATTTTTTCTTCTCTTAATTTCCCTTACATTTATATAAAGTATTTTTAGATTTAAAAATTGCTTATTTTTTATCTATTTTGTATATATTCTGTTACATCTCGTAATAATTGTTTGTCGGCATAGCAATGCCAACCTACAAAAAAGAAAATACAAAATATGGAAATAGGTTCATTACACAACTTTTAGCGCAATGTCAAACTAATTTCGGAATATTTTCACGACTACTTGTTAAACTATAGATTTTTATGTATAATCTTGGTGTTTTTAGCATAAAAAAAGGTGGTTATTTATGAATATAGCAAAAGATTTGACACAACTTGTCGGAAAGACTCCAATTGTTAGAATCAATAGACTAAACTCAGGAAATGGAACTATTCTTGCAAAACTTGAATATTTCAACCCTGCAAACTCCGTTAAAGACAGAGCAGCATTGCAAATGATTGTTGATGCTGAAAACGAAGGTAAAATCACACCAACTACAACAATAATTGAACCAACCAGCGGCAACACCGGTATTGGACTTGCAATGATTTGCGCTGTTCGCGGTTACAAAATAATTTTAACAATGCCTGAATCAATGAGTATCGAACGTAGAATGTTGTTAAAAGCTTATGGTGCAGAACTTGTCCTAACACCAGCCTCTGAAGGAATGAAGGGAGCTGTAAATAAAGCAATGGAACTACATGAACAAAATCCTGATTCATTCATTCCTTCTCAATTTGACAATCCATCTAATCCAAAAGCTCACAGATTAACAACGGCTGAAGAAATTTGGAATGACACAGAAGGCAATATTGATATAGTTGTCGCAGGTGTTGGCACAGGCGGAACTATATCAGGAATTGCAAAATGCCTAAAAACAAAGAATCCGAATATTAAAGCTGTCGCAGTCGAGCCATTTGACTCTCAGGTTTTGGCAGGCGGACAAGCCGGACCACACAAAATTCAAGGTATTGGTGCAAACTTTATTCCTGAAAACTTCAAAGCATCTTTGATTGATGAAATCATTCCTGTAAAAAACGAAGATGCTATAGAAACAGCTAAACTTCTTCCTCAAAAAGAAGGTATTTTAGCAGGCATTTCAGGGGGAGCTAATATGTGGGCAGCCATTGAATTATCAAAACGTCCTGAAAACAAGGGGAAAACAATTGTTACTATCATTCCTGATTGTGGCGACCACTATTTGAGCTGTGGTATATTTTAGATAATTTACGTACGTATATTAGATTTCACAAATAAAGAGGTCGGAAACACAATTCCGACCTCTTACTATATTTGAAAAATTTAACTAAACTTCAACAAATAATCTTCTACCAACAATATTTTGTTTACCGTTATAATAACCAGCAAAATATCCGCCTTTGACTGGTTTATTTTGAGCATAATACTGATTATAACGATTTCCGTTGTAATTAACAAACGGATTATTTCCAAAAGGATTTGTACTACCTGCTGATGGTGTTATCACCGGAGAGGTAACATTAACTCTTGGTGTTTGTCCTTGTTGCAAAACATTAGATAAAAAATTTACTAACCCTGCCATATTATACTCATACCTTTCTACTATGGTATTGTCTTAATTATATTTTCTCTCTTGTCATCATTGTAACACAGATTTTTCGAATTTCTTAAAATAACTTAACAAAAATCATCCGTTTTATGTAGTATAATTATATTTATGGAAGAAAAGAAAAATATATTGATTATTGGACACGGCGCAAGTACAAGTGCACTAGCTAACAAATTTTCAAGTTATGAAGAAGTAGGGAAAATATATATTGCATCAGGCAATACCGTAACTAATGACAAATGGGAAAATGTTGACATCAGAGAGGATGATTTGACAGGTTTGTTAAAATTTGCATTAGAAAATGAAATCAATTTGACCATTCCCATTTCAGAACTTTCACTAAAATCAGACATTGTGAGTTTCTTCCAATCAAACGGTCAATACATTTTTGGACCAGTGGCTAAGGCTTGTAATTTTGCAATAAACAATGCAGCAGGCAAAAAATTATTATATAAAATTCATGCACAAACGTCTAAATTCGGAATTTTTGATAAAATGCCACAAGCTCAAGATTGGCTAAAAAATGCCAAATTCCCGGTGACAATAAAAACAAATCAGTACAACGGACTTGGTGATAGACTTGTTTGTCCAACAATATCATTGGCAAATGAATTTTTAGAAAATCTATTTACAAAAGGAGAAATAGGTGTATTAACAGAAGAATACACATTTGGGCACAATTTCACAATTTATTTTATCACTGACGGTTATAGCGCAATTCCTATAACTTCAGTTGGGAACTACAAATTTGAACAAGATGGCGATGGCGGAATTTTAACCAATGGTGTTGGTTGCTACGCGCCAGATTACAAAATATCTGAAACGATTTTATCAAGAGTTTCAAATGTTGTTCGAAATATTTTAACCTCTCTTGAAAAGAAAGGTTTTCCTTATATGGGTATTCTTGGAGTTGATTGTACGATAACAGGTGAAGATAAATTTTACATAAATGAATTTAAACCTTTTTTGCAAGATTTTGACACTAAAACAGTTCTTGACCTGATAGATGAAAACTTAGTTAAAGTATTTATGGCGTGCATTGAAGGATTATTTGCCGATGAATATGAACAAATTTCGACAAACGAACAATCTTCAATTTCAGCAGTTGTTTCAGCTAAAAAAGAAGGTGTTGAAATAAAAGGTTTTGATATGATTGACAATTTGGATTGTATTGATTTTATCAATGTGAAAAAATCAAGTGAAAAATATTTGACAACAAAAGGACAAAACTTTGTCATCACAAAATCCGCATCAACACTAAACAGGGCAAAAACATACTTATATGACGACTTATCTGAACTCAATTTTGACGGAATTAAATATAGAAAAGATATTGCAAAATGTAATTAAGTATAAAGCGGATGTTGAAATCTCATAATTTATCATTAGATAAATAGTATGGCGTTTAATAGTGTAAAAAATTATTATGAACTTTTAGAAGTTAGTGTAGATTCAACAACTGCGCAAATCAAGTGTGCATACAGAAAACTTGCGCGCAAATATCACCCTGATATAAATAAATCACCCCAAGCTGTTGAAATGTTTAAACAAGTCACTTGTGCTTACGAAACTCTTTCTAATCCTCAAGAAAGAGAAAAGTACGATATAGTTAATGGAATATTTAAAACAACAAAAACCTCAACATCATCAAAAAAAGCGCAAGAACACTACGAAGAAACAAAAAGGAATTCAAATTTTGAATCCTCAAATCAACAACAAACTAATAAAACACAAAATAAAACCCACACAAAAATAAACCAAGAATCAAAAAAACAAAAGACTCAAAAAAGAGGCTTTTCTCCGATAAAAGCCATTAAATTGTTTATGGCTAAATTCAAAAAAAATAGACGAGCAAAAGAAAACAAGAAACCTCAACGCGGTCAAAATATAACCACAGAAGTAACAATCACGCCGGAAGAGGTAATCACCGGCAGTAAGAGGGTTATCAATGTATTAACTACACAAACCTGCCCAAATTGTGGCGGACACAAATTTATCAATGGTGGTAAATGCAGTGAGTGTAGTGGCAGTGGCGAGGTTTCCAAACGTAAAAAAATTACCGTAACAATCCCTAAAGGAATTAAAGAAGGCGCAAAACTTCGACTAAAAGGAGAAGGCGGAATTGGCAAAAATGGTGGAGTAAACGGAGATTTATTAATTACCATAAAATTTGAAACCAAAAGCGAAGTTCATTTTGACAAACAAAATATCTATTTCAATATTCCAATAACTCCATTTGAGGCAGCTTTGGGTGAAGAAATAAAAGTGCCTGCATTTGATGGTGTAATAAAATTACGTTTACCCAAAAACACATCTTCCGGTCAAAAATTTCGCATTGCAGGTCAAGGAATAAAGAAAAATGGAAAAGTCGGAGATTTAATTATCACAGTAAGTATTGAATTTTCTCATGATTTATCGGATGATGAAATTAAGCTTTATGAGAGGCTAAAAAATTTATCAACAGATGATGTGAGAAAGAATTTTGCCAATGGAAACTAAAATTAATGAGATATTTTCTTCAATACAGGGAGAAGGACCTGTTGTTGGGTATAAACAGTTATTCATTCGCTTTTGCGGTTGTAATTTAAAGTGTAATTATTGTGATACAGAATTTATACAGGGAAAAAGCTATACCCCACAAGCGTTGGCAGAAAAGATAAAACACGATTATGACTTAAGGACATTTCATTCTATTTCTCTAACAGGCGGTGAACCTTTATTATCTGTTGAATTTTTGAAAGAATTTTTACCACTCATTAAGGGGGAAACTAGAATTTATCTTGAAACCAATGCAACTTTATCTGACAATTTAGAAAAAATCAAGAATTATATTGATATAATTTCAGCAGATATCAAACTCGAATCTTCCACAGGCAAAGATACCCTAAAAATACATGATGATTTTTTTGAACACACCAAAGGTATAGAAACTTTTGCCAAAATTGTTTTTGATAGCACAATAACAAAAGAAGAAATACAAACTTGTGCTCTTATGGGCAAAAAACACTCTATAGAATTGATTTTACAACCCAAAATGATTGGAGATAAAATGAGCGTGGATTCAGATTTTTGCAATATAATATTAGATAAATTCACAACAATTTACCCAAATGTCCGTCTTATTCCACAAGTTCATAAGTTTCTAAATGTTAGATAAAAACTTAGTATTATCGTTTTATAAAGTGGCATCATTATAAAGAACAACGAGCCAAATGTGCACCAATACCATCATTGCAAAAGGATGGAGTTTATTGTAATATGTAAGGCATAAGACAGAGATAGAAAGGTTAAATTATGGCAATAAGAAAAGTTTTACACTATGGAGAACCTTCATTGAGAGAGGTTTCAAAAGAAGTACACAAAGTATCTAAAAAAATTTCAGATTTGGTGAGAGACCTTTTAGATACAATGTATGCACAAAACGGTGTAGGACTTGCTGCTCCACAAATTGGTGAAAACGTAAGAGTGTTTGTAATTGATTGTTCAACAAACAACGAACCTCTTAACCCAATTGTTTTTATCAATCCTAAAATCATTAAAAAAAGTGGAGCAATCAAAAGCAACGAAGGTTGCTTGAGCTTTCCGGAGGCTTATACAGATGTTCGAAGATACAAAAATATTATGGTAAAAGCACTAAACGAACACGGAAAACCCTTCGTAATAGAAGCTAAAGACGGAACTCTTTTGGCTCGTGCAATTCAACACGAAAATGACCACTTAGAGGGAATTTTGTTTATAGACCACTGCATCAACAGATTTGAGACAGAAAACATCTTGAAAAAACATAACTTGCCGAATTTAGACCCAGATAAACTTGTAGAAGAAAAAGAATTAGAGGAAGAATTATCAAAAAATGATTAAGGTTATATTTTTCGGAACTCCTGATATTGGTTTAAAATCTTTGGAATACTTACATAATTCAGATAAATTTGATGTTTGCGCTGTTGTTACTCAACCAGACAAACCAGCAGGGCGTGGTCATAAATTACAAATGTCACCAATTAAAAAATTTGCAACGGAGCATAATATTCCTGTTTTCCAGCCCAAATCAATAAGAAAAGAGCCTGAAATTCAAGAAGCTTTGAAAAAACTTGAACCTGACTTTTTTGTAACATTCGCTTTTGGACAAATTTTGTCCCAAGAGGTTTTGGATATTCCTAAATACCAAACAATAAACCTACATGCCTCACTTTTACCAAAATATAGAGGGGCTAACCCAATTCAGCGTGCTATTATCAATGGAGACAAAGAAACAGGTATTTGCACCATGATTACAGAATTAGGGCTGGATTGCGGTGATGTATGCCAAAAATTAGTCATTCCAATTTCTGACTCTATGAACTGTGAAGAACTTTGGAACAAAATCGGTGAAAAATCGCCAAAAATGATAGATGAAACATTAACAGGGTTGTACGAAGGCAAACTAACTCCTCAAAAGCAATGTGAAGATGGAGTTTGTATGGCTAACAAACTAACAAAAGAAGAATGTTTAATTGATTGGTCAAAATCAAACATTGAAATTCACAACTTGGTACGTGGAATATGCCGTTGTCCTAGCGCTTACTTTATTTTCAATAACAAAATCATCAAGGTTATTGAAACAACTCCAATTAATGGTAGCGGAAAAATAGGTGAAATTGTTGCTCATTCCAAAGAAGGTGTTGATATCGGCTGTGGAGAAGGGCTTTTGCGCCTACTAAAAATTAAACCTGAAGGCAAAGGCGAAATGCTTGCCAAAGATTGGTATAACGGAGTAAAAAAATAATGGTAACAAAGGGAATACGAGGAGCAATAACTGTTGAGGCAAACACAAAAGAAGCTTTAGAAGAAGCAACTCTTGAATTGCTATCTGAGATGTTTGAAAAAAATGAAATAACAGGAACTTCTAAAATTTCGCATATAATTTTCACAACAACAAAAGATTTGAATGTGGCTTTTCCTGCAACTTTTCCAAGACTAGCTTTTGGCTGGGATGATGTTGCTATGATGTGTTTTCATGAACTAGATGTTCCAAATTCTTTGCAAATGTGTTTAAGAATTTTGATTGTCATTAATTGTGATGAAAATTTTGAACCTGAATTTGTCTACTTAAAAGATGCCAAAGCACTGAGAAGATAGAGAAACACTGGCTGTAGCCTACGACTACACTCCGTAAAAACCAATAATACATTTGCATCTCATCCAAACATATACAAATTTTAATCAAAAAATGAACTTTTTATTTTTCAATTCGTTATATAAATGTAGGCATTGAATAAAATAAAAGGAGGTTCATCATGAAAAAGATTATAGCAACAGCATTATGTTTAACTATTTCAGCACCATGTTTTGCTATGGGCAGATATGACAGACACTACCCTAAACACAATAACAGACCTCCGTGTTCTGTATATGAACATAGATGCAAATACAACAATCACTACAGACCATGCAATACATCTCAAAGAACCAAAACAATTGCAGCAGTAGCAGGTGTGGCAGGTGTTGCAATGATTATCTCAGCTTTAGTTGATTAACTACTTCACCTTAAAAAATATATCCATACTAAATTTTATTACCCCAATTTCCAAATAACCTTCAGTTGAAGGTTATTTTATTGTGTGAGGATATCCTGTCATGCTGAACTTGTTTCAGCATCTCAAATTAAACAAATTAGTCAAGTGCAAAACTTGTAATATTTGAGACCCTGAAACAAGTTCAGGGTGACAAATTTTCCCTCGCCCCTTGAGGGAGAGGGGCGACCAGTTATACTTTCAGACTAGCAATTTTAGAACTTCCAAGGGTAATCGCTTTTGAATTCCCATTGATCGTTTTCTAACAGCTTAGTACACCATAAACGACCGTCAGCCGTATCTGTTTTAGTTCCACATTTTGTAACCATTTGAGCTCTGGTCGTATTTGCAGCAGTTAAACCACTGCCATAAGTTCCAAAGAATATATCTTCTCGCCCAAAGTGAGCAACTCTGCTACCGTTATCAAAACAATATAAAAACCTATATTGGTCAAATCCTTGCCTATTTGGTCCTTTGTCGCCATTTACATCATAATCGACATCCAAGCATCCATATTTACCATGTAATATTAATTTCGATCCATCTCGAAAATACACTGTTTTATGCGCAGCATCGACGTACTCATGACCGTAATATGGATCTAAATTTGCAATGTACCAATTATAACCGCATTTATTGCCAGGGTCTTTTTCTTCATTCCTAACCAACTGCATATCGGAAAATGACCCCTTATCCATTTGCATATCAAGAATTGCATTATTCATTCGGCTATAAAAATTCTTTAATTTTGCACTGTATTCCCTTTTGACTCTCTGATAATGCAAAGTCGGAATTGTCATAGCGGCAACAACACCGACAATTGACATTGTCACCATGACTTCTGCTAATGTGAATGCAAATTTTTTATTTGAAAACATTTAAAACTTCCTCTTTATTCTTAATATGTCATTTTCCAATTTTTACGTTGAATTATCGCAAGACAAGCTGTCGCATAAGAATTATCTTTGCAATAACCTATCAAAGTATCATCTGATAATTTCGCAGTATCATCGGATTTGCCAGTACATGCCGTTCCATAAAGGATTTTACCTTTTTTAGTTACACGGAATGCAAATAAGTCTCTTCCCAAAATGTTTGGTTTATCCTTACCATTTACATCAACCCAAAACAATCCGTAGCATTGATCGCCAGATTTTGTACCATCATCAATAGTAGCCTCCCATTTATCAACAGAATACCCAAGAGTGATACCATTTTTTAACATTTTGGTTGTACCACCGCCTCCGGCTTTTGTATCCATATCTGAAAGACGTTTGTATTCATTTTCATTTCCCCAACATTTTTTTGCATCTGTACATTCATCCGCAATTGCGAAATTTGAACTTGACATCAAAGTTGTAGCATTACTAAATGCAGTATTTTCTAATGATTGGGTCTTATTATCAACCAATTGTCGATCAATCAAATCTTGTACCATTACTACCGTATTTTTCAATTGGGATATTAAAAGTTTTCTGTTTATATCTTCAACCAGCGAAGGAATGGCTAGAGCTGCCAAAGCTCCAACAATTGCTAACGCTATAAGTAATTCTGTTAAGGTAAACGCTTTTTTACCACGAAACATATATTCTCCTTTAATTTTAGTCACTCTTTTTTACTGTGTAATCCTTGTTTACATAATCAGAATCAAATCCGCTATGCTCAACCAAATAGTAGCAATCTGCAGCTACACCATTTTTACAACTTGACTGAACATCAGATAATGAATTCTCTGTTTGGAATGCTCCGACATCTCCAATATGTTCACCTGTATCAAAGTCATTAACACCTATTATTTTTAGTTCAAAATAATCTACACCGGCGATATTTGGACCTTTTGAACCATTAACATCAATTGCAACAACCTGATACCCTGCATCTGCATCATAGGCAGCCAAACCAACACCTGCACCATTTTTCAGAACAGCAGAAGCTGCAAAAGTAGTTGCAACCGAAGATAAAGCTCCTCCGTCTAGGTTTTTATACCCACCTGTTGGCTTAAAAATCAAATCACCTGCACCTTTAGATTTTGCAATATCAATATTTTTCAAAAAACCTTCAGGATCCGTTGCTATTTTAGAATTGGCATAATTTGACGACCCACCCATTTTAACCATTTCATTTTGTACAGTATCATTCATGATTCCGACAGAACTTTGCAAAAGCGCCATATTAGCCTTACCTATTGAATCTTTTATCACCCCTGGTAAAACCAATATTGCAAGAACACCGACTACGCTCAATGCAATTAACATTTCAGAAAGCGTAAATCCTGTCTTTTTTATCTTAATCATAACCAATCCTCATAAAAAACTGACATCTTTCCTCGCCTTGTGGCTGAGGAGTTGGGTGAGTGGGCTAGCCCAAAACCCTCAACTGAAATTTTCAAAATCACAGCTGTACATATATTATTTTAACATTATTTTGCAAAAAGTTCAATTGCCTTGACGGAAGATTTTGAGCAAGTTAAAATTTAGTTGTATATAAGGTGAAGGGAGTAGAAAATGACTAATATACAAGTTTCACAAGAAATTCAAGAAAAATGCTGCGTAGCTCGTGGCGTAAAGGGTTCACCTGCCCCAATTCCACAAGAAGGTGAATGGACAAAATGTAAAGAAATCAAAGACATTTCAGGTCTTACTCATGGTTGCGGATGCTGCGCTCCTCAACAAGGTACTTGTAAATTAACTCTTAACGTTAAAGAAGGTATCATTCAAGAAGCTTTAGTTGAAACAATCGGTTGTTCAGGTATGACTCACTCAGCAGCTATGGCTGGTGAAATTCTTCCTGGTAAAACAATTTTGGAAGCTTTGAACACTGACTTGGTTTGTGATGCTATCAACGTTGCGATGAGAGAATTATTCTTGCAAATCGTTTATGGTAGAACTCAAACAGCTTTCTCTGAAAACGGATTGCCTGTTGGTGCCGGTCTTGAAGATTTAGGTAAAGGCTTGTGCTCTATGGTTGGTACTATCCACTCTACAAAACAAAAAGGTGTTAGATATCTTCAATTAACAGAAGGTTACATCCTTGAATTAGGTTTGGACAAAAATGACGAAGTTATCGGTTACAAATTTGTAAACCTTGGTAAAGTTATGGATGCTATCAAATCAGGTGTTGACCCTAAAGAAGCTTACGAAAAGAATATCGGTACTTATGGCAGATTTGCTGATGCCGTAAAAACTATCGACCCTCGTAAACAGTAGTATTTAGTAGTAAACAATAAATAATAAAGAAAAAGGAAAAATAAATTATGGCAAATTTTGAAGGAAAAGATAGACGTGAGGCTACTTTAGCAAAAGTTTTACCTGAATATGGTTTCAAAAACTTGGACGAAGCTCGCGAATTATGTTTATCAAAAGGAATTGACGTAGATGCGATTGTTAAAGGTATTCAACCTATCGCATTTGATAACGCATCTTGGGCTTATACTTTAGGTTGCGCTATCGCTATTAAAAAAGGTATTAAAAACGCTGCTGATGCTGCAGAAGCTATCGGCTTAGGTTTGCAAGCATTTGCTGTTCCTGGTTCTGTTGGTGATACAAGAAAAGTTGGTATCGGTCACGGTAACTTGGGTGCTATGTTATTAAGAGAAGAAACTAAATGTTTCTGTTTCTTGGCTGGTCACGAATCTTTCGCAGCTGCTGAAGGAGCTATCGGTATCGCAAGAAATGCTAACAAGGTTAGAAAAGAACCTCTAAGAGTAATCTTGAACGGTTTAGGTAAAGATGCTGCTTATGTAATCGCTAGAATCAACGGTTTCACAGCTGTTGAAACAGATTATGATTACAAAACTGGCGAATTAAAAGTTGTAAAAGAAACTCCATTCTCTGACGGAGAAAGAGCTAAAGTTAAATGCTATGGCGCTGACGACGTAAACGAAGGTGTTGCTATTATGATTAAAGAAGGTGTTGATGTTTCTATCACTGGTAACTCTACTAACCCTACAAGATTCCAACACCCTGTAGCTGGTACTTACAAAAAATGGTGCTGGGAAAACGGTAGAAAATACTTCTCAGTAGCATCAGGTGGTGGTACTGGTAGAACTCTTCACCCAGATAACGTTGCAGCTGGTCCTGCTTCTTATGGTATGACAGATACTATGGGAAGAATGCACGGTGATGCTCAATTTGCAGGTTCATCTTCAGTTCCTGCTCACGTTGAAATGATGGGCGTTATCGGTATGGGTAACAACCCAATGGTAGGTGCTACTGTAGCATGTGCTGTTGCTGTTGCTCAAGCTATGAACAAATAGTTCTAACTGAACAAAAATTAAAAAGACTCGGTAGTTCTACTATCGAGTTCTTTTTTATCAAAAATTTTCTTCAGGGCATTACAAAAAATAAACTAAAATAAAGCAATTGATTACACTTATAGCAGACACTTTAAATGATATGCTGTCACCTCCCAACAAAAAGAGACTACTACCCCAAAATTTATTAAAAACTTTTGGATATAAAACTTACCTAAAAATGATTTTAAATATGTCTCTAACATGTCACACTTGAATTAATTGTAAAGCAAAAATCCGTATTTTATATAGATAGTATATATTTACAATATACCTCAAATATACTATATACACAGGTTTAAGAAATATTAACAACATTAAAACAAAAAAGGCAATTTTCAAAAATAAAAAACGTTTATAAAAGAGTAAGGGAAAATTCAAAAGAACTTCAAAGAAAAGAAATATCAATTCTAAATGGATTGATGATATATGTGAAAAGGATATAAGTTAAACAAAGTTTTTTATACTCTCTCTCTTAATATCCTCGTGTTTATTTAATGTTGCCATAATTTGGCAACTTTTTTTTGCTTTATTTTTGGTGGTTTAGCTTACAAAGTAAAATTAGAGAAATATAACCAATTTATAAAATTACTCTATTACTGCTCCATAAATTTAAAAATTTACCACACTTATTTAAACACTATAACTGCAATAATTGCAGCAATGATGATTGGGATATTATAGATTAAAAATGTAGGTATGCAAGTATCCCAGATATGGTTATGTTGTCCATCAGCGTTTAATCCTGCTGTAGGTCCAAGTGTTGTATCAGAGGCAGGAGAGCCAGCATCTCCCAAAGCTGCCGCTGCAGATAGAACAATTATCATAGATGGAATACTAAATCCTAATTTTACACAAATAGGAACATACAAAACTGCCAAAATTGGAATTGTTCCAAAAGAAGTGCCAATCCCAACAGTTATAAACAAACCGACAAGCATCATTAACACCGTTGCAATAATTTTGCTATGCATCATATATGGAGTTATTGCATTAATCAATGTATCAATGCCACCTGTTGCTTTCATCACACTCGCATAACCTGCAGCTACAAGCATTACAAAGGCCACATAGCCCATCAAACCTACACCTTCATTTATCAATTTATCCATCTTGTCATGGTCAATTGCTTTTAATCCAAAAATAACAGCCAAACCAACTAATGCACCAAGAGGAAGGGAATTCGTCCACAACTGAACAACAAGAGTCAAAACTGCTGCAACTAGCGTTATATAATGATTTTTATTCAAATGTAAATTTTCATTTTCAACTTTTTGTTCAACTTCAAAATTTTTATACTCTCTAGGCTTACGATATAAAATAAACACTGCAAACAACAAACCTACAAACATTCCAAGTCCCAAAAGCCAATTATATTTCCAAATATCGCTTTTGATAACTTCAACACCATTCTGCATCATATTTTCAGCAATAAGTCCTTGAAATATCAAACCAAAGCCTGCCGGAATTGCTATATAAGGAGCTTCCAACCCAAAGGCTAAACCGCAAGCAACAGCTCTTCTATCAAGTTTTAATTTATTCATCAAATTTAGTAATGGTGGGACAAGAATCGGAATAAACGCAATATGTACAGGAATTAAATTTTGGGATAATATCGCAATTCCGGTTAAAATAAAAATCAGTAAATATTTGCGCGAATTTATCGTCTTTGCAATTTTTTTAGCCAATATTGGAGCTAATCCTGTATGTGTCATAGATGCTGCAAATGCACCAAGCAAAATGTAACTCAGTGCAGTCTCAGAATTTCCGCCCATTCCATGTATAAAAATATCCATAACTTGAGACAAATTCATGTGACCAGCAAGCCCACCTGCAACTGATGAAATTATCAATGCCAATAAAACATTAACTCTGCTAAGGCACAACACACAAAGCAAAATCACTGATATTAATATTGGATTTGTCAACAAAGCTAACATATATTCATTCCTGTTGTTTTAAAAATAACATAAACAGGAAATTTACTCAAAATCCAATTCATAGCAAGGATAAGCTTTTGTACAACCCTCCAATCGCTGCAACTTAATATCAACTTTGTCAGACACTTTAAACTGGTCTGAAAAATCACCCAATTGTAATTTTTGACTATCATTTGGAACTACGTAATATTTGTAAAATTTATCTCCTATATCATTCAAAATTAAAAATTTATTATTTAAAATTGAATATTTTAGAGTTAATTTATTTTGATTTTTCTTTAAATCAGAAACTTTTACAATTTGAACCCCTTTGAATAATTTAGAAATCTCTTCTTCATTCAACTTGCGAGGAACAAATTTTACACCATTGAAAATAACTTCATAATATTCAAAATTTTTAGGGAAATATGAATATAAAGATTTTCCGTTTAAAAATTCCAAACTACCTTCACCAAGCCATAAATCTTCTTTTGGAACTTGCGCATTCCCTGTTAATAAATGGTATGAAGTATATCCACCGTTACCTTCCGGAAGCTGAGTTTGCAGTGTAATTTCATATTTTGAATCTTCGGCAACATTATCAGGAGCTTTTTTCCACTCATATTTATTCATATTATATGTCCACAATTTTTGTCCAACTTTTGGAAACCAAGCATTTGTAATGTTTTCCTCTTTTCTGTCCAAACTATATAAAACACTAACAAAAAAGGCTATTACAATAAGCAATATAACAACACCGAAAATATAACGTTTTTTCATATATTCCTCTCCCCTTCACAACTATATTAATAGAGAATAGCACAAAAAATTACCATTAGCTAAAAGGTTAAAATAAAGAAATATTTTACTAAAAAAAACGGACAGCAAGCTGTCCGCTCATTTCATTTCTGAAACAAAAAAGGATTCACATTAACCTAAAATTTTTATAAAAATAACCTCTTATCCAAAGCTCTCTCTTTAAATTTTACATGTTTAAACGGAAAATATCAAACTTCCAAAATCTCGTTCCCTAGTTGTACTTATATAATAAAACAAGTTAAACCTTTTGACTAACATTTTTTACTCTACATGCCAAAGTCTTTACATTTAATTTTTCAAAATCGTTAAAAGATGGTTAAATTGTGCATTTCAGTATTTTTAAAAGTTTTACAATTATTTTGTTAATTTAAATTAAAAAACACTTGCGCAAAGCGGATAAAGTCTTCTTGCAAGTGTTTTAGATAATTGAAATTATTTATTAAGTAAATTCACATTAATATGAATTATTTTTTACGACAATTTACGGATAAGCTCTTGAGCATCTTCGCATTCCGGGAAAGTATCAACTATTTCTTCTGCCATTTTTAGTGCTTCTTCAGCATTTCCCAATTTGTCATAACATTTAGCCAAATTAAGTAATACATTGATATTCATTGGAGCTTTTTTGTGCATATTATCAAAAATGGCACGAGCCTGTTCATAATTACCAAGCTCGAAATAGCATAGACCTAACAAATTCTGAACATCAGGAAGTTGTTCAAGTTCATAAGCTTTCACTAAATACATTTTTGCAGTTTCATAATCTCCTGCAAGATGGAAAATTCTTCCTGCAATGAACAGTAAAAATGCAGAATCTGAACACTTTTCAAGCACTTTTGTAATTTGACTTTTTGCCTCATCAATTTGTTTTAAATGAGTTTTATTTAATGCTGAAAAAGCTAAAGCATTAGGATTTTCAGGCTCTAACGCAATGGCTTTTTGATATAACTCATCTGCTTTTTCAAATTCCGAAACAGAATGTAAGTAATTTGCATATTCTACAACCACAGAATAGTTGTGCGGTTCAATTGCATAAGCTTTTTCAAACTCATCTTTTGCATAATCAAACAATCTTTTATTTAGGTAAATTACACCTAAATCTTTGTGCGCAGGTCCAAATTCCGGATTTAATCCACAAACTTTTTTCAAAATTTGTTCCGCTCTATCAATATCATCTGTTTTCACACATAGCAAAGCCAATTCATAATAAGTTTGATAAGAAACTGAACCTTGACGAATTATTCGCTCAAAAATTTCTTTAGCATTAGAATATTGACCGGTTTGCATATAAATTCCTGCTAACTTTTTCAAAATATTCGCAGCTTTTGGGGTCAACATTACAAGTTGTTTCAACAAAGAAATGGCTATTTCGAATTCACCCAAAACCTGATAACAACAAGCTAAATTGTATTTATAACTTGTTTTTTGCGGATATGATGCCGCCAAGTATTTATAATGATTAATTGCCTCTTTGAACATGCCTGCTTTTACTTCTGAAATTGCCCAAGCAACAATATAGCTATCTTCTTCCGGCTCACGTTCATGTGCTTTGGCAAAATATTCACAAGCCTCTTTGTGTTTGTCTTGCAATTGTAAAATTGATGCCATATTAAAATAAGTCAATGAATCAGAATCATTAATTGATAGTGCTTTTTCATAAGTTTCAAAAGCTTTATCTAGATTTCCGATTGTCAAATATGATGTCCCTAAATTGTTGTACAATTGAAGGTTATCAGGATTTAACTCAATTGCTTTTTCAATATATTCTACACTTTGCTCAAACATCTTTCCTGCCATACAAGCAGTGCCCAAAATGTAATAAATTGCATAGTCGTCACCTGAAATTTCCAAAGCTTTTTTGCCAATTTCAACAGCCTTGTCAAATTCTTCCGATTTGATATATGTAATAGCCAAGCTTTTATATGCATCAATATATTCAGGTCTTAATTCCAAAACATTCAAATAAGCATGTTTTGCAGCAATCAAATCACCGAGATTATCATAGCAACAACCCAAATAATACCAACATAACGCATCATCTTGGCGATATTTTATTACATCTTCAAGAATATATCTGGCATTGTCATAGTTTTCCACATTAACTTCACAAAGAGCTAACAACCTTTGGGCATCAATATCTTTTTCATCTTTGCTCAAAATTTCGGCAATAGCTTCTTTAGCAGGAGCATATTCTCCAGAATCAATGAGCGCATAAATTTTATCAATATCTTTATCTTCCATAATAACTACATTATACCACAAAGAGAAATTTTGTAGAGGTTGCACCAAGAACAGCAGGAGCGAACGCGCTCCTTAAAACGATACATGGCTTTTCCTAAAAATATCATTCTGAAAGCTTATAAAAATTGAGTAAACTTAAAAAAACCTATTCTTTACACTAATATTTATTTTTTGTATAATCCTGATATGATAACACTACAAAAATATCTAAAACAATCAGCTACATACAAAGTTTTTTCTCACATGTTGGTTGTTTTTGCAGATTTTTTAGACACATTAGGCAAGATAATTCAACTTGGGTATCATGTGTTTAGAAGTGTTATGAAGGGAGAAATCGAAAAAAAAGAATTAATTGCCCAATGTGACAGATTTGGGGTAAGTTCATTACCTATTACATTATCTATCGTCGGTATGACTTCAATTATTGTAGCATCACAAGTCGCACATGAAATGGTCAAACAAGGCGGTAGCAGCTTTGTCGGACTTCTTATGACTATTTTGATTGTCAGAGAAGTTGGTGCAATTATGTCAGGTTTTGCAATAACATCTATGATTGGTTCATCTCTCGCATCAGAACTTGCCACAATGAGAGTAACCGAGCAGGTTGATGCAATTGAAGTTCTTGGGGTTGACCCTGTGAGCTATTTGTTTGTTCCAAGAGTTCTATCAGGAATAATAATGATGCCATTTGTAGTAATTTTGGCATCAGTTGTCGGAGTTTTGCTTGGAGCTGTAACATCTGATATATTTGCAGGGCTATCTTATAGAGCATACTTTGACTCCGCATGGATTGGACTATACATGAAAGATTTAGGAGTTTGTTTATTGAAAGCTGCTGCTTTTGGTGGAACGATTTCCTTAATCAGTTGTACTTGCGGATACTTTGCTTCAGGTGGAGCAAAAGGTGTAGGACTTGCAACAACCAAAGCTGTTGTGTGGTCATTTATTGCAATAGTTATACTTGATATGGTATTTGCAGTTTTATTTTTCTTTTAATTTGTGTAAGGATAGAGTTATGAGTATAGAAGTTAGAAATCTTGTAAAAAAATTTGATGATAAAGTTGTAATAAACGACATTTCATTTAAAGTAGCTGATGGCGAAATCCTTGCAATTGTCGGATTTTCAGGTTCAGGAAAAAGTACTGTCTTAAAACTTATTTGTGGGCTTATACCTTTTGATAGCGGAGAAATCATTACATCGGAAGGTGATATTGCAATGGTTTTTCAATATTCGGCACTATTTGACTCTTTGACAGTTGCCGAAAACATTGCATTTGCGCTAAATGAAAGAAAAGATTTGAGAAAACTATATACACCAGAACAAATTAAACAAATCGTTTCTGAAAAACTTGAACTTGTAGGTTTAAAAGGGATTGAAAACAAATATCCGTCAGAACTTTCAGGCGGTATGCAAAAAAGGGTAAGTTTTGCTCGAGCTATCGTAACTAAACCTAACACAATTTTGTATGATGAACCGACAGCAGGTCTTGACCCAATGTCATCAACTTTGATTGAAGATTATATTGTAACCCTGAAACGAGAAATCAATGCAGCATCAATTGTTGTAACCCACCAAATGTCAACAATTACGAGAACTGCAGACAGAGTTATAATGCTGTATGATGGTAAAATCGTATTTGAAGGCACACCGTCAGAGTTATTAAAACAAGATAATCCTTATACAAAACAATTTGTAACAGCATCTCTTGACGGACCGATGAAAATGAAAGCGTAATTTGGTAAATTGAGGAATTTAGATATGGAAAATTTATTTAACGAATATGTAATGGCTTTGGATACTTATATTATGGTTAAGTTGAAAGAAAAAACTGCACAACTTGCCGATTCTTTAACAAAGAAGAACCGTGCACCGATTGCACTTTCTATGGGTGCTCCAACAGCAAACCCACCAGCTATGCTTATTGAAAAGTTGAAAGAATTTTTAACAGAATCTAATATTCACACATATTCAGTTACACGCGGTGAACTATTTTACCGCCAAGCCATTGCTCAAAAAATGCAAGACCGCTTTGGAGTAACGCTGGATGTAAATTCTGAAATTTTCTCATTATTAGGCTCAAAAGACGGCTTAGCTAATCTTATCAGATTTATTATCACACCTGAACATGAAGAAAAAGAAAAGGATATTCTTCTTATACCAGACCCAGGATATGCCTCTTACGGACAGATGGTACAATGCTCAGGCGGAAAAGCTTATCCAATCCAGCTAACAAAAGAAAACAATTACCAACCGAATATGGAAGAAGTTTTGGCAAAATTGGTTGAAGACGGTTATAATCCAAACAAAGTAAAAGCCGTAATCATCAACTATCCAAACAATCCGCTTGGAGTTTCTGCAACAAAAGAATATGTTAAAACGGTTGTTGACTTTTGTAAAAAACATGGCTATTTATTGATTTCTGATGCTGCTTATTGTGATGTTTACTTCGATGAAAACCAAAAACCATTCAGTGTATTAGAACTGGATGGTGCAAAAGATGTTACGGTTGAATTGTTCACATTATCAAAGCCTTACGCTATTACAGGTTGGAGGCTTGGTTGGATTTGCGGTAACAAAGATGTTTTATCTCGCTTTGGCAAAGGCAAATCAACTATTGATAACGGAATATTCAAAGCGTTACAAAAAGCTTGCGCATACATAATGAATTCGCCTGAAGGAGAAGAGTATATTGCAAATGCGAACGCAGGTTTCAGACGTAAACAATCAATTATGATAAAAGGATTGAGAGAACTTGGCTGGGAGATTAAGGATGAAGATATCCCTCATACAACCTTCTATCTATGGCTACCAATTCCAAGAAAATACGATTCATCATTCAAATTTTGTGAAGATTTATTAGAAAAATCAGGTGTTGTCGTAGTACCTGGTGATGCATTCGGAAAATACGGACAAGGATTTTTCAGAATTTCTTATGTTTGCTCAGATGAAAAACTTCAAGAAGTTATTGACAGAATGAAAGCAGACGGCTTCAAATACTAGGATAAATTTATGGAAATTTGTGTTTTTCAAGGAACATTTAATCCTATTCATAATGCACATTTAAGAGTTGGAGAATTTGTCATAAACCATTACAATTTTGATAAACTCTTATTTATTCCTGCCGCAAAACCCCCACACAAGCACCTCAAAGAAAATAATTCTCTTGACAGACTAAAAATGGTAGAACTTGCAACTACCTCAAATCCTAAATTTGAAGTTTCTGATATTGAATACAAAAGAGAAGGTAAATCCTACACCTATCTTACTATTGAAGAACTTTACAAGCAATATAACCTCAATAGTAAAATCAAATTTATCATAGGAACAGATGCTTTTGCCAAAATTGAATCTTGGTACGAAACAGATAAATTAAAAAAACTTTTAAAATTTATCGTGTTTATAAGGGAAGACAATTTTAAAAGTTCAAAGTATGATTATCTAAAAGAAAAAGGGTACGATTTTGATTTTCAAACTCTGCCTTTTAAAGATATATCATCCACTGAATTGAGAGAAAAAATAAAATGCGGTGAAGATATTTCACATTATGTCCCAAACTCAGTAAAGGAGTACATTTTAAAAAATGGATTATATAAAAATTAGTACAAAAGAATTGTTAGAGTGGTTAAAAAAGAATTTGAACGAAGAACGTTATGAACACTCACTAGGCACAGCAGATTGCGCTAAAGATTTGGCACAAAAATATAATTTAAATTCCGAAAAAGCCTATATTGCAGGATTATTGCACGATTGTGCTAAATGTTTTTCTACAGAGAAATTATTATCTATAATTGAAGATTACCACTTAGATGTTGAAGATATTGAAAAAATGAATTATAAAACATTGCACGCACCTGTTAGCGCATTTGTTGCAGAAAAAGACTTTGGTGTAACAGATGATGAGATTCTATCATCTATCAGGTGGCATACCATCGGAAAAGTCGAAATGAGCAATTTTGAAAAAATAATTTTCCTTGCCGACAAAATCGAAACTCGTACAAGAGAGCCAGAACATGCTCAACCAATTCGCGACAAATTGCAAGGAGCAAACGGATTAAATGAGGCATTACTTCAATGCTACAGACAAACTATAAAAAGTCTTGTTGACAGAGATTTAAAAATTTGTCCGATTACAATTGACATCTACAACAAATTGGAAGATGAGCTTTGTATTAAGTAAGTTTGCAATTTGTTATATTTCTTAACTTTTATGGTACAATTTAGGAAAAACAGAGAGGGCACAAATGAAATTACTTGAAATTAAGAATAATTTAGTGAAGTTATCTTATGCTGAAACTGAAAATCCGATACTTGGAAGATTTATCATCTTAGGTTCAAATGAAAAATCTTACGTTGCCCAATTTGTCAATTTGAAATCTGACACGATAAACAACTATGCAATCGCGAAATTATTGTTTACATTCACTCCTGACGGTGTTGTTGATAATTATGACGGTTCTGTTCCGAATATGGATTCTGAATTATCTTTTTTGGCTGCCGAAGAATTGTTGAATCTTTTGCCAATTGAAACACCAGTTAAAATAGGTAATCTTGCTCAACAAGATGAAATGCTTAGCCTTGACATCTCTGTTTTTGAAAGAAATTTTACAATTTTTGTTGAGAAAGATTCCAACAAAAAAACTTTTATTTCAAATTGCGTAAGACAATTGTTCCAAATGAAGGAAAAGAGTGTAATTGTTGATACTTGCGATTTGTTTGAAGATTATCCAAAAATCGTATTTTCTAAAGATTTTAAACTTCCGCTTAATTCAAAAATGATTGACTATATTTTTGAGTACGAGTTGGCAGAAGTTGATGCACCAACAAAAGCGGTTATTCAAGATATTTTTTATGCAGTTCAACAATATATAGATACTCTTGATTTTAAATTTTTGCCGATTGATAACTTTGTTGACGTTGTTGCAAACCAATACAAAGATATTCAAATGCCGGAATTAGCACTTTTGAAAAATAAATTGCTTAAATATAGAGATGCTAACGTTTTCGCAAATACTAAAGAAGAAGTTTTGGCATTTAAAGAAAGATTAAACGAAAAGAATTGTTCGATTATTGACATAAAAGATATAAACGAACCTTTGCAAAAAGAAGTTATGTCTTTTATTCACCAAGCATTGACGGAGTATGAAAAATATATTTATTTCTTTGCACCACTAACTGATAACAATTCAGACAAAAAATTATTGAAACAATTTATAAATAATAACCATGTATTTACAACAATTCTTGTAAGTTCTTCATATAAATACGCACAAGAATTAAAACAACACGCACAAAATATTTTATTATTCACACCAAACGATATAAATCACGATTTTGCAGCATATAACACGTTTTTAAATAAATTAAACTCTGATGAGTGTATCGCATTTGGTAAACTTACGCAAGGAATTCCATTTATCGTTGATATGAGTGATTTAGAGCTTGATTTGACGTTAGAAGATGTTTTGGGCGACAAATATCAATTTGTACCAATCAGTGACAATATGCAACTTGTTAAAACCGATGAATACGGTAACAAAACACCTGTAAACCTTGCACCTGAATTAACCCAAGATGATGTTGTTCAATCTACACAAGAAGAACAGACCTTAGAATATGCACCAATGCAAGAAGAAATTTCTGATTTTTCACAAGAAGAAACAGTTATAGATGAAGAAATTCCGCAAATTGAAGAATCCGGTATCATTGATGAACCTGCAATCGAGCTTCCTCAAGAATCTGTGGAAGACAATAATAAAAATATTGTAGAACCTGTTTCAAATATTTTGGACGATGAATCGATTAGTGAGGAAGATCAAGGACTGACAGAAGATGATTTGGAACTCGACCCACTACAGGAACAAGAGGATTTACAGAGTTTTGATGAAGAAGATTTGACAGATGAACCACTTGATGAGGATAGCACTGCACTAACTGAAGATGATTTGAATTTTATTGATGATAATCAAATTGCGCAACCTTCAAGTATGTATGAAGAGCAAGAGCCTGAAATAACTGATGATTATCAGGAATCGCCTTATATTGAAGAACAAACACCTGTTGTACCTGTATATCCTGCGGAACAAGAACCAACAGAAGAATCAGGGGATTTCCAACAAGGAGATAGTGTAACACACCCAAGATACGGTCGTGGTGTAGTAGAAAAGATTATCAAATACGGAAACAAAACACTTTGCTCAATTTCGTTTGAAAATGTTGGCAGAAGACTCCTCGACCCAACAATTTCTGAACTGAAGAAGTTGTAGGCTTAAAAGATTTAACTGACAAGCACTTAGGTCTATGTCATTCTGAACTTTACAAAGCGAACCGTTGAGCTAGAGCGAAACGAGTGAGCCTGTATGCGGGCGCAGGCTGAGCTGATTCAGAAGCTTTTCAATAATCAGTGCCATTCAAAGCAAATTTTAATGTAGGGTGGGCTCACCAGCCCACCATTATCACTATGTCATTCCGAACTTGTTTCGGAATCTCAAATAAAGCATCTTAGTCTAATGCAAAATTTGTAATATTAGAGACCCTGAAATAGTCTTGGATTATTGGCGGCTCGACCTATTTTGTTCGCATTAAACGGCGTTGCAGTTGGGTCTAAACGCCCCAACTTTCAGCCTATGCTCACAAAACTCAACGCAGCTCTCGCCAAGACGTGCTGGGTTCACTCCGTTCACACGGCGCACTTGCCAAAATCCGCAGTTCAGGGTGACATTGACCTATAGCCTTCCTCTCCTCCGCCTTACCATGGATAATCTTTTGGAATCTTCCAACTGTTCAACTGTATAAGCTTTGTACAATATGCGCAATATGTACATCCTTTATAACAACCTAACGACTGACCTTCGTCTAGCAATTGTTCTCGTGTTCCCTGCCACAGATAAACATAAGGTTCTACAAAATTTTGCGATAATATCTCATCCTGATTTCGCCCAAACTTTGCAAACTGGAATGTAAAACCATAGCGTGAACGATTCACAATTGCAACATTATTTTTATAATAATTCAACACTTTCTCTTTAGCGATATTTGTAAAATAAGCAATATCACCACCATTGCAGTCAATACGAAATGACATAATACCGCCATCCATCAGATATATACAAACTCTCGGACCGCCTGGACCTGAACAATCTTCATAACCAAGATTTTTCATATAAGGGAAAATGTAGGTTTTTAAAAATTCAACATTTTCATCATAAGTATATGTCTTGTTAGAAGTAACCCAACCTTCAGGGTCACCGTTATCCGCGATAGACATTTTTACTGTTTGATTGATTTTAGAATAGAAAGTTTTTAATTGAGTTTCGGTTTTATTTTTTGCAAAAGTTGTCATCAAAACAGGTATAGTCATTGCTGCCACTACACCAATAATTCCTAATGTAATCAGGACTTCTGCTAGTGTAAAACCAAGACTCTTTACGCACACAACACCTTTTGAAAAATCTATTTTTGCAAAAACCCTCATACAAATCCTTTCTATATATAACTGGTTATAAACATGTTATAATATAAAACATATCCCATCTTTTGTAAAGTACATGTTATAGACAATGTAACAGATGGTGATATATATGGAACGAAAATTCTTTAGAACCGGCAATGGATGGTCTTTATTCATACCCAAAGTCATTATTGAATTATTAAAAATTGACCCTGAAAAAGATTTTATTGAAATGCAGATTGAAAATGATATTTTAAAAATTAAAAAAGTCGATAAAAGTGTAGAAAAGTCTACATAGCAATGCCGACCTACTAATAACTAAAGACATTGATCCCCTCTCCACACTCGACTCCAACAAAGGGCGAGGACGTTTTTAGTCATTCCGAGAACCTAACATTAAACGGCATCCTCGACTCTCGCTACGTACAACTATGGTTATCGGATTATTGGCGATTCCCCGCGGAGCGCAATTGAATAACAAAACGCACCATGGTTAGTAGCATAATACCCCGTCCGGTGAGGACAAAAAAATACCGCTTGAAACAGCGGTAGGGAAAAGTTACGAAAAATAATTGTAGGGGAAAATATAAATAATAAATTGTTAATCTGTATTATGCATTAAAAATACTAAATGATTTTTCAACATTGTTGCTGATTACTTTCTTTACAGAATCATATTCAGTTTGTAATGCATTGTGTTCTGATTCAAGCTTGTTCAATTGCAAGTCAAATTGTTTATCTTGACTTTCCAATTTGTCCATTCTTGTTTGATATTCTTGTTCTGCTATTGCCATAGCTGATTTGTCTTCTTTTTCTGTGATTGAAGAATCATCATCTAAAGTTGTATTGATAAATGATTTTTCAGAAGTTGAATAATATGACAATACCAAGTTGCCTGCTTTTAATTGTTTAACGAACCAGTCATATTCTTTCAAATTTGTTTCATTTTGAGTTGTTGTAAAACCACTTGCTCTCATTTCGTTAAATATGTTTTTATAGTAATTAACCTTTTCTTTGTCATATTTAAGATTTTGAGAAGTTCCTGAAACTTTGTCATTATAATAAGCTTCTGTAATTGATACTGCATAGTCATATAATTCACGTTGCGCAGTTGTTGTACCTTCAAAATTCAAAGCTTTTGATGATTTTGTAACATCGTAGCTTGTTCCGCCTTCTGAAACAAATGAACCGTCAGCTTGTTTTGTAAGGTAATTTTTGTAACTTTCACTAATTAAATTTTCACTAGGGTCTGCATAAAGTGCATCAACTTCAACATCATTACCTTCTTGGTTTTTGTAAGTGAATTTTTTAGTTTCTGTGTTATATGTTACATCATTTACAACGTTGTAATCATCTGTACCTTGTTGGTCTTCAGTTTGATAACATACAACAGTTGAAGTTGTTCCATCGTCATTTTCTACAGTTCTTGCTTCTAATGCATATCTTTCTTTGTAGTAGCCATTGCTATCTTTGAATAAGTCAATATTTTGACCGTCTTTTGTTGCAGCATAAGCTGTATCATAAGTAGGATATCCGTCATAAGAATCTTTACTAAATGATGTATAATCAAAACCTAAAATATGTTCGCCATCATTATCGTCAATACTTTTACCAACTGATGCCAAATATTTATCCCAAGCTTCGTGAACAGCTTCTTTTGATTCTGTAACTTTTGAAACATCAATATCTGATTGAGTATAACCCATATCTCTTAAAAATCTGTTAAAATCACCGTTATTATTATCATAAGCTTTTGCTACAGCAGAATTTACTAAAACTTTACCTTCTTTATCTTTTACAAGATATTGTTTGCCATTTGCAACAGTATTACAACCGGTAATTTGATTGTAAGTTAAATCAGCATAATTTGCTTCTGAATTGTTATAACCTGTCAAAACTTGATATTTAGTTTTGTTCAAAGCATCTAAGTAAGCATCATTAATCTGTTCTGAATTATCAGAAAGACGTTGCTTAGAGTAAGCAATAGACTGCTGTTCCATCTCATTGTTTGAGAGTCTTGCAGTAATGCTTAACAATCTGGCTTGTGATGCTGCCATACCCATAGTGCTTAACAATTCCTTTCAATCATTTTCGTATCGTACTCATGTTTACGGCTTATTTGAGCCGAAACTTTAAAAAACCGAGGGAGTTTATTAAGATTTTGTAACATTAGACTAATATGTTTGATTTGAGATTCCAAAATTATTTCGGAATGACATAGAGATAAAGGTGTGCTGGTTAGCCCACCCTACATTCATCAACTACAACATCTATCATTTCACTGTTCAGGGCGACAGGACAACCCTACTTCGCAGAAATTCCTTTTTCTGCAAAATATAATCTAAAGTAAAAACAAGCTACGTGTTGGATTGAATCCACTCTAATCCACTGTCTTGTAGCTTTGAATCTGATTCCACCCTTTGATTTTTCCGGATTTTTGTGAGCATAATTATTTTTATCACTATTAAATAACAACATTTGAGACTGCGCAGTTTTTCTGCAATATTCTAAAATTGTCTGAGCCTTTTCATCCATTCCGAGTTTTTTAGCCAGATAATATGCTCCGACCAAACCTTCAGAACGCGAACCATCCGGATAGAAGTGGTCGCCATAATTGTAATAATATCCACCTTCATAATCTATATATGGTGAATCGTCCTTCGTATACGTGTGCTCCATCATAGTTTGAGCATCACCAAGAACAAAATTTATATAATTTTCTTTTCTGAAATCAGGATTAGTTGCCCATTCTTCAATCGCCTGCATTAACCACGCATCAGATGGTAATGCTGTAAATAAATCTGCATAAATTTTTGGTCTTTCATCAACAATCCAATCAAGCGCCAAACGACCTTTTTCCAAGACGTCTTCTGTTAATTCTTCATCCTCTTTAAAATAATTAGCGACCAACCCTAACCCCAACAAGGCTTCTCCTGGGTAATAAAAAGAGAAGGTATCTCTACGTTCTTCATCAGTCATATCAACAAGCGGTTGACCGTTTTGAAATTTAGGGTGAATATAATATCCTAAAATCTCCCCTGTTTTATAAATTCGAGACAGCAAATGCCTTGTATACATTTTTATATATTCATCATAAGACTTGTCATTGGTTTCATTGCGATATTTCATCATTGCGACAAGAATCATGCCTGTACCGCCAAGTTTTGCTTTCTTGTTATAAAAAATATAGCCTGCTGTTTTACCATTATAATCATGTTCTTTAGTTAAAGTAACACTGAAGTCTAATCCTTTTTTAGCACCCTCTATATATTTTTTATCACCAGTCAATTGATATGCCCTAATTAAAGTAACAATACCACCACAATGCCTCAAATCGTTGTAATAAAGATTATCTGCAGGACGTTCCGGATGCTCATGGTCAACATAGTTATCCTCTTTTGCATCGTAATAATATAAAAACTGACCATTTTCTTTTTGGTATTTCAAAGTCCAATCAGCACCTGCCAAAGCTTGATTTTTAATCTCTTCAGGTGAATATTCATATAAAACATTTCCACGATACAATGGCAGAACTTCGTCATGATAAGTTACAAAGGTATGACTTTTTATCAAATAACATTCGTGAGGAGTTTTTCGCAAAATTGCAATACGCTCAGAAATGCGGTTTGTCATATCTTTGATATAAGTTTTTCTCAAAATAGTATTAAATGCCAACGATAGAGTCATTTGGCTAAAAACCCACGCATCTGTCGGCATATATAAATACGCATTATTCTGCAAAACCACTTTTATTCCTGTAATCCCCGGTTCAAAACGAGAGTCGGTAAACTTATCTTTTACGATTTTGCCGATATCAACAGGAGTCTGTTCTGTGACATATTCAAGCATAATTCGACATTTTTCACTATTTTTAATATCAAAATTTGAAAAAGTTTTATATCCTCTTAATTTTTCAATATCACGATTAATTGTATCTTCAAGATTTGCTCTGCATGAACCCCACCTGATTGGCGAATTAAATTCTTGAAACAATGATATATAGATAAAAGTCTGCCCTTTAATAAAGTCAATAATTCCATCAAGCTCCAAATCTTTTATTGAGACTTTTCCGCCTGTCAATAATGCCACACGCACACGATTTAAAAGTTCTTTGACGCTTGAAAAATCTTTTTTGAAAAATTCTCGTTCTTTGTTATTTTGTACCGAAAAATCCATAATACACCACCATAAATAAAATAATACACATTCTAACATCAATTACTAAAAATCCCCCCATCTTTTTAGTTGATTTTAAATATTAACAAACGTAACGATTTTGCCCCTAGGTGCTCAATATGCTACTTTGTAAGAGAAAGGAAAGGTTATGAAGAATATTATAATTTACACAGATAAAAAATCTTCCGCTATCGCTGATGTCGTATCAAACATTGAAGACTCTAACGTTAGATTGGAAGATGCTGCGAATATAAAAGATTATGAAACTTTGAACCCTGGAGTTATCATCGTGGAAAGCGTTCCAAACATCAAAGATGTACTTATGGTTACAAAGTTCAAATTTCCAATTTTGTTTATTGGAGAAACTTTTAAGGGTGCAACAGTACGTGCTGTAGCGTTTGATTACATAAAAACACCTGTTGATAACCAAGAATTGGTTGTACGTGTTAAAAACATGTTGAAAATCAAAGAATTGAGAGACAAATTAAAAACTCTATCTACAACCGATGAACTAACCGGCTTGCATAATAGAAGATACCTGTTAGAACGTATGGAACAAGAAATTTCTCGTGCTAAACGTTATTCAACACCATTATCTTTGCTGTTGTTTGATTTAGACTTTTTCAAAGTTGTAAACGATATCTACGGTTATGAATGGGGAGATGTTTTACTTCGTTCTATCGCTGATAAATTGAAACAATTAATAAGAAAAGAAGATATCATTACTCGTTATGGAGATGAAGAATTTATCGTAGTTCTTCCTAACACATCAGAAGATAACGCATTTTTATTTGCTGAAAGATTCCGTAAAGATATTGAAAAAATGGAATTTATTCCTGCAGGCGAAGAAGAACGCCACCCTATCACAATTTCAGGTGGTATTGCTACATTCCCTTGCTTACCTGATACGGAAGAAGATGCAAATACAATCATCAGATACGCAGAACACGCATTATACAATGCTAAAAAACGTGGCAAAAACAAAATTGTACAGTTCTCACATTTGAATCTTGGTGAGGGCTAATAGTCATCCATTTTGGATGAAACAAAAATCCTTTCTGAACACTTACATAGTGTAAATCTGGTTAATAGGCGGTAACATCACTACCGCCTTTTGTTTTAGAAAAATTTATTTTTTAGGTTTAAATTCTTTTACTACTCGTTTAAAGTATTCAGAATCAGACTTGGCATAATGCGCACACGCAATACCGTTAAACTTTGTAGTTCCAGTAAAATTACAATATTTATCCAAATCAGAATACGAAGTCTCAGCATCCCCCATTGTCCTCAACTCTCCATCTCGAAACTCAAAAGTAAACAAATCATACCCAAAAACATTTGGCGGATTTTTGTAACCGTTGAGATCTACATGCACCCAAATTCCTTGACTTGCATTTTCAACGATAATCAAAGTTCCGTCTTTCAACAAAAACTGTCCATCATCCAAAATTGAAATCTTATTATCTTCTGATATTCCATTTGTACCATCCATTCCTTTGTATGCTGTACCTGCAGCCCCTCTACATTTTTCACCTGCAAATCCACAATCAGAAGTACCTGTAAAATAATTCATATAAGTTTTATAAAAAGTCCTTGTCGGATAATCTTTCGGATTGAGAGATACATCATCAGCTTCCATGTGTTTAAAAGCCTGTTGAACAAGCGAATATGACCTCAAAAATTGCGAATGAAGTTTTTGCGCCTTTAAATTAGTCATCAAAGTCGGAATTGTCATCGCTGCAACTACCCCTATTATTCCTAATGTAATTAGTACCTCTGCTAAAGTGAAGCCGCTATTTTTTATCAAGGTTGTTTTCATATACCCTCCTTTTGTTATTTAACACAATATTGATATATTCAATATTATATTGAATTATTAAATATTAGAATACATTATTTGAATTATATTCGCAATAAATTATACTCATTGGTATGAACATCACGGATTGGAACAATGATGAAATTATGCGTCTTGTAATGGCAAAAGGGCACATTACACAAAAAATGCTGTTAAAAGACCTAAAAAAAGAAAATGGTGAAAAAATACCCCAAAGTACGTTTTCTTGCAAAATCCGACGCAATTCACTCAAACTTGAAGAATTTCAAAAAATCTGTAAAATTTGCGGATATTCCATCAAACTGGAACGTAATTTGTAAAAAAATCATGTTCTTGTTATTATCTACGTATGAAAGATATGTTAGACAAAATTCTTCAAATTGAGAAGAAATATAAAGAATTAGGCGAAACGTTGTCTGACCCTGCTGTAATTCAGGATTACAACAAGTTTAGAGACCTGTCTAAACAAAGAAAATCTATGGAAGAAACAGTAAACCTTTATTACGAATGGAAAAAGACAACAGAAGCCATTGAAGATGCAAAACAAATGTTGCATGAAGAAAAAGACGAAGAAATGCGTCAATTTTTGAAAGCCGAAATGGAAGAAAACGAAGCAAAAATTCCTGAATACGAAGAAAGAATGAAAGTTTTGTTACTTCCTCGCGACCCAATGGATGACAAAGATATTATGCTTGAAATCCGTGGGGGAGCTGGCGGAGATGAGGCAAACATCTTTGCTGGAGATTTGATGCGTATGTATTTGAGATATGCTGACAAAATGGGTTGGCAAACTCAAATTTTGAGTAAAACAGATTGCGAAGCAGGTGGTGTTTCAGAAGTTATCATCTCTATGAAAGGTGACAGCATTTACTCAAGACTAAAATACGAATCAGGTGTTCACAGAGTTCAAAGAGTTCCGGCAACTGAATCTCAAGGTCGTGTTCACACTTCAACTGCGACTGTTGCAGTTATGCCACAGGTTGATGATGTTGAAGTTAATTTGAATATGAACGATGTTGAAATTACAACTGCAAGATCAGGCGGTGCCGGCGGTCAAAACGTAAACAAAGTTGAAACCGCAGCCAGAGTTTTCCACAAGCCTACAGGAATTATGATTTTCTGTACGGAAGAACGTTCTCAATTACAAAACAAAGAACGTGCTTTGGAAATCTTGAAAGCTAAGCTTTATGATATGGAAGTTCAGAAACAAACGAAGGAAATCACAGACCTTAGACGTTCTCAAGTAGGTTCAGGCGACAGATCAGAACGTATAAGAACATATAACTTCCCTCAAGGTAGATTAACAGACCACAGATTGAACCACAATTTGAACGTATGGACTGTTATTGATGGCGAATTGGACGAACTTATTGATTTGTTGGTTGAATATGACCAAAAATTGAAGTTGGAAAAATTGGCTCAAGTCGGATAAGAGGTACAAGTGACAGAAAGACGTTGTATCGGTTGTTGGCAAGTTAAAGACAGAGAAAATTTAATAAAAATCACTGCCGAACACGAGCACAAAAATATCGTCATTAACCCTGATTCCAAGACATTTGGCAGAGCGGCATATCTTTGTTATAATAAATCTTGCATAGAATCCGCTTTTAAAAAAGGTAAATTAGGCAAGCACCTGAAAGCGAACCTACCAAACGAATTGAAAGGACAGTTACTAGATGAGTTACGAAACAGTTAGAATAAGTGAGTTGGCAAAAGAACTTGGACTTGCGAGCAAGGAAGTCGTAGAAAAGTTCACACAAATGGGTATAACCGGAAAGACTCATTCAAGCACTGTTACACTAGACCAAATCAAAAGACTAAAGGACTTTATCGCAAACGGCGGAGTTAAAAAAACAACTAAGCCAAAAGCTTTTGTTGTAAAAAAAGCTAAAGCTCCTGAACCTGTAGTTGAGGAAAAGAAAGAAACAAAGCCTGCGGAAAAGAAACCTTTAATTGAAAAAGTTCCAAGAATTGAAAAGGTCGAAAGACCAAAAGTTGAGGTTGTAAAACCTGTAAGTCGTTTGGAAATTGTTCGTCGTGCGCCTAAAAAACCTCCTGTAACTGAAGGTTCCCGTCCTGAAAGACCTGAACGCGGAGGGAAAAGACCGTTTAACAAAGATGATAAAAAATTCACTCCAAGAGGAGAAAGACCGGTAGGCGAAAGAAAATTTGCAAAAGGTGAAAAACCAACAGGTGAAAGTAAAGATTTTGCAGGTAAAAAACCTTTACAACGTAGAATTATCCCTCAAGAAATCTACGAAAACAAATCTGGAACACCTAACAGCAATTCTAAACGTCGCACTGATGGTAAGAAAAAAGAAAAAGATTTCAACTCTAAAAAAGAAGAACAAGAAAGAATTTCACTAGAAAAAGCAGCTGCTCAACACCATAAAAAGAAAGTCCAAAAAGTTGAGGAAATTGAAGAAGTAAAACAAATCGTTGTAAATCAGGCAATGACTATTTCTGAATTGTCTGAAAAAATCAAAAGAACTCCTGCTGAAATTGTTAAATTCTTGATGTTGAACGGAATTATGGCAACAGTAAACCAACTTATTGATATTGATGTAATCAAAAAAGTTTGTGCCGAATATGGGCTTGAAGTTCTTGAGGAAGATTTAGATGCATACATAGAACAAGAACTTGAAAAAGAAGAAAAAGCGAAAGCTTTATCTGAAGTTGACAAGAAATTATTAAAGAAAAGAGCTCCGGTAATCAGTATTATGGGTCACGTTGACCACGGTAAAACAACATTACTTGATAGTATCAGAGCATCAAAACACAAAATTGTAGCAACAGAAGTCGGTGGAATTACACAATCTATCGGTGCTTACACAGTATACCTAGATAACGACAAGGAAAGAAAAATTGTATTCTTAGATACTCCTGGTCACGAAGCATTTACAGAAATGAGAGCTCGTGGCGCAAAAGCTACTGATATTGCGATTTTGGTTGTAGCAGCAGATGATGGTATCATGCCACAAACAATTGAGGCAATTAACCACGCAAAAGCTGCCGAGATTCCTATTATCGTTGCTGTGAACAAAATCGATAAACCGGGAGCAAACCCTGATAGAGTATTGCAACAATTGACAGAACACGGACTTGTTCCAGAAGATTGGGGCGGTGATACAATCACAGTTAAGGTTTCAGCTTTGCAAGGTACTGGTATTGATGAATTGTTAGAATATATCTTGCTTGTGGCTGATGTTCAAGATTTGAAAGCAAACCCTAAAGCTGAGGCATCAGGTGTTGTTATTGAGGCAAACCTAGATAAAGGTAAAGGTCCTGTTGCAACATTGCTTGTACAAAACGGAACATTAAGAGCAGGTAATTGTATTGTAGTTGGTACAGCTTGCGGTAGAGTTCGAGCATTGCTATCAGATAGCGGAGAAAGAATCCAAAAAGCTGAACCTTCAACACCGGTAGAGGTATTAGGTTTGTCAGAAGTTCCTCAAGCTGGCGACCATTTTGAAGTTGTTAAAAACGAAAAAGAAATGAAATCTATTGTTGCTGAAAGAAAAGAAAAAGAACGTGACAAGAGATTAGAGGCTATGTTACCTGCACACATCAGACGTGAATCTGTTGCAAGCGATGAAGATATTCCTCAATTGAACTTGATTATCAAAGCAAACACTCACGGTGCTGCTGAGGCTGTGGCTCAAGCTATCGCAGGTGTTGAATCTAAAGAAATCACTACAAAAATCATCCACGTTGGTGTTGGTGATATTTCAGAAGCCGATGTTATGTTGGCATCAGCATCAAATGCGTTGATTTTAGGTTTCACAGTAAAAGAAGACTCAAACGCAATGGCATCAGCTGAACGCGAAGGTGTAACAATCAAGAAATACGATATCATTTACCAATTGTTGGAAGATATTGAAAAAACATTGTTATCACTTCTTGAACCTGAAGTTAAGGAAGTTGAACTTGGTAAAGCTGAAGTTCGTCAAGTATTCACTATCGGCAAGACTAACAAGATTGCAGGATGTTATGTTACAGAAGGTAAAATTGTTCGTTCTAAAGACGCTGTATTATACCGCGACGGTCAAGAAATTTTCCGTGGTGCAATTGACCAGTTGAAACGTTTTAAAGATGACGTTAAAGAAGTTGCACAAGGTTTTGAATGTGGTATTTCATTCAGCAAGTTCAATGACATTCAAATTGGCGATATTATTGAAGTTTCTACAACTGAAGAGGTTGAAAGAAAATCATTATAAGGAGAATGAATAGGAATGATTCAAAAAGTACAATATCCTGTGAATACAAGAAGTAATATAACATTCGGGAATATGTCAAGTAAAAGTTTGGCAAAAGGAAAAGCGGTAATGAAATCAGCTTTACCGGCAAGTAATAAAACAGGTTTTTGGATATCATTAAAAGATATGTTTTTTGAAGCTTTTCCAAGTTTGGATGCTCAATTTAGGAAGCATATGAGCAAGGCGAAAAGGATGGAAAATTTAATTTAATAATTCATTTTCCAACCTTCATCGATTATTCTTTGCGCACAGCCGACTCCATAGTGAGTATCTGGTTTTTTCGTATCACAAGTACCTCTATAATCTGTAGTTGTTTTCCATGGATACCAAGTTTGAGGCCCTCCACCGGGAACAAGAGTGGCATCATCTTCATTAATGTAAAATGAAAAAATATCTCTTCCCATTGTGTTAGGTTTTTGCTCAGAGCCATTAACATCTATGTAGAATGGTCCTAACAATGTAAGTCTTTGACCATTGTATGTTCTATGGTATATTGATTTTACAGTGTATGTATTACTACTGATAATTTCAGCTCCGCTACTAAATCGAAATGTACTATTTATTGTTTCGTTATGGGATTTTTTTTGTGTTAAATGATATACGATATATTTTTTTGTTTTGATAGTACAAGTACCTTGAAGATATTTTCTTAAAAATTCGCAATCAAATCGTGCGCTAGAAATAGAGCAATTGTTATAATTTTGTGGACAGTTTTGATTTAAAGGTATACCTAAAAATCTGCGTCCGGCAAGACCATATTCTTCATCTTCTATTTTTCGTAATGCTTGGGTGATTATGGAATAAGTTTTTTGATATTGTTTAGTCCAAATGTTTTTTTGATATCTGTTAATGAGCATTGGTATTGTCATAGCTGCAACAACACCGAGTATTCCAAGTGTGATTAGGACTTCTGCAAGAGTAAACGCTCTTTTCTGATTTAAAATAAGTTTCATTTATAAACTCCTTCTCAGCTGTAAATGAATAATGAATAAATTTTATATTTATGAACATTATTCATAATAATACAATATATTTCATATCAAGTCAATAGAATTGTATAATTTCACTATGAATGTACGCGAAGAAGTTAAAATAATGCTGACGTCAAAATGTATGACGATTACAGAACTTGCAAGAAAAATGACTGAGCTTAGCGGTAAAAATTACTCACAAAGTCTGCTATCCCACAAACTGAAAAGCGAGTCTTTGCGCTATTCTGAAATGAAAATGATTTGCAAAATTCTAGGCTACAGAATTTATATTGACTTTGATGAAATACGACTCGGTCGTTAAATTTATTTATTTTATGTTATAATCACTTGTAACAAGGAGATTATTATGACATTACGTAACGAACGAGTAAGAAAAGAATTGATGCGTGACATTTCTGAAATCTTGAGAAAAGAAATCAGAGGTCTTGAAGGTGTAGTTTCAATTATCGATGTTGAAGTTGCGCATGACAACTCATTTGCCAAAGTTATATATAGTGTTTTAGGTTCACCTGAACAAGTCGAAAAATCAAAAGAAATTATCGAAAAAAGCACCGCTAAAATCAGATACGAAGTTGGCAAAAGACTTCGCTTGAGATTAACTCCTGAACTTCGCTTTGTATATTCAAACGGTTTGGAAGAAGGCGCAAGAGTAACTGAACTTATCAACAAAATTTCAAGAGGCGAAATTTAGAAATTTATTATAATTTTAGGTAGCGGAAGTATGTCTAAGACAGAGAATGCATCTTTATTCGGTTTTCTGAATATTTATAAACCCAAAGGGCTGACATCTCATGATGTTGTGGCTCGTTTGCGAAAAATAACAAAAGTCAGACAAATAGGTCATACAGGAACCCTTGACCCATTTGCTACAGGAGTTTTGCCAATTTGTATAGGAAAAGCTACAAGGTTAATTGAATATCTTGATGATGACAAGGAATATCTTGCAACCGTACAATTTGGGAAAAACACTGCGACCTACGATTTGGAGGGGGAAATCACCGCAACTTTTGACAAAAAAGTTACAGAAGAAGATGTAAAAAACGCTCTTAAAGCTTTTGAAGGCGAAATTTCTCAAATTCCTCCAATTTATTCCGCAATAAAAGTAAACGGTAAAAAGCTATATGACTATGCAAGGCAAGGACAAGATATCGAAATCAAACCACGCAAAGTAACGATTTCAAAAATTGAATTAAAAGAATTTGACAAGACATCACAAAGTGCCAAAATCACTGTAGCCTGCTCAAAAGGTACATATATCCGCTCTATTGCGTATGATTTAGGAGCAAAACTTGGGTGTGGCGGATATTTAACAGCACTTGAAAGAACCCAAGCCGGCAAATTCCAAGTAAATACTGCAATAAAACTAGAAGACTTAACAGAAGTTTCACAAATCGTTGAAAATTTAATAAATCCACTTGATATGCTCAACATTCCAATACATAATTTATCCGAAAATGAACGAGAAAGAGTCTCTCATGGAATGTCTATCTGCAATTCAGATTTTCCTGATTCAGATATTGTAATTTTGAGTTATGGTGGTAGAATATATGCTATAGGTAAGGTAGAACAAAATAAAATTTTGGTCAAAAAAGTATTTGAGGTATTATGAAAAAGATTACGTTATTATTAGGTTTATTATTGTTAGCTAACAGTGCAGCTTTTGCTAGCTGTGATAATTATGAATGCGTTGCACCTTATGATATGAACAGCAAGTTCAGAACAATTGTGGGCGCAGCAACAGGTGTTAATACATTCACTGAAATTGCCGTTGAAAAAATTATAAAAAAAGAAGTTTTAAAAATCGGTTCAGCAGACAATTTGAAAATTAATTTAGATTCATATAGTGCAAAAGATTTGAAAAACGGTATCTTCAAATCTATGTCAGTTAATGCACAAAATGTTGTAATCAATGATATTTATTTAACTTCATTGTCATTAAAAACATTATGTAACTTTAACTATATCAAAAAATCTGGTGATGACATCGTGTTTATGGAAGCCTTGCCTATGTCTTTTGATATAAAAATGAACCAATCATCTATTAACAAGACAATGCAAAACGAAAAATACCAAAAAGTTATCAAAGATTTTAACAAATTGAGCAACTCTTACGGTGTAGGTTTACAAATTTCTTCAACTAAAGTTGCAATCAAAAATAATAAATTCTACTATATCATCGGATTTGAAGTTCCATTTGTTAGAAATGAATACAAAATTGTATTGGAAACTGATTTAAAAGTTAAAAATGGCAAAATCGATTTCAACAATACAAAATTGGTTTCAGGTCACATGAATATGGATTTGAAAAAAATCGATTTCATTTTGAACTACTTGAATCCGCTAGATTTTTCAGTACATATTCTTGATAATAAAGACGCAAAAGTTAATGTCCAAAATATCGAAATCAAGAATAATACAATTGAAACAAGCGGAGTTGTTGTAATTCCTAAAGATTAAGATTAACAGAAGGTGATTTATCATGAACAAAAATCAAAAAATTCTTTTATTATTTATAGGCTTTTGTATGATAGTTGTTGTTGGGTTAGTGGCATTCAACGTATTAATGCCAAAACCTGACATTACACCTGAGGAGGTTCAAGTTTCTGAACGTTCAACTCAGGAAGAAGTCGTTGATGATAAAAAGCCTCAACAAAACGCTAAAACCTACGTAAATGTTTATTTTATCGGCAAGAATGAACATAACGAAGAAGTTTATAAAGCTGTAAAACGTGAATATAACAAAGATATTGACGGTTCAAAACTCAGATTTGCCGTAACATCTTTGATTAGAGGACCACAAGACACAGAAAAACAACGCGGAGTTTACACAGAAATTCCATCAGGTTCAGAAGTTATCAACATAACAGAACAATCTGATAAAGTTATCGTAAACTTGAACTCAGCATTTGTAAACGGTGGTGGAACAGAAAGCCTGTATAAAAGACTTTATCAATTGATTAAAACAGTTAAGCTAAACTCAAAAGTTCCTGTTTATCTGTATATAGATGGGCAAAGAGCAGATGTCGTAGGCGGAGAAGGCATAATGCTATCTCAACCGCTGAGCAATTCCTCTTTAGATAATTAATTTTAGTAAGTATGGACAACGAAAACAAAGATTTAGATTATTATTTGAATTTGAACTGGACGCTCATTGAAGGGCAAGATTTGGATTTTGATGGTAATCCGTATTATTATATTGAGATTAAAGAAATTCCAAGTTTCACTTTTTGCGCCAAAACTTTGGCTCGAGCAAGAGAAAACTACAAACGTCAATTAAAATTATCTCTTCAGGTAATGCTTGAAATGGGAGAGCATATTGTAGAACCTGGAGAAGAACCTGATGAACCTGATTGGGAGTCACTTTGTCCATAAACCATCAAAATATCTTCTCTAGCACAACTGCTCAATAATATCCAAAACTTGCCTTTTTAACGACTCATAATCTGAATTATTGTAAATCACAAAATCCCAATCTTTGACATCATCAAGCCCAACTTCTGTAATGTCATCTTCATTAACAATTTTTCCGCGTGCACTTCGCACCTCACGAGTTGCCTCAACTCTGATACTTTTTGCACCAGCATTTTTAAATAATTCATATTCATGCGGTACACGGACATCGGTTACAATAATATTACCATCTTGCTCTATAATCTTTTTCAACCAATAATCAGGGTCTTGCTCACGTCCCCAGTTACCAAGAGTGATTAAATCAGGACGATAAAACGCCTTATTTTGTTCGATTTCCTCATAATTTAAACCTTTTTTCTTGCCATAAGTAAGCTTGATTATATCACCAATCGCACAACGCCTAAAATCAGTCAACTTTTCCAGCATAATTTTTGCTGCTGTGTCCTTGCCTGAATACTGTTTACCTGAAAATATTATAATTTTATCAACCATAACAACTCCTTGATACTAAAAATTAAATTGTAAATATTTATAGTCTTATTCCTCTTGCTCAAACACTACTCACCCTTATTTACCCCATAGCCAAACATTGCAAAGTCGTATTTTATAGGGTCTTCAGGGCAAAGTTCTTTCAAATTTTGTGTCAATTCAATAACAGCTTTAAAGTCATTTGCCTTGCGAGTTAATAGCCCCATTTTGCGAGAAACTCGACCGACATGTACATCTAGCGGTATATACAAATCTGCAGGTTTCATAAATTTCCAAATTCCAACATCTACCGCACTCTTCCTGACCATCCACCTCAAGAACATGCACATCCTTTTCATTGCTCCGCCTTTATGCGGATTTGGTATCATTTGGTAAAAACCTTGCTTTGCACCTTCTCCAACTCTGGAATAGAAATAATCTACAACGGTTTCAAACATCTTTCCTTGAGAAAATCCATGGGCAAACAACTCTTCTAAACCATCTGAGCTGTTATAAAGTTCTTTTAGAATAGAAAAAATTTCTACAAAATCATTAGGTTTTCCAAAACGATAATTAAAATCTCCAATGATTTCAGGTTCAAAATTTTGAACAAAATTCAATGGTTCATTTTGCGCTATTTCAAATAATGAATTAAGTTTTTTTATAAATTGTTGCCTACTGCCATAGGCTAACAATGATGCAATAAAGCCTGCAATTTCAACATCTTTTTTATCTGAAAATCTATGCACAAATTGCACAGGGTCATCTTTTATAAAATCAACAGTTTCGTATTTTGTAACAAGTTCATCAAGTTCTGTTTTCGTAATCATACAATCATTCTATGACATAAATAAAAAGTTTGCAAAATCAGGCTTTTTTTAGTACACTGCCTTGTATGGAAGGGCAAATTTACAAAATTCATTCGGATTTTTACTACGTACAAAACGAAGGAAAAACCTTTGAATGTAAAATCAGAGAAGTTTTAAAAAAACAACAGATTAAAATTGTTGTAGGCGACTTTGTAGATTTTGATAACGGTGTAATTTCAAAAGTTTTACCACGACAAACCTTCATTCCACGTCCTGCAGTTGCGAACGTCGACCAAATTGTTGTAGTTTCTGCAATAAAACATCCTGATTTAGATTTTCATCAATTAAACAGATATATTGCCCTTGCAAAATATTACAAAATCCCTGTTGTTTTATGTTTTAACAAAGAAGATTTAGGTACTGACAATACCACACTGGAAAAAATTCGTTCAATTTATGAACCAATAGGATATAAAACGCTTTTCACTTCAGCTTTAGAGAAAAAAGGACTTGACGAATTAAAAAAAGTTTTGACAGGAAAAGTTTCTGCGCTATGTGGAAACTCCGGTGTTGGAAAATCAAGCTTAATCAATGCACTGAACCCCAGCGTACACCTTAAAACAAAAGAAGTCAGTGAAAAATTAAATAGAGGAACGCACACTACAAGACATTGTGAAATTATCCCAATTGGTAAAAACACTGCAGTCGTGGATACCCCTGGGTTTAGTAATGTTAAATTTGACTTTATGCTACCTTCAGATGTTGATTTACTGTTTAATGAAATGATTCAATACCGCGATTACTGCAAATATGGCGACTGCCTACACATCAACGAAGATGGTTGTGGAGTATTGGAACATATTGATAAAATTGACGAAACAAGATATGAAAGCTACATTGAATTTGTATCTGAAGCAATGGAATATAAAGAACGTATAAAATACAACGGACGCAAAAAAGAAACCGCTCAGAAACTTAATAATAACAGAATTCATGTAAAAATAAGCGAGAAAAAGCGTCAAGCATCACGCAACACACAAAAACAACAAATATATAAGGAAATTGAAAATGCAAATAAATGATTATATTGATTTAGTGAATGACAAACTAGACGAATTTATTCCTATTGAGTATCCGGAAGACATTTTTAAATCAATGAAATACACCGTGACCCTCCCAGGTAAAAGACTTCGTCCGGTGCTTTGCTTAGAAACTTGCAGAATGTTAGGGGGTGACATTGAAAAGGCTATCCCAACTGCCTGCGCAATTGAAATGCTACATGCACAAACTCTAATACATGATGATTTACCTTGTATGGACAATGATGATTACCGTCGCGGAAAACTCACTAACCACAAAGTTTTTGGTGAAGCAATTGCAGTTTTAGCAGGAGATGCATTACTTACTTACGCTCCTCAAATTATTACAAAATATTCAAAAGACCTAACTCCTTCAACTCTTATCAGAGTTTTGAATGAATATTTTCAATATGCAGGAGCAAGAGGAGTTATTGCAGGTCAAGTTGTAGATATTGAATCGGAAAATATTGAACTTCCTGATGAGAAAAAGGCAGAAATTTTACACTATTTGCACATCCACAAAACTTCTGACTTATTCCAGCTTGCAATGCGCACCGGTGCTATAATTGCAAATGCGGATGATGAAAAAATTCAGGCAGTGACAGAATTTGCCAAAACATTTGGACTAGCATTCCAAATAGCGGATGATATCCTTGATGAAATTTCTACATTTGAACAAATGGGCAAAACACTTGGTAAAGACAAAGAAGAAGGAAAATTGACTTATGTTTCATTGTATGGAATTGACGAGTCTAAATGTAAACTTGCTTGCCTATTTGAAAAATGCCATGATATAATGAATAAACAGGATATCAATTCTGAGATAATTAAAGATATGATTAAGAAAATAAGCGAGAGAGCAGGTATTTAATGTATTTAGATTTAATAAGACAAACTATTGCAAATAACGGCTATGAAGTAATTTCCTGTGGAGTATTATCAGCCTTTTTTGCACAAGTGATAAAATTTATTTTATTCACAATAAAAAGCAGAAAAATCAATTTTAAGATTTTTTCAACAACAGGCGGCATGCCAAGTTCTCACTCCGCAGGTGTAATGGGTTTGTCTACAATGGTCGGAATACTTAACGGTTTTGATTCTACATTATTTGCAACTGCACTTGGCTTTTCTTTAATCATTATGTACGATGCAGCAGGTTTGCGCCGTGCAGCAGGGAAAACAGCTGCTTGCTTAAACAAAATGATGGAAGATTTTTACCATCACGATTTGCAATCTGTTGGCGGAAAACTTAAAGAGCTTTTAGGACATACACCTTTTGAAGTCGTAGTCGGCGCAATCTTTGGTGTTGTGTTTGCTTATCTTTACCATTCGTTTGTATTGGGATAAGACAAAGCTTCCGATATTATCATCTCAAATTAAACATCACAATAATCTAATATAATTTGAAGTATCAGCGTAGTGTACTAAAACTTTCGCAAGGCTTTAAAAAACTCGTTGAGCATGTTGTTACACTCATCTTCTAAAATACCACCATATACTTTTAAATTTTGGTTATTAGAAAATTTACGTAAATCTGTCTTGGAAGAAAATGCGCCATAATTAACATCATAACTTCCAAAATATACTGTCCTGATTCTTGATTGCAAAATAGCCCAACCACACATTGGACAAGGTTCTAAAGTCACATATAAATCACAATCTTCAAGTCGCCAATTGTTTAAAATTTTCTCTGCTTTTCGAATCGCAATAATTTCGGCATGAGATGTAACATCATTATCATGTTCTTTTGTATTACAACCTGTCGCAATTACTTCTCCGTCCTTGACAATTACAGCACCGACAGGAATGTCTTTTTCAACTTTTTTCCCTTCTGCTATAGCAAGTTTCATAAAGTCTTTCATTATTCATCCTCATGCTCACTAGCCAAATTAAGAGTAATTGTTGCACAGAAACCAAATTCGTTATTAGAGGTTAGTGTGATTGTGCCTTCCATTGCCTCTATCAAACCTTTTACAATAAATAAGCCCAACCCAGAACCTCTTGTCGTTCTTGTCATTTCATCATCAAGACGAACAAATTTTTCAAAAAGAGATTTTAATTTCTTTTCAGGTATAACATCACATTTATTTTTGATTTTGATAACTGCTTTATTTTTGTGTTGCTTGATATTTACAAGTATCGGAGTGTCAGGATATGCGTATTTGATAGCATTTTCGTACAAATTCACAAATACCTGTTCAAGCCTGCCTTTATCAGCATAAACTTGAGTGACGTCATTATCCATATTTACAATAATCTCATGTCCGTCACGCTTTCTAAGCAATAATTCCGCTTGTTCTAACACTTCTTCAAGATTAACATTGTCATTAACCGTACGAAGTCTCATTCCTTCAATATCAGGAATAGTCAAAAGGTCGTCAATCAAACGTTTCAAGCGTTCTGATTGCTCTCTTATTATTCTTAGGGATTTTTGTTTGGTTTCATCATCAATAACAATATCTTGTCTCATCAAACGTGATGTGTATCCTTGAATACTTGTTAATGGAGTTCTTAATTCATGACTTACGGTATCTAAAAGATTGGAACGAAATTCATTTAACTGCTTTAACTCGATATTTTTGCGTTTAAGTTCCAAATACGATTTATGGATTTCTGACACCATATTGTTAAATTCATTTGCCAAAAATACAATTTCATACGGAGTAAATGATGTTGTCAAAAGCCTTATTTGACGTTGATAATTACCTTTAGAAATAGCAATTACAGCTTTAAATAACTGCCTGATATTAATGTAAAGATAATAAATATAAAAACCGATAACAACCATCATTGACAAAATCGCACTCAACACAGAAATGATAATTTTTACTCTGTTATCAAGAATCGCATGTTTTGCAATGTTTTCTGTCGTATTCACAACAATTGTCAATTCCGGATTGGTACGATGAATATAAACAATCGGACGGTTTTTCTCATCACCGATCATAACCGGAGCATCTTCAATTTTTTCTTCCGGCAACTGATCAATAGTTTCCTTAAAGTCCTCTGGAGTAAAATTATGAGAAGAAATCAAGTGATTGTTTTTATCCATAATATATACTTGCCTGTTATCATTTTCCAAAGATTTAAACAGCTGATTATCCCAATTATTTGCATTAAACAAAATAACAAGGAATGAGCCATCTTTCATTTGGGTAGAAAGTATAGGCTTTTCATTGATATTAGCCTCATAAGTTATTTGTTCTAAGGCTTTTTCATTTTTTGCTATAGTAATATCTTCGCAATTTGGGTATTTTTTAGCAACATCTTTTATAAATTTATCTTTTAGTTTTTGTGATGGCAAATACTCCAATGTATCAGCTATTTGAGCCAATGTCGTCTCATTAGTTTTCATAAAAAAGTCAACTTCATCCGAAACCATACTGGCAACAAGAATTGCAGATTCCCGCAATTGATGTCTGACAGATTGTTGATTAATATTGTTGATAATAAATCCACTTATTGATATCGGAATAATTACCGCAAAAAAGAAAACTATTGCAATTTGTTCAATGATTTTTAATTTTTTCAGACCATAACTGTATTTTTTCATAATTACTCTTGCGCAAACGGTGTCAACTTGTAGCCTACATTAGTTACTGTGTGTAAGTATTTTGGAGATTTTGGAGTTTCTTCAATTTTGTTTCTCAATCCCCCAACGTGAACCCTCAACATTCTAACATCTTCGTTGCTATCATACCCCCAAACCTCATCTAACAATGTTGCTAGAGTAACAGGATTGTTAAAATGCTGCATTAAGCAATACAAAATTTCAAACTCTGTCGGAGTCAATTTAACTCTACGATTGATTATTATACATTCTAACGATTCTGGAAATATTTCAATATCACCGCATTTCAAAACTTCATTTGATAAAGGTGATTCCTCAACGTCAACGGCATTACGTCTCAACAATACTCGAATTCTCAATAAAACCTCCTGAATATCAAAAGGTTTAACCAAATAATCATCCGCACCGCAATCAAATCCTGAAGTTTTATCTTCAATCGTACCTTTTGCAGTAAGCATTAAAATCGGCATGTTTAGTTTTGCTTGTCTAATATTTTTACATACATCAAAGCCATTCATTTTAGGCATCATTACATCAAGCAAAATTATATCGTAAGTATTATTTAAAGCCTTGTTAAGCCCTTCTAAACCATCTTTAGCACAATCGACAAAATATCCGCTACTCGCTATATCAAATTCTAATAACTCTCTAATTTCGTCATCATCATCAACAATTAAAACACGTTTTTGTACTTCAGCCATACAAATACTCCTTTATTACAGAACAATTGTACAAGACAAGATAGATTTTTTCAATCTTATATAAAAATATTTAATATTTTAAATTTAACGAAGTAGCAAAAAATATTTTTAGAACTTTTATTATAAAATAAGGAAAAGATAAAGGGATATTTATGAACAGTATAAACAATAACGTAAATTTTACAGCCAGACTAAAATTTAATAATATAAACAGAAACTTGGGATGTTGGAAAGAGGTATCAAAAGAACTTCCTTTAAAGACAAAAGAATATCCACATGATATTCTCACATTGTCAAGTTGTCCTGAAGGATTGGATGTAGCTGCCATTAATACAAAAAACAATGCAGATGCATTGGTAACAATTTTGTCTGATGGGTATGAAAAACTTATGCAAATGAACAATGATAAAATTATTCACAAGTTCAAAAAAATGCTTTCAATATTTGAATACAGAGACAAAGAATTTGAAAAGGCAACAAAAGCTACAGATGAATTGCGAAAAAATAACAACTCAAAAACAATAGAAAAAGCCATTGATGATATATGGGATACTGCAGTAGATAAAGTTCAAATGCATAAAGACAACACCATAGCAGGAGACGAAATCCTAGAATCTGCCAAATTCTATATATAATAGAATAATCAGAAAACCTATCAATATTATTAATTTTCATTAACAAAAATTCACATTTTGGCAATTTCAGAATGTGAAAATTTTTTATTAACATGTAGGTTAAAAACATTTTAAGGTAGGTAAAGTTATGGGTTTAGGTATTAGTTCCATTGGTAATTATGCTGTAAGAATTGCTAAAGTATTTCCTGATGCCGTATTTGGAACAGGCTCAGACATTGCAGGAAAAGCCATAAGAGCTCAAAAAGGTTCTATTTGGGCAAAAAGTATAGCTGGCTTTAAGGCAGTTGAAGATTTGTCAAAATCAGGTTCTTTTTGGACTAGAGCAACAAAGAATTTAGGTAGAATTAAAACTTGTACATTAGCTGGTATCCGAGCTGGTGGCAAAAAAGGTTTCTTTGGTAAAATCGCAGGTGGTGCTAAAGGCTTGTTCAAAGGACTTGGAAAAAATATGCCATTTCTTGCGGCAGCATCAACTTTATTATTTGAACTTCCTAATATTTGGAAAGCTACAAAAGAACAAGGTATCGGTCAAGGTTTGGCTGAAATAGGAAAAACAACAGCCAGATTAGGTGCTGGTGCAGCATGCGCAGCAATCGGTTCAGCAATCTGTCCTGGTATCGGTTCACTTGTAGGTTGGATTGCAGGGGATTGGATTGCAAGTAAAATCGTAGGAGATTCTTACTCTGTACAAAAAGCTGAAGCTGAAGAAAAAGCTAAACAAACTGCTCAAGTACAAGGTCAATCCGGACAAATTCCATTCCAAGGCGGTATGAACACTAACCCAATTGCAAATAATAATCCATACAACTATGGTATGACAAATCCAATGGAAGATTACTCAAACCCTTATGCTAATGACATAATGATGCAAGGTATGAAATTCAATACTGTAGGCTAATAAGAAATTTAAGACAATAAATACATATTTATCCCCTTTTAAACAGGACTTTGAAGGTCAAATTCGGAGTCCTTTTATTTTTGTTTACATTTATTTACAAATTTAGCAATTCAAAAACTCAAAAATACTTTATAAAAATATAGGGGATAATATAAAAATTCTACGGGGAAAGGAAAAAGAGAAAATGGGAATTTTGTCTATTGGCGCAAAAATGTTCAGTTACGGTAAACGCGCACTTAATGTTGCACCTGAACTTATTTTAGGAACAGGTTCTGAAAAACTTGGCTCAGCAATGCGCTCAGCTAAAGGTTCTATATTTACAAAAGCTAAAGCAGGAGCTATCGCACTTGAAAAAGATGTTGCGAAAAAGGCACTTGCAGGAGGATTTTTTAAACGTACGTTGAAAAATCTTATAACAACTCCGAAATCATTATTAAACGGAGCAAAGGTCGGTGCAAGAGCTGCTAGAATTGCAGGAAAAAGTTCAATTCTAGGCGGAATGAAAGGTGTCTTTAAAGCTGCATGCAAAAAAATGCCATTTATCGGAGCACTTTTAACTATAGGATTCGAACTTCCTAATATTATAAAGGCAGGAAAAGACAAAGGGGTCGGAGCCGCATTAGCTGAAACCGGCAAAGCAGGTGCAAGACTTGCAGGAGGTGCAATCGGTGCAGCTATAGGTTCAGCCATTTGCCCAGGGATAGGTTCATTTATCGGTTATATGGCAGGGGATTTTCTGACAGGACTTATTGTTGGTAAATCTTATACCGAACAACAGGAAGAAGCCCAAGAAACAGCTCAAGGAGGGCAAGCTCAAACACAAGTTCAACCAACAAAATATTCAGAAGAAGAAATTTCTCAATTGAAACAAATAGGTATGAGCGATGAAGAAATTGCACAAGCTCAGCAAAATGGTTATACTATAGCAGATATACAACAACTTTTGACTCAACTTCAAACACAACAAACTGCACAACCAGATAACACTCAAGTGGCTACAACTGCACAAACGCAAGCACAAATTGAACAACAATTGCCACAAAATCAAGGAACAACATCTATTCCACAAATCCAAACATCAACAGAAACAGTTGCTCCAAATAATGATATACCGCTAATTCAAACACCATCACCTTATGGACTGGCAGGAGGATTGAATTATGGAACAACAGCTACAAGCAATCCATATTTAACAAATCCTTACTCAAGCGATATGTACTATCAACAAACTTTTAGCGGAGCTACCAAAACTCCACAATTTCCTGGAGTAAACCAAGTAAATTATTTTAAATACACAGCATAAATTAAAATTTATAAACTCAATAAATCCGAAGGAGCCGCTTATTAAGCGGCTCCACATTTTTTAGCAAACTCCACAAGTTGGGAAATCTCGTACTGTAGTAAAAGTAGTTGATTCAAACAGTTGAGTTAATAATCTTTCAATAACTCTTTCTACTGTTTTCACTTCACCTTGTAATTGCTTTAAACTTTCTGCTTTAGTTTCTTGTAATGCGTTTTCAAAAATTTCGTCTTGATACATAAATTATACTCCTATTAATCTCAACACTTTTATATTCGACATTTTTTTTGAAAACTTTAATCTTTTAAAAAAAAGTGAAATATTTTGTTACAAAGGTTAATCTTTTGTAGAGCTTTAAACTATTTTAAAGTAAAATATTACCATATTTGCAAAAAGGATGTATGAATGTTGAAAGATTTCCAACTCACAAGTTATGATTACTACTCAAACCGTCGCGACATGGAGATTATCTCTTCAATAGTTGACAGTTTAAAAAAGATTTTAGAAGAAGACAGCAAACAAGAACAGCCGCTGTTTTTAAAGATTTCAGACAACTTAATTATGAACATTGCAAGAAAGGTTGTTCAAGAAAAGAAACGGACTTTCTTGATTGGGATTACCGGTGAAAGCGCATCTGGGAAAACCGTTTTTGTAGACAATACAATTAAAGCCTGCATCAAAACAAAAACAGAAGGTATCTACACTGTAATAAGATGTGATGATTACTACAAAGATACTTCTAAGGAATTGAAAGAAGCAGGAAGTTATGAAGCTTTGTTCAAGACAGGTTTTAGCTTTGATACTCCAGAGGCAATTGACCTTAACTTAATGAAAAATCATTTGGTTTCCTTAAAAGAAGGACTTACTATAAAATCTCCTCATTACAATTTTGTAACCTGTGAATCCGACCCAAATGGGGATGAGAAAAAACCTGCAAAAGTGATTCTGACCGAAGGCTTGTATGTCCTAAATGAAGGTGTGAGAGACATCATGGATGTTAAAGTTTATGTATTTACTCCGCTAGAAGTAATTAAAGACAGATGGTACAGACGAGCTGCTGAACGTGGCAAATCAGGTGAAGCGGCAGATTTACAGTTCGCCGATGTTAATAAAACAGCTCAACAATATATTCGTCCGGCTTACCAAATTTCTGATGCTGTAATTAACGGTATGGTTAGCCAAGAGTATATTCAAGTTATTACAGACAAGATATTTCAAGCTTTGAAAGCTATTGAATTTTAGAAAATATAAAAATTTATAATAAAGGGCGGACAGCAAAGCTGTCCGCCCTCCTTTTTTCTGATGCAAAAAAAATTAAAATGCTCTTTGACATTCTGTACACTGAGGTACAATCTCAATCGGTGCAGCACATCCGCAAGGTTCACCTTTTTTTATTTTAACACCCTGTAATTTCTCACACTTTGTCAATTTTTGTTTTTTACATTTTGGAACTTTGACACATTTATTACATTGCCTAAAACCTGTAAACGGATTCAAACTATTTGGACCTTCATAAGTCCATGCAAAAGCACCTTGAGCAGGAATAGCTAAAAATGCAAATAATGTAAGCATTGCTAAAAAATTTTTCATAAAAACTCCTTTATCTAGAACTTGGATTACACCTATCGACTACATTATTATTTTAAAAGTTTTAAATAAAATAACTATGCCCAAACGAAGAATAAACATTCACCAATCGGAGTAAGAACATTTAGCTATTTTTATATTGTCATTCTGAAAGCTTAGAAAATTTGTGTGAGTTTTAACATAAACTTTATAAATCATCATCACAATTACCCAAATACAACCCTTGCAACAAAAAATCCGACTCTGAATAATCAGAATCGGATTTTTCAACTATTTTCAAAAAGCTAAAGACTACTTAGCAATACTAGCATCATCTAACAAAATAACTTTAACTTCTTCGCCTTGTTTAGCACTGTAGTTCAAACCTGGAGTAACCAAACCGGTGATTAAACCAACACCTGCACCAACTGGAGTACCGATAGCAATACCAGTACCAATTTTGTCTGGGCTAGGAATGAATGAGAAACCAACACCTGCACCAGTACCTACAGCAGCACCACCAACAGTGTACAATGCAACTTTACCAGCTGTCATCCAAGGTCCTTCTTTCAAAGCATAATCTTTGTAGAAAGGTTTAGCATTCAAATCAACTGTTTTTCCGTTTGGAGTAACAACTTTGTTGATTTGAGCATATACTCTAGCATTTTTGTTGAACCATTGTGGGTCTTTGATATCTAACACAGAACCGTAGAAGACAGAACCAGCTGGGAACAAAACTGTACCTTCTTCAGTTTTAATATCTTCTGGGTTAGTGAAAGTTACAGAATCACCTGCAGCATGTAATTTTGATTTGAATTGTTCATTGAAAGCGATTTCCAATACGTTACCTTCTTTGATGATGTTTCTCAAATTAGTAACAGTAACATCATGGCTAGGAGCTTTCTTAACCATATTCAAGTGTTCAGTACCAACAACAGTTTCAGTAACATGTTTGTACTGAGATTTAACAAGGTCTAATCTTTGTCTCAATCTGTATAACAATACAGCTGCTTCAGCTCTTGTTAATTCGTCAGTTGGTCTTAATTCATTTTCGTTAGGATGGTTTACGTAAATACCATAAGATAAAGTTTTTGCGTAAACATCGTTTGCCCAAGCTGGAACAGCTTTAGCATCAGAATATTTTGACAAAATTGAAGCATCAACAGTAGCATCCATAGTGATGTGGCTGATAACAGATTGAGCTTCATCTCTTAACATAGATTTACCAGCTTTGAATGTTCCATCTGGATAACCATATACAAGACCCAATTGTTGAGATCTTGCAATTGGAGCATAATCTTCTGAAGATTTTTTAACATCTGAGAATTTTAATTTGGTTTTAATTTCTAAATCATCATTACCTAAAACTTTCAATAATGCTTTAACGAATTCTACTCTTGACATTTTACCTTCAGGATTGAAGTTACTACCGGTCAATGTCATAACTGAATCGCTTACTACACTTGCAATTTCAGGTTGTGCCCAATAATTTTGAGCAACATCATCAATACCTTGGTAAGCAAATGCAGGAGCAGCACAAGCAATGAAACCCCCTACTAATAAGCTTGCTAAAATTTTTTTCATTTCTACTTCCTCTTTCTTACAGTAAAACTTTTACGTTTATATTATAATATAATGGGAAAGAAATGTAAATAGTTTTTGGCATGCCCAAAAAGAACCCCAAATAAGGAGAAATAAAAATGAGGAATTTAGCACAGACTAAGATTGTATCTACACTTGGACCTGCTTCAACTTCTGAAGAAATGATTAGAAAGTTGTATCGCGCAGGCGTTACCATGTTCAGATTGAACTCTTCACACGGAGACATGGAAACTCACCAAAAAACTTTGGATACAATCCGTAAGATTGAAAAAGAAGAACACACAATTATCCCTGTACTTTTAGACTTGCAAGGTCCAAAAATCAGAGTTGGTCAATTTGATGAACCAATTCCTGTTACTGCAGGCGAAACATTGAAATTCAGACACCAAGACAAATACGAAAACAATATCATCCCTGTAGATTACAAAGGGATTGCTGAAGACGTTAAACCTGGTGACAAAATTCTTATTGATGACGGTAAAATTCAACTTACTGTTGAAAAATCAGAAGACAAAATCGTTTACGCTAAAGTTTTGACAACAGGTGTAATTAAACCAAGAAAAGGCTTGAACCTTCCTGGCGGAACAGCAAGTTTGAACATCTTGACTGAAAGAGATAAAAAATTCGTAGATTTTGCTCTACATAACGATATTGATTACTTGGGTCTATCTTTCGTTAGAAATAAAGAAGATTTGCAATTGTTGAGAGGCATTTTAAACGAACACAATTCAAGATTGAGAATTATTTCAAAAATCGAAAAACCTCAAGCTTTAGATAATATCGACGATATTATCGCAAATTCTGACGGTATCATGGTAGCCAGAGGTGACTTGGGTATTGAAACTCCAATTCAACAACTTCCAATTGTACAAAAAACTATCATTAAAAAAGTTAATGCAGCTAGAAAACCTGTTATTGTTGCAACTCAAATGTTAGAAAGTATGATTGAAAACCCAATGCCAACAAGAGCTGAAGCATCTGACGTTGCTAACGCTATTTTGGATGGTGCAGATGCTGTTATGTTATCAGGTGAAACTGCTGCCGGCAAATATCCTGTTGAAGCAGTTTCAATCATGAAGAAAATTGCAGAAGATATTAACAACAGTGAATTGATGAAAAACAACAGATTCCCTAAAGAAATGAATACTGAAGGTAATCCAATTCCTATGTCAATCGCATTATCTGTTGCTGATGCTCTTAAAAACTTACCAAGAGCTAAAGGTATCATTGCATTGACAGCTACTGGCTACACAACAGCATTAATTTCTGAATGCAGACCATCTGTTCCAATTTACTCAATCTGCGCAGACTTCAAAGTTGGCAGATTCATGCAACTAATGAACAGTGTATATTCTGTAAAATTAGACAAGAACAATATTCAAATTGACAAAGAATCTTTACTCGAATTGAATGAATTTCTAGTTAATAACTTGAATATGGAAAAAGGTGACAATGTAATTATCACAGGTTCTGTACCTCACTTGATGTCAGGTGAATCTACAAACTTCATGAAAATCCACACTGTTATCTAATTTTTCAAATTTAATAATTGAAAACGGCGATTTGCTTTGCAAATCGCCGTTTTTATTTTAAAACACAAAATTGTTCTATTTCTTTTTATTACTAAAATTTTCAGGATGAGCTGAATTTGACAAAATAATTTCGTAATATTCGTTTTTATCAATATTAACACCCATAGTGTTTATATCACAAAATTTCTTTTTCTTTTTATTCAATAATTTTTTATAATCTTGACCCATAAGTGAATATTAGCATGGATAAATGAACATGCAAAGGGGATATTTTGAAAGCGCTGGAGGTCAAGATGGCAAGATGACTGAAGGTCAGGTTCTTTAACGTTATTTTGACAGAGTGACATTTGCTAGTAAAAATATATGAACGCTAGTGAATATATGATTTTCAAGTTATTCAGAATCTCTAACCATACAATATTAGCTAAGTCTTAACAGTTAGTAACATCCAAACCTTACTGCTTGCAAAATGATATTATTTATTATAATATTTATGATACGAACGTGCGTCGGTGAGCTTTGTGTGGAAAAGTTATAAAACACCGATTAAGGAATTACACAGATTAGTAACAGATTAGAAATATAAAGGAAAGCAAAAATGAATAACCCAATCATTGATGAATTAGAAAAAAGTTATTTAGGCAAAGACTTACCTAGTCTTAACGCTGGTGACACTGTAAAAGTTTTTGTTAAAATCGTTGAAGGTAACAAAGAAAGAATCCAAGCATTTGAAGGTACTATCATCAAATTGCACGGTTCAGGTTTGAACAAAACTATCACAGTTAGAAAAGTATTCCAAGGTGTAGGCGTTGAACGTGTATTCTTAATCAACTCTCCAAGAATTGATAAGATTAATGTTCTAAGACGTGGTGATGTTAAACGCGCTAAATTGTACTACTTGAGAGAACGTTCAGGTAAAGCAACTCGTATTAAGGAAAAAATTGAAAAAAGATAAGACTCATATTCACTGGTATCCGGGACACATAGCAAAAGCTGAAAGAAAATTAAAAGAACAGCTTTCATTGGTGGATGCAGTAATTGAGGTTCTTGATGCGAGATTACCGCTGTCAAGTTGTTATGAAAATATAACGAGGCTTTTAGGTCAAAAGCCTCGTTTAATATTGCTGAATAAAGCTGATTTAACAATTAAATCAGAACTTGTACCATTTATCAAACATTTAGAAAACGAATCAGGGTTTCCAGTAATTCCGACGGATGCAAAAAATTCTAAAGACCTTAAATCAATTGTAAATAAAGCTGTTGAAATGGCAGAACCAAGAATACAAGCAATTATGGCAAAAGGGTTATTAAGACGCCCTGCGAGGATTATGGTTGTCGGCATGCCAAATGTTGGAAAATCTAGTATTATCAACAAATTAACACGCTCCTCAAAGACCAAAATAGGAGCCAAGGCTGGTGTTACACGTCAACAGCAATGGGTTAGAATCAATCCGCAACTTGAATTACTTGACACTCCGGGAATTATTCCAATGAGACAAGAAGACCAAGATAAAGCTCGAAAACTTGCATTTGTTAATGCAATATCAGAAAATGCATATTCAAATGAAATTGTAGCCCAAGAACTACTAGATGTTCTGAATGAAAAACAAGCAAAAGCTTTTCGAGAATATTACAAACTATCAGATGATAAAGAACTAAATATTGATAATATCTCGCTAGAGCGCAATTGGTTATTAACTGGCGGCTCTACCGATAGAGAACGGACATCAGTTTATATCCTAAGAGATTTTAGAGAAGGAAAAATCGGTAAATTCATTTTAGATAAATTAGAAGACTAAAAAAGAGATATTGAAATTCAATATCTCTTTTTTATAATTATTCAATATCGCATTATGCCTCTTGTCCTGGAATAAAAAGAATAGCTAAATACCCAACAAGTGAAACAATTCCACCCACGATAGGAACAAAAGGAGCAACTATTAACAAACCAACTGTCCAATAAATACCTCTCAGTTTATCTGCAGTGATGTCCCAAATTCTTTTTGCCATATTTACAAAAGTCAAATAAAAAGACAGCAGTCCAAACACAATACTCAATAATATAATCAGAAAATTGACAAGCTCAGCAGAACCTACAAACTTTAATAGGGCTATACTAGCTAAACAAAGCATACACACAATTATAATCAATACAATATTAAAGAAATACGTCATTCGCGCAATTGGTGCATCTAAAATAAACAAATTTTTAAATACCTTAAGAAAATCCATACAAAGCTCCTTTAAATAAAATAATAACTAGCTTAGTATACACCCTGATTTCGCAATCTGTCAAGACAATTGGTCTAATTACAGGATATTTTATTTATACCGTCGGCATAGCAATCTTGAGCTACAGACGCTGGTTCTTAAAGTTATACAGAGTCATTCCGAACTCGTTTCTAAATCTCAAATGCTACATTTTTAGGTAACCATCTATTGCTTCATCCTCTTTTCTAGTCCGAATTTCACAAGCTTATTTATCAAATCTTGAGGTAATAAAGACAAAATTTGCGCCATCTTCGCATCTTTACCTAATGTATAAGATGCTTTTGGATTTTTTAATAGTGAAACTGTTTTAATAAATTCCGCAGCCTTATGAACATCAAGCCCCTTTGTAGAATTTTTCAATGCATTATTTTTGATAAATTCCAATTCTTTTTCATACCCACTAATATTTTCAATTCCATCAAGATTACTTTTCACAGATTTTTCCCAAATCGGAGTAGCAATTACCCCTGGTTTTATTGATACAACCTTGATATTTCTATGATTTTCAATTGCAAAAGCATTGAAAAATATATCCAAAGCCCTTTTAGAAGCACAATATGGACTAATAAACGGAAAATGTCCAAAACTAGACATTGAACTGATATTTATTATTCTGCCATTATCTAATATTGGTAAAAGAGCCTGCATAAATTCAATATGCGAAAAAGTATTTACTTCAAATTGGTCACGCAATCTGTCTGTATCAAGGGTTTCAACAGGCCCTGCAACAACATTGCCTGCAACATTTATCAAAATATCGACTTTGTCAGTTTTTGATTTAATAAAATTAGCAGCATCAACAATTGTTGTGCGATTTTTCATATCGATATAAAAATATTCGACATTCTCCAATGGTGAAATTAAATTCTTATTTCTATACCCTGCAAAGATTTTAAAACCGCAATCAGATGAAAATATATTTACTAATTCCTTGCCTATTCCTGATGTTGAACCTGTTATAACTACAGTTTTTGTCATAATAACCTTTCTATTTATTTAAAAAATCTCCCCATCCAAAAGGGTGAGGAGATTTGAAATTTTTTACTATTATTACATACCCATATATGATGCAAACAATGGTAAGTAAAGAGCTGCAGCCAATACAAGTACGATAGAACCGATAACAATCAACATGATAGGCTCAATCATCTTTGTCATAATATCAATAATCGTATCAAGCTGTTTATCAATATAACTCGTTGCCTGACCTAACATATCACCCAAACGACCTGATTGTTCACCGGTTGCAATCATAAACAGAATCATTTTAGGCATTGTTCTTGTAGCTCTTAATGCTGCAGACAAGTGTTGACCTTGTTGAACTCTTGTTGTAGCCTCTTCAACCCTTGTTTCAAGAGTATGGTTTGTCAATGTCATATTTGACAAATATAAACATTCCAAAATAGGAACACCTGCATCATAAGCAACCTGCATAACCGCAATGAAGTTAGCAAAGTTTGAATATTGAATCAAATCCGTCAAAACAGGGATTTTTAATACAATATCATCAATTTTCCATTTACTAGGTTTCCATCTGAATAGGAAGTTGATAAATGCACCAATTGCAGCAAAACCGATTGGAATACCATACCAATTTTTCTTCAAGAATAACCCCATTTCCATCAATACTCTTGTAATCCAAGGCAATTGCATACCCATAGAATCGAACATCTCTTTAAATACTGGAAATACAAATACCAACATGACGATTACAATAAATACAGCAAGTAAAATTACGAATACCGGATACATCAATGTACCAATAACTTTACTTCTGATTGATGCTTGTTTATTCAACAATTCCAACAAACGGTCCAAGGTTTTTTCAAGTTCACCGGAATCTTCACCGGCTCTAACCAAACCGATATAAACTTGACCAAATTGTTCAGGATATTTTGCAATAGTACCGGCAAAAGTACCACCGTTCATAATCTGACGTCTCAATTCAGTCGCAACCTGACGAATTTTTAACTTAGCAGCATCATTTTCAATGAACAGTAACGATTCAATAATCGGAATACCTGCAGCAGCCAAAATCTGCAAAGTTGAAGTAAAGTCGATTTGGTCCGCCAAACCAAGTTTTGGCATCTTACCTGTCGGCTTTTTCTTTTCATCTTTTTTAGCCGCTTGTTCTTCAACAATATTTGTAGGGGTAAAACCTAACTGACGAACAGCAGCACGCGCTTCACGTAAATCATCAGCTTCAACCTTCCCCTTTACAATTTCACTTGTTCCATCTTTGATTGCTGTATAGTTATAAATTGTCATACTTCACCTATTCACCTGCCATACCTAATACTCTGACAAATTCTTCAATTGTAGTTTGTCCTTTTAGGATATGGTTATAACAAGATTTGTGTAATGTTGTCATACCGTTTGCAACTGCGCTTTCTTCGATTTCCAAATCGTGAGCACCTTGTGCAATAAGTTTTTTAATTTCTTTAGTAATCTGCATGATTTCATATACACCCAAACGACCTTTATAGCCTTGGAATCCACATTTGTTACAACCTTTAGCTCTATAAATTGGAGTTTTCATCAATTTTTCAATCTCTTCAGGATCAGTTGTAACCATTGATGCTTCTTCCCTTGTTGGATAATATTCTTCCTTACAATCATCACAAAGTTTTCTTACAAGACGTTGAGCAATTACACCTGACAAAGTTGAAGATACCAAGTAGTCCTTAGCACCCATTTCAATCAAACGAGTAACAGTAGCTGCTGCTGAGTTTGTGTGGACTGTACTTAATACTAAGTGACCAGTCAATGCAGCTGAAATCGCGATTTCTAATGTTTCATAGTCACGAATTTCACCAACCAGAATGATATCAGGGTCTTGACGCAAGATAGCACGCATACAAGATGCAAATGTGATACCCGCTTTCGCGTTGATTTGTGATTGGTTGATACCTTCCAACTTGATTTCTATCGGGTCTTCAATTGTTGTGATGTTTACAGATTCATCATTTAAACTTTTCAATACAGAATACAAGGTTGTTGTTTTACCAGAACCGGTAGGACCTGATGTCAAAATGATACCGTTTGGACAAGATACCATTTGTTTAACCTTGTGGATATCTCTTTCGTCAGCACCAACCAGTTTGATTTCTTTGTCATTAGATGCAAGAGAAACCGCAGGTGCCAAGATACGGATACAGACCTTCTCCTTACCTGAAACAGGAAGTGTGTTGATACGGAAGTCATAAGAACAATCTTTATACGAAATTGAGAAAGTACCATCTTGTGGTCTTCTGTTTTCTGCGATGTTCATTCTCGCCATAACTTTGAAACGAGCAATAACTTGTGTTTCAACTTTAGCCGGTACATCCAAAACTTTTTGCAACATACCATCTTTTCTGTATCTTACGATATAACCTGATAATCTCGGTTCTATGTGAATATCGGAAACCTTGTTATCAATACCGTTTGTAATAATTTGGTTTACAAATTTAGCAACAGAACCTGTAGAGTCTTGAAGTTCAGCATCAACTTGTTCCCAAAGTGTTGCCTCTTCCGCATCATCAAGAGTTTCTGTTTTAATTTGTTCAATAATCTCTTCGGTTTGCTTTTTCTGAGCTGAGAAGAAAGTATTTAATGAGTTTTGGAACTCATAGTGAGTCATTAATAATTGTTTTGGATTTTGCCCTGTCAAATAGATGATTTCTTTCATTACATCCATTTTGATAGGTTTTACAACACCCAAAACTAATGTTTTGCCATCTGATGAAATTGGAATAACAGAATTTGCTCTGATAAAGTCTTCAGGCAAAATATTGACAAATTTCTTTTGGTCAGCCAACTGGTCAGCAGAAACCAAGTCATAACCTGTTTGGTCATGCAAAACTGATTTCAATTGATCTAGAGAAATCAATCCCATTTCAAACAAAGTTGAACCAATTGGCTCATTCTTACGTTTTGATGCAGCCAAAGCTTTCATCAAATCAACTTCTGAAAGAATACCTTTAGCTACAAGCATTTCCCCTAGTTTGCCTGCTGGGACACTATTTTGTAGAGCAGCAGATGCTATTTTAGGAGAAGGAGTTGCACTTGCCGGTGCTCCTGTTGGAACAGGAGCTATACTGTCATTAGAAATAAATGAACCTAGCAATTCTTTTAAATCATCATCCCCTACAAGCATAAATTTTATTGATTGAGGGAAAGATTTTTTCAACAAACCGTTGATATCATCTTTATTTGAATTTTTAGAAACTGCTACAAATAGGAAGTTATCCTTCACACTAATAGGTACGAAATGGTACTGACCCATTAGATTTTTATCAATACTATCCAGTATCTTTTTATCTATGCTGTTTTTTAGTCTTAATATTAGTGCGTTCATTTATCTATTGTACTTTACTTATTTCTCTTGTTTAGTATAACTTTCTGTTCCAATTTAGCATCGAGCTATATATTATAACATATTGTCGTTAGCTACTGCATCTTCCGTATCAACAACGATTTGCGGAGTCAACATGATAACCATTTCTTCCTTAGCTTTACTTGTAACTGTACTTCTAAAGAACATACCAATTACAGGAAGGTCGCCAACAAACGGTATCTTTTTAACTGTTTTATTTTCAGTTTCTTGTAACATACCACCGATGACAAGAGTTTCGCCATCCTTGATTCTTACACCTTTCAAATTCAAATCTCTTCTTTGAAGCAATGTAACAACCGGTTCTTCTTCACCTGTGTCACTTTTTGTTGTGTATTGTCTAGCAATAGTCTTGTATGAAGGAGTGATATCTAATGTTACGTATCCATCAGGACTGATAAACGGAGTGATATCAACTTTGATACCATTATCATCACCGATTTCATAATCTTTTTGAACTTGAGCCGCAGTAGATGCACCGTTATCTAAGTATTGAGTTGTAACCTTTTTAACATAGTCAGCTGACAAGTCAATTGTTGATTTTTGTCCGCTTGTTAGCAAAACTCTCGGATTAGCAAGAACTCTACCTTTAGCATTTTCTACTAAGTAATTTACAGCATAAACCAATGTTGGAGAACCACTGTATTTTTTAAATAAACCTGAGCTCTCATAAGTTTTGCTGGTAGCATCATAAGACTTATTGTCAAATGTTTCAAAGCCATGACCTGCAAAGAAAATAGGACGCAATGGGTCAGTTGCAAAACCGTTACCACCACCAGCATTGAATGAGAAGTTTTTGCTTACAAACTGCCAAGTGTTATCAAATGTTTTACTACCTGATTCAGTTAATGAAATGATTTGAACTTCCAAATATGCTTGAGGAGTTTTCTTATCATTTGATGCAATATATTCTCTAATCATATCCAACTGAGTTTCTGAACCACCAATGATTTGGATAGTACCTTGAGTTGGGAAGTATGTAACAGACATACCCAACAATGGAATACTATCTAGAGAGAATGTTTCTTCATCTCCTGTAGACTCTTCTGTTTTTTGATATTGACCAAACATACAAGCGACTTTACCGCCACCAACGGCAATTCCGCCGCCTCCGCCGCCATCTGCAGATGAGTCACTGCTATCATCTGATGCAAAACCTGTAGGAATACCCGCTGCACCACCTGAAGAATCACTATCTTTTACAAAAGTCATTGATGGGAACAATGATGTACAAATTGATGATGCCATTTCTGCAGGAGTTGTATGGTTTACTTTGAATGTTGTAATTTCAGGTTTTTTATCAAATTGCTCTACAATCTTTTTAACCAAAGCGATATCTTGTTCAGTACCTGTTACAATCAATTCATTTGTTGCAGGGTTAGTTGCAGCAATGAAACCTTTTGACATACCAGGATTTACTGCACCTTTACCCTTTGGACTGAAAATACTTTTATTCAAAAAACTTGAAATCGCTACAGCTGACACATATTTAACAGGAATAATTGTTAAATTATTGTTTCTATCAGCCAAATTCATAGCTGAATCTGCTGAAGAAACAACCAATGTATTAGCTTTGATATCATAATATAATTTGTGAGTTTTTACGACTAAATCAAGAGCTTCTTTCAACGGAATGTCTACCAAATCCATTGTAACAGAACCTTCAACACCGTCAGCAAAAATAATGTTCATTCCTGCTTGGTCTGCGAACATTCTCAACACTTGAGTTATATCAGCATCTCTCAAGCTCAAATTCACAACCGAATCAGCGTTAGGAATCGTAACACTTGAACGTAATGGGATAGATGTATCACTATCGTTTGTTCTGATTGTCGGTGCTGCATTACCGTATCCGTAATAGTCGCTCATTGCAAATGATGCAGTCATTGAATTTGTCAGTGCGAAAGCTGACAACAAAACACTTGCAATAATTTTTTCTCTAATCTTATTTTTCATATTTGCTCCTGCTTATTACTCTTTTAATTAACCTTTTCTACCACCAAATCTGTTTCTCAAATTATATAAATCGTTTCTTGTTCTATCCAAGTCGTCTCTTGAGAAAAGTTCGCCTATACTTGCTGAATATATGTTAGAACCAAGCCCAACCGTAATCCATGATGGATTGATTTGCATAACCTTATATTCTTGTCCCATAATTTTGTCACCTTGACGTACAAGATAATCTTTATTATCAACATTGATAATTGCTGACGGACTTGTTTTGTTATACATAATACCAACAACTTTGGTTCTTGTAATCTTTGCAGCTGCCGCATTCTCCGGCGCTAAAGATGTAGGAGGTACCGGCAAATTAAAACTGTATGGACTGATATCATCAGGTTCTCTGATTACAACATTTTTCATTTTCTTAATTTGTGCAATCCTAGCATTATGAGCATTAGCCTCTGCAATAGCTGAACGTTTAGCATTTTCAAACGCTTGAATTTCACCTGATGGCATGAATGGGTCAGACCTACCAACAGATGTTGATGAAACTTCTACCATCTTACTTGTTTGCTCAGTATCAACATCCATATCAACAGTATTTTCTGCAGGGACTTTTACTTCATTGGTTGGTGCAGGATTTACATCCGCAACCGGAGCCGGAGCAGGTTCTTCAGCGTTATTGCCACCCATATTAGGGATAAAACTACAACCACCTGCAATTACACCAACAGCAAAAACAACTGCCAATAATGACAAAACCCATTTGCCACGCTTGCTAAATGTGCTGTCTATCCAACTCTCATTCCTATAGTAATTTGTTTTCACGTTATCTCCACCCATCTGATTTAAGTTATATAACAATTACATTATATTAAAGCTCTCTTATTTTGGTATCAGTTATTTAATGTATTTTCCCAAAATAATACTACTATCTCCTTTAATCATATAATAATATTTTTATTAAGTCAAAATTATATATATAGTAATGATTCACTAGACAAAAACCTTGAAAAACAAGATTTTTCAAGGTTTTCAACATGTTTACATTTCGTTACGGCAATAGATATCAAACAAAAGTTCAATCTAAAGGTTTAGATAAAATTATCTACGGATACAACTTCTTTCTAACGCTCTAACAAATCTGACCAATTTTGATTCACTATCTGCAGTGATTGAATCTACCAAAATTGTCCTACAACCAAGCAATTTTCCGCACAAAATATCTGTCAATGGTCTATCTCCGACCAAAACACAATCTTTTGAGTCAACTTCATATTTCTTCAAAAATTCTTTAACAAAACCTGTTTGAGGTTTACAAGCATTAAATAGCAATGGAAAATTTGAAATTTTTTTGACCCTTTCAATATAATCAGGATTTTTGTTATTAGAAACAACAGCCATAAAAAACTTATCCTGAACACCTTTTAGCCATTCTTCCATCTCTTGAGAATATATTCCTGATTTTGATGCCATCAAAGTGCTATCCAAGTCAAAAAGCATCGCCTTTACACCTTGCGATTCAAGTCCAGATAAATCAATATCATATATGCTTTTCAAGTTATAATCCGGTTTAAGAAACATGCTCTTTTACTCCTATTGTTCTTGCCAATGCTATTTTGTAGTCAATAGGTTCTTTGTCTAATTTTAAATACACATCAGCGTTTGTATTTGCAACATCAAGGTTATCCCCTTTATCGTTCAATATTTCAACGATTTTTGCCACAAATTTTTCTTTCGGAGTAATAATTTCAACTTCATCACCTTTTAGAACTTTATTTTTGATTTTTACTAAGAACAAATCATCTTCGCGATTTGAAGTTGTATCAACATCACAATATTTCTTTTTGTCATGAAACTCAAACAAGAAATCAGCACCCGCCAAACCTTTTGAAATATCGTAACTATATGAATCAGGTTTATTTTCACCCAATGCAAACCCTGTCGTATAGCCACGATTGCCGACTTTTTTCAATTCTAAGAAATATTTTTCCATATCAGCATCAGGATTTGCCATAATTTCATCAATCGCAGCTCTATAAGTTTTCGCAACTGCTGAAACATAATAAAGGCTCTTTGTTCTGCCTTCAACCTTGAAGGAATCCACACCGGCATCAATCATTTCTTTCAAATGTTTAACCAAACACAAATCTTTTGGGCTCAATATATGTGATCCTCGTTCATCTTGATTAATTTCGTAATACTGTCCGGGACGAGTTTCCTCAACCAATTTGTAGCTCCAACGGCATGGTTGAGAACAGTTACCGGAATTTGCTTTTCTTTCACCATTTGTAAAATAATCACTCAACAAGCATCTGCCGGAGAATGATACACACTGAGAACCATGAATAAAACATTCAACTTCCATATTAGGAACTTGCTTTTTGATTTCAGCAATTTCCGGAATAGACAATTCTCTTGCCAAAACAACACGAGATGCGCCCATATCTTGCCAAAATTTAACACATTCATAATTCAAAATATTTGTTTGTGTGCTGACATGAATGTCAACATCAGGCATATATCGTTTAATAAGACGCAAAATTCCAAAATCACTAACCAAAATCGCATCAGGTTTTGCATCTTTGATAATATCCATGCATTCTTCCAAATGTTTGATATCTGAATTGAATGCAAAAATATTTAATGTTAAATAAGCTTTTGCACCTAATTTGTGCGCCAATTCAACCGCACTTTTCAAATTTTCAAGGGTAATAATTTCACCCTTTCTCATAGCTCTTAAACTAAAGTCTACCACACCAAGGTAAACCGCATTTGCGCCGTATCTGACAGCGTACTCTAATTTTTCCAAATTGCCCGCAGGCATTAATAATTCAACATTTCGCATAATTCAATAATAAAGTAAACCAAATTAATAATCAACCAAACAGGTGATGTCGATTTCTTTTAAATATGGAAAATAGAATATATAAAATATCAGTTTTTGGAGAGAACGCAACATGCAAATTATTAACAATGCCACAGGCACAATTAAAGAAATATGGTCTTATCAACATCCTGTAATGCATACTTGGTTTCTATTCAGTGCTGCATCTCTTGGCTGCATGTTCACTCTTTTATTCTTTGTTTTATAATACAAAAAATGCGCATTTTACTTGCGCACTTTTTAAATATATAGTTACCATTTTGAACAAGGACTTTATTATGCAAAGTTCTTGTTTTTGTAGGTATTATCGTAATATTTTTTCAATTTGAAAATCATGATTGCGCACAAAATTACTGCGGCAAAAACCAACCCTAGCCAAAAACCTTTCAAGTTGAAATTAAACTTAAAAGCCAAAGTATATCCGACAGGAATTGACACACACCAGTAAGCTAAAAAGTTTGCCAACAATACAATGTTTGTCTGTTTGATACCTTTACAAATTCCAGCCAAAGCCACTTGCAAACCATCAAAAACTTGGAAAATTGACAAAATATACATAATAGGGATTGATATTCTAAATAAATTATCATCAACTGTGAAAATTCCAACCATTTGTTTTGGAAAGGTCGAAAATATAATTGCACTGCAAGCCATAAAACCTACAGAAAGAACTGTTCCGACAAATGAATATTTTTTCAAATCTAAAACATTACCTGAACCATTCGCAAATCCAACTTTAACAGCAATAGCATTTGATATTGCAAAAGGCACCATAAATGATACAGTCGTCAGCGAACATACCAAGTTTTGAGCCGCAGCATAAACTCCTGAAACTCTACCCATGAAAATTGCAATACTATTAAATGCTACAAATTCAACTAATACGGCAAGAGAAATCGGCATACCAATTTGTAACAAGTGTTTGTAGTATCCACGTTCGTGGTAATTTGAAAATCTCATGTTCATATAGCAATATATCAATAATGCAATACCCATAAAGTAACGTACCGTAAAACTTGCAATCGCCAAACCTATTACACCCAAAGATGGAATTGGTCCCCATCCAAATACCAACAATACATTTAATGCAATATTTAAAAATACACAAAATATAGTCACCGCGTTTGGAAATACGACGATTTCAAAAGCTTGCAAAAATTCTTTTAAACTAGCATGCAAATAAGCACCAAAGGTACTAAATGCCGTAATAAACATATATTGTTGAATTCCTGGAACTAACTTTTGCTCAAATCCCATTTTTGGAATTACAGGAATTGCAACCAAAATTAATATACAGGTAATCAATGCCAAAATCATGGCAAACCTTATTGACGGATAGAAATAGCGCTTAATTGCTTTTTTTTCACCGCGATAATTTGACAACAATGGCGAAATACTTGCAACTAAACCGATTCCGAACGTCAAAATACAATTTAAAATAGCATTTGCAATACTGATTTCCGCAAATGTATCTGTTGAATGTCTACCTGCTACAAAAACATCCCCTATACCAATCAGGATAAAACCAAGGTTACCCATGATAATTGGGGCTGCTATTTTTGATAGTTCTTTTATGTAATATCTAATATCGTTACTGCACATAGCACCATGATACCACAAAGAAAATTTATAAAACCTTCTACGCAACAATCGGTTACAATCTCAAATTCAAACTTGCATTTCAAAATTTTACATAATATAATGAACTCAGCCGAAAGTTATAGGCTTTGGTATGCCTATAATTTTTTAGTTACTACTTTAAACAAAAAGGAGAAGAAAATGCCAAAATTAAAAACACACAGGTCAGCTGCAAAGCGTTACAAAGTAACCGCTACAGGCAAAATTATGAAAAGACAAGCAGGTATCGGTCACTTGCTCCAACACAAGTCAGCATCAAGAAAACGTAGAATTTTCAAGATGGTTGGCGTTTCTGAGTCACACGTAGCATTGGTATCTAAAGAGTTACCATACAAGAAGTATTCAAGATAGGAGCATAGAAAATGAGAATTAAACGTGGTAATGCAGGTGTTAAAAGACACAAAAAAATATTAAAACTTGCTAAAGGTTTTATCGGCGCTAGAAGCAGAATCTTCAAAGTTGCTAATATCGCTGTTATGAAAGCTTTGAAATACGCTTACAGAGATAGACGTACTACAAAACGTAATATGAGAAGATTATGGATTGTTAGAATCAACGCTGCTGTAAGAGCTCGCGGTATGAGCTATTCAAGATTCGTAAACGCTTGCAAGAAAGCAAACATTGTTGTAAACAGAAAAATGCTTGCTGACTTAGCAGTTAAAGACCCAGAAGCTTTTGATGTAGTATTTGAAGCTATTAAATAGTTTAAATAGTTTTATTACTATAAAAGTTCAAAAACAAAGTCCTTGATATTTCTATCAGGGACTTTGTTTTTTCTACAATTAATACCAAGCTAATTACCAAACATTTATCCCAAAGCGTTCAACTAATTCACTTATCATATAAAAAGAACCACAAATAATATTCAAATGCCCATCACCAAAGTCAATTTCGGTATCAGGTGTTAATTCTTTTGCCACAATAGGACAAACAGCAGTCAATTCTTCGACAGTGCAAGAATTTTGATGATTGAAATGATAAAAATAAACTTCATCTCCACGGTCAAAAAGACTTTGAACCATGTGTTTATAATCCTTATTTTTTAAACATCCAAAAATAAACCTACGTTTTTCATACGGATAATACATATCAAGACTTTGTTTTAGGGAATTTATGCCATTTGGATTGTGCGCCCCATCAATTATAAGATTTTTCTCTGGAATATACTGAAATCTACAAATATGTTTTACATTTTCTAGTCCCATATCAATTGTTTCTCGAGAAATTTCAGGAAAAAGTGTTTGAATTGCAGCAAGCGCCAAAGATAAATTCTCCTGCTGATATGTACCTTTTAGTGCTAGCTTTGAAGTATCTTCAAATGGTGCAATCAGCATCAACAAAGAATGATTTTCATCTGCAACATCTTTATAAACCTCTCGTCCTTCAAACGCAATACAAGGACATTTTGGCTTAATAATTCCAGCCTTTTCGTATGCAATTTTATCCAAAGTATTGCCAAGACGCTCGGTGTGGTCATAATCAATATGCGTAATTATTGAACACAGATTTTTTTTGATAACATTTGTAGCATCAAATCTTCCGCCCAAACCGGTTTCCAGCACAACCACATCGACATTATTATCGGCAAAATACTTAAACATAACAGCAGTAAGTATTTCAAATTCGGTCAAATCAATATTATTTTTGTCAGCCAAATCAGAAATTTCAAAAACATATTTTGCAAAATCATCATCAGAAATCGGACAATTATTGATTTGGATTCGCTCAGTATACTTGAAAATATGCGGACTTGTGTATAATCCGACTTTTTTGCCTGCATATTTTAAAATTGATGCCAAAATCGCACAAACGGACCCTTTGCCGTTTGTCCCAGCAACATGGATACAAGCTAATTTGTCTTGCGGATTACCAATAAGGTCTAATACCTTAGAAATTCTGTCAAGTCCAAGTGAAATATGAAATTTCCCAACAGATGTTAATAATTTCACCGCATCATTGTATGTTTTTGTCATAATCTACCTTCTTTAGTTAAGTGTCCGCAATGCAATGCCGACCTACTTTACTATAAGCTTATTATATTACAAAAACTATTGCTACACATTTCTATCTTTGGTAATATAATATTCACTCCATACTTTTCCAAAAACTACGAATTTAATTCTAACTTTTTAATTAATAGCATGCAATATTTATGTACTTTTGTCAATATAACGAATTTATTTCGCTTATTTATACATCACAAGTCATTTATATTTTTAATAAATATAGGAGAGACACATTGACCGAAAATAAAAAATTGTTAGGAAAGAGAATTAAACAAATAAGAAAAAATGCAGGGTTTACGCAAGAGAAACTATCTGAGCTTATCGGAATTGAAACAGGTTCATTGAGTACCATAGAAAGCGGACGAAGTTTTCCGTCCCTTGTAACACTAGAGAAAATTTCACAGATTTTGAATGTAGAGATGAAAGCATTTTTTGACTATGACACATCAATAACAATAAAAGATATGAAAAAAATCATAGTAAAAAACATTGATAAAATTAAAGAAAATCAAATACCTTATATCTACAAATATTTTGAAGGTCTAAACCAATAAAAAAGCCCCAAACCATTGGGACTTTTTATTATATTTTATATTGATGTATTTAGCAGATTTTTATTTATCTTCCAAGCCTTTACGTTTGTAAAAATCTTCAATAAAACCTGTATTGAAGTTTCCGCTCATAAACACTTCATCTTCAACGATTGCTTGGTGGAACGGAATAGTTGTTTCAACACCTGTCACAACATACTCTTTCAAAGCACGGTACATTCTGCGACGAGCCTCATTTCTATCTCTGCCCCAACAAATCAATTTACCAATCATTGAATCATAATACGGTGGAATTGTATAATCTTGGTAAACATGAGAATCAACTCTGACACCAAATCCGCCCGGAGCCAAATATCCTGAAATTGTACCAGGATTCGGCATAAATCCTTTTGCAGGATTTTCAGCATTGATACGACACTCAATAGCATGACCTTTTAGGTGAATATCATCTTGAGTATAGCTCAATTTTTCACCGGCAGCTACAAGAATTTGTTCACGAACCAAATCAACTTGTGAAATCATTTCAGTAACACAGTGCTCAACTTGGATTCTTGTGTTCATTTCCATAAAGTACCATTTGCCATCGTGGTCAAGTAAGAATTCGCAAGTGCCTGCACCTTCGTAATTGATAGCCTTTGCAGCACGAACTGCAGCAGCACCCATTTCTTTTCTAGTTTCTGCATCAATTGCAGGAGATGGAGCTTCTTCCAACAATTTTTGGTGTCTTCTTTGGATTGAACAATCTCTTTCACCCAAGTGAACAACATTACCAAAACTGTCCCCCATAATTTGTACCTCAATATGACGAGGATTTACCAAGAATTTTTCTGCATAAACATCAGGATTTCCAAAGAAGTTTTTAGCTTCAGCCTGACAAAGTTCCATATTCAATTGAACTTCATCATCATTGTTACAAACTCTCATACCTTTTCCGCCACCACCTGCAGTAGCCTTCAAGATAATCGGATACCCTACTTTATTACCAAACTCTTGAACTTCTTCAACAGTTCTAACAATCCCTGTCCCTGGAGTTACAGGCACATTGTTTTCTATCATTGTCTTACGAGCAGTAGCTTTATCTCCCATTTTTCTCATCGCTTCTGCTGTAGGTCCTATAAATTTAATTCCTTGTTTTTCACAAATTTCTGCAAAATCAGCTCTTTCAGACATAAATCCATACCCAGGATGTATTGCATCAGCACCTGAAACCATTGCCGCAGACATAATAGCAGGTATGCTCAAATAACTGTCAGCACTTTTCGCAGGTCCAATACAGTAAGCCTCTGTAGCCAATCTTACATGCAAAGAGTTAGCATCAGCCTGAGAATAAATCGCAACTGTAGGAATACCAAGTTCTCTACAAGCTCTGATAATTCTTACGGCAATTTCGCCTCTATTTGCAATTAAAACTTTTCTAAACATTTCCAAATATCCCTTATTTACTCTTTTCCGCCAAGACAAGAATTATTACCCCAAGGCGGAATATGCTGGGTCTTTGATTTGTCGGCTTATCACCGCCAAATCAAGACTTCACATTGGCTTGACGCCTAATTATTCAACATACATCAGAACTTGTCCGAATTCTACAGGTTGTCCATCTTCAACACAAATTTCAACAACCTTACCAGACACTTCTGATTCGATTTCGTTCATCATCTTCATAGCTTCTACGATACAAACAACATCACCTTGTTTTACTTCTGAACCAACTTTTACAAATGGGTCAGCATCAGGAGATGGTGATTTGTAGAATGTTCCAACCATTGGAGAAGTAACAGGAGTACCTTTTTTAGCCGGTACAGAAACTTCTGCTTGGCTAGCTGCAACAGGCGCTACAGCAGGAGCAGCTTGAACTTGAGCAGGCGCAGCAGCAACAGGAGCTGACGTAACTATTACATCTTTTCTCAAAGTGATTGCTTGTTCACCGTCTTCAAGAGAAATTTCTGTCAAACCGGTATCTGCCAATACTCTTGCTAGTTTTTCTATATAATCTGTTTCAAATTTCATAATCCGTTTTGTCCTTCTTAACTACTTATTAAAACCAAAACAAGGATAGATTAGCATCTATCCAAGTATTCGTTAGTTCTGGTATCAACTCTGATAACGTCTCCATTTACAACAAAGAATGGAACGTTTACAACTGCACCTGTTTCTAATGTTGCAGGTTTTGTACCACCTTGAGAAGTGTTACCCTTTTCTGAAGGCGGAGTATCAACAACTTCCAACTCAACGTGAGCAGGGATATCAACACCAATAATTCTACCTTCATGAGTAAGAACCATTACATTCATGTTTTCTTTCAAATATTTAACACCTGAACCGATTTGAGCTTCTTCAACGTGGATTTGATCATAAGTTTCGTTATCCATCATTACATAAGCTGAACCTTCTTTATATAAATACTGCATTTCACGTCTATCCAAAGTAGCTTTAGCAACTTTTTCACCGGCTCTGAATGTTTTTTCAACAACTTGACCTGTGATAACGTTTTTCAACTTTGAACGAACGAAAGCTGCACCTTTACCAGGCTTTACGTGCAAGAACTCAACAACAGTCCACAAACCATTATCTAGCTCTACTGTCAAACCTGTTTTAAAATCGTTTACTGAAATCATATTTTTCCCCTTATTAAAAAGTGTTTTTCTTCTAGTGTACTAATAATAACATAAAAATCATATTTTTCAAAATAGTTTTACATTATTTTAAGATGAAAAGTTTAACAAATGCAGAACAAACCACTATAAAAAAAATAGATACCAAAACTATTTTACAGTTTTTACAACATCTTTAAAATACTCTAACGGATTTTCTTTTGCCTTTTGCGCGCAAGCTATACCATTTCGGTTGTTACCATCACTCTTATTACAATACGAATCAACATCAGGATAATCTGTACCTTTTGCCCCCATTGTCTTTAATTCACCATCTTTAAGCTGAAATGTAAACAAATCATACCCCCAACGATTTGGTTTATTATTATAACCATTTAAGTCGACTGAAACATAAACTCTTTGCTCAATAATGTTATTCTCAAATAATAGTAAAGAGCCATTTTGTAAAGCAATTTGCCCATCATCAAATAAAGGGGACAATGCATTAGTTTTTCCATCCAAAGTTTTATATGGCACATCTGTATTTCCAGTATTAGAATTAAAACATGGCTTTGATTTCTTGTTTCCGGCACTTAATCCAATATTACCACCTAGACCACAATCAGTAGGAGCTTGCAAATACTTCATAAAAGTTTTGTAGTATGAACCTGTATTATAATCAGTTGGCAATAACGAAATATCATCTGCCTCCATTTGCTTAAACACCTGCTGAACAATTGAATAAGATTCCAAAAACCTTGAACTTAACTGATGAGCTCTGTAATTTGCAATAAGATTAGGAATTGTCATCGCAGCAACTACTCCAATTATGCCAAGAGTGATTAAAACCTCTGCCAAAGTAAATCCTAATCTCACTTTTGTCGGTGACATATCTACGTGCGTAGCACCTTCTGCTAATGTAAACCCAAATCGTGCCTTGGTTGGTAGCAAATTTACGTGCGCAGCACATCTCGTGTTATCTTTCATCAGCCCTCCAATACAACATCATCATGTTTATATGAACATTATAATGTTCATATAAACACAATACTTCATTTATTATTTTTTGTCAATTATTTAGGATTAAGGAATGAAAGATGATAGATTATTACAACTGGGGCAAAAAATAAGATATGAGCGAACAAAACGCGGATTAAGTCAAGAGGATTTAGAAGAAATCTCGTCAGTTTCGCGCAGGACGATTAGCGAAATTGAGCGCGGGAACGCAGATATCAGGTACACAAACCTATACCAGCTTGCAGAGGCTTTTAACCTATCAATCTCGGAATTAGTGAACTTTAAACTATAAAAACTATCCCCTTCCTAGCAGTTTGATAAAATCATTTTTACATGCTACAATTTGACTATGATTGAAAGATATTCAAGAGAAGAAATGGCAAAAATTTGGGATTTAAACTCCAAATTTAATTATTATTTACAAGTTGAACTTGCTGTATGTGATGCATACGCAGAATTAGGTACAATTCCCAAAGAAGCTGCTGAAGAAATTCGCAAAAAAGCAACTTTTTCAGTTGAAAGAATTGACGAAATTGAGCGAGAAGTTCGTCACGACGTCATTGCATTTTTAACCTGCGTAAACGAAAGCCTTGGCGATTTAGGACGATATGTCCATGTCGGAATGACAAGTTCTGACGTGATTGACACAGCTTTTGCCTTGCAGATTCAAGACAGTGGAAGAATCATTTTAGAAGATTTGAACCGTACAATTTCTACATTAAAAGGACTTGCTCAAAAACATAAAGACACTATCTGTATTGGGCGTTCTCACGGTATACACGCAGAAATTATGACTTTTGGTGTAAAAATATGCTCTTGGATTGATATTATGGAAAGACAGAAAGCAAACTTTGAACACGCTTTAGAACAAATTAGGGTAGGTCAAATCTCTGGTCCTGTTGGAACTTACAGCAACATTTCTCCACAAGTTGAAGAAATCACTTGCCGTCATTTGGAATTAAAACCTGCCAAAATTTCCACGCAGATTATCGCAAGAGATTATCACGCATACTTTATGCAATCTTTAGCACTAATAGCAAGTGTGTTGGAACAATTCGCAACAGAAATCAGGCACCTGCAAAGAACAGAAGTCTTGGAACTAGAAGAAGGCTTTGGAAAAGGTCAAAAAGGTTCTTCCGCTATGCCACACAAGAAAAATCCTGTATTAAGTGAAAACTTATGCGGACTTGCACGTGTTGTACGCGCAAACTCAATTGTAGCGTTGGAAAACATTCCTTTGTGGCACGAAAGAGACATTTCACACTCCTCAGCAGAACGCATAATTTTCCCTGACAGCCTGACACTTGTTGATTTTATGTTAAACCGTTTCAACGGTTTGATGGAAAATATTGTCGTGCATAAAGATAATATGTTAAAAAATACAAACAAATTTGGCGGAATTGTATTCTCTCAAAAAGTTTTATTGACACTTGTATCTAAAGGTTTATCAAGGGAAGATGCTTATGTAATCGTTCAACGCAACGCGCTTGATGCCTTCCAAAATCATGGAGATTTTAAGGCTAATTTGTTGAAGGATGCTGATGTCAGAAAGTTATTATCACCGGAAGAAATTGAGGATATTTTTGACAAACAAGCATTTTTGCAAAATATCGGTGAAATTTATAAAAGATTTGAAATATAAGCAACTTGCCGCATTGATAAAATATTATCTTTAGCACTTTCGGTTTTCCACTTGTGAGAGTGGCTTAAATATGCTATAATAGAAAAGTAAATTGAACGAGGATAAGTTTTATATGTTGAAAAAGAGTTTAGGTTTTACCTTAGGTGAAATATTAATCGCACTTGGTGTAATCGGAGTTGTTGCAGCGTTGGTTATTCCCCAATTGGTAAACGGACACAAATCAGGAACGGCAAAAGCACAGTTTAATACTGCGTATTCAATGATTACAAAGGCCGTAGCCGATATGGATGCGGATAATATTTCAGTAGAACCTGCGACATACGCTGCAGCAGGGAGTTTTTACCCACAATTTAAAAAATATATTAAATATTCAGTAGATTGTGGTAAATATGCTGCAACTAATGAAAGTGTATGTATGTCAACTTCTCGTTCTGAGGCATCTCCATACAAAAGATTAAACGGAACAGTCTTTACTGCAGATGAAAACAGCCTACTTGATGATGGTTGTGTTGTTGCAAATAACGGAATGATGTTCTGCGTAGAAAACCCTGGAGGTAATCATTACGGTTTAATGGTCATTGTTGATATTAATGGTAAAAATAAAAACCCTAACCGTCTAGGTTACGATTTATTCGCATTTGAAATATTAAAAGGTGGCGAAGTTCTACCACTTGGCGCAACAGGAACTGGGAAAAGTTCAAGTGCTAAAACACTTTGGGGTAAAGATGAGGCAAGTGTTAATAGATATTGCAACAAGGCACAAAATATTGCATGGAGTGGTATTACATGTGCGTATAAAGCAGCAACAAATGAAGAATATTTTAGTGATTTATACTTTAAACACTAATAGTTAGAATTATAATCATTTTGCAGAGGCGGAAATCTAAAAGATTTCCGCCTCTGTATTTTATCCAAATATTAAATATTCTTTGATTGCTATAATGAAATAATATGCTATTATATAAGAAAAGAATTGGAGATAGCTTATGGATTTATCTAACTTGAGAAAAGAAAATGAATTGGTTGATTTATTCTGTTCTATGGCAGAAGTTCCATCACCATCATTAAAAGAAGAGAAAGTAATTGATTGGATTTGCAACTATTGCAAAGAAAATGATTTAGATTGTGAACAAGATGATTTTAAAAATATTTATATAACAGTACCGGCAACAGATTCAACAAAAAGTCCGATTTTGTTATCTTCGCACATGGATGTTGTGGGAGATGATTCACCTGTTGAACCTTACCTTGAAGGGGATTTAATTAAGGCAAAAGGTAGAACTCTAGGAGCAGATGACAAAGCCGGAGTCGCTAATGCACTATACTTTGCAAAATACTTAAACAAACGCACAGACCTTAAACATGGAGGTTTAGAGGTTCACTTCACTAGAGATGAAGAAAACACAATGCAAGGTATCAAACACACTGATTTTTCAAGAATCAAATCAAAATACGTTTTGGTACTTGATAGTGATGCACTTGGTCAATGCCTAATTTCAGGTGCAAGTTATGTCCTTGTTGACCTGAAAATCAGTGCACCAAAAGGCGGCCACTCAGGAAACGATATCGGTGACCCAACAAGAGAAAATGCAACAAAATTGATTGCAGATTTGGTTTCTGATATGCCGCAAGGCGTTTTCTATAGCGAAAACGACAAAGTTGTGACATCTTGCAACTTGGGCGGAATAGAATCTGGCGATTTGAGCGTAACAAACGTAATTAATACAGATGCACATGCAACCTATTCAATCAGAAGTTCGCGCAAGGACAAAGAAAATGAGTTGATGGAAATGATGCAAGATATCGTTGATGCCTTCAATAAAGAATATGAAGGAACTGCGATAGCTACAATTGTTTTTACTGAAAAAATGCCAATGTTTGAAAAAAATGAAGATGAATTTATGCCAAAACTTTTTGAAAAAGTAGCAAAAGAAGTTGGAGTAGAACCTGAAATTTCATCCTTCCATGCCGGCGCAGAAACCCATATTTATGCAAATGAGAAAAACGCAAACGGTGAAAAATTCTCACCTTACTTGATTGGTTTAGCTACAGTTTGCAATATGCACTCAGCAAGAGAATATGTGGATTATAAAACAATGTTAAAGGGTCAAGAGCTGTTACAAGCGTTATTTGAAGCATTTAACAAATAATCATGGCAATTGTAAAATTAAACCTTGCAAGAAATTGTTTAAAATATCTAATAAAAGTATATGGGATAAAGGAAATATTTACCCCATATTATACTTGTGAAACCGTTTGGACTAGTGCAAAAGAATCAGGTTGCAAGATAAGTTTTTATCACATTGATAAAAACTTTATGCCGATACAGGATTTGCCACTAGATGCGTTTATTGTTTATACCAACTACTACGGATTGTGCACAAAAAATTGCCGAATTTTAGCTAAAAAATATCCACACATTATAATAGACAATGCACAAGCTTTCTACGCTCCGCATTGCGGTATGGCAGATTTTAATTCGCTAAGAAAATTCTTTCCTGTTCAAAATGGAGCGTACCTGTGCACCACAAAAGTTTTGGATGAAAGATTTTCAGAAGATAACCTTGAATTAACCCCCACCTCAGCACAAGAGAATTTTGAAAAGTTTGTTTATAACGAACTCCAATTAAATAAAGAAAAACAAATAAAAACTATCTCTGCTGATGTTGAAAGAACGATAGAAAATTTTGACTTTGCAAACGATAAAAAGATAAGGCAAGAAAATTTCAAAATATATAAAAGATATCTTGAAAAATTTAACAACATAAATCTAAGTATAGAGCCGGATGAAATCCCATATTGCTACCCATTTTCACCAAACCAAGAAAAAATAAAATCAAAAATTGACAAGAGTAATTTAACTCTCATTCAACTTTGGAAGAACTTTCCACAAAGCTGTCCTGAAAGCAAATTTTTGAACGAGACAATAGCTTTACCACTAACAGATTCTAATTATGTAGAAAAAATAATATCAACAATCCTAGACTAAAAAAAGACGAGGGAGTTGCACTAACCTCGTCGAGTAACATAAATTGGGAATTTACAATAGTTGAATATAGTTTAGAAGTATCTATTTTTAAGTCGTTTTATGCCTGTTCATCAGCAACACTAACGGAGCAATCAAGAAACTTGCAATTGCAAACAACCTAAAACTATCAATATAAGCCCACAATGTAGATTGTTGAAGTAATTGATTATATAATAAACCTTTTGCAGTATAAAAAGCTGATGCGACATCAGTATTTGCCATAAATGCACTTGCATAATGTTGCAAACGCTCAGTATAAGCAGGATTTAAGTCCGTCAACTTGCCAACCATCATATTTTGGTGAACTTGTCCAAACCTTGAAATACAAGTTGTGACAAGAGAAGTACCAATAGCTGCACCTACGTTTTTTAACAAGTTTTGAACACCTGATGCATTTGTCAATTGGTCATTTCGCAATGTTCGACAAGACAACTCAATAAGCGGTACCATTGCCATAATCATTCCTATTCCAAATAACAGGTTCGGGAATCCAATATTCATCAAAGATATCTGTAAGTTGATTTCTCCGAATGCCAAACCACCGATACCCAAAATAATCAGTCCTATAAATACCATCCGTTTTTCACCGATTTTAGTAATAAAGATTGCACTAAATACTGTTGCGATAAGACAACCTGCCCCACGCGGAACCATTGAAATACCACTTAAAAACGGAGTATACCCCATCATACTTTGCAGCATTGTCGGCAAAATTGTACTTGATGCCATCATAACACCCATCAATACCATTTGGATTACAGTGCCAAAGAAAAAGTTTTTATCTCTCATAATTGTTAAATCAGTAAGCGGATTTTTCAACTTGAATTGAGAAACAAAGAAACATACTCCAGCAACGCAAGATATAAATGTCAACCAACATATCCATTTTGAACCGAACCAATCGGCATCATTACCTTTATCTAAAACAATTTGCAAGCAAACCAACCAAATAGACAAGAAGGTAAAACCAATTGCATCAAGCTTAATACCCTTTTGACGTTTTGCGTAAGGAGGTTCTTCCAACAAAGTTTTAGCAGCTGCCAAAACAAAAAATCCGATTGGAATATTTATATAATAAATGTACGGCCAAGACCAGTTTTCTGTAATCCAACCTCCAACAGCCGGCCCTATAATCGGAGCAAAAACAACCCCTAATCCAAACAATGCCATCGCCCTTGGACGAGATTCTTTTGGAAAACTTTCCATCATAATGGATTGCGATAGAGGGAGAATCGCACCACCGCCAATACCTTGTAAAAATCTTGCCAAAACCATCATTATCAGAGAATTAGAAATACCACATAAAAATGATGATAAAGTAAAAACGATAATACTAAGCATAAAGAAATTTTTTCTGCCGAATAATTTACAGAAAAAATCTACAGCAGGAATAATAATTCCACTGGCAATCAAATAAAACGTAATAACCCAAGTTGCCTCATTATGACTACAGGAAAACGAACCTGCCATATACGGTAAGGCAACGTTTGAAATAGTTTCATCCAAACAGTACATAAAAACAGACGCCATTAATGGTATCGCTATTATCCAAGGGTTTTTACTAGGCCTCCACTCATCAGGTTTCATGACTGATTCTTGTGTTGTAACTTCTTCACTCATTTAGATTATTTTTAACTTTCTATTCAAAAACTATCTTACTAACTTCTTCTATCGCACTACGCAACTTGCGCAAATTTTCAATTATTTTTGCACAATCTTCTTCCGTGATAACTTTGTCAAACTTTTCAACTGCAGGTCTAAATTGGGCAACAACATCAGCATATATATCTTGTCCTTTTTTCGTAACAGTTGCAACTTTTATCAGCTTGCCATCACGTTCTTCTACATGACGTTCAATTATACCTTTATCTTCTAATGCCATCAAAAACCTGCCGGTATGAGCTTTTCCTTTCAATATCAAACGTGCTAAATCAGCTTGTGACAATCCTGATTTAGCAATCAAGGTATCTAACACAGTAAATTCATCAAGCGAAATTTCACTTGTGCAAGATTCAAATAATCGTCTTGCGTTTTCATGACAAACTCTTGCCGTTAGTTCAATTTCATACGGAAAACTATCTATATAAAACTTTGCATCTTTCATATTCTCAACGCCCCCTCATAGCATGTTCTTAATATAGACACATCTTTGCATAGATATATCTACTTGTCAAGAGAGAGTTTTGGTAAATGCGCCAATGCGCCATTCTGAAAGGATTAAAAATCAAGTTCAGAATGACAGATACACTTTAATTTCGTTCCCATTTACTCTTCTGGTTCTTCTAGAATTCTTTGATACTTATCCAAATTTTCCAAAATTCTATCAACTTCAGGTGGATTATTTGGTGAAAGTTCCTCTGTTGGAATATTATTTTTTTGTGCAGAATTTACTACGTTAAAATCAGCCTTTGCTTGTACTGCAAGCTTCAAAATCTCAGGCATATTCAGTGCTGTCGGATGTTCACTTGCCAAATTTTTGTAATATGAATCTTCATAATCCTTATTCAATCTTAATTTCCAGTTTTGATTGTTTTCTTTACCGCCTTCATTATAAGTTTTATCTATTCCAAAGAAATCAGCAAAAGAAATTTGAATCTTTTTACAAGTTAAGAACAATTCGGCAAATTTTGCCTTAACTCGTTCCCTATCATCATTATCAATCTTTTTGCAAAATTCATCGCGAAACTTTGCTCTTGCCGGATTTGAATTTAAAAATCCTGCAAGATAGAAAATATTCCAAGCATCATGTCCTCTAACCCAGTCTTTTTTAATCATTTTCATAGCAGGATCAGAATCATGCGAACCGATAAGCCCCCAATCATCAGGGTCTTGAGAATCCTGAGCTCTCATATATTCCAGTTGAGTAATTCCAGGAAGGTGATTTTTTTTGTGATAAATTTCATTAAACACAGGAGTATCAGTACCCAAATCCTCCCACACTGGATAATTTTTATCAATACCGTGTTTTTCTAAAATCGGAAGAACAATTTCATTGATAACTCGCTTATAATTACCGTTTGGGTCAATTTCATGCATATTTGAAATATTTCCAGCTCTAAATTTGCTCATATCAACTCTTCCATTTGAAAAAGATACAGAATTTTTGTCATAAATATATGGGTCAATCAAACCCAATGCATGGTCTATTCTGACATTATCAAAATCTTCCAGTGCGGATTCAATTTTAGATTTCAAATATTTACCTGCATCGCCTAAACTTCCATCCTCTTTGAACAATTTTTTAGGATTCAATACCGGAACATCCCACATTTGAGGTCCATACATTCCACCATCAGGACATCCCATACGATAGTCTTTCAAAAATAAATCTTGATGCGCCCATTCATCAGATTTAGAAAATCCTACAAGCAAATCATTTATATATTCAAAGCCTAAAGATTTGCGCATTTTTGTATTTTCTTTTATTTGTTTATCCAATAAAAATTGTCCAAACACAAACGCATCAAAATCATCCTTAGAACGCTCCACAACCTTTTTATAACGAGCAATTGCTTCAGGGTCCTTTTCTTTTACACGAGTTAAAATATTTTTATCAATATCATCCCATTTATTAAAATCATCTGTTGCATAAGTTTTTGCCAAAACATCAAACAACGCTTCATCATAGACTTGTTGCCCTTTTGTTTTTTTGAATTGCATAAATTCATCGTTCAGCTTTTGTACAGTAGGATTATCTTTAGACAGTTCTTTTTTAAAATTTTTATTTGCAATTTTCATACAATATTGATAATTTGCAAATGCATCGGCAAAATCAGAATATGAGTAGTTTTTATCGTTATCATGCGGATGATTAAAAACTTTATTGATATCATCTTTTGATAAAATATTGGCATATTCATCTGTTGCAAGTTTTTCCATATCTAAAAACAAGTAGTTTCTGCTAGATACTGTAGATGTATATGGCGAAACATGCTGAGCATCACGAATTACACCAACCGGTCCAAGTTGATTAGCATTAAAACCATGCAATATTTCAAACGGAATCAATTGTGCGGCAACTTTACCATAAGGAGACCCTACACCTATATCATTATTACTTTCAGGAAAACTTGTTCCATGAATTATCATCGCAACTTCTTTTGTACCCAAATAGTCTAAAGCCGGCTGCAACGCATTTTGCCTATAATCCTGTTCTTCATCAGGTCTTAATTTTCTTCCGAAAAATAAACTTCTGCCAAAACTTTTAATCCCAGATACTAACATAATTTGCAAATCCTTTTATTAAAAATTACCCCTATTGCATGCGTTTTTCTTAATTTTATTATAAAATATAGAAATAAAAAAATTTTGTTATAGTTTTATTACAAAACATGAATTTTATTAGCAAAAAATATTTTTCACAGATATTATAGTATGTAAAAGCTTATAAACAGTAGAAAAAGAAAGGTACAAAAATGAGTACTATAAAAGCAATAGATGCCGGACGTAACGCATTTGCAGAATTAGCAACAAAAAGAGGACAAAAATTGACAAATATTCCTCTAAAAGACAATTCCATCGCTAAAATTTTATCAAATGAAAATTCATTTGACGTATATTTTGTAAAAAAAGGTGACAAACACCCAAACGTTCAAATGTTTTCAGGCAGTCCTGAAAAAATCCAAGCAATCGCAAAAGATTTCTTGGCAAATCTCCAAAAGATGGCTGCAGAAGGAATTGACGTTATGAAAGAATGGTCAAAAAACCTTCAACCACCAAAAACACAAATAAAATAAAATTCTTTAAAAAAGCAGATTGAAAAATCTGCTTTTTTGTTATTATAATTATAAGTATCGGGATGTAGCGCAGCTTGGTAGCGCACTTCGTTCGGGACGAAGGGGCCGCAGGTTCAAATCCTGTCATCCCGATTTTTTGTTTTTATTCTGATATTTAATAATTATATGACTGGCAGATTTATTTTGCTTTGCGAACCCTTTTGATTTTCAAAAATATCATAAGGGGAATTATAATTACACAAAGTAAAGCCAATAAAGCAAATACATCATAGAAAGATGCCAATCTTGATTGTTGTAAAAGTTCACGATATAACATGCCATTAGCTTTACGCATAGCCAAAACTTCCGGATAATGAATTAAAAATTTGCTTTTCAACATCAATAATTTATATCGGAACATCCAATTATGATGAGCCAAATCACCGACCAAATAATTTTGGTGAACTTGTGAAACTCTAGCTATAAAGGTTGCAGACATTGCTGTTGAAATTGCTGTTACTACGTTTTTAAACAAAGCATGCAATGCTGCTGCATCAGCATTCTTTTTTGATGGCAAAGTTTGAAATGACAATGCAGTAATCGGTACAAATGCAGTCGGAACACCTATACAGAGTAAAATATTTGGTAAAATTACACTAGACATTGATGAGGTCAAATTCATACTTGTCATCATTAAAATTGAACCACCCATCATCAACAGCCCAATTATAGCAAGCAATCTTGCCTCGACATATTTTGAAATCTCACCTACAACAAGAAGTCCAATAAAACAAATAACTGCTCTTGGAAACATTGTTAAACCTGACATGGATGGACTATATCCCAACAAACTTTGAACAAACATCGGAACCAATAACAATGTAGAATAAAGCATTACATTGATAAACGAACTGATTAACGTTCCGAATAAAAAGTTTCTATCTTTAAAAACCCTAATATCAATAACAGGATTTTTGTATTCAAGTTCCCATACATAGAAAAATACAAAAGAAAAAATACAAATACCTGACAAATAACAAATCCAATCCGTATCAAACCAATTATACTGCTGGCCCTTATCCAAAACTATTTGCATACAAGCCATTGCAATAACAATAGAAATATATCCGACAATATCAAATTTTTTCTTCTTACAAGTCTTTTTATCAGGCAAATCCGATGGGACAAACAGTTTTACAAGTAAGGTTGATAATATACACAACGGAATATTTATTATAAAAACCCATTGCCAAGAAAAATTATCTGTCAAATAACCGCCCATAAAAGGCCCTGCTAATGGTGAAAACATCGCAGCTACACCAAACAAGCTCATTGCAACTCCACGTTGCTCTTTAGGAAAAACATCAAGCAAAACTGCCTGACATAACGGTAAAATACAACCGCTACCAATACCTTGAACAACTCTAGCACCAATCAGTGCTTGCAAATTCGGAGCCAAAATACAAAGTAAACAACCAAAACAAAATAACCAAATGCTATAAATCATCAAAAGTTTTTTACCGATTGCCTGCACCAAATACCCTGTTACCGGCAACATAATACCACCTGAAATGATATAACAAGTGATTACAGTATTTGCCTCATATTGAGTTGCACCATAAAACCCTGCAATATTTGGTTGACAAACATTTGTAGCTGAAGATGCCGCAAGAGCCAAAAATGATGGCAAAAGCACAGCTATCGCAACTATATAGGGGTTAATAGGTTTTTGTATTTCGGTATTTGCTGTCATAAATTATATTAAAATTTCTTCTTACAATTCCAATATAAGCCCCTCAAAATATCAATGCAATAATATAAAAATTTTAATTAAAAGTTGTTAATATAACGAGTTTTAAATATAATATTTTTATGAAAAGAATACTGGCATCATTACTATTATGTATAGTTATTCAACCTCTTAGCTTTGGAATAGATGATATAAAGAAAGTCTACCTGCAAGGCGCTATTGATGCTGCCGTAGAAAATAATCTCGATTTACAAGCTACAAAACTAGATATTGATATTGCAAAAAATAACATAAAAGAAGCGAATCGATTACAAAACCCATCTTTTGATGCATTTTATTACGCAGGTGCAGCCGGCTGGACTGAGCCCAGACAACTTGGAATAAGTCAAACAGTTGAAATTGCTAAGCGAAACGCAAGAAAAAATCTTGCCAAAGCTAACTATAAACTTGCTCAAAAGAATGTTAATTACACAATTTTTGACCTTAAAATGGATGTTCGAGAGGCTTATATAAACCTCATTGCAACAAAATCAATCCTTGAAACCCTTGAACAACAGCAGAGTTTGCAAGAAGAATTATTAAAAATCGTCAAAAACAGAGTTCACATGAAAAAAGTACCAGAAGTGGATGAACTCCAAGCTGAAATCGCGCTAAACCACATTATTACTCAAGTAAATACAGCAAAAGTCAACGTAAAAAATGCACTCTATGATTTCAACAAGGTAATCAATGACCCACACAACGTGACTTATGACAGTATGGACCAAATTTTTTCAGAAGAAAATAATTTTACCGAAATGCAAACTCCACCACCTACAGGAAAATTTCCTCAGCTTTCTGAAATTATGCAAAAAGCACTCGAAAACCGTTATGACATACAAATAGCAAAGCAAGAAATTGATGTTGCAGAAAAGAATTTAACAGTCGTTGCTCGACAAAAAATTCCGGATATTGCAATCAATGGTGGTTATGCATACCAACAGGCTACCCATACAGATGACGGAAGATTTAACAGTGGAGCATATTTGGGAGCAAGCATCGTAAATATTCCGTTATTTTATAATTATTCACCTGAAATAAAAAATGCAACATTAAAACTTCAACAAGCGGAATTAAAATACAATTCTGTTAAAAATAAAGCAGAAAAAGATGTCGCTGCAGCCTATGACAAATTTTTAACTGCAGCAGAAAATTTAAATCATTATGAAACAAAAATCGTAACAGGCTCCGAAAAACTCATAGATATATCAAAACACGCATACGAAACAGGAAAATCCGATTTGACATCACTAATTGTTATGAAACAATCATATAAATCTATAATTGTGGGCTATACTTACGCCTTGACGGAGTATTATAACAGTTGGACAAACTTTTTACGTGAAGTTAATGACGAAAACTTCAAACTTGAAAGTGTGAATTTGTAGAGTTTTCTGTCTGACGACATTGCTGTTGGGCATAGCAATGCAGACCTACATAGAATGAATAATTAACGCATTGTCACCCTGAACTTATTTCAGATAATTTTACAAATTTCACACGATACTAATATAAACAACCTACTTCAATCTGCCATTCAATTCCTTTTTCCAAGTGTACAAAAAGTAAATGGACAAAACAAAATAAATCGCCCACATCAAAATCGTAGCAAAACAATTTGAGCCAAGAGCATACGCTTTTATCCACATTACAACAGACAATCCGTTCACGACAAACCAAACATACCACTGTTCTATACAACGTTTAACTGTCAAAAGCATTCCGATAACCGAGAATACTGTAGTTATAGAATCTATAATCGGACTTTGGTCGTGTATTTTATATAAAATCACATAAGCAACAACAGTCAACAAAACAGACAATACCAAATAAACAACCGCATCACGTTTTGAAAGTTCTGTCTTTTCAATTTCCTGACTATCCTTTTTCAAATGCTGTTTCCATTTAAAAATTCCGGTAACCTGCATTGGCAAGTAAAACAACATATATAAACACAAATTTCCAAACAAATGATTTTTTAATGAAATATAAGAATAACACAGAGTTCCGCAAAGCCCAAAAAAGTAACAAGAAATTTTTCCCTTACCTGCAAAAATAGAATAACTTACACCGCAAACCGCAGAAATAAGAGCGACTTTGCTATCATTCATTATAAAAGACAGAATAATTATCGCCAAAATTCCAAGCGGAAAAACCACTCGTTCAACTTTACCCCAACCTTTTAACTCTCTACGAATAAACTTTAACACTGACATGTTTTTATTTTAGCTTAAAAAACTGATTTATTGAAATATTTTAAGATTTTTGAAAAACATTTTACTTTTTCTCGTGTGTGCGGTCTACTTATAATAGGAAGCAAAAATGGCGATTCAAAAAATAAACCCAAACAGTTTTTCTACAAAACTTTTAAAAAATAAAAGAGTATTATCAACATTAGAAAAGATTTCTGACCATGGAACATCGTTTTCCAACGGAACATCTCTTGTAATGTCCCTTGCTGTTCGTCCAATCTCAATTTTTGCAACACCTAATACTGAAAAAGAAAATAAACAATATGCCGCAGCAAATTCAATTTGCTCAGGAATAATAAAATTTGGAATAGTTGAAGCTGTAGCACTTCCAATTGAATCAGCGATTAAGCGTATCGACAAAAATCCGCAAAATTTTCTAAACTGTAAAACTCTTCAAAATTTAAAAGAACCTGAAAAAGTTTTTGCAGAAGCTAAAAGTTACAAATTAATAACTCAAGTTTTGAAACTTGGAACAGGGTTTTTGACAGCAATTCCAAAATCTATGCTTACAATCGCACTAATCCCAATTATTATGGATAACTTGTTCATAAAAAAACAGAAATCAAAACCTAAAAATCAAGATAATAAAACCCCACAACAAAATCAAAAACCAAACTTTACAGGGAACTATATCACTAAAAGTTTGAGCAAAATTATTGATAATTCAAAAGTTCAAAATTTAGCAATAAAATACCGCAATAAAGATAAAGATATTGCAAAACACATGACTGCGGGTACTGACATTTTATTAACAGCATCTTCAGCATATAGGATAAATCAAAGTTCTGGCATAAAGGATAATCGCAAAAAAGCACTGATTTATAACAATATAATATCAACAGCAATAACCCTTGTTGGAGGCTACGCAATAGATAGCGCAATCAAGAAACGTACAGAGAATTTTATTGAAAAATTCAAAATAATAAATGCAGGAGACCCAAAAATTACGAAATACGTAGAAGGTATAAATATTTTGAGACCGGCAATAATTTTTGCAGCAATTTATTATGGAATACTACCTATGTTTTCTACATTTATGGGCGAAAAAATCGATAAATATATTGAAAAACATTCTACAGAAAAAAGCTTAAACAAGTAAAATAAACTTTGAATTTTTATTTTATGGAAATATAATATAGACATGAAAAAGATTATAATTTATATATTTATAATTTATTTTGCCATAGGTTTTTTATATCAGACAAAAGCTGAAGAAACTAATCCTCAAAAAATAATTCAACAAGAAACACAAAATGAAGAAAGCGTACCCATGCCAGATGAAAATGATTCTATCGTTTCTGATGACGATGATGTTGTTGATGAATTGGGCTCTGATGATGAGAATGATGATACAGATTATTCTGATTTTTTATATGACGATTCGGAAGATGATTCCAATGCCATTTATTTGGATGATACAAAAAATACCTCTCAAAAACCAACAATAAAAAAGATAGATAAAATAAAAGACTTGAGCATTGATTCTAATTCAAAAACAACTTCTGGTAACCGAAATTATTTATTTGATAATTTGAATTTATACAATACCAAAACTACAAGTTTTGGTACAGAAAAGACTAAAGGTAACTTTTCATTTGGTTCAACTTACGATAACTCAATTAATCCAAACCAACTAACACAAACCAGAACTTTGTTTACTAAATATCAAAAGGACAACTTTTCAATCAAAAGTTCTTATAAAAACAACACACTCGGAGGATTTGACCAACAATTCAAAGGCTCATTTTCTTTTTCTCCGGAATATAAAATAAATAACCATTTATCTATACAAAATGTATATACAGTAAATGTTATGGACAAAAGTAGCAAAAATGAAGTAGTATTCAGCCTCAAACCGTTTAACGATGACAGAATGAATCTCAATGTCGGAGCAAGCCAAATAAATTACCAAGATACTACACCCTCTCGCTCTCAGCTAAATTTTTCAACCCAAATTAAATTCTGATACCGACTGTTTAAATGATGAAAAAATATAAACATAAGACTAAAATAAAATTATTGAAGGTTTATAAAAGGAATTTATTATGCTACAAAAACAAAATAGCCCATGGATATTGACACCGTTCATTCTTTTAATAATTGTACTTCTTTTATATCAAAATAAACAAACTATTACCTGCAAGCCAAATATTGGATGCACTTATGAAGAATCTTCAATTGTAAATGGCGTAATGGATTCTAAATCTTTTAAACAAGCCGATATTGCAACTTACAGAATTGAAAGACATCATTTTTATGGAGCAGCATCGCATAGACATTTCACATACTATACCCCAACTTTAATAATGAAAGATAATTCTCAAATAGAGTTTTCTGAATTTGAGTTTAAATTCTATAAAAATGCTGAGAAATTCGTTAATCAAATTATACAAAATAAAAAGGTCAAAAAATCTACTCCAAACATAATTATAAAAACTATAATTAACCTTCTTAAAAATTAATGTTTTTTCTTTTTTATCTTTTGTTGCACTTCTTTTTCATCACATCCCAAAACTTCATTCAAATGTTTGATAAGTTCATCTGAGTGGTAGTGTACAGCGTGGTCTGATTTGTGGTGAATATCTACGATATGATAGTGCATTGCCATTTCAACCTGAATCAATGAAACATTATAGTCATACATTGTTTCAATATATTTGGTTAAAGCATTGGTGTAGTCTTTTCTTGCATCTTGTAAAGCAACATAGTTAAGTTGATTTGATTTGTACTGTTCTTCTACCAAATGCAAATTTTCAAGTGATTGTTCCACCTCCATTTTTGCTGTCGGAATTTGATTTTGGTACTTGTCCACATTATTTAAAGCTTTTTTCACTTCAAAATATAAATCTTTCTTAAATAATTCAATCTCGTTATCTGCAATACTTAATTGTGCATCTGCACCTTTAATACTGTGTTTCAACTCCATCAAATTAACAGATGAGGATAAATTTACCCCAACTTTGAAACTATTATTTGCTGTTTGATTTGAATTGTTAAATCCATAACCTGCATTAGCCGTCAAATCAGGTAAATATGTTCTTTTGATATAAAGTAAATTTTGCTCCATTGCCTGTTTTGTTGCAACCAAGACACTTAAATCCGGACTGTTGTCATAAGCAATTTCGACAGCTTTATCTAGAGGAAACGTGAATGTCATTGGAATAAAAGCCTCTGAACGATTGGACTTTTCATTATATGCATAATCATTCCCGTAAGAAAAAGTATGAGTATCTTTGATTGTATAGTCAGGCTGAGAATCAAGATACATTGAATTATTCAAATCAATTTTCGCATTTTTATATTCGTTTTGAGCTTCCAATAATTTTATTTCTGATTCACTCAAATTCAATTCCGCAGTTTTGATATCCGGACGACGTTTTGTTTGAGCCAATTTTAGAAAATTTTCATTAATTTCGACATTATTTTGCGCAACCAATTGAAGAGCTTTTGCTCTTAACAGTGCATAATATCTTAACTTAACATCAAAGAGAGTATTGCATAAACTATCCATAAATTCATACTCTGCACCGATTTTGTAGAACTCCTCCATCTTAATATAGGCGGTTGTTTTACCAAAATTCCAAACTAACTTATTTACAGAAACACCAACACTCGGTAATTCACGATAATGGCTGTTGTAATAAGTGTTATCCGAATTATTTTCGTTGTAAAACCCAGCACCAATATTTATGACAGGAAAATATTGAGACTTTGCGATACCTAAATTACTTTTGGCAATATCAAGATTATATTTTTGTCGTTTAATTTTCGGACTATTTTTAAATGCTGTGGAAACACAATCAAGAATTGTCAAAACCGAACCCTCGTGAATATCAACCGGCTTGAACAAATCATCATCTTCTATTGCAAATACTTTTATACATCCGACTTGTAGAGTCAATAAAACAAAAACCCAACAAGCAAACTTTCTAATGCCCATATATTAATTATACAACACTTGTCAAGAGGGAAAGACAAAACAAAAGCCGATAAGGGGAATCGAACCCCTGACCTACTGATTACGAATCAGTTGCTCTACCATCTGAGCTATATCGGCAATGTTTTTATTTTTATGAGTTTTTGAGTTATTTTTGATAAGTTTTCGAGGTTATTACAACACTTTGAAAATTACACTTGATATGAACCTATCAAAGTCAATATTATAAAGATTTTAATAGCTAAAATTACAGAAACTACAGCCAATATCAGCCACAATTTTACCCAATTTCTTTGAGTTTCATTAAACTGTTCTATGCTATCCCAATTTTTAGACTGCCATGCCCACTTATTACCAACAACACCAAACCATACAGAAATTCCTATAGGTCCGATAACAGGAATCAAACAAGCTACAAAATACAACAATGTAATATATTTTTTGTGCATAATTCCCCAAATCCAGTTGAACAAAAATGCACCCCAGTTAAAATGTTTCAATTCTTGAGGTAATTCGTTTTCTTCAGAAATAACCCATTCGCCACAGAATTTACATTTTTTAGCATCTTCATTTATTTCGCCACCGCAAAATTGACAGATTTTCACTTGGTTTTCGCTCATAATTTCTCTTTCATATTAAATAACAACTGACATAATGATATAACTTTGAGGATTTTCTGTCAATGAAAAAATAAAAAATTATTTGCGTTTCCAAGTTTTAATACTATATAGATTTAAAGGATTTAAATAAAAATTGCAGACTCTCTAAAAATAACTGTTAATGACCTGATTTACTAAATCATTACAAGCCTAAAAAATATTTATTCAAATTTGCAGTCTGACTCATGGCAGAAAACATTGAATCTTGTGAAGATCTTATAGATGAATAATCTGATTCCAATTGAGATAACTCAGCTTTGAGCGAATTTTTATTTTTATCTCCGCCACCATCAGGAATTTTGTTTATTTTTGAGGCTATTTTACTAAAAATATCAGACAAAGAATCTGATGCTGAAACATCAACACCAACCTGATTAGCCAAAACTTTTGCTCTTGAAATAACTTCGGACTCACCTGTGCAAATTTTTTGTGCGCTTGTGGGGTTTCCTGCCTTATGCACTTGTTGTAATTTTGCCTCAAGTTTTTCTACCAAAGCTTTGGCTTGAGTTTCTGAAGATACGGTGGAAGGTTCAACTCCGAGTGCTCTGAGTTTGCGCTTTATTTCTTCGCTCAACTGACCGCCAATACAAATTCCATAAGAGACATTTGAAGCTGTTAAACTATTTATATCCATCAAAAAACCTTTCTACATAAGTTTTTAATTACGAATCCCATCAAGTCAACATTTATATTTACGGAACAATTTACAAATATCTTCAAAATTTTTCGATAATTTTTACATTCTGTTATGTTTTTTGTAGAATAAGCATGTGATACTTTTAAGAAGGAGAACGCACATGAAAAAATCAATCAAAGACCTTGGCGATATCAAGGGAAAAAGAGCGTTAGTCAGAGTTGACGTAAACGTTCCACTAGACGAAAACAAAAATGTTACTGATGACACAAGAATCCAAGCAATTTTACCTACCGTAAAATTCTTAAAAGATAAAGGTGCTAAAATCATCTTGATGGCTCACTTAGGCAGACCAAAAGGTGAATGGAACCTTGAATTTTCACTAGAACCTGTTGCTAAGTATTTGGCTAAAGTTTTAGGCGAAGATGTATTATTTGTAAAATCACCTGTTGGTGAAGGCGCAGATAAAGAATTAGCTGAATTAAAAGAAGGTCAAGTTGCACTTTTGGAAAACATCAGATTCTACAAAGCTGAAGAAGCTAAAGATGATGATATGACTTTTGCTGAAGAACTTGCTAAACTTGGCGATTTCTACGTAAACGATGCATTTGGTGCAGCTCACAGAAAACACACATCAACTGCTAAAGTTGCTCATATTCTTAAACCGGCTGTTGCAGGTTTATTGATGGAAAAAGAAATCAGATGCTTGTCTCAAGCTCTTGACAACCCAACTCACCCATTCACAGCTGTAGTTGGTGGCGCTAAAGTTTCTTCAAAAATCGGTGTTCTTGAAAACTTAATCGACAAAGTTGATAACCTAATCATCGGTGGTGGTATGGCTTATACTTTCGTTAAAGCTAACGGTGGTAAAATTGGTAACTCAATTTGCGAAGATGACCAAATTGATGTTGCAAAAGCTATCGAAAAGAAAGCTGCTGATAAAGGTGTTAAACTTGTTATGGCTACAGATGTTTTGGCTGCTGACGATTTTTCAGGCAATGGCACAAACAAATTTGTTGCTATCAACGAAATTCCTGACGGATTTGAAGGCGTTGATGCAGGTCCTGATTCAAGAAAAGCTTTTGCTGAAGTTATCAAAGCTTCAAAAACAATTTTGATGAACGGTCCAGTTGGTGCTTTTGAAAATCCTAAATTCGCTGAAGGTACAAAAGCTGTATTAGAAGCTATCGTAGAAGCTACTAAAAATGGTGCTGTATCTGTTATCGGTGGTGGTGATTCAGTTTCTGCTGCTAAAAAATTCTGCAAAGCTGAAGACTTTACTCACGTTTCAACAGGTGGCGGTGCTTCACTAGAATTCATCGAAGGTAAAGTATTACCAGGTGTTGCAGCTCTTGATGAAGCATAATTGAAAGAATATTCAATAATTTGAAGGCGGCAATGGTTTTAACCATTGCCGCCTTTTTAAAACCTTTACAACGTATCTAAAATCTACATCAATTAATCATTTGCACTGGTTAAAAAGTTTACCAAACCTTGTAAACCAAGTTTGTAACTATCAATTTTAAACCCTGTAATTTGTCCAACGCAAACATCTGCAAACATTGAATTATGTCTGAATTCTTCTCTTTTATAAATATTTGAAATATGAACTTCAACTGTTGGAATTTTAACTGATGTCAGGGCATCTCGTATTGCTACACTTGTATGAGTATAAGCGCCTGCATTTAAGACAATTCCATCAAAATTACCTAGTGCATATTGAATTTTTTCAATAATTTCACCTTCAAAGTTACTTTGAAAAATCTCGATATTTATGCCCAATTCAAACGAATACTCATGGAGCTCCATTTCCAAATCTTTGTATGACTTTGAGCCGTATTGCTCAGGCTCTCTAACCCCCAACATGTTGATGTTTGGACCATTAATGATTAATATGTTTAAATTTCTATCCATAGAGTTATTATAATACAAAAACCTAAATTTGTAAATTTTTGTTAAATTTTACAAAGTAAATGTAACCAATTTGACATGCTTATTTTATCATGCATGTACAAACTATCCCAAAATCTCCTCCCAAGATTATTGTTCAAGTCGCAGTAGTTGTGACTTTTTTTTTGCAAAAAATTTCCTACTATTTTCAATAATGTGGGATAAATATTTAATTGTCATGCATTGACATTTTTGAAGACACTTCAGCAATAATTCTTGCAATATCAGCACCACCGATAGAGACTTCTAATATCAAAGGAGCATAAATAAGAACTGTTTCTCGGTAGTTCATAGTATCACAATCTATGATATTAAACTCAATAAAATCTTCGCCTGCATATATCAGCTTGCCGTACTCTCCACCTGTAGCCCATCTGATAAATACATATTGATTCTCATATTCTTTTAATTTCTCTACTAACTTCATATTTAACCCTAATACCTCTTAACAATATAATTTTAGTGATTTTTTAACGGATGTCAAATCAAAGACCTTATTAAAAGCAAATACAACAATTTTTAAAAATTATTATACAATAAAGGTCTTAACAGAACCGTCTTGGTGATATAAGCCACCACCACAAACAGTTTCAACAACTTTCAATACAACCTCACGAGGAGCATCTGTTTGATTCAACATAAATTCTTGTCCTGTGTGTTTTATTTTGAATATACATTTTCTATTTTGGTCAGGCGGAATATACAAGGATGCAATCTCCTTATCTAAAAGGCGCACCATTTCTTCGTCTCTGTCCTGTGCATCTTTAATAATTTCGTTATAATTTCCACGAATTGCCATAATTCTGTTTGAAAAAATATGTCTGCCATCATCTCTAAACAGCGCTTGCGGTTGAAAATTACATCTTGTTGTAAAACTCATTTTATGCCACAAAATATTAACTACTGCAATTGATTTTAGAGCATCGGATTCGACATAAATATTTTGAGTAGTAACACCACGAGACGAAAAAGATTGTTTCAAATTGTCAGCAACAAGCTCAAGACAATCAATCATTCTTGAGAAAATGTCATTTGTATTGACTGTTGAATGTTGATAATCCAAGAATTGTTTATACATGTGAGAAGATACTAATTCAACTCTCTCTTGAATAACAATATCTTTCTTTGTTGCGGTTTCAGAGTTATCAAAACTTTCAAAATTATTTAACAATTTCGTATCCTTTTTATACCCTATTTTTAAAATAAACATGTTTTCTTGTAAAGATTATATATTTTTTCGTTACAAAACTGAATACTTAAATTGGGTTATAAATAGTTTTTAAAATTTGAAAATTTTAAATAGTAAAATGATTTTTCATACAATAATCGGAAAGCGCACTTATTTTATTATCTAGATTTTCTCGCAAATATGTATTATGAGTTATTTTTACAACAATCTCATTTGCTTTGTCATACATTTTTGATGCACCTTTCAAATACTCGATTTGATTAGGGGATTGAATTGTGCCAATATCATTATAATACTTGCCATAAAGCAAATAAATTCGAGACATCATATCATTCATACTATATTTTTTGGCAAGCACAAGCCCTGATTCTAAACACATTTTAGCAGTTTCGTAATCAGATGTTTCCATATAAGCTTTTGCCAACAAAATTTTCAATGCTACGATGAAAAAAGTATTATTTATCCTTGGATTTTGCGCAATTTCAAGTGTTTGATTTGCAATATCAATTGCGTTTTTAACGGATTCAGTAACCATTGTAGCTTCTGCTATCAAATACCAAGCTAACAATGCGCCCATTGCCACCTTTTTATTCGCAAAATATGTAACCTGTTCATTATAAATTTCAACAGCATGTTTTGCCTGTTTTGATTCATAGAACAACTTGCCCAACAATGTTTTAAATACATTTTTCAAAAATTCATTACCGGTATCACCTGCCATCATCGCAGCATCAAATAGTTCTTCTTTCAATCCGTCAAAATCTTTTAGCAAAAATTTATTTACCAAACTTATCAACGCGTAACAATTAAATATATCGGCAGATTCATCGGTCAAATCATTGAAGTCGATATCTTTTGAGCCAATCATATTTGTAATATCTGATAAAATTTCCTGAGAAGTTTGGAAATTTCCTTTCATCGTATTTGCGTAAGCCAAAACAAATTTAGCTTTACACATCAAATTAGAATCATTGATTTTATGCTTATCAATAATTTCAAAGAGCAAAGTCAAAACTTCAAACGAGCGATCATTTCCTTGCATAGCAAGAGCCGTTGCCAGCGAAAGATATACTCTTAACCATGTGTCATACAAAAACCCCATAGGTAAAATTGTATTTTGTTTTTTGTTAGATAGATTTGCATTAATAATCGGTAATATATCATTGTCAATCAGATTTACGACCTCTCCACAATTACCAATATTTAGTAAAGATGTTAATTTTGAAGACTTAATCATTGCAGCTTCAAGCTCTTGAGTCGGAGAAAGTTTTTTCAAAACATTATCCGCACACTCAACATCTCCAAAATAATTACCGACTTTTTTGCAACACAAAGCCAAATACCCCAAAAGGTCAATCTCTTTTGCCTCGTCATTTTGAGCCTTTGCATTAGAAATTGCATCTGGTAAAAATTCTATAGCCTCTTCAGGATCATATTCTGCCAACAATTTGCCTAGACGTTCACTAATATTGTAGCGAATATTCAAAGTTTCATTTTCATTAAATTCATTCAAGAGAGCCAAACATTGTTTTTGGGCTATTACATATAAATTTACATCCCCAACATAAGCTGCAAGCCTCGTTGTCTTTGTCCAAATATCAAATGCCATGCGATTTTCTTTTAAATTATGCGCAATCATTGCCATTGTCGCATTTGTATTTAGAGTAAAAATACTAATAGCCTTACCAACCTTAACATTTAGGTCTTCAAAAGAAGAGTCTTTTTGAATATTTTTCAAAATAGTCTCCCATAAAAGAAGGTTGTTAAACTCATAAAAAACTTCATTATATGGTCTTACAAAATTAGATTTTACCAAATACGACATAACATCATTAAATTCTTGATTTTTATATCCAAAAATTTGTTTTAATAATGCAAGATTCAGTTTATCTCCTAAAATTGCTGCACCACATAACATTTTATGAGCATCAGGATTCGATTTTTTCAAAGTTTCTAAACGTTCTTTAATCAATTCAGAAAAAGAATTTGGCATCAAAAATGCTTTATCCGCAATCTGACAATCAAAACAATAGCTTATGGCTTGTTCAACAAAAGCAGGATTGCCATTACATTTTTCAAAAATAACATCTTTTTCTCTTTGAGAGACATAAGTTCCTGACTCACCGGTCAAACGCAAGTTCTGTTCAATTTTTTCAGAATCAACAGGAGCTAAATGTATGTCCTTATACGCTTTAAGGGATTTATTTTCAATTCCGAAAAAGCTGCTCACAGGCTTATGTTCATTATAAATCGCAACGAATTTTAAGTTTTTCCAATTATAATCGCGTCTGATAAAATTAGTCAAAAATTCAATAGAAAAACCATCAATAAAATCAAAATTATCGACAACAAAAATAAATCTTCCGGTTTTACAAAAGGCGTCAAAAATCTTATTTAAAATTTCTGTTGTGCGTTTTTTATTGATAATTATATCTTCATAATTACCATCAATCGAATTATATAAAAAATTTAAGAAATCAGAGACTTCAGAATTGGTCAAAAACCTAAATTCATTGCTGAAAAACTGAACACCATCTTTTCTCAAATCGTCACTATTCAAATAATAATTAGGTAATTTGAAAAGATTCAGCAACATATCCTGAATAACTCCACCAGGAGTCAATTGCGTAAGTTGAGTGCATTTACCGATACACCATTCAAATTTTTGATCTTCAAGTTTTTTTATAACTGATTTTAGTAAAGAGGTTTTACCAATTCCTTTTTCACCTGTTATAGAAAAAACTTTTTCATCTTTTGAAAGTAAACCTTCCGACAACAACTCTAATGCCTGTTCTTGAGTGGATAATGTCGGAGAAAATTCAAGTTTTGAAGAAACTTTTTTAGATTCTTCAACAATTTTGGGTTCAGGATTTGCCCCAAAAGGTGAACCACATTTTCTACATTTTGTCGCCATAGGGAAATTTACACTGTGACAATGACTGCAAACCTTTAGCAACTCTTGTCCACAATTTTTACATAACAAAGTCCCCATAGGATTGACCGTATTGCAATGAGAACAGATTAAACCTGTGCGAGTTTTGCAATATGGGCATCTTAAAGAATTATCAGAAATATTTTTTTTACAAACAGGACATTTCATATCTACTCAATAATATCTCTGACTTTATCCATCAATTTGTATAATCTTTTCGAGATTTCAGATTGAGATAAGCCAAGTTCTTCAGAAATTTCTTTCTGAGTCATGCCTTTGTCATAGCGCAAAGTATAAATGTGTAAATAATTTTTGTCAGGTTCTTCTTTATCAATATTTCTAATAGTATCAGCAACGAATTGCAATATTTCTTTTTGAATAACTATTTCTTCAGGATTTTCAGGAACTTTCACATTTGAATAGTTAATAACAACAGTTGAATAATCCACAGGAGTTTCATCAATAGCAACTTCTCTTGTAGACATGTAACCGGAACGAGTTCTTCTCAAGCGTCCAGAATCTTTTAAAACATTGATAATAGAAGTAGTAACAATACGTTTTAAATATGCTTCCAAAGTAGATTCAGTATCTATGGCATTAAGAATCGCAACAGAGCGTTTGCAAGTTTCATTAAAGAAATCCTCATACAAATCCTCATTATTTGGGTATTTGCGATCATTTTTTATTATTCTGCTAATTAAATCTATCTTATCTTGTGTTAATTCCACAACCTAACTTCCTCTACTTCTTTTCTCAGTATATCATATTTAGAAATAAATTTTAAGTATCGCCGTTGTACTTTCGTCATTATTCAAGCTATGAGGAGCTTTGAGGGTTTTCAACGTTTGGTTTACAGTTTGTAACACAATTTTATCAATTTGGCTTGAACCACTTGATATAATGATTTGAGAATTTTTATAAGTACCATCTTTATCAAATGTTACACTCAATCTAACCTCATTTGAATATGCATAATCAGTAGCCAACAACAAATCGCTTGATAATGATAATTTCAAACTCTTTCCAACAGCTTGGAAGTATTGTTTAAACGCACCATTATAAGATATATAATCAGGCACTTCCCATGTCAATTTTCGTACTTCGATAAATGTATTAACAGGCATTTGCTTTGGCTTAGCTGATGTAGCAGGCTGAGCTGCAACTTTAGACGGAGTAGTTGTTTTAGCTGCAACAGGAGCTTTCGCGGTTGATGCTAATGCATCAGTATTGTTATCCATATTAACAACATTATCAGGATTTACATTCAATGTATTGCTTTCAGCAACACCATTATCTGGACTTGTTGGAGCATTATCATCAGTGATAGGTTGTGGAGCTTCTTCGGTTGGAGTTTTAAACATCTTAGCTACACCAAAACCAATTGCACCAATCAATGCAAATGCAATCAATGTTCCAACAATACCTAAACCGATACCAAGACCAGCTTTACCTTTAGCATTAGCCGCAGAGCCTAATCTTCCAGGATTTTGCAATAATGCACCACCAGGGACTTTTGACTCTTCGTTATATAATTCACCCAAAGACTCTGGACCATCCATAGTCGGCATTTCAGGATTGTTGATATCAATAGGAATTTCTCCTACTCTAAAGGATTTATCACTGATAACCATAGAGTTTTCCATAACAGTAAAAGGTTTGTGTTCCTCTACAGTAGGCTCTGTAATCATATTCATATCATCTTCACTCAATTCAGAATCACCTGACTGAGGTTCTTCTATTTGAGCGTCTTCCAAATTATCATAATTAGTATCATCCATCCAATCTTGAGAGTCTTTTTGAAGCTCTTGATTAGTTTCTTCTGATACTTCTTGAGTTTCAACAGAATCTAAATCACCAAAATTAAGTTCTTCATCTGATTTAATTGATTGTTCTTTATTTTCTGTCGGAACTTCTGTTTCTTCTGACAAAAAGTCTACATCATCAAGATTCAACCCTTCACCAGTAGCACCTTCTTCATTTTGTTCAGATTCAGTTTCATCGTCCGTCAATAATTCCAAATCTTCTAATGTCAATTCCTCAGAATTCTTTTCTTCATTTTGAGGTGACAAATCTGCAGATACAGCATTTTCTTCTTTTTCTTCTTCTATTTGAGGAGTTTCAATATTTGCATTTTCTACAGAAACTGAATCATGACTCTCTGATGATTCTTCAACCAAAGAATCTGTTATTTCAGGGACATCTTCATCCAATGTAATATCGTCATCTAAACCAAGAGAATCATCCAATTTCAACAAATCTTCTTGTGGAAGTTCTTCTTCATCCTGAGGTTTGGAATCTTCACTTGTAGCTTTGTCTTCAACTGTTTTATTTTCTTCTGAATTAAAAATATCATCATTTAAGTTAGATAAATTTTCTTGTGGTAAATCCAAATCCATATCCATGCCCAAATCTAACGAATCATTATCATCTAATGAAATTTCGTTCAAATTCATTTTCATGCCCATATCAACAAGATGCTCATCACCATTTTTGACATCTTCCCCAAGACTCAAATCTTGAGCAAAACCATCAATTGAAGATGTACCATCTTCGTTGATTGTAAATGAAGATAAGTTTGGCAAATCCATTCCTTTAAATTCTTCTTCATGAGAAATTTCTGCAGGAGCTTCACCAGTTTTGGCAGAAGAATCAATATTTTGCAAGTTAGATAACTCAACAATTTCATCTGAATTTTCGTGAAATTCTTCTGTTTGAACTGATTCCATTTTTGAGATATCAACGGTTTCTTGTTCAAATTTTTCTTCTGATTTTTGTTCTACTGTATGCAAATTAGAAAGATCAGTAGGGGTTTCAAATTGTCCTGATGCCTCTGCTTCCATATTTGCCTCAATTTTTGCAGTAGATAAATCACCCATAGCTGCAATATGCTCAGGAATTTCTGCCGTATCAGGTGCAATATCTGTTTTTGCATAATCAATTCTATCTAAGTTCTTTTGTTGCTTTTCCAAATTTTGAGCAACAACATTATTAACCATTTCACCTGCAACAGCCGCAAGTTTTATTGCCTCAGTAGAGGCTGCTGCACCTGCTGTAGTCGTTGCTGCTCCAGTTTCTGCGGCAATCGCTCCAGCAGCGGCAGCACCTGCCACAGCTTTTTCGATTCCACTTTGTACAGCATCACTTACTACTTGTGTCAAATCTTTTGTTATATCTTTTTTAGGTTCTTCTTTTTTATCTTCTGTCGGTGTTTTATCGATTGCTGCAATTGTTTCATCTAACAATTCATCAACAGAAAGACTATCCATATTCGCTACAGGTTTAGGCGGTTCAACAACAAAATCATGCTCTTCAACTGCCTTTTTATCTTCTATCACTTTTGGCTTTTCAACCTCTACAATTGAATCTTCTTTAACATCTTCAACTACAGGAGCTTCTTCCTGCGGTTTTGGTTCAGTGTCTTGTTCATCTTCACCAAAGCCATCATCCAACAAATCATCACCTAAATCAGCATTTCCAAAATCTAATGCAGGTTCATCAAGTGGTTCAATATTTTCAACTTCAACTGTATCAATAGAATCAGATTGGACAACTTCTTCATGCTCAACTACAGGTTCTGTATCAGAATTTTCATCAAGCTCAACATTTTCTGTTTCAACTAACGGTTCTTCCACTAGGGGCTCGGCTGTCAAATCTTCAAGATTTTCACCAATATCAAAAGATTGTGTTACATCTTCTTCAATCGGTTCTGATATGGATTCTTCTTCTGTTTCAGGCTCTCCGTTTTCACTTTCAGACTCAGATTCTTGCCCTTCATTTTGTGGCTCTTCTGCATCTTCTTCATCAAAGAAAGATTCATCCAACATCATTTCGTCATCACTAGTACCTTCTAAAGATATCTCATCATTTGTCGCATCTGATACCTCATCATCTTCTTCAGCTTGTAATACTGTCAATGTTGCATCTCCAGAATTTGAAGATTTTGCAAACTCAGGTGCCACACTGTAAGCTAAAGTTTCAAAATTATCAAATTCTAAAACACTGTCTCTTAATTGTGCACTGGATAATAACAACTCATATAATTCAATTTCTTCATCTAGTGTAATATTATGGTCAGCCAAAGAAATTGAAAGTTCTCTACCATGGAAAAACTCTTCTTCCGTGAGCTTTCTCGGATTTTTCCCAGGAAAGTTTTTAATAAATCTTGTCAAAGATTCAGGTGCAGACAATTTGTTTTTGCTAAAGAAATAATATTCATCATTTTGATTATTTTTATCTATTTGAGAAGGCTTGAAATATCCCAAAAATTCCACATATTTAAAATCGGCATCAATTTTTAAAACAGCATAAATATCAGGAGTTAAACCAAGTTCAAAATGACTTTTTGGAACAAAAATTTGATTATCATCAAATATCACACGAACATCTATATGGATATTTGGCAATAAAATATCAGAAATATCATTCTTTTCCAAAATCTTTGAAATTGAATGAAGATTGTGCAAATCAGAAACATCAACACCTTCAGATGCCAGATATTTCGTAAGAAGTTCTGCACCTAAAGCATTTATATATGCTCTATTTTTAACTTCTTTATTCACAAAACTTCTGGACATAAATTCTGCCTCAGTTATATTTTCTTTTTCAATGTAAATTAATGTTTCTTGTTTTGATGCCATTTTAAATATTCCTCCCTCTACAAAATTATAGATGACACGAGAATTTAAAATATTCCAAAATTATTGTAAATTTTTGTAACAAATCTTTTCAAATGCAAAATATTGAGTCAAAATTATTGCATTAGGAGTTTTATTTATAGTGTAGTAGAAAAATTTTACAAGGAGGTTTTCTCATGGCATTGAGTCCTATTTCAAGTGTACGTTTTTGTGGCGAAGCTGCGCCAGCTCAAGAAACCAAAGCAGCAAATACAAATAATGTTTTAGAACGCCCGGGAGCATTTGCAAAACAACCTGAAGGCGACAAAGTAGATTTATCAACAACTGACAAAACTGAAAAGAAAAAAGGCGGTCATGCTATACGTAACACAGTTATTGGTGTAGTTGTGGCAGCTGCAGCCTTGGTTGGCTTAACAAAAGGTGGTGTCCTAACAAAATTAACAGAAGATGTTCTTAAAGATACCAAATTCTATAGCCCTAAGAAAATAGGTCACTACTTAGCAACAGCCGGCGAATTTATCAGCAAATACACTTACGACCAAGTTGCAAAACTTTGGGCTAAAAAACCGGCAGCTTAAATATAACTTGAGAGAAAACCTATTATCAAATAAACAAAAAGCGAATTACTCTTTGTGGAGCGGTTCGCTTTTTGTTTTTATTTGCTTGACGAAAATTTAATCAATATGGTATAATACAAGAGTTGATTTGAGTTTTACCCCACCTAACAGGTCATCTGATATGTCAGAAAGGATATTATGACATACGGAGTTCCATATTCTTTTGTCCCTGGGACAAAAGCTAAAGCCGACGAGGTTAATGCCAACTTTATTGATATTTTAAATAAAATTGAGGACACAAATTCAAGAATTGACGATGCCAACACAAAATCAAGTCAAGAATTAAAAGAAACAAAAGAAGAATTAAACGCAGAAATAGGCCAAAAAGCAGACTTAAATTTTTCAAACATTGGAACGAATGCAAAAGCAATGTTCAGCGCAAAAGCAAACACTACAGATATTGATGGTAAATGGGTCAAAAAATCACTCACCATTGCACAATCTACCTCCATCTCAGCCGGACAAACCAAAAACTTTTCATTATCTTCATACCTACCAAACGATAACAATGTTTATGAAGTCTTACTTTCTACAACCTTAAATGTCGCAGGGAATTATGCCTACATCTTTTTGAGCTCATCATACATCTCAAATGCTGCAATGTGTCGAGCAGATTCCGCAGGTATGTATGCAGCATCATCTGTAACTTTACCAATTGGGACAAACAGAACCGTTTCGATATCAAGTAATTCATCACAATCAGGAAATGCAACATTTGAACTATACGCAAAAGCGTACAGAAAAGTAAGATAAAAAAGGAGTTTAAATAATGAAATATATAATTTTTGTTGAAGATAACAAAATCACAGGCGCAGGATGCACTGAACAAATTGGAGAAAATATTCAAAACATTGAAGTTGAAGAAAGTATTTACAATGAATTTATTCAAGACAACTTATTATACATCTTTAAAAATGGGAAAATAACCAAAAACCCGAACTATAAAACCGCAAGGCAAACATTAGCCGTAACACAAAGAATCAGCAAAATTGAACAGAAACTGAATGAACTTGACCTTAAACGAATAAGAGCAGTTTGCGAAGATGAGATAAGAGATGGAAAAACAAACCAAACATGGCTTGATTATTACAACTCAAAAATCTATGATTTGCGAATTGAACTAAACAGTTTACAATCACAAATATAACCCAAGAAACGGCATTGAGTAATATTCAGTGCCGTTATTTTTTACCTCAACCTTTTATCATGTTTTTGTTATAATTTTAAGTAAATATAGGAGAAAAATTATGGTAGAAATTAGAGAAGAATTTATAAACCAAGCCAAACATTTGGCAAGAAACGCAGAAGTATTACCTGGAGGAATTGAAGAACTTGCGGTAAAACTTCAACACGCAGCAGATACAAATACTCCACTTCGAGTAAAATTGGGGATGGATCCAACAAGACCTGACCTTCACTTAGGTCACACTGTTGTAATGAGAAAACTAAGAGAATTTCAATCACTCGGTCACAAAATAGTTTTAATTGTAGGTGGAGCGACGGCTATGGTTGGCGACCCATCAGGCAAATCTGAAACAAGACCGGCTCTAACAAAAGAACAAGTTGCAGAAAACGCTAAATCATACTTTGACCAAATGTCAAAAGTTCTTGATGTAACAGATGCAGAAGTTACAAACAATGCTGACTGGTTACACAAAATGAGCTTTACTGATTTATTAAAACTTTCTGCTCAAGTAACAGTTGCACAAATGATGACAAGAGACGATTTTGCAAAAAGATACGCAGACGGCAGACCAATTTCGATTCACGAATTTTTCTATCCGTTGATGCAGGCTTACGATTCTGTTGCAATTGATGCTGATATTGAATTAGGTGGAACAGACCAAAGATTTAACACACTATTAGGACGTGACATCCAAGCCGCTTACGGCAAGAAATATCCTCAATTAGTTATGTTATTACCGTTACTTGAAGGTACAGATGGGGTTGTAAAAATGTCAAAAACATATCCGGAACACTGTATTTCACTTACAGACAGCGCAAAAGATATGTTTGGCAAATTGATGAGTATTCCTGACAATATGATTACTCGCTACTATAGCTTATTGACAGATGCGACAAAAGATGAGCTTGAAACTTACGACAAACAAATAGCAGATGGCACAATTAATCCACGTAACATCAAAATGCAACTTGCTCACACTATTACAGAAGAATACCATGGTAAAGAAGGTGCTGACAAAGCCCAAGAAGAATTTATCAATGTTGTATCAAACAAAGGTATCCCAGAAGATATTGAGGAAGTAAGAGTTGAAGACGGTAAAAATATTCTTGATTTACTAACCGAATTAAAATTTGCAGCAAGCCGTGGAGAAGCAAAACGCTTAATCCAAGGTGGCGGTGTAAAAATTGACGGTGAAAAAATTGCTGATATGGGCTATACATTTGCAATTAAAGATAGCGTAATATTACAAGCAGGTAAACGTAAATTTGCTAAATTAGTAAAATAATAACAAAACTACAAAAACATTCAGAGTCGGCAACAAATGCCGACCTGATTTTTTAAAACACTACCAAACAAAAGAAAGAGAGCCTAAATGCTTAACGTAATCAAGCGTGGAATTTCAAAAGTCAAAGAAGACATAAAAGTCATTTATGAAAACGATCCGGCAGCGAAAAATCTTTTAGAAGTTATTCTATGTTACCCAGGTTTACACGCGCTTGTTGCATATAGATTTGCACACAGGCTCTACAAATGGAATATTCCACTGGTTCCGAGAGTTATATCATACTTAACAAGAATAATCACAGGTATCGAAATTCATCCCGGAGCAGAAATTGGCAGACGCTTTTTCATCGACCACGGAGAAGGTGTTGTAATCGGCGAAACAACCATAATTGGAGACGATGTTTTAATTTATCAACAAGTAACACTTGGCGGAACCGGAAAAGAATCAGGGAAACGCCATCCAACCCTTGGCAATAACGTCATTGTCGGAGCCGGTGCAAAAGTTTTAGGAAACATTACAATTGGTGACAATGTTCGAATTGGCGCAGGCTCAGTTGTTGTAGAAGATGTACCGGAACATTCAACAGTTGTAGGCATTCCAGGACGAGTTGTCCACCGCGCAGTAATCGACAAACAAGGAAACCTTATGCACAACAGAATTCCAGACCCTGTAAAATGCGAGATTAACAAGCTCAAGGCTGAAATGGAAATTCTGAAAGAAAAACTTGATAGATAGAACTGAGAACAAAAAATTTAGTCTGCTTGACCAACTTTTTTGTCATTCAAATATTATTAACAAATGTAAAGCAAAATATTCAAAATTAATCAATTTCTCCGCTCTTATATACTTTATATATATAAGATATAGAAAACAAGGTTTTATTATGGTGAATTTTAACAACTACAGCTCCAGATATACACCTTCCGTACACACCGGTCGGACAAACATTTGGAACAGATATGAAGACAACGCTAATAATAAAAGAATGGCATTTATGGCTCAAACTGGCTATCAAGCCCCATTGTTCAATTTCGGAGCACCACCACGTCCAATGGGCGGATTTACCCAAGTAAATATTCAAAATGGTCCATCAACATCTTGGATGCAAGGAAATGTCATGGGACAAATCACAGGCTTTGGGGTAAATTTATACCAACAATTTCAACCACAAATTACAAACTTTTTCCATAAAATATTTGGGTAATATAAAAAGGACTGCAGAAACTTTTCAAGTTTCCGCAGTCCTTTTATTAATCTTTGGTTAAAATAATATAATTAACACATTGTGCTAAATTACATCATTCCTCCCATACCGCCCATGCCTGCCATTGCTGACATATCAGGTGTAGCAGCTTTTTCCTCAGGGATATCAACAACTGCAGCTTCTGTAGTCAATAACATTGAACCAACAGATGCAGCGTTAATCAAAGCTGATCTTGTAACCTTAGCTGGGTCAACAATACCTGCTTGGAACATATCAACATATTTGCTGTTTAATGCATCGTAACCATAAGCTCCGTCTTTTTCAAGAACACAATCAACAACAACATCAGCTTTAGCACCTGCGTTACGAGCAATTGCTCTAAGAGGTACATCCAATGCAGCAGTCAAGATTTTGTAACCAACTTTTTCATCATCTGATTCAAAGTCCATAGAATCTAACTTAGCATTCAATTCTTGTTGAACTCTCAACAAAGCTACGCCACCACCTGGAACAATACCTTCTTCGTTAGCAGCTCTTGTAGCGTTTAGAGCATCTTCAATTCTCAATTTTCTTTCTTTCAATTCAACTTCAGATGCTGCACCAACTTCAATCAAAGCAACTCCGCCTGACAATTTTGCAACACGTTCTTGAAGTTTTTCTTTATCATATTCACTATCAGATGCTTCAATTTGTTTTCTGATAAGTCTAACTCTTTCTTGAACAGCAGCTTTTGTTTCATCGCCAACAACGATTGTAGTTTCGTCTTTAGTAACAGTAACACGTTTTGCTTTACCTAACATTTGAGTTGTTACATTTTCAAGTTTGATGCCTAATTCTTCAGTGAACATTTCGCCACCTGTTAAAATAGCGATATCTTCAAGCATAGCTTTTCTTCTATCACCAAAACCAGGAGCTTTAACAGCAACAGCTCTCAAAACTTTTCTCATTGTGTTTACAACCAATGTTGCAAGAGCTTCACCTTCAATATCTTCTGCAATCAATAACAAAGATTTGCCATCACGAGCAACTTGTTCCAATAATGGAACCAAATCAGAAATCAAGTTGATTTTCTTGTTGCAGCAGAATACATAAGCATCTTCAAGTACAGCTTCCATTCTTTCAGGATCTGTAACGAAGTATGGTGAAATGTAACCTTTGTCAAATTGCATACCTTCAACAACTTTCAAGTTTGTACCGAAAGATTTTGATTCCTCAACAGAAATAACACCATCGTGACCAACTTTTTCCATTGCTTCTGCGATAAGTTCGCCAATCTCTTTGTTATTACCGGCAGAAATTGCTGCAACTTGAGCGATTTCTTCTTTTGTATTTACAGGTCTTGACATAGATTTGATTTTTGAAACTGCTGATTCAACAGCTCTATCAATACCACGTTTCATTGACATTGGGTTAGCGCCAGCTGTCAAGTTCTTCAAACCTTCACGAACAATAGCTTGAGCCAAAACTGATGCAGTTGTAGTACCATCACCAGCAACATCATTTGTCTTAGAAGAAACTTCTTTCAACAATTGAGCACCTGAATTTTCCAATGCATCTTTCAATTCAATTTCTTTCGCGATAGTAACACCATCATTAACGATTTGAGGTGCACCGAATTTCTTTGTCAATATTACGTTTCTGCCTTTAGGTCCTAATGTAACTTTTACGGCATCTGCTACAGCATCAATTCCTTTTAGAAGAGCTTTTCTAGCTTCTTCATCAAAAATAATACGTTTTGCCATTTTATTTTCTCCTTTTTAAATAATCATTTAATAGCCTAAGAAATACTTATTTCTTTTGATTTATTATTCAATAATTGCTAAAGCATCTTTGATAGAAAGAATTTTGTATTCTGTACCATCAACTTTAACATCTGTACCTGAATATTTAGCATAAAGGATAGTATCACCAACTTTAACATCCATTGGTTCTCTTTCGCCTTTATCATTCATTTTGCCAAGACCAACAGCTACAACTTCACCTCTTTGAGGTTTTTCTTTAGCACTATCAGGAATAAAGATTCCGCCTGAAGTTTGTTCAGTTTCTTCTATAACCTTAATAACAATTCTTTCGCCTAATGGTTTAATCATAATATCCTCTCCTTTACCTAACATCTATAACTTCTACAATACATTTATATAACGAATTTTGAAAAATTTAGGAAAAGTTAAGGAAAAATTAATTATTCAATTTTGAATAAGAATTGAAAACTATATAACTAACAAATTATCAATAGGAACATTCAATACAGCAGCAATTTTGTAAAGAACATAAACTGTAGGGGCTTTTTCCCCACGTTCGATACATCCTATAAAATTTCTAGCTGAATTGATTTTAAATGCCAATTCTTCTTGTGAGAGATTCTTGGCTTTTCTTGCTACTCTGATATTATTCCCAATATTTCGCAAAAACAACTCTTTTTCAATAAACTCTTGTTCCATACGGATTATTGTGTTATATTTTAAACATATACACTACCACCTATAGGTGGCATGATTTTGAAATAAGGAGCTTGTATGGAAAGACAAAATTTAACATCCTCAAAACGCAAAGTGCAAGTTGGATTTACGTTAGCGGAGGTATTAATAACCCTTGGTATCATTGGTGTAGTTGCAGCAATGACAATTCCGACTCTTATGACAAATTATCAAAAGAAATCTACCGCAACACAACTCAAAAAAACTTATGCAACCATATCAAATGCAGTAAGGCTTTCAGAAGAAGAAAACGGTGAATTATCAGGTTGGGAATTTGAAGAAAATGGAACTTCGACAAAAAGCATTCAGGTATTTGACAAATATTTAGCCCCTTATTTAAAAGTTACCAAGAAAGAAGTAAATGGCTCTAACTTCACGTATTACAAACCCAATGGACAACGCGAAGCAGGTTTGGCAATATTAGGTGGAAAATCTGCATTATATACAATGCTTTCAGGTGTAGAACTTTTGGTTAATTCAGGAGATATCCAATACAATCCTCCGATAATCGGCAAAGCACAGGCGTCTTGTATGATAATTGACCTAAACGGGCACAACACAAAACCAAACAGGTTTGGACGAGATGCATTTTTTGCCTGCATAAATACAGAAAAAGGATTTACTATGCACTACTCAGATGATGGCGAACGTGGTGCAGTACAAAGAACAAGAGAACAATTAAAAAATGGTCCGTCAATAAATGGTTATCAATGTAGTAAACAAGGACGAGGAATGTGGTGTGGTGCACTTATTCAGCGTGATGGATGGACAATTAGTAAAGATTATCCTTGGTAAATTTAATTGACTTAATTTTATTTTTTCATTGTATAATATCAACATGAATAAAAAATTATTTGTAATATCAGGATGTTCAGGTGTTGGAAAAGGCACTGTTTTAAAAGAGTTTATGGCTAAAAACTCTAAAGATTTTATGCTTTCTGTTTCTTGTACAACGAGAAAACCAAGAGAAGGCGAAGTTGACGGAATCAACTATTTTTTCCTGACTCAGGAAGAATTTAAAGACTGCATCGCAAAAGACAAGTTTTTGGAATACGCGCAATTTGCAGGGAATTTTTACGGAACAAAGCAAAAATACATTAACCAAAAGTTCGAAGAGGGAATGAATATCATCCTTGAAATTGAAACTCAAGGAGCTTTACAAGTTAAGAAAAAAATGCCCGAAGCAGTTTTAATTTTTATAGCTCCGCCTAGCATTGAAGAACTTGAACACAGATTAAGGGGTCGTCACACTGAAGATGAAGAAACCATCCAAAAACGTTTAAATTTGGTAAAAACCGAACTTGAACGCTCAAAACAATATGATTATGTTGTCACAAATGATGATGTCAGCCGTGCGGTTGAGGAAATCGAATATATTACAAAAAAAGAATTAGCCACAGAATAACGAAAACTCCTTACATAAAAGGGGACAAGGCACTATGTTAGAAAATAAAACTATTTTAATCGGTATAACTGGCGGAATTGCCGCTTACAAAATACATGAACTCATTCGCAAATTCAAAAAAAATGGAGCAAACGTCAAAGTAGTTTGTACTCCAAACGCAATGAATTTTGTAACAAAATTAACTCTGCAAAACCTTAGTCAAAACGAAGTATATATACAAGAATTTGATGTAAAAAATTGGAAACCTGAGCATATATCTCTTTCTGACGAAGCTGATATTATGGTAATTGCACCGGCTACCGCCAACACTATATCTAAAATAGCTCAAGGAATTGCCGACAATTTGCTAACATCAATTGCTTGTGCTTTTTCTAAAAAAATGATAATAGCACCTGCGATGAACTGTAATATGTGGAACAATCAAGCAGTACAAGAAAATATTGCAAAGTTAAAAGCTCGCGGAATTGAAATTTTAGAGCCAGAGAGCGGATTTTTAGCATGCGGATATCTTGGAAAAGGTCGCCTTTGTAATATCAACAAAATTTTCAACGCGACAAACGAAGCACTAAAGTATAGCGAAAAATTAAAAGGTAAAAAAGTTGTAATCACATCCGGCGGAACAATTGAAGATATCGACCCAGTGAGATATATTTCAAATTACTCATCAGGTAAAATGGGTAAAGCTCTGGCTGATAGCGCAAAATCAATGGGAGCTGAAGTTGTTTTGATTACAACCAAAGATTTTGAAGCACCTTACAAAATTACAAAAGTCAAATCTGCAATTGATATGCAAAATGCACTAAATCAGGAATTTGAAACATCTGACTATATCATTATGGCTGCAGCCGTTGCCGATTATAGAGTAAAGAATTATTCTGAGCAAAAAATGAAAAAGACATCAGATGATAAAATCACATTAGAACTTACTAAAAACCCTGATATTTTAAAAGGTTTATGCGAAAGAAAACAAAATTCACCAACTCAAAATAAACCTATTATTATCGGATTTTGCGCAGAAAGTGAAAACTTAATAGAAAATGCAAAAACAAAAATCGCCAAAAAAGGCTGTGATTATTTAATTGCCAATGACATTTCGCGAAAAGATATCGGATTCTCATCAGATGATAACGAAGTTTCAATTTTGGATAAAAATGGAAACATAACACAAATTGAAAAAGCTCCAAAATCTACAATTGCACGAAAGATTTTAGAACATATAAGTTAGTTTATAAAAAGTAGGAGCATTTTATGAACAAATACGAAATAATCAAAAAAATAGAAGACTTTGCCCCTCCTGAAACTGCTGAAAGTTGGGACGCGTCAGGTTGGTTAATTGAGACTGCCCAAACCAACATTTCAAAAATAATGTTGTGCCTCACACCAACCCAAGAAATAATAACTCAGGCAAAAATACAAAACTGTGATATGATTATTTCGCATCATCCAATGTATTGCGTACCTTATGAATACCAAACACCAACAATTGATATGTATTGCGCACACACAAATTTGGACAAAGCTAAAGGTGGAACAACAGATACAATCATAAAATCACTTGGCTTATCTAAATATAAAATAAATTGTGAGCACGAGTTTTTGAGAATAATTGATATTCCTGAAAAAATTTCAATTACAGATTTTTCAAAAAAAATCTCAAAAATTTCACCAAACGCAAGAATAATCAACAACAAAAACATTAAAAACTTAGGAAAAATTGCATTTTGCGCAGGCAGTGGCTCTGAATTTATTAAAGATGCTAAAGATTTAGGCGCAGATTGCCTTGTGACTGGGGATTTAAAATTCCACACCGCACTTGATTCAGAAATCGTAGTTTATGATATATGTCATTTTGAATCAGAAATTATCGTATTACCTGTACTTAAAAATCTAATCGGAGACGAAGTTGAAATAATTTATGCAGATGAAAAATCTCCATTTGCGCAAATTTAATTTATATCAACAACACTCACGCCATCTCCACCTTCAGAGTCTTCTCCCGGACGGAATTTTGCAACATAAGGCGAAGTACGTAAAAAGTCTCTTACGGCTTCCTTTAGCGCACCTGTACCATGTCCATGGATAATATAAACAGGTGTGAGATTTGCCAAACTTGCTTTATCTAAATACGCCTCAACCTCATCAAGCGCCTCCTCTACCCTATAACCTCTCAAATCAAGAGTTTGAGACATTGCATAACGTTTAAGTTCAAATTTATTAAACGAAGTCCCTGGAATTTTAACTTTAACCGGTTCTTTGTAATTCTCATCAAGTACAGCAAGTTCATCCTTTTTGACTTTCATTTTCATCGCGCCCATATCAACAAAAAGTCGTTTATTTTTGTCAGGCAAAGATAAAACCGTTACTTTTTGATGAAGGTTTTTCAACATAAGAGTATCTCCAACCACAACCTTGCCCCAATCAATTTCAAGATATTTTTGCTTGTCCGTAACTTTGTCAATTTCGCCACGAAAACCATCTTCCAATTTTGCTAAACGAGAATATGCACGACGCGCGATTTTTTCAGATTTTTCTTTTCTCAATTCGTCAAGAATTTGCTTAATTTCAGCACGCGCCTCCATCATTTCCATATCAAATTTATTTTTGATATTTTTTATGGTTTTCTTTTTATCTTTTTTAACTTGATTAAGATTATCCTCGTATTCTTTCTTTATTTCTAACGAAGATTCCTTCAATTCTTGCGCTTGTTCAAGATTTTTAGCCAACTCTTGGTGAGTTTCCTGTAATTTTTCGACTACCGCAACAGTTGGGTCTTTTTGAGTCAAAAGCGTAGTTTTGGCATCTTCAACGATATCTTTATCCAAACCTAAATTTGCTGCAATAGAAATAGCATTACTAAGCCCAGGAATACCAATAAGCAATTTATATGTAGGTTTCAATGTCTCTGTGTTAAATTCTACAGATGCATTTTTGAAAAAACTATTGTTATATTCAAGAGCCTTCAATTCGCCATAGTGAGTTGTTATTACGCTTGTAACTTGCTTTTGCGCCAACTTTTCTAAAATAGCTTTTGCAAGTACAGCACCTTCTACAGGGTCTGTTCCTGCACAAATTTCATCAAACAAAACAAACGAGTCCTCATCACTTCGGTTCAATATTTCGATAATATTTGTCATGTGGGAAGAAAAAGTTGACAAACTTTGCATAATACTTTGAGAATCACCAATGTCTGCAAAAACTCTTTTGAAAGGATAAATTTTTGCATAGGTACATGGCAAAAACATGCCAGCTTTTGTCATCAAAATAAATAAGCCGATAGTCTTTAATGTTACGGTTTTTCCACCTGTATTTGAACCTGTAATAATTACAGATTTGTAATCTTTTCCTATTTCAAAATTATTTGATACAACATCTTCTGAAACCTGCATCAACAAAGGATGTTTCATATTTTCAAAGTAGATATAACGTTCAGAAGTCAATTCCGGTTCTGTGGCATGAAGCTTTACTGCATAACGAGCTTTTGCAAAATGGAAATCAATTTCTGCCATTATGCGCTCACATTTCAATAGCTGTGGCATATAATCTTTAACCAAATCAGTAAGTCCTACAAGAATTCTGATACATTCAGCATGGATTTTTGATTTAACCTCTCGTACCTTGTTATTTAGCGGTACAAGTTGCGCAGGCTCAATATAAAAAGTCTTTGCAGAAGAAGAGACATCATGCACAATCCCTGGAACTTTTGTTTTGTTTGATGCCATTACCTGAAAAACAATCCTGTCATCTCTTTGGGTATAAATATTTTCTTGTAAATATTTTGAAAAATTCGGATTGTTTAACAACGAAGTTATTTGGTCTCGAATATTTTGTTCAGTATCACGCAAAGATGAATACAAACCTTTCAGTTCAGGCGTTGCATTTTGTTTAATTCTCAAACTTTCATCAAAAGTATCAAATATTTTTTCTTCAACTTCTCTATCTGCAACTAGTTCTGCTGCCAAACCTTTTATTATAAAATCATCTTCCGAATTATCAATAATAAATCTTTTTAATAGACGTGAAGATTTCATTGTTTTTGCAATGTCATTCAATTCTTCTTCTGTCAAATATGAAATTGCAGAATTGTTTTTTATCTTCATAACATCTGCAATAAATTCCGTTGGAGTGTCTTTGGCATAATCAAGAATCTTTTTAGCCTCTCGAGTCAATTCAAGTTGCTGTTTTATGCGCTCAATATTATCAAGTGCAGACATTCTAAGACACAAATTTTTACTCTGCTCAAATTTTGCGAACTTGGAAAGTTCTTCTTTTATTTTGTCAAATTCTAGGGTTGTATTGGTTTTTAATGTGATATCCATAATTTTATAATACCACAAAGGGTTTTTATAATATAATTACTCTATGGTAAAAAGTGTCTACATACATATTCCGTTTTGCAAATCAAAATGCCATTATTGCTCATTTATTTCATTTTGCAAAATTGAAAATAAAAAAGACTATCTACAAGCTCTTTACGAAGAAATAAAAAATTCTTATCATGGAGAACTTTTAGAAACAGTTTATTTTGGCGGTGGTACTCCTTCAATATTAACAATTCCTGAATTTGCAAAACTATTGAACTTTTTTAAAACATCTAAAAAAACAGAAATCACAACCGAACTTAACCCTGATGATATGTCTTATGATTATCTTAGGGCACTATATGATTTAGGAATAAACAGAATAAGTTTTGGTTGCCAAACTTTCAACGACAAAATTTTAAAACTGATAAATCGTAGGCACAACGCAGGACAAGTTATAAATGCTGTAAAAACCGCACAAGATGCAGGATTTAAAAACATCAGTCTTGATTTTATTTATGGACTGCCTGAACAAACTCCGCAAATGTTTTATAAAGACCTTGAAATAGCAATAAATACAGGAGTTCAACATATTTCTTTATATGGTTTAAAAATTGAAGAAGGGTGCTATTTTTATGACCATCAACCCAAAAACTTGCCTGATGATGATACTCAAGCCGATATGTATCTTGGTGCAATTGAATTACTGACACATAACGGATTTGAGCACTACGAAGTAAGCAATTTTTCTAAAAAAGACTATAACTCAAAACATAATCTAAACTATTGGAACAATGAAGAATATTATGGTTTTGGGATTTCCGCACACGGCTATATCAATGGCGTCAGATATGGAAATTTTGAAACACTAGAAGAATACATCAATAACCCACTAACACACAAAGAATCTAAAATTTTGACAACACAAGAGAAATTGGAAGAAGAAATATTTTTGGGTTTTCGAAAGATGGATGGAATAAAAACCACAGACATCAACGAAAAATTCGGAATTGACTTCGAGGAAAGATACAAAGAAATTTTAGGTAAATATACAAAGATTAATTTAATAAGCAAAACACCAAAAGGCTACAAATTGACCGACCAAGGAATCCTTGTCAGTAATGTGGTTTTGGCAGACTTTTTGGGCTAAATTGGTTACGTATTTTCAATATCGTCATTGAGAGCGATAGCGAAGCAATCCAGCTTTCTTTTAGATAAATTTTATTTGAGACAGTAGTGGAACTCGTTTCGGAATTCTTTCAATATTGTAAAGTTCAGAATGACCACTCAAATAATAATAAAAGACGCGACGGAGGATGAAGTCCTCCGTCGCGTCTTTAAAAAATCAATATTTTAAATTATGCAAAATATCTTTTCAAAAGACCGTCAAAACCTTTACCATGACGAGCTTCATCTTTAGCCATTTCATGAACAGTGTCATGGATTGCATCATAACCCAATTCTTTAGCTCTTTTTGCAATTTCTAATTTACCTTCACAAGCGCCAAATTCAGCTTCTGCTCTAAGTTCAAGGTTTTTCTTAGTTGAATTTGTAACAACTTCGCCCAACAATTCAGCAAATTTTGCAGCGTGTTCAGCTTCTTCAAAAGCATATCTTTTGTATGCTTCAGCAACTTCAGGATAACCTTCTCTTTCTGCAACCCTTGCCATTGCCAAGTACATACCAACTTCTGTGCATTCGCCATTGAAGTGAGCTCTCAAGCCTTCCATAACTTCTTTATCTTCTACAACACCATCACCAACTTTGTGTTCGCAAGCGTAAACCTTTTCAGCTCCGCCAACTTCTCTAAAAGTTGTTGCTCCGCAAATAGGACATTTTTCTGGAGCTTTATCTGATTCTGTAGACCAACCACATACTGTACATACGAATTTCATTTTTTCCGCCTTTCTTTATTATGTTTCTCATTTTTACATGCTGATTATAACAAAAGTTTTCATTTTTGTAAAGTGGTAATTATTTTCATTTTTAATGAAAATTTACATTATATATGCTTTTCAATATTTGAAACAATAGTAGATTTTGGCATTAAACCTGTCATTCTTTCCACAGCCTCGCCATTTTTGAAAATTAACAAACTCGGCAATCCACTTACAGAAAATCTTTTTGCAGACTCAATTGATTCTTCTACGTTTAATTTTGCAAATTTAACTTTGCCTTCAAATTCATTAGCAATTTCTTCCACGACAGGACCAAGTTTTCTGCAAGGACCACACCAAGTTGCCCAAAAATCTACAACAACAGGAATTGTTGAATTAATTACTTCATTTTCAAAAGTTTCATCATTAATATCAATAACATTAACCATAATCAAAACTCCTTATATTAAGTTTACTCTTCACAATATTATCATAGAAAAAACTTTTGTGCTATTATCTAATAGGGAACTACGTAGGACAAAAAAATGGCTAGAAAAAAAGTAATAGAGATAGTTTTAGATACAGAAACAACAGGATTAGATTACACTAGAGAAAAAATGGTTGAGTTTGCAGCTGTGAGGCTTGAAAACGGCAAAATCAAAGACGAATTTCAAACTCTGATTAATCCTGAACAACATATCAGAAAATCAAGTATTGCAATTCATGGAATTACACCAGATATGGTTGTTGATGCTCCAACAGAAGCAGAAGCAATGCCAAAGATTTTAGAATTTATTGGAGATTATCCAATTGTCGCTCACAATGCAATTTTTGATTATTCATTTATTAATGAGGCATCAAAAAGAGTTACCGGCGAAGAAATTAAAAATGAAAGAATTGATACTCAACAAATGTTCAAAGAAGTTTACCCTGATTTAGATGCTCATGGATTGAACGCTTTGACTGAAAAATTCAAAGTTGAATTGAAAGACCACCATAGAGCAATGGGTGACACTATGGGACTTGCACTTGCTTATCCTAAATTGAAAAAACTTTATACTCAAAAATATGACTGGGAAAGCAAGCAACTTGAAAATGTAGAGTATTTATTTGAAAGATTTTTACGTTTGCAACAAACTGTAACAACGTTGCAATCTGAAATGCAAGATTTGAAATCAGTGTTCAAATTATATTTTGAACAAGGAGGAGAACCAATCACCTCGCAAGAAGGAGATGTATTGGTTTATAATTCAAAACAAACTTTTGGATACGATTTCAATGCCATAAAACCTGTTTTGGAAGAAATCGGAGCTTTGGAAAAAGCAGTAAAACTAAATACAGGATTTATTGACAGACTTTCAAACGGTAGAAGTTTAGATGATGAAAAAAAAGAAATCATCAAAAATGCCAGACAAGAGTTGACAGAAACAAGAAATATTCAAGTTATAAAGAATAAGTAGTAGGAGAAAAAGACTATGTTTAAGAAATTAGGGGCGTTTTTCAAAGAGCCTCCAATTGCAGAACCTATCCAAGATTCTGCAAAAGTCGATTCAATGTATAAACATTGGCGATTGAGAATGTTTATCGGATGTTTTATCGGATACACTATTTTTTATTTATGTAAGAAAAACATTGCAGTAGCACTTCCTGGGATTATGGATGAATTTCATTACTCAGCTACTGAATTAGGTTTGTTGGGTAGCTCACTTTACTTAACTTACGGTATCGGTAAGTTTGTAAATGGTGTATTGGCTGACGGTTCAGATGTTAGAAAATTCTTCCCAACTGCGTTGTTAATGACAGCGTTAGCAAATATTTTGTTTGCACTTTCACCTAGTGTTGTTAGCATTTTAGGTTTGAGTCCAAAAATGTTTGCAATGGTATTGCTATGGACAATGGCATTTTTATGGGGTGTCAGCGGATGGTTTCAATCTGCAGGTTTTCCAGCTGTAGCGAAAAGTTTAACTTATTGGTATTCAAATTCTGAACGTGGAACAAAATGGTCATTGTGGTCATGTTCACACCAAACAGGTACTTTTTTAAGTTTCATTTTAGCAGGTCTTATCGCTGCACGCTTTGGATGGAGAGCAGCATTTTTAGTTCCGGGTATTTTAGCGGCAGTTACAGCAATTTCATTATTCTTCGTACTTCGCGACAGACCTCAATCTATGGGATTGCCTGATGTAGAAGTCTATAGAAATGAACCAGTAAAAGAACAGTCTGCTGATGAGAAAAAAGAAGAAGACAGCATGACTTATGTTCAAATCTTCAAAAAATATGTATTGTGTAACAAAACAATTTGGTTATTAGCAATTGCTTATATTTTCGTATACATTATCAGATTCGGTGCTGAAGACTGGATGATTATGTATTTGAAAAACGCAAAAGGCATCAAACTTGAAGAAGCAACAACTATGATTGCATCATTACCATTAGTTGGTATTTGCGGTACAGTATGCGCAGGTTTAATCTCAGACAAATTATTCAAAGGGAAAAGAGCTCCTGTAAACTTGCTATACTTGGCAGGTGTAATTTGTGCAGTTATTGCATTAAAATTCAATACTATTAGCGCACTTAACTATGTAATCATTGGTTTGTTAGGGGCATTCACTTACGGTCCTCAAATGATGATTGGCGGACTTTGCGCAGTGGAATCAAGCTCTAAAAAAGTAGCTTCAGCAGCATCCGGATTCACTGGAACTTTCGGTTACATCGGTGCATTTTTATCAGCAACAGGAACAGGTTTCCTAGTTGATAAATTAGGCAAAAACGGTGTTCAAAACTGGGATGGCGCAATTTATTTCTGGTTAGTTTCAGGTATAATTTGTTTCATCATTTGTGCAATCCTTGCAGTTGATGAATACAAAAAAGATGCTAAAAAAGCATAAAGTTTTAGATATCTAAAATAAAATCAATAAAAAAAAATCAAAAGGCGGAGCAGATGTTCCGCCTTTACGTTGTATAACCATCATTCCTATATATGGTCATGCCATAGAATTATATTTCCTTAAAATCCATGATATAATGTAATCAATCAGAAAGGAAACGCCATGGGTGATGAGGACAAGCAGTTTGATGCCACCCCCAGAAAGCTGGAACAGGCAAGGAAAGAAGGTCAGGTTGTTAAGTCTAAAGACTTTTCAACAGCTGTATCTTTGCTTGTTTTGTTTTCGGTAATTTTTGGATTAGCCCCTTTTATTTGGAATCAAATTGTCCAAGTTTTCACCCTGTTATATGAACAAATTCCAAACGCACATGTTGACAAAATCGGCTATATGTACATCCTTTTGATTGCTGTCAAAGGCGCAGCACTAATCATTGGTCCGATTCTAGCTATTGCGTGGCTTGTTGCGGTCTTGGCGGATTTTATTCAAGTTGGCCCACTGGTTGCTACCGCTCCTCTTATGCCTAAATTAGACAAACTTAATCCGACAAAATATTTCAAAAATATCATGTCAATCAAAACTCTTTTTGAATTATTCAAAAATATTATCAAAGTTATTATACTTGGCTATATAGGTTGGATGGTTTATAAAGATCATATTGAATCTATTTTGATGCTCGCATCTGTTGATAACAATTTTGCCGTTATGATTGAATTTGGAAAACTTATCACTGAATTTATTTTTAAAGCCTGCATAGCATTTTTAGTAATTGCTGCGGCTGATTATGGGGTAACAAAATGGAAATTCTTAAAAGACCAAAAAATGTCATTTAAAGAAATTAAGGATGAATACAAAAACTCTGAAGGAGACCCAAATGTAAAAGCACAACTACGTCAACGTCGTATGCAAATGCTCCAGCAAGGTGCAATGGATGCCGTTCCGACTGCCGATTTTGTCGTTACAAACCCTACGCATGTGGCATGCGCTTTAAAATACGTTGCAGAAGAAATGGATTCTCCAATGTTAATTGCAAAAGGAACTGAGCTTATTGCAAAGAAAATTATTGACATTGCAAAAGAAAATAATGTGCCGGTTATTGAAAATCCACCTGTTGCTAGGGCTTTATTCAGAATGGTTGATATCAATCATCCTATTCCTCCGGAATTATACAAAGCTGTAGCTGAAATTTTGATGTTCGTTTACAAAATGAAAAATCATTCAAATAAACGACCGCGAAATTAATATATTGTAGTATTATTGATGTGTGAAATTATGACAAACGACGATAAAACAAATTTACAACATTATATAGACATTGTGCAAAAAGTTGCAAGGGTAGAACACAGACGTATTCCATCCCACATGGTTGAATACGAAGAGTTGCTTTCTATCGGTATTATCGCCATACAGGTAATGATTAAAAACAAAACACCTGAACAGTTGGCAAAATATAATTCTGCATATATCGCGACTGCTGTACGTTGGGCTATTCGTAACGAGTTAAGAATCAGGTATAAATGGTATTCACTAAAACACAAAGCAGAAGATGAATACGACGAAGATGAAGCAGTTGAAGGTATGGATATGAAACAGGCAAAAGTTCGTGAAGCCATTTACGAAACTATTTTGTCTATTGACGGTTTGGCTGCAGCTGCAAGTGATAATGATTCACCGTTTGATTTTGTCAAAGATCCACACGCTATGCCGGATGAAAATGCTGAAATTTCTGAAATGGGTAAAATGATAAGAACAGCTATTTCTAAACTTCCAGCAAAAGAAAGAACCGTTGTTGAATACCGATTTTACCGTAATATGCAGGTTAAAGATATCGCACAACAAATAGGTCTATCCCCATCAAGGGTTACTCGTATTGTTCAAGCATCTTTAAACACAGTAAGAGAATACCTAAACGCTCACGAACAATACGGTTATTAGGTTCAATTTATTCTTCTACGTGTTCTAAAGCTTTTTCTAAAATCGTTTTAATATGATGGTCATCAAGGGAATAATAAACATTTTTCCCCTGTTTTGTCGTTTTTACAAGTTTTGCAGTCCTCAAAACCTTCAATTGATGAGACACTGCAGATTTTGTCATATTTAACAATACAGCCAAATCCCCAACGCACATTTCACATTCATCCAAAGCCCAAAGCAGTTGAATCCTTGTACCATCTCCCATAACCTTGAAAAAGTCTGACAATTCATAAAGTACCTTGGTATCAGGCATTTTGGGTGAAACTTTTTCTACTATTTGAGGGTTTATTGCCTCACAATCTGTCTTTTTTGTAGCCATGGGATTTTCCTCTAGTTTGTATATTTATATTATAGATACAATTGAACAATTATTCAACTATTGTGAACATCTGTAAAATTTATCACTCTATACACTTGACAGTTGAACAAATATTCAACTATAATATAATTGAACAGACATTCAACTGAGAGGATAAAACATGTGCGAACACCATCACGATTGCCACGAAGAAGAAAATGAATTTTCACCGCAAAAAGCTGTAATTGTCCTTTTGCTATTTATTTCAGGCGTATTTTTAAAACCTGAACTGTTAAAAATCGGATTTTTCTTAGTAGCTTACCTCATTACAGGTGGCGATGTATTATTAAAGGCTTGTAAAAATATTATCAAAGGTAAGGTCTTTGATGAAAACTTCCTTATGAGCATTGCAACGATTGGAGCACTTGCCATTGGAGAATATCCGGAAGCCGTAATGGTAATGTTTTTGTATCAAATTGGAGAATTTTTACAAGACAAAGCAGTCGAAAAATCTAAAAACTCTATTTCCTCTTTGATGAACTTAAGACCTGATTATGCAAATGTTTGTAAAAATGATGTAATCTCAAAAAAATCACCAGAAGAAGTTAATATCGGTGACATCATTGTTGTAAAAACAGGCGAAAAAGTCGCACTGGATGGCACAATAACAGATGGAGAAGCTTATATTGATACATCTGCGCTGACGGGTGAATCTTATCCAAGAAAAGTTCAAACAGGAGACGAAATTCTTAGCGGTTGCGTTGTTGATAATGGTTATATCAAAATAAAAGTCTCTAAATCATTTGGAGAATCAACAGTATCAAAGATATTAGAACTTGTTGAAAACGCAGGTGCAAAAAAAGCAAACACCGAAAATTTCATCACTCGTTTTGCAAAAATTTACACCCCAATTGTTGTAATTTGCGCTCTGCTTTTAGCAGTATTACCTCCTCTACTATTCCATGCCGATTTTTCTGTATGGTTTAGCAGAGCCTTGACATTTCTTGTAATTTCCTGCCCTTGCGCCCTTGTAATTTCTGTACCTTTGGGATTTTTTGCAGGTATTGGCGGAGCATCTAAAGTCGGAATTTTAATCAAAGGGAGCAAATACTTAGAAGCGCTATCCAAAGTTGGTACAGCAGTTTTTGATAAAACAGGAACTTTAACCAAAGGTAAATTTGAAGTTGTCAAAATAAACTCAACAGACAGAACTGCGGAAAATGAAATTCTAAGACTTGCAGCAACTGCCGAAAATTACTCAAATCACCCAATAGCCACATCTATCAAAGAAGCATACAAAGGTAACATCGACACCGAAAAAGTTTCTGACATTTCTGAAATTTCAGGTAAAGGTATCAAAGTTAAAATTGAAGATAATGAAATCCTTATCGGAAATGACAGACTAATGAGTGAATTTGCAATTGAATACCCAAAAACAAGCGATATAGGAACAGTAATTTATGTGGCTAAAAACAAACAAGTTGCAGGATTCATTGTATTGGCAGACAAGATTAAAGATAACTCAAAACAAGCAATTTCTATATTGAAGAAACTCGCAATTCAAACAGTTATCCTAAGCGGAGATGACCAAGATGTTGTAAATAACGTATCATTCACACTCAAGACAGACAAAGCATTTGGCAAACTCATGCCTGCCGATAAGGTAGAGAAATTGGAACAACTTATATCAAACAGCAAAAAGAACAAAACTGTACTTTTTGCAGGTGATGGCATAAACGATGCACCTGTATTAAGACGTGCTGATATTGGAGTTGCAATGGGTGCAATGGGGTCAGATTCCGCAATTGAGGCAGCAGATGTCATAATTATGGATGACAACCCACTAAAAATTGTAACAGGGATTTCTATTTCTAAAAAAACAATGACTATCGTTAAACAAAATATCACTTTTGCAATATTTATTAAACTTCTATTTTTAATCTTAGGTGCATTCGGTATTATGACAATGTGGGGTGCAGTTTTTGCTGATGTTGGCGTAACACTGATTGCTGTCGCAAATTCGCTAAGAGCACTAAAGAACTAAGCTTTTTGTTTTTGTAAAACGATTTGCATAACCCCAAAAAGTACAAATAAAATTCCAACAACAATCCTGAATGACAAATGTTCATGGAATACAACAACTCCAAAAAACACTGCCGTCAAAGGTTCTAACGCGCCAAGAATGGCAGTTTTTGTTGAACCGATAAGTTTGATTGCAATATTTATAGTTTCAATTGAAATAATTGTAGGAAGTAAAGCCAACCCAAAAGAATACCCCCATAAAATTGGTCTATTTAGCATTTGTAATTGTGTACAGAATTTTAAATTGATAATGTAGACTAAAAGACCAAAAAGCATTACGTAAAAACTCATCTTTTCACTACCCATATCTTTTATGGATTTGATAGTTTTTACTCCAACCATATAAACCGCATAAAGCAAAGCTGATGACAGAACTATTAAAACACCATGCAAATTTAATCCTGCACCACCTCCATTTTTGTATAAAAGAATTATACCTATTGATATCAACAGAATTGAACCAACAATGGTTTTGGTTAATTTTTCTTTGAAAAATGTCGCCATAATCAACGCAACTAACACAGGATAAATAAACAAAATTGTACAAGCTATCCCTGCATCAATATACTTAAATGCCCCAAATAGTGTTAATGAGGATAGGGAAAATAATATACCAAGAAAAATAGCGGCAGAACCTCATTTTGTTCAAGCTTTAAAGAAGTCTTTTTAATAAGTTTCAACCAAATTCCATAAATCAGAACCGCAAGTGCATAGCGATAAAACAGCACCGAATTAATGCCTATTCCTGCAGCATATAACGGAAGCGCGAACAGTGGATTTGTACCATAACTGGATGATGCCACAGCACCGTATATCAAACCTTTTGTTTGCTCTTTCATATTTCGGCTCTCCTCATTTCACAAATTAGCTTAAAAACATGATGAAATCAAACAAAATTTAATTATAAAGCAAGTGAGCATATTTTTTAGTATATTCTTCAATTTCTGCTGCTATATAAAACGGCAAAATATCTTCAGGAATATAATCAAGCTGGTCTATCACAGTTTTTTGCTTTGGATATTTTGGACCATGAAGCTTCTCATACATTCCGTCACAAGCTTTAGTAAAAAGATAGTAGTTGATATTTTTCTGAGTGAGTGGAAGAGCATTATTTACAACCAAATAATCCATAACAGAACAACCTTTGACGGTCACCTCTAAATCACCTTTTGGAGTTCCACCCAAATACAAATCTACTGGATACAACTCACCAAGTGCGTATGAATATTTCAATTTTTCTTGGTTTTCTTGGGATAAATTTTTTATAGACGGCTTTAAATATGTTTGCCCAAAGCTTATATTATTAACTTTCATAATAAAATTTATAAAATCTCTAAAAATATTTTTTGCTAGGCATTTTTACAATCTGAAATATAATTTATCAAATTGGAAACTAATGCACTATTACAATCAAAATCTTCTATTTGTACAGGTCGAACCGATTTATACCAACCTACGTCATTCCCAGACAATTTAAACCACCTAAAATTAGGATACTTTGTAAACAATCCTAGCGTTTTAACGCCCAACGAACCTGCCAAATTCAAAATTACGTTGTCTGTAGATAATACAACATCCATATTTTTTACCGCACAGGCAGTATCTGTAAAAGTTTCAAAAGTTTCACCTAGCGGAATTAAATTTTGTATTTCGGTTTCTTTATCTTCTGTAAGCAAATAAAACTCCACATCCTTTAAATTAAACAACTCTTGCATTTTTGACAATTCAATGTCTCGACCTTTATAGTTAGCGTTTTTATTACCATGCAAGCAGATTCCGACCTTTATTTTATTTGATTTATTGAGATATTTATCTGCATACACCTTCACCTTATCATCTTCAACTTCAAGATATTTTTCACATATAGGAAGATTTTGTGCTGAAATTTTTAATACAAACGGAGTATCTAAAAGTGCCATGTGAAGGTCATATTCTAAATTTTCACTTTGGCATTCCGGTACAACCATCACTCCATCCGATATAATTTTAGAATTTTTAATCAAATCATACAAACTATCTTGTACAACAAAAATCACCTGTTTTGCCAAATTTTTCATCATCGGCACAAAACGACAATACATAAAAGTATCGCCAAATCCTTGTTCATAATGAATTAACAAAACTTTGTCCGAAATATCAGATTTTAAATTCCACCTTTTTTCAGGTGCATAAGAAATTGGATATTCAAGATTCTTATCACCGGTTGAAAACCTGTGGGTAAAATATTTATGCCCTGATTCAAATTCACCGCAACTAATTAAAAATGCACCATAGTTATAAAAATCAGTTTCTGTAGGATTATTTTGAATAAGTTTTTCATAAAATTTATTCGCCATTTTAAGATTTTTAAGTTTTTCATACCCAAAAGCTAATCCATGCAAAACTAATCTATCATTAGGCTTTAATTTATACGCTTTTTCAAAATATCTGATTTGGTCTTCAAGACTCAAATCTCCATAGGCTTTAGCATATAAACTCGCAAGAATAGTATAAATAACAGATTTTGTTTCATCAATTTTCAAATAATGTTCATAATATTTGATAGCTTTTTTGTAATCCTTTAGCTTTAAGTTATAAAAATTTCCAAGAGTCAAAAGTTTTAACGGTAAATTGGACTCTTTTTCTTCGTAAAATTTTAAAAAATCTAAAGCCAAATCAAATTGTTCAAAATTTGCAACACATTCAGCTAATATAGACAAATCCCCTGCAACAAGTTCTGCTTTCACAACCAAAAACCTTGATAATAAAAGAGTATCAGCCTTTTCATCTTTAGAAAATTTTTCGACAATAAAATTTCTAACAGCTCGAAATAGTTCATTTTTCATCCCTATTGGCGCATTTTGCTTCATTGGTTGAAATTTTTTATAGATACCAAAAGTTTCCTCTGAAATATTTTCGCTATTTGATAAAATTAATTTATCCAGCCTTGGCAAAATTGAGCCTAAATGCTCATCTGCAATTGTATCTTTATATAAATATTCTTTAAGATCTTCTCTATCCATAAGCAAATCATAACATACTATTTTTTAAAACTCTTAATCCGTTAAGATGAAATTATTACAGAAACGTAACAATTCTACTAAAAGAGTAGCAAAAAAATAGATTTACGGATATTATTAAGAACATTAAAACAAAAATGCTTATATTAATTTTAGAAAGGATATAATCGTGAGTTACCTTAACCCGATTTCGATGCAAGAAACTTTAAACCGTATTTATAAAACAGAGCCTGTGATGAAGGCTGAAAAAAGATTAGTTTCAGATCCGCGCAGTCGCGATTCAAAACGCAGAGGAGCTAGAGAAATAAGCTACTATCGTGGTGACAATTACCTAAATTTAATCACCAGAAGGAAAGATAAAAACGTTGACCTTATACGTACCACAACCAACATTGGGACACCGGACAGACCTAAAATGGTAACAAAAGCAATGTTGTTTATCTTGCGTGGAGCAAATTTAAGAATTAAGTATAACAAAGCAGGAGATAGTTTAAAAGGTGTGCTTGCAACCTTAGAACATGTAGATTTTAACGAAGCGTATGTTAAAGCTTTTCCAAATATTGCAGAACTAAGACAAGATAAAAAGATTATGGACGTTATTTGGAAAGTTCTTAAAAACAGTAAATAAAATTATTCAAAAATCGGACTCAGTAAAGTCCGATTTTTGAATTCTAGTAAAAACTTATATTTTTCAACTCAATATAAAAGCAATGAATACAGGAATCTAGAATGAAAATACAACCATTACAAAACACTAACCCAAATACATCATTTGGAGCAAAAATAAGCACTCCAAGCGTATTTGAAGTAACTAGTATGAAAATTTTCCACAATGATGGCGTGGAAGGATTTAAGGAAGTTACAAAAGCATTATTAGATAAACCTATAAAAGCAACAGGCGCAAAAGGGTACAAATATTATGCCAATATTTTTGGGAAACAAATAATGGAAAAATACCCGGAAATCGCTAAAGCTACAGAAGATATAAAAAATATTGTTGCTCAAAATCCACTTATTTCTAAACTTGAATTGGAGCATAGAATAAATCCAATTATTAAAAAATTCGGCCCAACAATAGATATTAATTTATAATTTGAATTTTATATGCTCAATATCATTAAAATCACTCGGTTTAGATTTTTGTGCCTCGTCAGATAGCATCATAACCGCTGAAATACTTGCGGTTTTACGTTTGGAATTTGCTGGGAATATCGTAATTGCAGTATATTCATAACTTTTTATGAGTTTTGCAACTTTATCCTTATCAGCTTGTTCAATTGTTGGCGATTTTACCTGAATATTCGAAATTCGCCCTCTATCATCAACAATGAATGAGTACCACAACCAATTGCCTGTTTGATATCTATCTAAAGATTTGATATAAACACTATCATCAAGAATTTTGTTTACAAAATTACTTTTCCATTTGCTCCAATCAATATTTTGATAAGCATAACGGTCTTGGCTCATATAATTCAGCGGTTTATCATTTATACCTGTTCTTTGATAATTTCCACCACCTGTTCGAGCCTTGTTTAGCGCAACTTCAAGCTCTCTATCATCAAGGTTTTTAAAATTCAATGGTTCTGAATTTTGGAAATTATACGATTGGTTTGAATAATTTGAACTTTGGTTATTATAATTAGTTTTTTGACTTGAATAATCTGAATGATTGTTATAACTTACATCTTTATTGGCAAAACCTGATTCATTTTTGGTATTTACATCAGTTGATTGTAAATTTATTTTTGAATTATTCGCTGCCAATTGTTTATTTTGGATGTTTGTATCATTAAAATTTATCTTGGAGCTTGAATTATTAACAACCTGATTACCTCTATTATTAATTTCAAATGCTTGGTTAGAAAACTGAACTTGACGAGTTTGAGTCGAAGTATCCACCGACATAACAAATGCCGTTACAAATATAAATATACATACGCATACAAACCAGCCGATTTTGTTCATTCTCTACCTAATCTAATGTTGATAACAATTCGTTATAATTATTAATTTTATACATAGTCGCACTTAACATGTGAGTCTCTGCAATCAATAATGCTGTTGGAACAAGTGCTGTTACTATACTCAAGAACATACCTTGAATATCTCCACCAATTTCTGTAATAAAATAAGATACGTTCATTGTAAATTCAATCAATATAATAAAACATGCGATAAACATAACCACTGTTTTTTCTTTTTCAAGGCTACGCATAGAGTCAAGACCGTAAACAGTAACACCATGACTGTTATAATCGTGGAAACCATCAAATTTAATAATTTCAGACCCCTTGATTTGTTTACCGATTGTAAAAGCTCTAACAAAAGAGAAAAACGCAAAGATAATCAAAAATGTAGCCAATACCAAAAATATCGGACTGAATCTCAAACCGGAAATACGAACCCAATTTGCGGCTTCAGGGAAACAACTTGCTAAGGTATTAGAAACGCCATACGCCAAAAATGGAGCTGTAACAATACCGCCAAACACCTCAAGAACCATTCTCATTTGGTTATTTACAAGATTAGTTTTGACATTATTAATTTTGTTTTGAGTCATCTTATTTACATAGCCAGAAATAAATTTTCTATAACTTTTCATAACTGACTCAAAATCTTCACGATATTCACAGTTTTGTAATTGTTGTTTGTAATTTTTTATTTGAAATTTAAAATATCCACTACCGATTGTAACTACAGCCAAAGCACCAACAAAAAGCAATGATATAAACAATGCTGCTATTGCAAACCCTGGAATTGCCTTATAATAAAATAAATTCATTATATAGACAATAAATAAAAACACAGAAGATATACCAATAATAACTTTTTGTGCGACATCGGAATCACCAAATTTTTTGTGTTGATTAAAGTCTAATAATGAATAAACTCCCTGTTTCAAAATTAAACAAATTGCAATAACAATTGCGGTCACACAAACCAAAAATCCGAAATTTGTTGTCAAATTTAAAACAGATGACGTATTATCTACCTTTAATCCTAATAGAAAGTTTGTTATTGCAAAAGATGAAACGACTGACAAAATCACCATTGCAACATTCAATACAAAATTTGTAATATTGGCAGATTTGATGTTATTTTTAAATTCAAGTATCTTAAAACCAATTTCTTTAATAATCGCAATTCTGTTTTTTTCAACATCATTGTCAAACATATCCTCATCTGAATGTTGAACCGCATGAGAAGTTGCAACCGATGCTGTGTGTGTTGAAACATTTTTCGCATCAACAGCTGTAAAAACAGTTACCTCTATTGGAAGAGTTGTTGATTTTGTTGTTATTACAAACTTTGGTGTTACAAGAATTTTTGAAAATACTTTGTTATTGCAAAGAATATCTCGACTTTGCGAAACATTCATAAGGACATAATTGTTATACTTCTGGGCATAAACGAGTTTAAGAACCTCATCATCCCCAAGCTCCGATACAATGATATCACAACTTGGACTATTACCGATTGTAATATTTGCTTGATTTTCAAATTCTTGAGTTAAATCACCATATTTTATAACAACTTTCATATTTTATTACCTTCCTATAGAATTTAAGAAGCGTCTCAAAGCCTTACTAGTTGTAGCTTCATTCCCTATAACCAGCTTATTTTCACCCAAAACCGGACTCAATTTTTCTTTTACCAAATCTAATTTTTCAGGTTTAGCATACAAAAACATCATTGAGAAATTTTCAGCTTGATTTTTTACATTAGATACTTCTTTTGGCAATTCATTCCAATCAATTTGCTTTTCTTCAGCACCTTCATTTTCCAAATCACCAATAACAACAACCGCAGGAATATATCCTTCTTTACTCATATTCAGTGCATGTTTAAACGCTTTTTTTAAAGACAGCCCATAAGCCGTACCAAACTCCTTGGAATCAAGTTGAGTAAATTTTTCCATAGCTTTGCGCACTTCAGAACTTGATTGAGGAGAACCTTCATAAATCAAATAAGACTCTTCTGAAACTCTCAAAATCTTGATATGATCTTCAGGGTCAAGCATTGAACATAACTGCCTAATTAACATTTTTTCAGCAGGTAAATTTGCTTGATTTGATGCTGATGCATCAACTACAAAAATAACTGCAGCCTTATGAAAATCATCAACTTTTAGCTTTGTCAACCCAAAAATTCCTAAAGCTAAAATTAAAAATAAAGCTACACCAAACATTACAATTTTAAACGTATTATTCATACTAGAAAAATACCACAAAAATCCAAAAAGTGTAATCATACAAACGATTGAATGAACCTTTTGGGCAAAAGATTATAGGTATTGATAAAGAGTTTTGTTTGGTTCAAAATAGTTATCCCAAAGAGCAAATTTTTGAATAAGGAAATTGTAAATGGCAAAAATTTCAAAAGTGATAAACTCCGGCTACAGGGGGTTAAAAAAAGAAATTAAAAAGATAGAAGGCATGCCATCTGATATCAAACAAGGATATCGACAAGGAGCACGCCTAGCCAAAATAAAAAATACAGACAGTTTTTCTTATAAAACACAAGGAATTATTCGAAAAGGAATAATTCCGCATCTGCCTGAAATACTAGGTGTAATTACAGCATTAATACCAATTCCCGGTATATCTATCGGCAGCATTTATGTCGGCAAAAAATTTCAGAAAATTTTTAAGAAATAAAATATTGACAATTAATTTTCATCATATAAAATAATAAATGTGACACGAAAGTAATGGGGTGTCGCCAAGTGGTAAGGCAGCTGGTTTTGGTCCAGCCATCTCGGAGGTTCGAGTCCTTCCACCCCAGCCATTTAAAAAGAGCCTTTTAAAGGCTCTTTTTTAGTGCTTGTAAATAAAGTGCAAGTGTGAGATGGGGGTATAATCGCTACTATCTAAATATAAAGCCTCTTATAGCAATTTTTATAGAATGAGATGCACTTGCACTAACTGGATTTTATTTGCACTTATTTGTATATTGGCAATGCAATTAAATATTTTATGAAAAATTATGTGCGACAAAATTGTAAAAAAGGAACAGCCAAAAAACTATAACACGCTGTTTATACATATAATAGAATAACTTTTATATAAATACATGTTTTTTAATTATATGTTGACAAGTTTTTAATAATTTGCTATTATATTTCAGCAAACAGGAGATTTATATGTACAAAAAAATAGTTAACTTTATAAAAAATAATATGAATTCAAATACCGAGCAATTTAGTATGCGAATTCCAAGAGATTTGAAAAAGACGTTAGAAAGAAAAGCAAAATCATTAAGGTTACCTTTGCCTGATTATGTTAGAGCAATTATGCTAAATTCAATTTTGCCTGAAATTTTGGATTCGGAATTAAAAAAAGTAACTTGTGAATGGATTACAAAGCAAGGTAAAGATTCTATCGAAATTCATTTTGGAGAAAAAATGAAAAAATTAAAAGAAATAGCAGAAATAGCATCCTACGCAATTGAAGAAACCGAAAAACTTCAACAAAAATTCATTGATATTGAGGTCGAATATTTAAACACTATAAATAGCAAATTACACTAGTCTAATACGATTTAAGTTTCAAAGGGAGGAAAATATAAATAGCAAAAATAATTAATTTCTCAAATTATACAAAATAGGTTCAATGTATTGTGAACCGAAAATTATCAAATCAAATATGACAATTAGCATAAATGCTATTATGCCAACGTTTTGCAGTGCTGTAATTTTTTTATTGCAGAGATATTTTTGGTTGCTTATTTTGATAGAAAAAATCAATTCAACAAAGTATATCAAAGTAATAAATAAGAATAATAGGATACTCAACAATCCTATTATATGAAACAATAAAATCAATCCAAATAGCGAAGATTTTGTTAGTAAGCCTATTATTAGCATAACTATAAACGATATTAATTCTAATAAGCCACAAGCACACAAAATATTAAAAGCATAAGATTGTCGTAAACGATTTAAAAACATAGTTATATTGTACCCAAAAAAGGAGAAAAAACAATGAATATATGGACTTAAACCACTCTAATCAATACCGCGAATATCATAAATTATGTCTTGTAAAAAGTCAACCAAAAATAGTAATACAACCATAATTATTGGTAAAAAAACAAAAATTATACCTAATGTTTGGAATATTTTAATGTATTTGTTATTTAAAAATTTTTCATTGGTTATTCTTTTCCAACTGACAATCTCAAAAACGTAAACGAAAAATGTAATTAAATAAAATATGATATTTAAACCTAGAATAAAAATAAAAATTATTGCTAAAGGTAACCCTGCTTCAGGTTTAAAGATATCAGGGAAAAAGAATATACAAAGCAAAATAAATATAATCCATCCAAATGTGGATAAACAGTTAAAACTATATCTATCTTTAAATTTATCTAAAAACATAGTTATAGTATACAAAAAAGTGAAAGGAGAAACAACTATGGCAACAACTCAAAAGCAATTTGACAATGAAATGAAAGCTCTTTCTCAAGGGGTATACAAGGGGAATGAAAAGTCAATCCCAAAAGATTGGATTAAAGTTTCTGAATATAATAAAAGGAGTGGATTCCACGGTGAAGCATTTTACAAAAATGGAAAAGTTGTAATAGCTATGCGGGGAACGGAATTAAATGATATAGGAGATATGTCAGATGATGGAAATATGTATTTTGGTAAGAAACTTCCAAATCAATATGTTGATGCACAAAAATTTTATGAAAAAGTAAGAAAAGATTTTCCTGACCAAGAAATTATTTTTACAGGACATTCATTAGGTGGTAGTCTTGCACAGCTGATGTCTAACAAAACAGGACACGAAGCAGTTACATTTAATGCTTATGGTGTTGCAGATTTATTACAAGGAAATATAAATGATAATCTTAATATAAGAAATTATGGAAATATAAATGATACCGTATTTAATACTAATATTGATAATCAACTTGGAAATACATATATGATTAGTAATGATAATAAAAATGCAAACTATATAACATCTTATGCTGGGGAAAATAATAGTGGAAAATATCCGAAGAAATACCACTTTACGGAAACTATGGGAGATTTAGAAGATGCCGTTGAATACAAACCAAATCGCTTGGAAGGGCGAGTTAATATGAATATTGATTTTAAAGATATTGATACCAATAGGGTGTTCACAAATGAAGAAATCGGACAAATGTCTCCAGATGAATTTTCAAGATTAGAAAATTTTATAAATCAACAAATAGCAGAAGGTAAAGTTATGCCGGAGGCTCAAGCAAAACAACAAGTACAAACCGGAGATTTAATTTATGTAAATTCATATACTCGTTCTGATGGCACTGAAGTAAAAGGATATTACCGAAGCAAACCTAGTATTTAGTTTTATGCAAATAGTTCGATCTTTATATTTTTGTATGAGAAATCAAAATGAAAGTATTACAAAGTAAGAGATAAAAACTGTTATCATTGCAAAGATAACAGTTTTTAAAATGATTATATTTTTATGTGGGGAAGCATGGTATACTTCCTATTTCTTTAGTCTATCTAATCAATTTTGACTTCTATTTTTTACTTTTATTATTTATGTATTTATCTGAGTCTTCAATCATACTATCCAAGCATAAAATTTTTGCTAATACATACTGTAAAAATATTTTGTAGTAAAGTATATAAAAAAGGGCTCTTATTATGGATAACAAAACAAACGTCATGAGAATTTTGGATAGGTTTAAGATTGAGTACAAACACTACACCTACGCTGATACAGATGCAATAAGCGGAATTGAAGTTGCGACAGTATTAGGTCAAAACCCTGAACAAGTATTTAAAACTCTTGTCACTGTTGCAAAATCTAAAAAATATTATGTTTTTATGCTTCCAGTAGCTCACGAATTAGACTTAAAAAAAGCAGCTCAAGCTGTTAGCGAAAAATCTGTAGAAATGCTCAAATCGAAAGAACTCCTACCTCTTACAGGTTATATTCACGGAGGCTGCTCACCAATTGGTATGAAAAAACCATTCACAACTGTCATTGATTCAACTGCTCAAGATTTTGATACAATTATTTTTAGTGCTGGCAAAATAGGCTACCAAGTAGAATTAAATCCAAATGAGCTTTCTAAAATTTTGAAAAATATTGATTTTGCAGACATTACGGTTGATGCCCTTCACTCAACAAATTGATTTTATCAGAGATTTCTCTACCAAAAACATTTGAATAAACGCTCAAATATTCTTCATAAGTAAGAATAGCTGTATTTGCCAGTATTTTCACCTCAACACCGAGCAAATCAACAAAATACGGAAGTTCTATAACACCATTTTTCAAATAAAAATTTCGTCTGCGCAAACGCTCCAATTTGTTATTACATTCCAAATTTTCAGGATTTTCGATTTCCAAAAAGAATTTTTTATCTCTATATCTGTTTTTGATAAGGTTAAATGCAGATGTACCTAGTTTGCGATTTCTAAATTTTTCTTCTATTGCAAAATAATCAAGCAATACAAGGTTTTTGTAATGCGCAGTAATCGCCAAGCCTACAAATGTTTCATTATTTTCGATTGCCAAAATCTCTACAGAACCCTCTTTTTGTTTTTGTAAAATTAGTTCAAATGGTTTTAGTTCATCTTTTGGAAATGCAGCAAAGTAGAGCGTTTTAACCTTTTCTATTTTGTTTGAAGTTGTTGCATTAGATATTTTTAACATTTTTCATACCTTTTGTATCAAAAAACTCCGCTCAAATGTGATTATACACTAAACACATTTTATGCGGAGTTTTTAAATTTGTTAGAAAATATTATACTGCAACATCTTTTGATTGCATTGAATTCATTGGATTCCAAGCATCTTTCAAATTATTTTTTATAAGATTTTTATAAAAATTTTCCTTATAATTTAATAAATCAATTTGTTTGTGAAGTTCTTCCAACTGTTCAAGAGCTTTTGCTTTTGTATCAAGGATAATTTGATAACGTTCTTTGATTGTTGAATCCCCTTGAATACACAAATCAATATATCGCTTAATTGCTTTGTTTTCAGTTCCAACAGAACGTAGACATTTGACAATTCTCACCCACGCCAAATCATCTTCCGAAAACATCCTGATATTGTTTTTGTCACGCTTTACAAATGGAAAGAAACCTGACTTTGACCAAAAACGCAAAGTATGTTCAGATACATCCATTTTTTCTGCAACATCTTTGATTGTGTACATTTTAACCTCTTTTCAAAACTTTTGAAACATCTTCTGTAATAAGTTCTTTTGTCAAATGATACTTGTTATAAAGTTCATTAATATCAACTCTATCGGTAAATTCCTTATCCCCACCAAAATTCAAGACTTTCATATCAGAATTTCCGTAGAAACTTGCAACTTTTGCACCAAAACCGCCTTCTAAAATACCATCTTCCAAAGTAATGACAATTTCGTGGTCGTTTTTCAAGTTTTCTAACAATTCATTATCTATACCTGAAATAAATTTAGGATTGATAAGAGTTGCATCAATTCCAAGTTTTGCCTTGATTTCACCTTTAACATCTTTTGCCAAATTAAAGAAATTACCAAGACCTAAAATGGCAATCTTAGAACCTTTTTCTTCGACTTTAAATTTGTTCAATTTTGAATAATCTGTAGTATCTTTAGCTCCGACAGAAATCAATTCGCCCATAGGAACTCTGATTGCAACAGGATGTTTTGTTTGATTATATGCATATTCAAGCATTGCCATATATTCTTCTTTATTTGTTGGTGCCAAATATACGATATTGGGAATATTTCCGATAATTGACATATCAAATGAACACAAATGAGTTGCATCAGCACCTGACAAACCGCCCCAATATACAAGCATTGTTATTGGCGAATTATTCAATGCCAAATCTTGAGACATTTGGTCATAAGTTCTTTGAACAAATGAGCTCATAACTGCAAAAATCGGTTTTGCTCCTAATTTCGCTAAAGCAGAAGAATAAGCAACTGCATGTTCTTCTGCAATACCAACATCCGTATAATGTGCACCCAATTGATTTCGATAATCTTTTGTCCAACCAAATACCCCAGGAGTACCTGCGTTAATTGCAATACAACCCTTATCTTCTTTTGATTTTTGCAAAATAAAGTCGTTTGTAATTGAGTTATAATCCTCTAGCGCAGGCGCAGGAGCTGAATTATATTTGTCTAAAGTTCCAGGCAGAATCCAGTGGAAAGCTTCTTTATTTTCTTCTGCAACAGACAACCCATGACCTTTTATAGTATGAATATGAACAATTGTTGGGCAAGTTGCATCTTTCACTTGAGTAAATGCTTTTATTAAATCTTCAATATTATTGCCATTATCTACGTATAAATAATCATAACCTAATGCCTTAAAGAAATTGCACTGAGCTTGACCTTTTGTTTCTCTCAATTCTTTCAAATTACCATAAAGTCCACCATGGTTTTCTGCAATAGACATATCATTGTCATTTACGATTACTATAAAATTACTTTTGAGAGCAGCACCATTATCTAAACCTTCAAAAGCTTCACCACCACTTAATGACCCATCACCGATAAGGGCAACCACATTAAAGTTGTCACCATTTAAATCTCTAGCTTTGGCAACACCTGCTGCCAAACTTGCAGAGGTTGAAGTGTGACCAACTTTGAACAAATCGTGTGCACTTTCTTCAGGTGCAGTATAGCCCGTATAAGTCAAATATTTGTCAGGATCTGTAAAACCTTCTTTTCTTCCTGTCAAAATTTTATGAGGATAGCATTGGTGAGAAACATCAAAAATAAACTTATCAACAGGAGAATTAAAGACATAATGCATAGCAATTGTCGCTTCAATAATCCCCAAGTTTGGTCCCATATGCCCACCTGTTGTATTTACCTTTTTTATAATTAACTCTCTCATTTCACCTGCAAGAGTGTTCATTTCATCAATAGAAAGATTTCGTAAATCTTGTGGTTCATTTACTTTATCTAAAATCATTTATTTCTCCTTCTTTTTAATTACAACACTATAATACAACTTGATAGCAACTATCAAGCAAGTAAAACATTAATAATTATTAACAAAAAATTTACAAAAAAAAAGAAAAACTAACCGCAACAACAATTACAACCGCTTTTAGACTCGTTACAGCCCTTGCATTTGTCTTTCATTTCGCCATTTTGAGCATAATATTTGTAGCTGCTAACCCACTTAGGTTCTTTACAGGAACATTTATCCATAAAGGTCAAAAAACTCACAAACTTGCGCAAAACATCTTCTGGCATAGAATATTCAATTTGTTTTGCACTTTGTGAAACTTTTTCATTTTCGACCATTAAAACCTTTTCCAAAAAATTGGAAATAGTTCTATGTCTAAAAAGTTTTTCTTCTGCCTTTTTCTTACCTTTAGAAGTAATTGTAATTATTCCGTAAGGAACATAATTGATAAAACCGCGCTCTGCCAAAGTCTTTACAGCATCAGAAGTTGCAGGACCTCCTATTTTCAGATAGTTAGAAACATCTTTAACTCTAGCTGCCTGATTAATTTTCACAATTTCATAAATTGCAAGTAAGTATTTTTCAAGACTTTCTGTCAATTCGTTTTTCATCACCATAACTCCTTTTTAGGTATCTCGAATAATTATATTTTATACCATAAAAAGGAGTTTGGTGTAAATTTTAACTACGCTTTAGCACTTTTCATAAAACCTTGCATAGATATTTGTTGAGTCGGCTGTAGAGCTTGATTTTGAGCTTGTTGTGCACGATGTTTTTTGCGAGTTTTGTTTATCAAAATATTTAATTTTGGCAACAATACACCAAGTGCGATTGTAGAATATGCTAATCCTGCACCGTGTGCGACATTCAATTTCCACATATTTGATTTGGCAAATTTAGAACCTTTTGCAGCAATTTCATTATGAGATTTTAATGAAAGGTTATTTAACCAATTTCTTACCCCTCTAGTTTCGCCTGAAATATTAAACAAGTTTTCGCGTTTTCTATCCAACAAATTAGCAACACCTTTTGCAGCAAAGCCACCAAATACAAGCCAGTTCAAGAAACCCAAATAATCTCTTGTTGTTGTTTCAACAAGTTCATCCCTATTATCAGATGCCAAAAATCTACCAATCAGAGTCGATGCGTATACTGTTTTTATCGCATTACCACTTGTTACAGGACCTGTAAATTCAAGTTTCTTCAAAAAGTCTTTTGGTGATTTAATTTTCATTACGGCAATTGCCATTGCAGCCATTCCTAAACTTGCGACAACTTTTTCCAAAATAAATTTCGCACTCTTGTCTTTTGTAGATTTTTTATTTTTAATTTGGTTTTGATAATCACTATCTCCGACAAAACCTTGAGTTCCTGTGCGTTTTTCGGTAATTTTTCTATTTACGTATTGATTTATTAAACCTAATCCTGATGCCAAACTCAATGCACCAATACTTTTTATTTTGTTAATTTTGGCAATTTTTGCAAGCGCTTCTGCGGTATTTATTTTAGTATTAGCAAAAACATCTTTGCCTAAATCTACAGTATCACGCAACAAATTGTGTATAGTAGTTGAGAATTTTCCACCAGCTGTCACTTTATCTGCTCCTAAAGCGTTAGTTAAGCGCAACTCAATAATATTCAAAAGTTTTTTGCTATCATTTTTTGAAATTTCTTTATTATCAATAATTTCACTCAAAGCTTCAGAAATAGAATTTTTATCCTTCAATTTCTCATGAATATTTTTAAATCCACCATTATCCCAACTAAATTTTGACCATTTTTTCTCATCAACCCACTCAACATTATTCCAATCAACATTTTTCAAAAATTTAACATCCTTGCCATCACGTCCTGAAAGTGAATCCAAAATAGAACGGACATAACCTTTTGTGTTATTTGTTTTGTTCCAAGAATCTGTCAAAAATGCCAAACTATCATTAGAAAACCATGTATTTGGATTGATTTTTGTTTTTGGATTAACAAACTTATTTGCAATATGAGAAATAGCTTTTGCAAAATAACTGGCTGAAAGGCAGACAATCAAAGTTCCTGTAAATTCTCTGAAAAAAGTCTCAGCACCGGCATATTTGCTACGTTCTTTTGTATCAATATATGTTCTTGGCCCAACCATTGCAAACAAGTCAATCCCAACAGCGTTTGCCATTGGATTTGTATCCAAAAATCTCAATGCACCTGTTGCCATTCCATCTAACGCACCGCGAAATGCTACAGGTTTGTTCGGTATATATACCGCAGAATTATTTATATTATCAATCATTTCTATCTCCAAATTAAAATCTATTACATATTTCGGGTAAAAAAAATAAGTTCCCAACAAATTAACTTCGTTGGGAACTCATATCATAGTGTACAATTGTATAACACGGTTATCGCAAGTCCCAACATCGGTACTTACAACAACAGCAGTTATTTAATTTTGTAGTAGATTGATTAAACATTTTGTATCCTTATTCTTTTATTAAAACAAGAACATAAAATTTGTCAACACTTTATTGATTATTTTTTATCTTTATAATTTAATTATATATAGTTGTTTAGGTATAGCGAATAAATTTACACATACAATAAATTGAAAGGATAATAATGAAAATATTAGTAGGATTATCAGGCGGAGTAGATTCATCAGTTGCAGCACTGATATTGAAACAACAAGGGCATGAAGTTGTCGGAGCGACGATGTCAATCTGGGGGAAAGACGGAATGGCTGCAAAATCAGGTCATAAAAATGCATGTTACGGCCCTGATGAAAAAGAAGATATTGAAGAAGCTCGAAAAATTGCCACCCAAATTGATATTCCTTACTATGTTTTCAATTGTGTTGAACAATATGAACAAATTGTATTGGACAATTTTAAATCTGAATACATTCAAGGCAGAACACCTAACCCTTGTGTTTGGTGCAACGCACTTGTAAAATTTGGGGTGTTACCGCTTATTGCAAAGGAAAATGGTATAGAATTTGACAAATTTGCAACAGGACACTACGCAAGAGTTGAGGAAAAAGACGGCAGATTTTTGTTAAAACGTGGAATTGCACCTCACAAAGACCAATCATACTTTTTATACAGACTTAAACAAGAACAGTTGAAAAATATTATCCTGCCACTTGGCAACTATACAAAAGACCAAATCCGTAAAATTGCCAAGGATAACGGATTAGAAGTAGCAGAAAAACCTGACAGCCAAGATTTTTATGATGGTGATTATAACGAACTGTTAGGCGTGAAAGAAAAAGACGGCAATATCGTAGACCTTGACGGAAAAGTTCTAGGACACCACAAAGGTATTTGGAATTACACAATCGGTCAAAGAAAAGGTATTGGAGTTTCTGCCACTGAACCATTATACGTTTTAGAATTGAGAAAAGATACAAACGAAGTCGTAATCGGTCCTGCGGATAAAACATTCAAAAAAGAACTGACCGCAGTAAATTTGAACTGGATTGCATTTGACAAACTGGAAAATGAACGCAAAGTATACGCAAAAATTCGCTCAACTCAGCAACCGACACCTGTCACAATCACTCCAAACGGAGACGATGTGGATGTTGTTTTTGACGAATTACAAAAATCTATCGCAATAGGACAATCTGTAGTATTTTATGATGAAGATGTCGTATTAGGCGGTGGTGTTATCGACCAAGTAAGATAAATATACCTAAACATTTGCCCCACCATCGTTTTTGATTTTATCAAGAACCTTTTTAGACCCTTCAACTTCCTTTGTATAATTTAGTACAAAGGTTGTTGCTTCTTGATCGCGCGCAATCGCTTCTTTTAGAGAAATTATTTTTTCCATTGACAAACTTTTCATAAATTTCTCAGAATCATCACACAAAAATTGCTTAAATAATGCTTGAACGTCAGGTTCAAACCCAGATAAATCAGATTTTAAAGAATACCAACGATAAAAATTATGTAGCATGTAAAATTTATCAATAACACCATCTCTTAATACAAACATCGGAGATGTAGAAAATTTTACACCTTGTCCTGTAATCAAAGATAAGTAAAGAGCTTCAAAGCCACGTTTTTCGCAAATCAATCCTTCTTCTTCTTTTATAAAATTTAACAATTTGTCAGCATTATTGATTTTATAAACAGGAGTTTTTGCAGCTTTGATATAATCAAGCAGTTCGTCAGGGTTACAATTTGTCTTTTTAACAATTGCTGCAACGTTATTTTTGACTTCTTCAATAGTTTTTAGAGTTTCACTATTGAGAGTCAAATCAGCACCTTTTCCAAGCACTTGCTTTGTTTTTTTATTAACAAAAGTACGTTTTGTACTGTTTTTCAATTTATTTTGCAAATCTTTTTCTTTTAAAGATAAGAAAAAATATTTGATATTTTTTAAAATTTCCATCATTACTGAATTATAATTAAATTTTTCAAAGTTTTACACATCCAAATATACGAAAAAAGTGCCCAAGAAATTCTTGAGCACTTTTCAATATCAAATATTAAAAATAACCTAACCTTGACAAAGAATGTAGTGAATAAGAGTTCTTACACCAACACCTGTTGCACCTTTGCAAAAACCTTTGAACGGTTTATCCAAAAATGCAGTACCTGCGACATCAAGATGAGCCCATTTTACATTATCGGTAACAAATTCTTTTAAGAACATGCCGGCAGCAGATGCACCACCATTTCTAGTTCCTGTATTTTTCATATCGGCAACATCACTGTTCATATTATCTCGATATTCTTGCCACATTGGCATTTCCCAGAATTTCTCACCTGCATAAGAACCTGTTTTTATCAAATCTTTTACAAATGCATCATCATTACCCATAATACCTGATGCAACATTACCTAAAGCAACCATACAAGCACCTGTCAAAGTTGCAATATCAATAACTTCATCAACACCAAGTTCGCATGCATAACATAGCGCATCAGCTAAAGTCAAACGACCCTCTGCATCTGTATTATCAACTTCAATTGTTTTACCGTTTTTAGCGGTCAATATGTCCCCAGGTTTATAAGAACTTCCTGATGGCATATTTTCACAAGCTGCAATAATACCATGAACTTCAACTTCAGGATGAAGTCTATTTATTACGCTCATAATACCCAAAACGCAAGCTGCTCCTGACATATCATCACGCATAGTCAGCATTGATGAAGCTGGTTTTATATCCAAACCGCCACTATCAAAACACAAGCCTTTACCAATAATTGCAATACGCTTTTTAGGATTTTGCGGAATATATTTCATGTGGATGAATTTAGGAGGTTGCACACTGCCTTGAGCAACAGCCAAATATGCTCCCATTCCCATTTCTCTGATTTTATCTTCATCAAACACTTCTGTTTGAACACCTTCAATACATTGAGCGATTTGTGCCAACTTAGTTGGAGTTGCATAAGCTGCAGGTTCATTAGCCAAATCTCTTGTAAATTCCATCGCTTCAGCTACATATTTAGCTAGCTCAATATCACTTGTAACTTTTGAAATATATAATTCTGAAATCTTGTGGTCTTTTTTACTTTTGTATTTGTCAAAGTGATAGTTTGCAATTTCTGCACCAATGATAGTAGGAATTCCAAAAGTTGTATTTGTATCAATATTGAACGCGATTTTTTCAGCTTTTAACTCAATACATTTTTTTATTGCTTTAATTACACTGTCTCTAATGATGTTATTATCAAGTTTTTGCTCATCGCCAAAACCTACCGCCATCACGTAAGTTGAAGGTAATTCTCCTCTTGTGTGAATTGCAAAAACCTCTCCAGGTTTACCAGTAAAAGAATCCGGTGCAAATTTATTGATTAATGCATTTGAAGTCAATTCACCTTCAAATTTATTGACAATTAAAACGTCACATGAAATATCTTTCGTATTTTCTACAATTTTTACTTCCATAATAAACTCTCCTTTTCGGGTTCATTATAGCATTAATTCAAATTTAGAAAATAGTTTTAATAGTTGAACTATCTGACTTTTTTAGCAGGAGCTTGCTCTCCATTCATTGATTTTATTGCGTAAGAACGCAAATCATAAGCCTGAATATTATGCGGTTCTCTTTTTATAACGATATTTAAATCATCAATCGCAGCTAAGTATAATTTCAACTTGCAAAAAATTACAGCTCTTGTCAAATATTTATCTGCATCTGTATCGTCAAGTTCAATCGCTTTGTTTAAATCGTGTTCAGCCTGCTTCAAATCACCATTTGTTTGACTGATTAAAGCTCCGCGCTCGGCATAGTAATCAGCATTTTTTGGAGCTAATTCAATAGCCTTTGAAAAATCATCAATCGCTGAAACATTATGAGACAAACGAGATTCCGCAATTGCTCGTTCATAATATGCCAAATCATTTTTCGGATTTATCTCAATTTCTTTCGTAAAATCAAGAATTGCATCTTCGTATTTTTTCAAACCGATTTTTGCAATTCCGCGATTGCAATAAACTCTTTTATAATTTTTATTTAACTCAATAACCTTTGAATAATCTGAAATTGCGCCATTATAATCTTTTAGGTAGAATTTTGCAACTCCTCGATTGTTGTACGCATCAACATTTTCATTATCAAGTTCAATAACTTTCGAATAATCCGAGATTGCACCTTTGTAATCCCCGTTGTTACGCTTTGCAATCCCACGATTATAATACCCAAGTTCATTTTTTGGGTCTAACTCAATAACTTTTGAAAAATCTGAAATTGCATCATCGTACTTTTTTAACAAAACTTTTGTTGTTCCACGATTTAAATATGCATTGATATTTTCAGGATTTCGTTCAATTTCTTTTGAATAGTCTTCAACAACTTCTTCATAAGCGTTCAAGCCAGACTTTGCAATTCCACGATTATAGTACGCATTTTCTATGTTTGGGTCAAGTTCAATCGCTTTGGTATAATCTTTTACTGCGTCCTTATAATGTCCCAATAAGAATTTTGCATTACCACGTTTGGTGTAAGAATCTGCATTTTGCGGATTTACCTCAATTGCCTTTGTATAATATTCAATTGCAACATCGTACTGTTTTTCATCAAAACTTGCTTGAGCAGCACTTATCAAAGTTGCCTCTTTTTTCTGCTTTCTTGTCAATTTTGCAGCAAAAGCACTATTAGAAGAACAAGCCGCCTGACTTATCAAAAGTCCAAATATTATTGCTGTTAAAAATGTCTTTTTCATAACCATAAACCTAAAACTTGAGGTGAATCCTTACAAGTTATGTTAAGAATATTACAAACATAGAGAAATGTCAAAAATCACCAAATTTCGCCAAACAAAACTATGTAAACATCACGTAACATTTGCCCAATATAACTAAAGTTTATCAATATTTGAGCCGATAACAATAGAGTGTAATCAAAAGGAACAATGGAAATGTCAACAAGAATAAGCAAACCGACAAGTCAAAAACGTTCCAACTTTGGAATCTCACATAGTGAATTAGGGAAGTATTCTACCACCGAAATCACTATGGATGAAGATTTTGCAAAGAATTACAGTAGTGAAATCGTTGAATCAGCAAAAGAATTAAAAGCAAAAAATGGCGACAAATATTCTGATGAATATTATCTAAATTATGCCAAAAGCTTGAAATACCAAGAATTACTTCGCGCTCATAGAGAAATAAACCAAAGAAGTGCCAATCAATATGACATTACTGATAAAGATTGGGCAATGTATTCTTATGAAGAAATTATTGAAATGGAACATCAAGGATATCAAATCCCTGATGACATCTTGGAATGGGCACACGCACAACAAGAATCTGACGTTACTGATTATGTAATCGTTTCCGATGCAACAGGTACAGATGATGGCGCGACAACTGATGCAACTTCAAATGGCGACCAATTAACAAGCTTACAAAAAAAAGCTCAAGAAAACATCATCAAATCAGAAAAAGCTATAGAAACAACAAACCAAAAAGTAGAAGTTTACAACACCACAGCTAAAAAAGCCAAACAAATTAAAGACAAAAAAGAAGACACTTTCAAAGACTCAATGAATAAAATTGAGGATATGACAACAGAGTGGAAAAAACTTGATGATAAAAAGAAAAACGGAGAAAAACTTTCTCTAACTGAAAGATTGAAATACAATTCACTTAGCAAAAAATTAGATACTTCAAACGGAACGATGATGAAAGAAATTCAAGCGGATAACTCTGACCTTGACGACTTTTTAAATTCTTTGGATAGTTTGAGTGCCGATATTAAAACAAACGAAACTTTGGCACAAGATACAATCAAATCAGGCAAAGATTTGAGCAATCTTCAAAAGAATTACCGTCAAGAAGAATTACCTGCTCAAACTTCAGGAATCAAAGACGACGGAATGGGACCAAGCCTTGATGAATTATATCAAGCAAAACCGCAAGATATTGCAGACACTGCAATAGACAAAGGTAACGACCTTTTAGAATACGTTGATGAAGTTACCCTTGAAGTTGAATCTAACGCAACAGTTGATACTGCAAAATTTGCTCAAGAATACACAGAACTGTCTGAAAAAACTCAAGAAAAAGTTCAAAATACAATGGGCGAAGACCAAGACGACAACAATGATAAAAAACAAAAACAAGAATCTTATAATGTCGACTTGATTTTCACTGCACCAAATGCTGCAAAAGCTGCAATAACAACAATCCAATCAACTGCAAACTTAAACGAAAAGAAAAACGGTGTTAAAAACACAGATAAAAAATTAGCAACTCAACTTAAAAAAGCACAAAAAGATGCTAAAACCGTTGAGAAAGAATCTTCTAAAGCTGAACAAAAACACGAAGATAATATTCAAAAAGAAGAACAATTGGTGAACGAACTTGAAAATATCCAAGGTAAATCGCTTGAAGGTTCTACATCTGAAAAAGTTAAAAATGCAATAAAATCAGTTAATACCCAAAAACAAGCTCAAAATAATACAGATGAAATGCAAAATGACCTTCAAAACGAAGGAGATGGACAAGTTCAAGCAAAAGTTCAAACAGCTACCAAACAAACTGATAAAAATGAAGCAGAAAAACTTGCCGTAATGGAAGATATAAAAGCTGTTGATACAGATGATAACAAGGTTAATGACAGCGTAAAAACATCGCTAACTAAAGGTTTAGCTTCAAACGCACTTAGCCAAAAAATTTCAAATGATTTGAATAAACAAAACACAGAACTAAAATCACGAAATACAAATGCTCATCAAGTTGCAACAAACACAGTAATTGTCGGCGTTGGAACTTATGGTAGAAGTTTTGCAACTACAGCAATAGGAAACGCTATGGTTGCAACAGGTACCGGCTTGATGTCAAACCTAGCAACTTACGGTCAAGGCGTAAGAATGGTTATCGGTGGAAGTCAACTACAAATCCAAGGCGCAAACGAAATGCGCTATGGACTGGCTGCAGTTGGCATAGGGACAATTGGTTTGACGGCATCTGATATCGCATCAGCCGTTGTTTCTGACTCTAAAGAGTCATTTAAAGGTGCGATTTCTTTATTAAAAGCTAACAAAAAAGCATACCAAGAAACTGCAAAAGCAATGGGTGCAACAATTACAACTCAAAGTTCTGAAACAGAACAAAACAACAACACAAACACTGATAACAAAATTGAACAAAATAACCAAACTACAGAAACTCAACAAGATGAAAGTTCTGTTCAAAATGATGTTCAAGATACGGCCGTTCCAACTGATGAAACCCAACCTTCACAAGAATCTGAACAAACAGAAGATGTGCCACAAGTTGAAGTTCAAGACAACATTCAAAATGAAACCGTTGCACAAGATGAAACAAACAGCGAAACTCAAAATTCTACATCAGATAAAAAGAAATCTAACCAAAAAGATTATAGTGTTGCTACAGAATTTACTTCAAAAAATGCAATCAGTGCAACATCTACTACCATCAGAGCAACTCAAGATTTAACAACACAAAACTCTGATATCAATAAGCAAACAACAACAGTTGATGCTGAAACTAAAAAAAGCATAAATATTGTAAAAACAATTGAAAAAGAATCAACAAAAGCTCAAGCAGAACAAAGAAAAAATGCTGAACAAACTCAAACCATTGTTCAACAAACTAGTGCTGCAAAGGCTAAAATGAACAATGCACAATCAACAGAAGAAGCAGAAGCTGCTCAAAATGAAACAGTCACATTAGAAACAGAAAACGAAACATTACAAAACGAAAATTCAAAAGAAACCGCAGATACAGAAAAAAGTTTAACTAAAAATATCCAACAACTTGACGGTTTCAAAAAAACAGCTAACGAATTAAACAAAAATACCACAAGCCACAAAAAACTTGCATCTGACCAATTGGATACCTCAACAAAAACAATTCTTGTTGGAGCAGGTACAACTGGATTTGGAATTTTGCACACAGCTTATGGTGCAAACATGATAGCATCAGGTATGGCATTGATGGCCAATCCGTTCACTCATTCACTTGGGGTATTGCAAGTTGCACTAGGTCAAGCAACACTTGCCACAGGAGCTATGGAAGTTTCAACAGGTGCTGTAGCGACAAACACCGGTATCGTCGGCACAACTGTAAATGCTCATGCTAAAACTCTTTCATCAGATGCAACAAACTCAACCAAAGCATCACTTTTGCAAAGCAAAGACTCTGACAAAAAAGTCCAAAATACTACAAAAGATTTAGAACTTTCTATAAAAGAAAATGATAATAACGCACAACAAATTGATAACGAAACAAATAACGAACCAACTGACCAAAATTCAAATTCTGAGGATGATAACACAGATGATACAAATTTAGTTTCTGCATCAGTTTCAACAAATGCTAACATCAACAACACAACCAAAACTGACGATAAAGAAGATAGAAAACTTGCAAGATTCAACACAGATAGTATGATTGAATCTAAAAAGAAAAAGAAAAAAGTTCAAGCTGTTTCTGCAACATTTACTAATAGAAAGAAATAGTACCGACTTTTAAACTATTTTTCATCATCATTATCTAAATGATTTAGAGCATATTCGCAGCACTGCTTTACAAGGTTGTTCAATGAAACGCCCTGATTTTGCGCGACCATAGATAGTCTTTCAACCAAGTCTAACGGTAAACGAAATGTTTTATTAACCATTTCAGGCTTTTCAACTTTAAACATAATCACCTCTGTATATTAGTATTTTTACATATTTTTTAAATATAAAAAACACTAAATTTATATAGCCTGCTTATGCGTGTAATTTACACTTGATTAATATAGTGCATTAATTTATAATGGGGCAAAAAAGGAGTCAACCATGCCCACAAATTGCAGAAAAACATTTGGTTTTACTTTAGCCGAAATATTAATCACACTTGGTATAATCGGTGTTGTTGCGGCTATGACAATTCCAAACTTAATTGCAAACAACAAAGCTCACAGGTTAAAATCTCAATTTCTTGAATCTTATTCTATTGTTCAACAAGTTTTTAAGCAAATGGAAGCCGATGATGTATCGCTAGACCCAAAAGATTATCCAACAGGTCAGTTTTACAAAACATTTATGAAATATGTTCAAGCTCCAACAGATTGCAATAGAAAAAGAATGAGCGTATGTTATTATTTTGTTGCAGATGGGAAAAACGATGAACATTCAAAACCGTACAAAACACTTGATGGGAATGCAAATGTTGCAGGCAATTGGTTTGATGATGGACAAATAGCTCTACAAAATGGATCACTCATATTATTTGAAAATTATACAGATGTTGACCAATTGTGGGTATCTGTTGACTTAAACGGTTACAACAATCCGCCAAACCGCTGGGGAGTGGATTTATTCACTTTTCAATTTATTGAAGGGGAATTGGTTACTATGGGTGACCAAAAGTCTAAATATAACAACATTGAGAGTTACTGCAATCCAAAAACTTCAAATACTTTAAACGGTATAGCTTGTGCCCAAAAAGCAAAAACAGAGTCAGATTATTTCAATTGGGTTGTAAAAAACGTGAAATAGTGACGTGATTTTTTATATTGTCATTATGAACTTGTTTTGAAATATGACTTAATAGTCACCCTGAACAGCAGGAGCAAAGTGCGAAACGGAGTGGAGTCACGTTTTATGCGACTGCGTAGTTTCAGGGTCTCAAATAAAACAAATTAAGCATAAGACAACTATTGTTTAATTAGAGGAGCATAAACAGTCTTGGATTATTGGCGGCTCGACCGGCTCAACGCAGCTCTCGCCAAGACGTGCTGGGTTCACTTCGTTCACACGGCGCACTTGCCAAAATCCGCAGTTCAGCATGACTAAAATAAACTTAACTATTATTGTGCATTTATGTTCAGGATGACAAAAGGATATTTTATCCTACAATCTTTACACCTGAGCTTGTGCCAAGACGTGTTGCGCCAGCTTTAATCATTGCAAGTGCAGATTCTTTATCTCGTATTCCGCCTGATGCTTTGACTTGCAAGCCATAAGAATGGACTGTATTATACATAAGTTCTACATCTTCTGCTTTTGCACCAACTCCGCCTTTTACAAATCCTGTTGATGTTTTGACAAAATCTGCACCACCTTGGATTGCACATTCACAGGCATATTTAATTTCATCTTTTGTTAATAAATCTGTTTCAATAATAACTTTTAAGTTTTTACCGCCACACGCTGATTTTATCAACTTAATTTCTTCAACAAGGAAATCTGTTTCACGGTCTTTCACTTTTGTTACATTGATAACCATATCAATTTCGTCAGCACCATCTTTAACGGCTTGGATTGTTTCAAAAATCTTGGTTTCTGTAGTGTTTGCTCCTAAAGGAAAACCAATAACCGTAACAACTTTGACATCTGTGTCTTTCAAGTTTTCTTTTGCGAGTTTTACATAACAAGGATTGATACAAACACCTAAAAATTTGTATTCTTTTGCCTCTTCAAAGAGTTTTATCAAATCAGCTTTTCTTGCATCTTGTTTTAATAAAGTATGTTCAACGTATTTGTTTAGATTTTCCATATTTACTCCCTCATTTTATAATATATTATCTAAAATTTCACTAACTTGGTCTGAATGATTCAATGTAAAAAAGTGCAAGCCGTCAACCTTGTTGTCAATCAAATCATGGCACTGATTTATCGCAAATTCAACACCGATTTTTTTCGCATCGCTTGGGAATTTTACTAATTGCTCTTGGATTTTGTTTGGAATTTTAGCATGTGTCAGGCTAATCATTTTTTCTACCTGTTTTCGACTTCTTATTGGCAAAATCCCTGCAACAATCGGTAAATCAATTCCTGCATTTTTGACTAATTCAATATATCTATATAATTTATCGTTTTCAAAAAATAATTGAGTAAAAATAGCAGATGCGCCCATATCAACTTTGCGTTTTAGATTTTCAATATCTTTGTGAATATTTTCACATTCAATATGACATTCAGGATACCCAGCAACCCCAATTGATAGCGTGGAATGTTCATGAATAAATTCAACAAGTTCATTTGCATAATTAAATTCGCACTCAGGTGTTGCCTCTGTTTTGTCACCACGCAAAGCTAATATGTTTTCGATTCCCATATTTTCAATTTGCGTAATATAATGTTCAATTAATTCTCTTGTTGATCCTACACATGTGAAGTGAGGCATTACATTTAATTCTAAATCTAAAAAAGTCTTTAATAATTCAAATGACATATCTTTTGTTCCGCCATTTGCACCGTATGTCAATGATATCAATACAGGATGGTATTTTTTTAAGATTCTGACCTGTTCAAAAAGGTCTGAAATATTTCCGTCTTTAGGCGGAAATACTTCAAACGAAATCTTTGGTTGGTTGTACAAAAATCGTCTGTCTGGCGATGCTATGTAATCCTGATATATCTCTTTTAGTTCCATATTCGGATTATACCATAGAAAAACAACCTATTTTGCAAGTTTTGCTTTCAATCTTGCCTCAGCTCTTGCAATAGCTGCTTCTGCTCTTTTGGCATCAAGTCTTGCGTTAGCATTACGCAATCTGCTTTTTGCACGTTCTAAAGCCTCACGTGCACGAGCTTCGTCGATTTCTTCATCAGGCTCAGCCAAAGTTGTAAGAATTAAACATTCTTCGTCTTTGAATTGAAGAATACCGCCCATTGTTGTAAATCTTTTAATTTCATTTCCAACAACCGCACGAGTAACTCCGATATCCAAGGCTGTCATCATTGGGATGTGCCCTTTTAACAATCCAAACTCGCCATCAATACCTTTTGAATAGATTTCATCGACTTCTTCGTCAAAAACAACTCTTTCTTGTGTAATAATTTTTAATTTCATAAATACCTTTCAGAAGTAAAGAAGGCTTTATGTCAAGGGTGGTAATAGTTTAACCACCTTGACACTCTGTCTTCTAAATTTTTATTCCAATGTTTTTGCTTTTTCAACAGCTTCTTCAATAGTACCAACCATGTAGAAAGCTTGTTCTGGCAAATCGTCATGTTTACCTTCTATGATTTCTTTGAAACCTCTGATTGTATCTTCAACCTTAACGTATTTACCGGCAATACCTGAGAATTGTTCAGCAACAAAGAATGGTTGAGACAAGAATTTTTGGATTTTTCTTGCTCGGTTTACAGTTTCTTTATCTTCTTCTGATAATTCATCCATACCCAAGATTGCAATGATATCTTGCAACTCTTTGTATTTTTGAAGAATTTCAAGAACTTTTCTTGTTACGCTGTAGTGTTCTTCACCAATGATATTAGGGTCTAATGCTCTTGAATTTGATTCAAGAGGGTCAACAGCCGGATAAATACCAAGTGATGCAATGTTTCTTGACAATACAGTTGATGCATCAAGGTGAGAGAATGTTGTAGCCGGCGCAGGGTCAGTCAAGTCATCTGCAGGAACATAAATAGCTTGAACTGATGTAATTGAACCATCTTTTGTAGATGTAATTCTTTCTTGTAATTCACCCATTTCTGTTGCCAATGTAGGTTGATAACCTACAGCTGACGGTACACGTCCTAATAGCGCTGATACTTCAGAACCTGCTTGAGTAAATCTGAATATATTATCAATGAATAACAATACATCTTGTTTTGAGTAGTCTCTAAAATACTCAGCAGCAGTCAATGCTGACAACCCTACTCTCATTCTGGCTCCTGGCGGTTCGTTCATCTGACCGTAAATCAGACCAACTTTGTCTAAAACACCACTTTCTTTAAATTCGTTCCAAAGGTCGTTACCTTCACGAGTTCTTTCACCAACACCGCCAAATACAGATACACCGTTGTGAGCCATTGCGATATTATGAATTAATTCTTGAATCAAAACTGTTTTACCAACACCTGCACCACCGAACAAACCAATTTTACCACCTTTTTGGTATGGTTGAAGCAAGTCGATAGCTTTAATACCTGTTTCCAAAATTTCGATATCAGTATTTTGGTCAACCAATTTTGGAGATTCTCTATGGATAGGAAGGTATGTGTCAGTTTCAATTGGACCAGCGTTATCAACTGCATCACCAACAACATTTAAAATTCTTCCTAAAATAGCTTTGCCTACAGGAATTTTGATTGGTTCATTTGTGTTGACAACCTTCATTCCTCTTCTTAGTCCGTCAGTAGAAGACATTGCAACAGTTCTAACTTTATTTGAACCAAGCATTTGTTGTACTTCTGCAACGATTTTGGTTCCATCATCAAGGAACATGTTTAGTGCTGTGTAAATGTTGGGTAAATCTCCTGATGGGAATTCAACATCGACAACCGGACCTATGACTTTGGTAATTAAACCTTCTGTAGCGGTTAATGTTTCCATATTAATCCCTCTCCTTATATAATTAATATTTTGTTTTGTTTATTACTCAATTATTATACAACAAGAAAAATTTTTGCATAATAACGAAAAAAGTTTTATTAACCCTGCTTAATAGATTTTTAAACGCATTTTGGATGTTATGGGGTATTGTAAGGTAAGGTGACGTGATTTGAAAAACTTAAATGCCATTCCGAATAGGATAAAATCCAACAAGTTTGCAAAATCTTTTTAAAATGACAATGAAAAGCTAAACATTTTGCTTTCCTGACATTTTGCCATCTATATATCACTTACACTTCAAACTGTTTAATAACCTTATACAACAGCTGTTTTCGTTCGTACGGTAAACACTTGATTATTTCAATAATCTTTTCTTCCAGTTCAGTATCCTTCACCAAATATTCAAAATTAAAAAATTCCTCAGGAGAAACTTCAAATTTATCCATAACGTTCAAAACAGTTTGCATTGAAGGATAGCTCTTACCATTTTCAATATTACTCAAGGAAGATGGTTCAATACAGATTTTTTCGCTGAAATTTTCTTGAGTCAGTCCTGACTTTTTACGAATTTCTTTAAACTTTTGCCCTATTTGATATTTATTATCCTTCATATTTTCTCCTAATTAAGTAAAGGATAATTGTATATTTTAATAAAATACATAACGCAAACACCATAAACACATTGACAATTTAATGTATTAATTATATTTTCATAACGAGAAGATTATATTTATGGAGAGAATATGTTGTATACGATAAATTTACAATTTAAAAAGGGTTTAAAATTAAATAATAGCGGTTTCACCCTTGCGGAAGTCTTGATAACCCTAGGTATTATTGGAGTTGTTGCAGCAATGACGATTCCAAATCTGATTGCAAATAACAAGGCACAAAAATTAAGGTCACAGTTTTTGAAATCATATTCCGTTGTACAACAAGTTTTTAAACAAATGGAAGCCGATGATGTTTCGCTAAATCCTGCTGATTATAAGCCAAATACAACTGGAAAATTTTATAAAACATTTATCAAATATTTGCAAGCAACAATGGATTGCGGTGGTTCAAGTACAGATACTAACAGAAAAAACACCCTACCTTGTTATTATCCGGCAGAAGATTCAACAATGAAACCATACAAAACTTTTGATGGCAAAAAAACACTTGCTTATAACAATCTTGATGATGGACAAATTGTATTACAAGATGGTACTAATTTGTTTTTTGAAAATGCTAACCATTTAGATTATATTTGGGTATCTGTTGATTTAAACGGTTACAAAAATCCACCCAACAGATGGGGGTATGATTTATTTACATTCCAATTTAAAGATGGGGAACTTGTTACAATGGGTGACCCTAAAACTACTTACAAAGATTTAGACACATACTGTAATTTAAATAGTACAGATAGGTTTAATGGTATAGCTTGTGCACAAAAAGCCAAAACTGACACTGAATATTTCAAATGGGTGGTAAAAAATATCAAATAAAATTAAAAATGCATATCAAAACTTGGATTTCTGCCATTGATTTTTTCGTCTTCCATTCTCATAGCAGAACCTATTGTGAAGTTTTGAGCAACGGTTTTGTTGATTTCAAAAGCAACGTCACCATTAAACACAGATTCATTTTCTTCTAAAAATTCAAACAAAGGGGTTGCCGGCGCTTTTACAATCTCTCCCAGAGTTTCACCTGCTTGTTGCAAAGTTCTTTCAGGAACTTTAACATTCATTCCAAAAGGTTTGTATGGTCTATTAAAAGTAAAATTTGAATCTGCCATTTTTCTAATATCCTTTTCAATTAAGATTACTTATCATATCGGCAAATTTTCAGGAAAAATTTAATATTTATAGGTATTTTGTTACATTATGTAAAGAGGATTTAATGAGCGTTGTTGTGCTATCATAAGAGTATGAAGTGTTTGAAAGATTTTGAAAATGAACTCAACAAGTGCTCAAAATGTGGATTGTGCGAGGCTGCTTGTCCGCTATTTAAAGTCGACCCAAATGATTGCGTTGCAAGCAGGGGCAAGTTTATTATGCTTCATGGAGTAACTAAAGGTGATTTAAAACTAAGTAAAAAAATCAATAAATATATTGATTTGTGCCTAAAATGTGGAAAATGCAATGATTTTTGTCCGAGTGGCATTGATGTTTGTCAAATTCTGAACACTGCAAAACACGAATATGAGAAGGATAAATTTTTATCAGCAATAGTGAAATTTTTGCAAAGTAAATATGTGTTTGACGTATTTCTAAAACTAGGCGAGGTTATTAGTGCTCCATTTCGTCCTAAGAAAAGGGCGCAAGAACAGGTGACAAATATTTTATATTTCAAAGGTTGTGTTAATAAAATTTGTCCAAAAACTGATATTTATATAAATAAAATTTTTAAAGATACATTAATAAACATAATTGAACCGAATTTTGATTGCTGTGGTTTGCCGTTTTTGTCAGAAGGAAATCTTGAAAGGTTTGAACAAGTTGCAACAAGCAATCTTGAAAAACTAAGCACTCCATACGATTTTTTAGTTACCGATTGCGCGAGTTGCGAAAGTACACTGCTGGATTATCCAAAATATATTGAAAATGCAGATATACCAACAAATAAGTCTATCAACTGGGGGGATTTGATTGCATTAAAAGGAATAAAATTTAACTTCAAAAAACCGATTAAGGTAACTTTTCATAAACCATGCCATTTAAAAAATGATTCATTTTTTGAAAAAATTATCTCAAATTGCCAAAATGTTGAATATGTAAAAATGGATGATTATGATGAGTGTTGTGGACTTGCCGGAAGTTTTAGTTTAAAAAATCCGAAGACATTTATGACATTAGCAAAACAAAAGGCTCAAAACATAATCAAAACGGATGCAGATTATGTCATTACGACCTGTCCTGCTTGTGTTGCAGGATTGAAAGTCGGACTTGCAATAACCAATGGCAAGACTAAAGTAGTGAGTTTGTTAGAATTTTTGGCAAAGGGAGAGGTTTTGTAGGTGGAACATATCGGCATAGCAACAAAATATACCCAATCTCCCTTACAAAAGAATTTGTGTAGCGAGGATAATTTTGTGACTGTCTGGTCGATTTTGACTGTCACAAAAAACATAGTTTAGCATAACTTTGAGTGCCTGACCACGAATAAACCAGTTGACTCCTATTGTATATTCGCGTTGCAAATTGTTGTAAACATTTCTATTTGGGTCAAATTGGTCAATTCTGCCAATCAATTGAAGATGCGGATTTAGTTTCCATCCAACTGTTGCAGCCCAACCACAAGCTTTGTTTGCGCTAACACCTCTTGAACCGTTATATCCATCTGCAATGGCAGCCTCAAAATTTGTCCAAAGTTTTTTATGGTGATATCCGATATAACCACTTGCAACAGAATAATCAATTTGGTTGTGACCACCATTGAAACCTCCTCCAATAGTGAGTTTACCATATTTATTACGCTTATTTCCAAATGGTTTTACGTTTACCCAACCATTAAATTCAGTTCCAGGCACTCCACTTGTGATATATCTGCCGGAACTTCCAACTGATAAGTTGTAATCGACATATTGGTAGTTTCCGATAATTTTTGCAGACAAAGAGCGTGCATTCCCAAAGTTTCTTGCAATTTGTGAACGCATAACAAATGGCAAAATATAAGTAGAAGTACCACCTTCAATACCTGCTTGAACTCTTGAATATCCTGCAATTATTTGATGATGAGGAACATTTGTATTCAAATAATAAACATCTCCAAACAGGCTGTCAATATAATTCAAGCCATCTTTTGGGATAGGATTTATTACAGTTTTAAATTTATTACCGGGTTTCCGAAATGAACCGTATAAACCAAATTGTGTTGTCAAATTTTCGTATTCTGTTGAATATTCATTAGCTCGCCAAAGAGAATTTACGGACCCACGATATGCACCAAAGGCTTGAATTTTGCTAATAGGTCCATTTTCATATTCAAAGGTTAAATCATCTTTTAATAAATATGATGGAACATCTGTTCGTCGAATTTTGCTATGAACAATTTTTCCCACAAGGGTGTCTTCACTAATTTCTTTATTTTCATCAAAAATTCTAAAAATTTCAAAATCCAATTCGGCGTTGTCCATAACATCATTGTCATTATCTTCGTTATCTTTCATGGTTGAACTTAGTTTAAATAGTTTCTTTTTGAATTTTTCTTTTGGTAATTCTTTTGAATATTCGTGTTGGATGGCTACTGCACTTGGAACAATTGAAGAATATGCAAGCTTTTCAGAATCTTCCAAATTTAGGACAATTTCGTCTTGCTGAGAAGTTTCCAACAATTCATCAGCTATATCATCTGTTATGTCATCAGCAATGCATGAGTTTGTGGTTGGGATAATGCAAAATGCCAAAAATAATACTAGATACAAAAGTCTTTTCATCTGTGTAAAGATTATAACATATTTCTTACAGATTTAAAAGTTTTTGTAGTATATTTTAATTATGCCGAATAAAGTTAAAAACAATAAACAAACAAAGATAAAAGCCCCAATTGTAGAAGCCCTAAAAACAGCATACAATCATCCGACTTATCAATTTCATATTCCTGGACACACCAAAGGTTTTGGAACTTTGCCTGAATTTAGACGTTTAGTTGGTAAAAAAGCTCTTATGGTTGACACAACAGATGAGTTTGACAATTTGGGCACATTGACTCCTGCAACAGGTCCTATTAAAGAGGCTGAAGAACTCGCTGCAAAAGCTTTCGGCGCAAAACGAACCTTCTTTTTGATTAATGGTTCAACTATCGGAAATCTTGCAATTGCAATGGGTTTAACTCGAAAAGGTCAAAAAGTTATTGTAAATAGAAATTGTCATCGCTCAATTTTGACAGGCTTAATTATTTCAGGTGCTGAGCCGTTATGGATTATTCCTGAAAAGTTAAGTGACTGGGGATTGTGGGGAAATATTGAAGCAAAGGATGTAGAAACTCTGCTTGAAAATAATGACGATGTATCTGCGGTTTGGATTACAAATCCTACTTATGAAGGGGTTGTTTCTGACATTGAATCTATTGCAAAAATTTGCAAGAAGTTTGATGTTCCGTTAATTGTTGATGAGGCTCACGGTTGTTTATGGAATTTTAATGATAAACTTCCTACAAGTTCTTTGAAATTGGGGGCTGATATTGTTGTGCATTCGCTTCACAAAACAGGTGGTAGCATGAGCCAATCTTCAATGTTGCATGTCAGCGAAAATTCTAAAATTTGTGTGGAAGATGTTGAGCGTGCGTTGATGCTATTACATACAACAAGCCCATCATTAATGCTTTTAGGTAGTTTAGATGCGGCAAGAGCCAACCTACAAAGTGAAAGAGGACAAAAACAATTATCTAAAGCAATCGCAAATGCTAAATTTTTGCGTTCCGAAATTGACAAAATGGAATCTATTCATCACTTAAAATCAGGTTTTGGATATAAAACTGATGTTACTAAAATATTTATAAAAGCAGATGGCTTGTCAGGCAAACGCTTAGAATCGATTTTAGAAATTGATTTCGGTATTGAGGTCGAAAGTGCCTCTGATGAAGGTTTGTTGGTGCTTTCTAATATAGGAAACAAACGTTCTGATTTTGAATACTTGGCTCAATGTTTACATAAAATTGATACACATAATTATAAAGATATTTATTATTTAGAAAACAAAAAACACATGCCAATGCTTACTCCAATTATCAAAAAAAGTTTGCGTGATGCGTATTTTTCTGAAAAAGAAATTATTCCAAAAGAGCAAGCTGTAGGCAGATTATCTGGTGAAGTTGTTGCAGAATGTCCTCCTGGAATTTCTATTCTACTACCTGGAGAATTGATAACAGAAGAACATTTGCCATATTTGACAGATTACGATGTTATTGAAGTTTTAAAGTAGTTTGTTTAGCCTAACACGAATATCAGTTCAATATAATAACGAAGAAAGGTATGATAATATTAACTTCATATAACAATATATAATACTACATTTAGATATTTATATATTATTATAAAGATACTTTAATTAAGCATAATATAAAAATATGGACGAAAAAGAAATTATTAAAAAGGTTGCATTTAATATAAAAGTAACGAGATTGCAGAGGGGGTTGACGCAGTTTCAGCTTGCGGAAATGATTGATGTACACGAAAAATATATTGGAAGGGTTGAGTCAGGCAAACAAAATATAACAATAAAGACACTTATTAAGCTTGCACAAGCACTAGGCACGACGCTTGCAAAACTTGTTACTATAGAATGAAAATCCGAAGATTTTCGGATTTTTTTGTACAATCACTCGAAATTGTAGTTTTTCATGGTTCTATCGGATAAAATTTTGGTCTCGCCTATTTTGAGAGGTAAAACAATTAGTCTATGTTATTCTGAAAGGATAATAGATCAGCGCGGAGAATTAAACTCACCGCGCTGTTCCTTCTTTAGATATTTTAATCTATTAGTCTTCCAATGACTCGTGTCCTGATTTGTGTGATTTTAATAACACTCCACGTTTTGAAGATTGAATAAATTCAATCATTTTTTCAATATATTCATTCATTGGAATTTCAGCCTTAATTTTTTCAATAGCTTGAGATGTATTGTACTCTGGTGAAATTAATAATTTGAAAGCTTCATTAGTAGCAGTTCTGATTTCAAGAGGAACGCCTCTTCTTTTCAATGCAATTACGTTGATTCCACGCGGAACAGGAGGTCTGCCTTCTCCTTTAGAGTATGGTAAAATATCTTGACGAGATGCTGAGAATCCACTAATAATAGCCATATCACCAATTCTAATATTTTGATGGAATACACTCATTCCACCAACAAATGCACCAAAACCAACATGTACGTGACCACCTAAGGTAACAAGGTTAGCCAAAATTACTTGGTCTGCCAATACACAGTTGTGAGCAACATGAGAGCCAACCATTAATAAACATTTATTACCGATTCTTGTTGTAAAATCTCCGCAAGCTGCACCTCTGTGAATGGTTACATTTTCTTTAATGATAGTCTCATCACCGATTACAACTTTTGTGTCTTCACCTTTGTAGCCCAAATCTTGTGGTTCTGAACCAATAGTTGCAAATGGTGAAATTGTACAATTTTTACCAATTTCTGCGTGTTCAATATGAGCATTAGAAATTACTCTTGTGCCACTTCCAATTTTTACACCTTCGCCAATAACAACGTATGGTCCGATAATTGCATCCTCAGCAATTTGTGCGGAAGGATGAATTATTGCAGTTTTATCTATCATGATTTTCCCTCTTTCTTACTGTACGTATGTCAATTATAGTACAAAGGCTGTGATTTGGAAAATCCTTTATATTATTTTAATATCAAACTTAGACATCATGTATTTTTAGAGTAATTGGGTCAATTGCCATAGCAGCACTTCCCCTTTTATCTAATGTCACATAAGCATTGTTTAATTCTTCGTTCAGATTTTTAATTAGCTTGTTTTCGTGAACATTCATCAGCATATTAAGCACCCTATTATAAATAAACTGGGCTTCAAGAGCACCCAATTTTTTGAATCTTGCTTGTCCATAAGTATTTGGAGTCAAACCTTCATACAGCCCTAGCTCAATTTGCGCTTTGGCTTTTTCTATAGCAGCAAGAGAATCTTTATTCATTTTTGATGGGTCAAGTTTATCTAATGTCCTTCTAAATCTTAACAATGACAAAAAGTATGTATTTGCCATTTTTTGGCTCTCATCACCTGATTGTGCATCAATGAATTTTGGAACATATTTGTTAATTAAAGAAGAATCCAACTTATTTTGTTCAGGTTTGTGCGGATAATATTTAAATTCATCAAAACTTAAATTCGTGGTATCAATTCCATTTTTCTCACACCAAGCAAAAAATCTTTTCTTAAATAAATTTGGAGTCAAATCTACAATATAGTACATATCTTGTTCTTTTTTTATGGATTTCCAAGCATGTTCCATATTTTTTGAGAAAGACTTTTTAGCCCATTCGTTCATTGCCCAAAACTTCTTCATCGCTTGGGATTTTTCTTTTGAAATACGCTCTGGAGAATTTAATTCCTCTGTAGAGAAATCTTTAAAATCTTTACCTTTCATAAATTTTGACAAGGCCTTCTTAATATGGTCTGCCCCAAAAATGCTCCAAGCACGAATCATTACTCTATGAAGAATCTCTTTTTGTTCAGGATTATCTTCGTAGAACTGTTTTTGACGTTCTGACATTTCAAAAATTCGATCAGGATTTTCACGATAATATTTTTGCAACCCTTCTGAAATATGTTGTCTATGTTCTGCTGACAATGGTCCGCGTTTGATATAAACTGGTTCTCCGCCTTCTCTTTGAGCTTTTCTATCAAGAGTTTCAAGACGTTTTGCTTTCATTTGTGAGGTCAAACGTTCATTATATTTAGGGTCAGAAAGTTTTAAAACTTGTCCGTAACTTTTATTCACTTTTGGAATGTTTAATTTATTCATAATGTGGTTCAATTCATGACCACCTGCGTAGGCTCTCAAATCATTTAGAGAAAAACCTTCGCCCCAGTACAATTTTATTAACTGTAAAGACAAATCCTCTTCAGGATTAAAAAATTCAACTTTACCTTTTTGAATATCATCAAGAAAAGAACCTTCTTTATAATCCACATCTTTTGCAGATTTTACATCTTTAAATTCCGGAAATTTTGTTTTCAATTCTTCTAATGAAAAACAATCTTTGATACTTGCATATAGTCTTTTATGAACCCCAATCAAAGTTTCTTTACCTTTATTCCCTTCTTCAAGAATCATGCCTGCCCACTCTCTAACATTTTTCGGATAAAGGTCAGAATGTTTTGTGGCAAGTTTATCCAAATTTTCAATTGTTTGCGCAAGATTCAAACTGTACCCACCTGTAAAATTTGGCAGATATCCCATATATTGATTTGCTCTAACTGCCTGTAATGGAGAAGATACACCACTTTGTTCAGTTCTGGATTGTTGTTGAGAGTTCAAATTTAATTTATAGTTCTGATTAAGAACCTGAGGGGTAATGCTATTGATTTTCATAAAAATTTCCTACTATATTCTACAATACTCATTATAAAACAGATGAACCAAAATAATTGTCATTATTTGACAAAAAATTTACAAATAGAATAACGGTTAAACCAAAAGCGATGCCGAATATTTCAAAAAAGTAGTTAAAAAAGTGAAGTAAAATTTATATAATGGCGTGACTTTTCTATAATGTTATTCTACATCTCGGTCAACAATACGACAATAGCCAAAAGATTAATAATTTAGCAAATGTTATAATTGATAAATTTTGATTATTGAAAGTATTCCGAACTAGTTTCGGAATGACAGTTAAATATTTACTCCATAATTTCAATACGGTGGTCATCCTTTATTTCCATTGGTTGATCCATCTTTTTAATATAGTCACAAGCTAATTTGTTTTTATCCATATCAAACTTTTGGAGCACAAAGTCAGGATTTTTGTTACTTTCCAAGTAACCGTCCCCACCTGTTGCAAAGAAATCATCTGCCGCTACTGTATATTTTTTATTAGGGTCAGGATTTTTCACATCAATTTTGTGGACTTGATTATTCTTGTCAATAAATTCCAAATCTAACAATTCACCTTGTTTATTTGCCTTGTATTTCAATCCGGAAACAAGCAAAATACCAGGTTTATTTGAGCTTTTTGTCAGAGATTTTAAACCTACATTGATGGCATCTACAATTTGCTTTTCACTCAAACCAATAATCCACATCTTATCTTCAAAAGGTGTAATATCAGAAATTAATCTTGAATCAACAGTACCTTCTGAGAAGTTTCCACGAATATTACCGGCATTAAGAATTGCAATATCTGTACCAAGTTCATTTCTCATTGCATCCGCAATCAAATTGCCATGAGGGTTATTTTCAATAAGCCTTTGTTCCGGTGGAGCTACAGCCGCCTTAACTTTGCCGATAATTTCAGGTTTGCCGATAATATCTTCTACAGAATCTTTCACAAACAACGGTCTGTTATAATTTTTAGTTTTAATTACGTTGTTTTGAGCTTTTTTCACAACTCCATTTTCATCAAAATCGACATTCAAAATTCCAACATTTTCACCATCTTTTCCGGCTTGGGTAAGAATTACAGGCTCACCTGATTTTGAAGTAAACAAGTTTACACCTTCTTGCAAACCTTCAATCAAATCATGCGTATGTGCCCCAAAAATAAGGTCTATACCAGAAGTTTCTTGCGCCAATCTTTGGTCTTTTTTTGTACCTTCGTGAGAAAGTACAATAATTTTATTTATGCCTTGAGCTTGGAGTTTATTTACTTCTTCCTGAACAATTTTAATTGTTTCATCATCATTTTTTACAGAGAAATCTTTCAACGTATTGTTCATTTTTACACGTTCAAGCATATCTTCTGGAGCAATACCAATAAGCCCATACTTTTCTCCGTCTTTTTCTACAACCATTGATTTTTGAATTTTTCCAACAAGAGGAGAACCTTCCTTGATTTCAACATTTGCTGCTAACATTTTGTATTTAGAATCACTTAGAAGTTTTGCCAAATTTCCAGGCTCAACTACGTCAAGTTCGTGATTTCCAAGAGCAGATGCAATAAACCCACTCCAATCAAGAAATTTATTTGCAACTTGGTTATGAATATAGTTTGCACCCAAAATTATATCACCGGATGCCACTTTAAATTTTGAGACATCACCTGTGTTTTTGTTCCAAAATGCAGGAGCAATTTTAGCCGCTGGAGTTGCGTCAAACTCTTTTGTCATATTGTAAATTCTTTCCATATTGGTCATTTTGCCGTGAACATCATTCACGTAAAACCAACTTGTATGAGTTAATTTCGGATTACTTTTTCCATAAACAGAAACAGTTTCATCTGGATATATTGTTGCCGTATATTCAGCCTTTCTCGGAGTATTATCATTAGCAAGAGGCAGTTGTTTGGACACTTGTTGCTGCGCCTCGACTTTATTTGCTGCTACGGTTTGGTTGATGTTTGGTACGTTTATCATAATTCTACCTTTTTAAATTTCAAATTTATAAAACCTTCTAAATATTATTTTTGCCCTAGTTTTAAGACATTGTTACATTTATAGTATTTATGCAGCACCTTTCATTTGCTTGTACATATCGATACCTTCCGTCCAATTAGGAACTATATTTAAGTCACCTTCTACAATATGTTTTGGCAATGCTGCATGGTGAATTTTTGGCAACAAATAATCTTCTGAATACTCAATTTCCCTTGGAATATTGTCATCTGTGTCGTTGCAGATGAATGTTACTTTTCCTTTGTCATCTGTTTTATAACCAACAATTGTAATTTCATGACCATTTACAATAATGTTATTGTTATCAGTTTGTGTATAGCCAATGATTACATTTTCACCTTCATCAAGTGCCGTCGTCAAATGTTTTTTCATTGTACCCAAATCTGTTTCATAACCGACTAAACGTGCATTTTCATCAACAGTTTGGTAAGTTACTGATAAAATATTTTTATCAAAAACAACAGATTCCGTGAATGTTTTTTCAAATTCAATCAACCCCTTGTCATTTTGATTAAATTTACCGGCTCTTTTATCTGTCAAACTATTATAAGATTGTTGTGAACCAATTTGCATAAATGTGGATTGCATCAAAACATCCAAAGGAGTTCTTTCATAAGGGTCTTTATTTGTTGTTTGAATTTGCGCCCTAAAAATTGCATTTTTATCAGGGGCAAATTTCAATTTCGCAGTATTAAAATTATTTGTTTCAAATGGAATCTCAAATGCATTCAAAAGCCAAATGGCATTCAAGGTTTCATCTGCAAGGTTATTTAATCCGATAGTTTTATTTACGGATAATTTTGGTGAACTTAGTTCTTGAGCAAATCTTGCAAACTCTGCAGGGAGCTGTTTTGCAAGTTTAAACTCAGTACTTGCAGCAACGCATGTGCCTGAATGCTCAACATTCACATCTTGCGCACCTTGCCAAATATCAATCAAATTTGTTTTATTTTCGTTATTTGCAGCAACAACTTGTTGTTGATATTCTGGCGGAATATCTCCAAACTGTTGGGTAATTATATAAGGGTAGGCAATTGCAGCAATAGTATCTTTCAACATCGTTTTTGAATCCAAACCTTCAGCCCTTGGTTCTGTTGCAATTTTGTACAGATTATCAAGAACTGTAGAGTGATCATTTGAGTCAGAGTTTAACAAAACTCCTGTTTTTAGCAAATTATCGACAATTTTTCTACCGTTTTTATCTAATTGAGATAATATTGTTGTATATTCGTTTTTCTCTTCTTTTGAATCTAAAGTCGTTCTCATCTTTAAACTTGCAACTTGTGGTGCTTTAGAAGTTATCGGCACAGAGGCTGTAAAAGTCGGAGTTACCGAAAGATTTTTAACATCAGAAGTATTAACAGCACTTTTTACACTGTTAATTGTGTTATAATTATATTGACGAGTACGAAAATTTACTTGTTCTACCATGATTACACCACATCTATTATAAAAATTGAAATCAGAAAAAATTGCCATAAGTGTAAACAAATATTAATCAAAGAGGGTATCATTGAATAACGTAAAAGTCAAACCATTAACCAAAGAACAACTAACAATTTCAATTGACAGATTAACAAGATTTAAAAATCCTGAAGTTAAGTATTTGCGCGTATTTGGTGAGCTTATTACAAACAATTTAATTCAACCAAAATATAAAAAATCTGATATCGAAAAAATGGATAGCGAAGAGGTTAAAAAGCTCGCAGAACTTATTATAAACTATTCGCTTGAGAATCTTGGATTACCAAAAGATGAAGATTATATAATTAACCAAAGACTTTATGATTATGAAAAATCCGTTTATATAATTAGCGAAAATGTTGAAAACTTTTTGAAAAATAAAATTAATTATAAAGCTTTTGTGACTTTAATCGACGAAAACTCTCCAAAAAATCTTAAATGGTTAAAAGCTCTTGGCAGCCCTATGGACATCAAACAAGAACGTTTTAAGAATTCTTTAAGATTTCCTATTGAAAAAGTTGTCATAGCAGAAGGAGCAACCGAAGAAACCCTGCTACCGGAGTTTGCAAAAAGATGCGGATATGATTTTGATAAAGAGGGAATTTATGTATTGTCAGCCGGTGGAAAAAATCAAGTAGTAAAACTATATTACAGATTGGTTGATAGCTTAAAATTGCCAATTTTTGTATTACTTGATAAGGATGCTAAAGAAAATTTAGAAGAAATAAAACCAAAATTAAGGTCTATAGATAAAATCCACTTGCTTGCATGCGGAGAATTTGAAGACTTGCTACCACTAGAACTTGTTCAACGTACATTGGATTATCAGTTGAATAACATTTCAATGATGGAAAAAGAAATGCTGAACGCTCCTGAACCAAGGGTAAAAATTTTAGAAGAAGTTTTTAAAACTCGTGGCATGCACGAATTTAAAAAGGTTGAATTTGCCCAAATGGTCAAAAAAAATATAAAAACTAATGCGGATATATCTGATGAAATCTGTGAAATAATCAATGAAATTAAGGGACATGGAGAACTGATAGAAAAAATTTAAAAATTTTTAAAGCAAAGTGTTGACATTTAGTTTTGTTCAATATAGAATAAATTTCGTAAACAAATCCAAGCCCCCATCGTCTAGAGGCCTAGGACAACACCCTTTCACGGTGTAGACAGCGATTCGAATTCGCTTGGGGGTACCATTTAATAAGCCACGTATAGCGTGGCTTTTTTAGTGTTTAATTCTTAAAATATACATTATTACTGCATTTCAGTTAGTGTCAAACAAAAGATACCCATTATATCTACCTTTTAGAGTTGTTTATTTTTTGAAAATTTCTAAAAATTATATCTAGCGGCAACAAAAGTGGTAATAAAAAAAGTGCCTCAGAAAAATTCTAACATTTGCACAGCCCCCTATAACTCTCTCGTAGTATAGTTTCGGACTATTGTAAATAAAAGTCCGAAGTGGCAACGCAGTGGCAACATTAACAATCTTGCCACTACAAAATATTAATACTAAAAATAGTCGTAAAACCTGTCATTGATACTATTTTAGACAATATCACCTAAAAAACCAAAACTTCACCATCTGCAGGTATCAGTAAATTATCTATATTATTATTGTTTTTAAAATGTTCTAAATCTTTTCTTGTAACGGTTAAATGGCTTACAGTATCCATGTGACTTGCAATTACGGTTGCATTTTTAGAATTTTTTAAAACTTCTTTTAAATCATCAACGTTCATAATTAAGCGTTCACCATTTAATACAGTTGCAGCACAAGCATTGACTACAATTATATCTGGAGAATATTTATTCAAGGCTTCTTTTACTTCTTTGCACCAAATCGTATCCCCTGCAATATAAAGCGTTTTTTCTTGTTCAGCATTGAAAACAATACCCATTGCATCGTAAGGCATTCCAATTGAATCACATAAAGGTTTTAAAATTTCTCGTTTTCCATGTTGTGTATGAGTTTTATATAAAGTTATATTTCTAAAGTTTGTACCTTGTTCTGCTAAAATCTCAACATCTTTAAAACCTTTTGATAATATAAAGTTTTTATCAAATTCTGATTGAACAAATATTTTAAGATTTTTATCTATTGCATGTTCTGCATATTCGTCCCAATGATCTGGGTGAATATGAGTGATGATAACAGAATCTACATTTACAATTTTATCAATAGAAAAAGGTAATTCTACTCTCGGTTGTCGAATTTCAGAATTAACTGCTGTTTCAAAACCCGCCATATAACCTTTTGGTCCAAGCCAAGGATCTATTAAAAATCTTGTATTGTCGTATTCTATAATTAATGTAGCATTTCTAATTTGAGTAATTTTCATATAATCATCTCCTTTTATGACAATATTAAATTCTTATTTACTTTTTTTCAAGAATGCACTATTTTGTATAATATATACATTAAAGTATAATAGTTACCAAAAGGTTAGTTTGGAGTTTCAAATGAGTAAACAAAGACAAGATGAATACAAATGTCCACTTGAGGTTACAATGGAGATTATTGGAGGGAAATACAAGGGAGTTATAATTGGTCATCTTATTGATAAAACCCTAAGGTACAACGAATTACAAAAATTAATTTCTCACGCAACTCCTAAAATGCTAATACAGCAATTAAAAGAATTGGAAGCAGACGGAATTATTCAAAGAAAATTGTATCCTGTTGTTCCACCTAAAACAGAATATTCATTGACTGAACGTGGAAAGAGATTAATCCCATCTATTATTGAATTAAACAAATGGGGACTTGCTTACTTAAAAGAAATGAACATTCCTTGTAAATATAAAGAAGAAGAATATAATATTGCGTTAAAATTAATCCAAGATAACATTTAGGAGATATATTTGAAACAACATACAATACAACAATAAATCCAAGTGATACTATAAATATTTATCTTAACCAACTTCAAAATTCTATTATTCATGTAAATTCTAGTAATAGAAAGACAATAAATATGTTGCCAATGGGCAAAACGTTGTACTAAAAATTGTATAAAAATTGAAAAACAAAAAGCTATTCGTAATGGTGGTAAGCCTTGCAAAGTTTGTGGCGGAGGATAAACTAGTATTTACACTTGCGAACTCCAAACTAAAAGATTATTGCAACAATGTCTGTATGGACAAATTTTCCCTCTTATTTTTCACTCCATTTGCGTTGGAGGATTTGGGCTTTTTTGATTACACCCTCTTTTGTACGAACTTTATAATATCTTTTTGTTCTCGGATTGATTATACAATATCCTTTATTACAATTTGAATACAACCAAGTATCAATACATTTATCACCATTTACACATTTTGCTTCAAGTGTAATTGAATCACTATCTTTTTTAGGTAAAAAGTCTTCCTTTGATTGAGGTTTTCTCAAGTCTGGAATCAGCACAAAACTTGCACCAAGAGTATCTTTATTATTTTCAAAAGCTTTTTCAATGTATTCTTTATTTGCTTTTGTCAAGTCATTTTCTTCTCTAACCCAATAAACAATATTTTTATCAGAAGATAAAATTTTTGCATGATTATCAGTGGAATCAGTATTATCAATATCACCTTCAGGGATTTTTAATTCAGATGAACTGAAGAAACTAATATTTTCAATAGGATTTATATCTTTTGAAACATCAAGCTTATTATCTTTTGAATCAACAGGTTTCATTGCAATAACGATTGCGATAACTGAAGAAATCGCCACAACTATTCCAAGCATAATAAACCAAGCTTTAACCCAAGATTTTTGGGCACTGTGAAAATCTTCTTCATTTTTGTATTGGATTTCAGCCCAAGCCCATCTATTACCCTTGATACCAGCCAAAATACTTAATACTAAGCATACAATAAGTCCAAAAGGCGGAGTAATAAAAGTAAAAGCAAGAACTAAAAGTAAAATCCATTTTTTGTAACGGATTCCCCAAACCCAGTTGAACAAAAAAGCTCCCCAGTTGAATGGTTTTGCAATGCTATAAGGAGCATCTTCCCCCATGCCGGAATTGTTATCAGGTTTTTCAATAAAAACTTTCTTCTCTTCTTTTTTGTAAATCTCAACTTTATCTTGTTTTATACCATCACCTTGTTGTTTGAAAAAATCTTCCATAGAAATTTCATCTGATGGCATATTGTTGTCGTTTTCATCATCCATAAATGACATCTAGAACCTCTCATTCCAATACTTTTTTATTATAGTATATCTTATAATTTGTGGCAGAAAATGTTACATTGTATAATATTTGAGTCAAAACTTGATTTTTTTTCTTGGTTATGATAATTTTACAAGTGTAGTAAAGGAAAATTGCTAAATGTATATACAAAACCGACGCAGCAGATGTTTTATAAGAGGCTTGTTTTAAATAACAAGACACTGATGATTGTGTTGGAATAAAGATTTAAAACAAGACCTAAAAATTTTGGGTCTTGTTTTTTATTAAACAAATGTAAAAAATAATTGTAAAAAGGGCAATTAATATTTATTACGATATTTAGTATAAAAGTGAAGGTTAGAATTATGAATCAAAAAAATATACGACGACGCTCAACTGTTAAAGCGAATGCCCCAATCGTGAAATTGATGAATTTAATTTGGGGCTTGTAATACACAAGTTGAGGCAGGACAGTGCAAATTTTATGTGAAAGCATGTTTTGTCCTGTAGAAGGAAAAGAAAAATGATACCAAATATAACAGCAAGCACAGTATACGCAACACTAGGAAATAATAGCTCCCTAGTCCCTTTAGCAATAAAAGATGTTGCTAACAGCATCGGTTTAACGACTGCTTCTTACATGTCAGGGGACAAAGCAGAGGGAAAAGATAGATTTATTGATGAATTTGGAACGCAAGCAATTTGGTTGGGCGGTCTTCCATTATTTAAAAAAGTTTTAGATATTACGTTATTCAAATCAATGAAATTAGACCCTGAAATTGATGCAAGAATCCTTAAAAATTCTGAAATATTAGAGGCGGCAAAAGAATTTGCTCCAACTGAGCAAATTAAGAAAAATTTAATAAAAGTTTCAGAACATCAAGGTAAATTCAAAGCTTTGACTATCGCGAAATTTGCAGCAGCTACGGTTTTGACGGCAGGTTCATACTTAGGTTTGACAAAATTCAGACACAATTATACTGAGGAAAAAATTAAAAAAGATTATTTTGAAAAAGTAAAAAAATCTCAAAATAAACAACACCAAAATTCTAATGTTAATTTCTCAGCAGCATTTTCTAATGTTCATAATACAGATAACAAAAAACAAAATAAAAATCTAACTTTCACAGGCGGATTTGAGAACTTTATATTTGACCCTGTAAGAAACTTAATGCTAGTTGACGGTACAATCACTGGTGAAAGACTCTCTCACGCCAAAAATCCTCAAGACTTCATGAATTACGTAATCAAAGAAGGAAGTTTTTGGGCATTTATGTACTTTGCAGGTCCTATGATTTCTAAAGCTTTAGAAAAACATGCAGATGCAAAAGGCAAATCAATTGACCTTGATTCAAGAGTAATTTTCGGAAACGACTTGAAAGAATCATTCAAAAACGGCTCATTAAAAAATTACTTAAACGAATTTAAAGCTGCTGATAAATCAGACGTTGCATTGTACAAGTTTGCTGTACAGCCTAAAAACGAAAACCTTGTAATCAAAATGGCTAAAGACTCTGACATAATTCAAATGCTAAAAGAAGATAAATTATTCTTTGCTAAAAATACCGACAAAGTTGATACAAGAAAATACATTGATTTAGATGCGTTAAGAGGTGTTGGCGCAAAAATCGAAAAACTATTTAACCAATATGAAAAATCAGGTGAAAATCTTGATGAATTTTTCAAATCAGTAAGAAGCTTGAAAAAAGTTGCAATCCTTAAAAACATCGGCGCATGTATCGGAGCACTAGGCATCTTAGCTCCGGCAATTATGCTTGGGTTAAGAAAAGATGAAGACTATCAAGTAAGAAAAGATATTGAAGAAAAAATTGCAAAAGGTAATTTGAAATAATAAAAATTTGACTAAAATTATCCATTCACGTTATGGGTATTTTCAATATCGTTGACAAAACCTAAAATATAAAGTAAAATGATAATAGTTATCAATTTGGAAGCCTAAATGAATTATTCAAAACAAAGAGAAAAAATTTTGGATGCATTGACAAATAATGCCATTCACCCAACAGCAGAAAAGTTGCTGGATTTTTTGGATAAAGATAATTCAAATATAGGGATAACAACACTTTATCGAAACCTTAATCAACTAGCTGATGCCGGTATGATAAAAAAAATTGACGGCTTAGAACCATCGGCGCACTTTGACCATAATACATTTGAGCACTATCACTTTATTTGTGAAAAATGCAAGAGAGTATTTGATATACCATCTGACGTAGCCCCTGATATCGTAAAAAATACCCAAGCGGCTACAGGATTTGATATAACAAGTCATGATATAGTGTTCCATGGTATATGCAAAGATTGTAAAAAAAGAAAGGAAACAAACTAATTATGGAAAAATGGGTATGTACAGTATGTGGTTATGTTTATGACCCTGCAGAAAATGATGGTGTTAAATTTGAAGATTTACCGGATGATTACGTATGTCCGCTATGTTCAGTAGGCAAAGACCAATTTGAAAAAGAAGTAGAATAATATAAGCAAAATCTGCGCCACTTAAAATTAAAGTGGCGCAGATTTTTTATCAAACCTTTCACTTTTCACACAAGTTTTCTAAACTTTCAAAATAACCTGAACTTATCCTTAGACTATCCAACTATTAACTGAATTAATGGAGGAGCAAAGAGGAGTACACCAATTAGCACAGCGCTAATAGTAACAATCATAACTGCACCTGCGGCAATATCCTTCGCCATTCCTACCATTCTGTTAAATTTATTATGAAAAATTGCATCCAATGAAAATTCAATTGCAGAATTGAACATCTCAGCAGAAATTACTCCTGCAATAGTCAATAACAAAATACAAAATTTGTTAATAGAAAAATTTAAGCAATACGCACTCACCAAAACCAATGATGCAACAAACAAATGGATTCGCAAATTACGTTCACTTTTTAATGTCAACCGCATACCTTTTCTTGCATTTTTGAATGTACTAGAAAAATTTTGTTTTTTATATTTTGTCATATTTTATCCCCATACTTTCCAGTGCTTGTTTTTGGTGAGCAACTACAAAATCAAATTCTTCCTGTGTTTGATGGTCAAAGCCCAACAAGTGCATAATACCGTGACTTATCATAAACACCAATTCTGTTTCTTTTGAGACCTCTTTCTTTTCAGATTCTTCAATTATCTTGTCTAATCCTATTATAATCTCTCCCAAATTAATTTCCAAGTCCAAAACGAATCGTTCATTTACTGAAGAATCTGCAAATACGGCAAAGGTAATAATATCAGCAGGATAATCCTTGTGGCGATATTCCTTATTAATCTGATGAGTTTTTTTGCTATCTGTAAACAAAATATCAAATGCTACAGAGTTATATTCATAACCTTGTAGACAGCAATTATCAGCGATTTCAGGACAGGTCATATAGTAGTCAAAAATCTTTTGTACAGATGTTTCTACAGACTCTATATCAACATCCCAGTCTTGATATTCATTTTCAATAAATACATTATAATTCATTATAAATCCTTATTTTCTGAATTTGACCAGTCTTGTTTTTGGGACTTAGGTTCATCACTCGGTTTTGGTTGTTTAGAATTTTCAAGTTCTTTGATTTTCTTTTCAAAATCCTCATCAAGAATTTTATTTGGCATTTCAATTTTGTTTTTCGCAAATTCTTCTGCAATATTTTCTTGATACTTGATTCGGTTATGCTGCATACCTCTTAAAATTCTGCTAAAAGTAAGCGCAATAACTTTCAAATCTTTCAATGTTAGAGGGCTGTCTGCCAATTGACCGTCATTCAATCTTTCAACAATAATTTTGTCGATAATATTTTCAATTTCTTCTGATGTTGCACCTTTCATAGCTCGTACAGCTGATTCAACTGCATCTGCAAGCATAAGTATTGCAGTTTCTTTTGTATTAGGCTTTGGACCAGTATAACGGAATTGTTCTTCCTTAACATTTTCAATACCTTCTTCTTGAACAGCTTGATTATAGAAATATTTAGCCAACCCTTCGCCATGGTGTTGCAAGATAAAATCACAAATTACGCTAGGCAAACCGTTTTTCTTCGCAAGTTCAACACCATCCTTAGGATGAGCTGTGATAACCATTTTACTCAACCTTGGATTAAGTTTATTATGCGGATTTTCTATACCGAAATATGATTGATTTTCAACAAAGAACAAAGGACGTTTTAATTTTCCAATATCGTGATAAAACGCACCAACCCTTGCCAAAATAGGATTTGCGCCAATTGCCTCAGCTGCAGCCTCACACAAAGTTGAAACCATCAAACTATGGTGATATGTTCCTGGGGCTTCCATTTGCAAACGTTTCAATAATGGTTGGTTATGATCGCCCAATTCTGCTAACCCATAAGGCGTAATAATTTGGAAAGTGTTTTCCAAAATCGGTGACGCACCCAATACAATAATTGAATTTAACACACCGTTTACAAAAATATAAGCACAATTGCGCAAGATTAAATAATTACTTACATCAATCAAACACCTGTCGATAAAATACAAGCTGAGCATAATCAAAACACCTGCAATCCCAAGATTCAAGCCTACCTTGATTAGGTCAACCCTTCTTGTGTATTTGATTTTAGAAATTGTAATCATACCAATTAAAGAAAGTATAATGAACACAATTATAAACTGTGCATCATATTGCATTCCGACAGTTAACACTGTCAACAGCAATGTCGCTAACAAAAATGAAACTCTTGGGTTTAAAAATATCGCAGATATAATAATTACCCCAGGAATCGGTAATATGTACGGAGAAGAACCTGTTGGCAACACAACCGCCGTAATACAGGTTAATATAGTCAACATGCCTGCAAGCGACATAAATCTGGGTTCTAAAAGTTTCTTTTCAAAGACTTTTAAATATGCAATAAAAATAAGTGTAACAAGCAATACAAGGATATAAATTGACAAAATTCCCTGCCAATTAAGTTCATATACGTTGTATCCTGCCTCTCTTAGTGCATCTCGCTTTAACCTTGTTACAGGTTCACCTTCAAATACAATTTTTTCCCCCTTTTGGAAGGTTACTTTATAAGGCTTCACTGCCTCTTGCGCATTGACTTTTGCAATTTCAGTTGCTGCATCATCTACAACAAGATTCGGAACGATAACTTGCTCTAACAAGGCTGTAATAACTGAAATTTGACGTTTTGAAACATTTGTAACCAAATTATTTTGAATAAGTGATTTGATATTATCTTTTTCGTAATCATTTTCTGTAATACCAACTTGCAAAATATTTACCAAAGACAATGATGCTTTGTCAAAAGCTTCACGCAAACTAGGCTCATCAACATGAAGTAAAAAATCAATTATAAAATTTTTTTTAGGATTATCTGACAAATCAAACAAAATATTTAATTCATCTATTTTCTCTTTTTCTGTTGAATTTTTCTTTCTAATTTGAAGAACTGAATTTTGAATGGTTTCAAGGTTTGATTTAATAAAATCATCCTCTGCCGGAACTAAAATCGGTTCGACCTTTTGAGCAACTTCTCTTTTATGTTGTTCAGTTCGTTTTACATCTTCAACCGTTAAAGTTTTCTGAGCAACAATATCTTTCTTACTGATACCGTTTTCAATAATACTTTGGAAAAAGAAGTTCTGAGATGAAACAATCGCAGTAAGCAAAACCGTAAAAGTAATTAAATAAAACAATTTTACTGTTTTAGATGAGGTCAGAAAATCCCTTACCCTGTTTATATATTCAGTTTTTGTCATGCTGATAATCCTATTTTTACTTTTATTTTGATATATCAATTTTATTACTTATTTAAAATTTTTCAAGTGGGGGCAAAAGTCTTAATTTACAAAGCTTTAAGCTTATTTGCTTTTTATCTTCACTTTCCCCTATTTCCATGATAGAATGAACCTATGAAAAGAAAACCAATAGTAGCAATAGTCGGCAGACCAAACGTAGGCAAATCAACATTTGTTAATCGTCTTGTAGGTGCAAGACATTCAATCGTAGACGATTTACCTGGAGTTACACGCGACAGAATTTATTTTGATGTAGAGTGGCAAAACAAACAATTTACCGTAATTGATACCGGTGGTATTATCCCCGGGGACGAAGATGATATTATGGTTTCAATCTTTGACCAAGCAAGATTGGCTTGCGAAGAAGCTGAAAAAATCATCTTTATTGTAGATGGCAGAGATGGAATAAATCCGATTGACTACGATATTGCAAATGTATTACGTCAATCAGGCAAACCTGTTTTCCTTGCGGTAAACAAATGTGACAACCCTGAATCATTGATGATGACCAGTGATTTTTACTCATTAGCACTTGGTGATCCTATCGGAATTTCTGCACTACACGGCTCTGGTGGAGTAGGCGACTTGCTAGAATTGGTTACAGAAGATTTTGAAATCCTTGAAGAGGAAGAACAAGACAAACGCATAAAAATAGCAATTGTCGGTCGCCCAAATGCTGGGAAATCATCTATTGTGAATGCACTGTTAAATGCAGATAGGGTAATTGTTTCAGATGTTTCAGGAACAACAAGAGACAGTATTGACAGTTATGTAACATACAAAGATAAAGAGTTTATTATCGTTGATACCGCAGGTATCAGAAAGAAATCAAAAGTTGATTACGGTGTAGAAAAATTTGCTGTAGACCGCGCAATCCGTTCAATAAGAGATTGCGATGTCGCATTACTTGTAATTGATGCAAAAGAAGGAATTTCAGACCAAGACAAAAAAATTTCATCAATCATAACAGAAGCAGGCAAAGGACTTATTGTCGCAATCAACAAATGGGATTTGATTGAAGATAAAAAAGCAAACACTATTAATAAATTTGAAAAAGAATTGGCAGTTGATATTCCATTTTTAAGCTTTGCACCAAAAATCTTTATCAGCGCAGTAACAAAACAGCGTTTAGGACAGATTTTTGACAAAAGTTTGGAAGTATACGAACAATGTATCAAACGTGTTTCTACAGGCTTATTAAATAAAGTTATAAGTGAAGCTTATGCACTAAATCCGCCAACAAGTTTTAAAGGCAAACGCTTGAAAATTTATTATGTAACACAAGCAAAAACCCAACCACCAACATTTGTATTGTTTGTAAATAATGAAGAATTACTAAAAGATAGCTATAAACGTTATTTGGAAAATAAATTACGTGAGGCATTTGGATTCTTCGGAACTCCGATAAGAATTTCCGTACGCGAGCGCGGCAATAAAGGCTAACTGCCATTTTTACCCTTGCACAATCTGCGCGTACAACTTTTTTGCAGGAGCATATTCAGGCAAGATTCCAAGACAAGCACCAAGTGCTTTCTTTGCCAAATCGATATTTATATCATTATTATAAAAAATGTATGCCAACAAATAATGAAGCTCTGGATCTTGATAAAACTTGTCCTTTGCCCTACGCAAAAAGAACATAGCTGCAGACATTAGATTATTTGCCCAAAACGCCCTACCGATAAATTTGTAACACTCTGGATTGTAATAAGCCATAAAATCTGCATATCGGATGATTTTTTCGACATATTCACCCTTGCAATAAAGAATTAAAATACTCAAATCCAGTTCTAAAAAGTTACGAATTTGAAAATATGTCGGAAAAGTCAGAATATCACCTTTTATCATCTGCAACAAAATGAGCCCCCACTTGGCACGAGTGTCAACCTCTTGTACCTTTTGAAAGAGCTCTTTTGCTTTATCTAATTCGTCCAAAACTATACAACAATAACCTGCCTCGACATAGTAGTTGTTATTTTCAAAATAGGTTTTACAACCTTTAATTTTTCCTGACAAAAAATCTTTTTTTACTTCTTCATAATTCATTGTCATAACAAACCTGCCAATGTCGGACGGCTGTCGTCGTTTATAGGCTCAAACCACCCATCATTGATTTCATCATCATTGCTTGAATAACTTCAGGTGATAAGTTTTTATTTCCTTGTTCTGACATATAAGGAAGTAAATTCATCATATCACTACTATCACTTGATTTTTCATTGCCTAAAAGCATATTTAATTCATCAAGTTCTTTCTTTTGTTGAATGTATTCAGGATTTTTTGACAAATCAGCCATTACATCAGATGGTGCATCATAAGCTAGTTTAATAGTTCCTGCATCAGATTTTTGTTTATCAAATTTTTTGATATCTTGTCTGTTATTTTGGTCTTTTGCAGGAGTATCTTCACCTGTATTGATTGTTTCTTGAATTTTTCTCAATTGAAGCTGTTTATATTCTTTGTTCAATTCAGGTGACAAACCGTTGCCATAAGGTGCATTGATGAATCTGTCAAGAGCTTCATCCTGTTGACCAAATGGTAGTTGAATTGTATTCTTATTTTTGTCCTTATCCTTGCTGTTAGGGTCGTTGTTGTTTACGTTAGTTTCAGCAGGTGACAATTTTGCTCTAACCTTAGCCAAGTTTCTATTAACAAGAGTTTGTGGGTCAACAGGCGTAAGATTCATGTTATTAACCATATCCCTGTATGGATATTTCAATTCAGGAATATTGACATCTTGATAGCATTGTTCACTTTCGTTGCCCATAACACAGTTTCTACCGTTTGTTGCATATTTTACTATCATCGGATTTGCGTTTAATGAAATAACTTTTTCATAAGCCAACACCGCATTATCTTTATCACTTACTTTTGAATAGCACATTGCTAAATAGTAAAAACCTAAAGTATCATAAGGGTGTAATCTTACATAAGAAATACATTCTTGAAGACATCCTGCAAAATCACTTCTGTGATATTTTTCTCTGATGCTTTCAAAAGACGGATTTGGATAGAAAGAAGGACCAACTTCCCAACCTGGGACAGATTCAGGATCACCATAAACATTTCGAGAAGATTCTCTTAATGTTTCGTTGCGACCTTTCACTTCAGCCTCTGTTTGAGAAGAAAGACTATTCAAGTCATAGTCACTTGAACTTGAAGTATTCAGATTTTGAGAAGGAACACTTGCAGGTCGTAAAGAATTTGAGTTGTATTCTTCCATAGCCCTTTCTGCCTCAGCATTACCAGAACCACCACCTGTAACATCTTCATACAGGTTATATTTCTTTAATGGATTTTCCCATGCAAAAGCCATTGTTGATACTGCGTTCACTACCATTATTGTTGCCAATAATAAGCTTAACTTCTTCTTCATTAATCTGTCCTCTTTTATATTTCTTATAATAAAAATACCTTCTTTTTCAAGGTTATTATATGATATTATTATTTTTACGTCATAATACAAACGGATGATATTTTTCATAAATGTGCAGGACAAACATATCCCTATGACTATGATCTGTGACAAATAATTAACTATTAGGAAAGTTGACTTGCATTGGTTAATACGTAACGAGGTGATTTTACGATGCTATTTCACAAAGTTCACGACTGGGCGTTGTTGCTTATTGCTAAAAACATAATAATCAAATGTAAATATTATATCTACGGTCTTGCCATTATATTCATCCGGCAAAGGTCTAAACGGTGCAGTTTCATACACAGCATCCATAACAGATTTGTCTACATTTTTATAACCTGAGCTTTGATAAATACTACAAGCCAGCAAATTTCCAGCTTTGTCAATTTTCATAAACACAGAAACCCTTTTTGAATCATAATTAACCGGAGGATGCCAATTACTTTTTATTCGCCGTTGAAGTTCTCTCATGTATGGAGCAAAATCAACTTCCGATGGATTATCTCCAATTTCTGAATATTGCTTTAGTTTTTGCAATTTTATTTTTATTTCACCTGAATTTGGAGGTAATAAATCTTTTTGAGTTGGTGTATTGTTTATTGTATTAATAAGTGTATCATCTACAATTTTTGAACCGGAACTCTTTATTACTTTGGTATCCTTAACTTCTCCATTAAACAATGTAATTTCAATTTCTGATACACCTTCAAAATCTAAATGCTCTGCAATTGATTTGGTGAAATCCACTAAAAATGGAGAAAGATTGTATTTTTGTGGATTTGACAAGATCCTCCAACCAAAATTCTCATTTACAGAAGGTAAAACGGATTTTTGTGTTTGGCTCAATGTCGGTTCAACGATTCCCAAAGATGCATTATACCCTGAGCCTTCAATTCGTGGCAAATGGATATCTTCAGCCTGAACACACAAACCTGAAAAACTTGTCACCAAAAGAGCAAATATAAAAAATCGATTGCAACTCATCATACAATTAGTATACTCCTATTTTTTGATTACTGTCAACTTCATTTATATGGATGTATAAAAAAAAGTAAAAGTATTATAAAATTTTCTCATTGGAGTAATATAAGGATTAAATCTATGAATTGTTATTTAGAAAAAGTTTTGGATAATGCAAGCAAAAAAGATTGCCATGAAGTTGAATATTTACAAGCAATCAGGGAAGTTTTGACATCTCTTGAACCAGTTATATCAACTCACCAAGAGTTCGAAAAACTCGGACTGTTAGAGCGTCTTATTGAGCCTGAAAGGGTTATTATGTTTAGAGTCCCATGGGTAAAAGATGATGGACAAGTTGTTGTAAATCGCGGTTATCGTGTTCAATTTAACTCCCTGATTGGACCATATAAAGGCGGTTTGAGATTTCACCCAAGCGTAAACCTTAGTATTATCAAGTTTTTAGGATTTGAACAAATTTTCAAAAACGCACTAACAGGACTTCCGATTGGAGGAGCAAAAGGTGGTAGTGATTTTAATCCAAAAGGAAAATCAGACAACGAAATTATGCGTTTTTGCCAAAGTTTTATGACTGAACTTTACCGTCACATCGGACAAGATGTTGATATTCCGGCAGGGGATATCGGTGTTGGTGGACGCGAAATAGGTTATTTGTTCGGACAATACAAAAAAATTCGTGCAGCCTATGAAGGCGGAGTCTTAACAGGAAAAGACATCAGCTATGGTGGTTCTTTAGCCAGAACCGAGGCTACAGGCTATGGCTTAGTTTACTTTATAAGAGAAATGCTAAACGCACATAACAACTCTTTAGAAGGCAAGCGCGTAACAATTTCCGGCTCAGGCAACGTTGCAATTTACGCTTGCCAAAAAGCTGTATCAATGGGCGCAAAAGTTGTTGCAATGAGTGATTCAAATGGCTGTATTTATGATGAAAACGGTATTGATTTAGACTTAATTAAACAAATTAAAGAAGTTGAACGCGGCAGAATCAAAGAATATTTACGTGCGCATGCCGATGCTATTTATTTTGAACATAAAGATGGAGAAGATTCACCAATTTGGACAATCAAAACAGACATAGCACTCCCTTGCGCAACTCAAAATGAATTAAATTTAAACGGTGCAAAGGCTCTTGTTGAAAATGGTGTGATTGCGGTGGGCGAAGGGGCAAATATGCCAACAACCTTGGATGCAATTGAATATTTGCAACAACATGGTGTCTTACTTGCTCCGGCTAAAGCTGCAAACGCGGGCGGTGTTGCAGTTTCTGCCATAGAAATGTCTCAAAACAGCATGAGATATTATTATACCTTTGAAGAAGTTGAGGCTAAGCTTGAAAATATCATGGTGAATATTTTTAGGGCATGCTCAGAATCAGCTAAAAAATACAATCAGGAAGGCAACTACGTAGCAGGTGCGAATATAGCAGCTTTTGAAAAACTTTCAAAAGCAATGATTGCACAAGGCATTGTTTAAACTCGGCAGAACAAACATAATAAATAAAATTTATCTATATAAAAAATTTATCCTTTCTTGAATAAGAAAGGATATTATTTTCTGTATTATTGACATCAGCAATTGGGGTAAATTTTGCTTTTGTCATTTGTTGGGGTAAATGAAAGAGTTAAGTCTTTCAAATGATTGTCCACTATGCCATGTAAGGAATGTGAACGTATGTTGATTCGGTTTGGGTTGCACGTCTTTTAGGTGTGCATAGTATATTATAAGCCTTTGCAATATTGTAACCTAAAGCTTTGATAGGATTTGATTGAACCATATCAGCTTTTCTTGTTTCGTGTAGGTCTTTTTCAAAGATGATTTTTGCATTTGGTTTTTTGTCCAAAGACATAACACCTACTTTTGAGTTCAAGTTATTTAATTGGCTATCACCAAATGACATATATTTTTTATTGTATGTTGTATAATTGTTGTTTAATCTAACTGGATTTACTGTTATCATAATATCCTCCTTTTGTTATTAAGTGTCGTTTGAACACTTCATCTAACACTTTCACTATAAACCATATTATTTTTTTTGTCAACCCTTATTGTGAACTTTTGTTAAGCTGTCTAAAACCCTTATTTTACAATATTTTGAGCATAAAGTGTAAAAAATGCACTTATTACTGGTTTTGAGGAGTTACCTTTGTAGTAGAAAAGTAAAAATTTTCAGGAAACTAAATTAATAAATAGTCTAATCGGACTAGAATATTACCTGAATGGCTAATTGTTATAAATACATAAGTGACGTTAAATAATAGTAATCTTTTTCATACTTCCAGCTATTCTTAATTCCAATGCGGACTAACAAGTCCGCTTTTCTTTTGGGCATTTGGTGATGGGGAAGTAACATTGCAATTCCGACATGACCTTATTTTCTTCTTCTTACAACATAAAGAATTTATAAAGAATGTAAATTCTACACTTGATTTCATGTTTTTTTTAAAGTAAAATGTATTTGTGATAAAATTCACAAATTACGCAATTAATACTATATATTAATAGAAATGCTGTGTTATAAAAAGGAGAACAGATATGACAACAAAAAACAAAAAAGCTGTTGAAAACCTTGAAAAAACTTTAACAAAGTCAAACTTGGTTGACACTGCTGAACAATTGGAATTACTTGTTGAAAGAGTAAAAAAAGCTCAAAAAATTTACTCTAAATTCTCTCAAGAACAAGTAGACAAAATCTTTAAAGCTGCTGCTACAGCTGCTGACAAAGCTCGTATTCCTCTTGCAAGAATGGCTGTTGAAGAAACAGGCATGGGTGTTTTAGAAGATAAAATCATCAAAAACCACTTTGCATCTGAATACATTTACAACAAACACAAAAACGCAAAAACTTGCGGAATCATTAAAGAAGATAAAGCTAACGGTATCAAAATTGTAGCAGAACCTCTTGGTGTTATTGCAGGTATTGTTCCTACAACTAACCCAACTTCAACTGCAATCTTCAAATCATTAATTGCATTGAAAACAAGAAACGCAATTATCTTCTCACCACACCCTAGAGCTACTAAATCTACAATTGCTGCTGCAAAAGTTGTTTTGGAAGCTGCTGTTAAAGCTGGTGCTCCAGAAGATATTATCGGTTGGATTGATGTTCCATCTATCGAATTGTCAAGCCAATTGATGAAACACCGTTCAATCTCTTGCATTTTAGCAACAGGTGGTCCTGGTATGGTTACAGCTGCTTACTCTTCAGGTAACCCAGCATTAGGTGTTGGTCCTGGTAATGCTTGTGCTTTAATTGATGAAACTGCTGATATTCAAATGGCTGTTTCTTCAATCTTGATGTCAAAAACTTTCGATAACGGTATGATTTGTGCTTCTGAACAATCAGTTGTTGTAGTTGATGATATTTACGAAGAAGTAAAAAAAGAATTCATTTATAGAGGTGCATACTTGTTAAGTGCTGACGATGAAAAGAAAATGATTGACCTTCCATTCATCGACCCTAAACGTGGTACTGCTCACCCTCAAATCGTTGGTCAAAGTGCATACAACATCGCTAAACTTTCAGGTTTTGAAATCCCTGAAACTTCAAAAATATTGTTAGCAGAAAGACCAACAGTAGATTGGGAAGACCCATTCTCAAGAGAAAAATTATCTCCAATCTTGACTATGTACAGAGCTAAAGACTTTGAAGAAGCTGCAAACATTGCTCACGAATTAGTATCAAAAGGTGGCGCTGGTCACACTGCAGACCTTTATACAGATGCTCGTAGCCAAGAAAGAATTGACAAGTATGCTGAAATGATGCCTGCTTGCCGTGTATTGATTAACTCTCCATCAGCTCTTGGTGGTATCGGTGACTTGTTCAACTTCAAACTTGAACCATCTCTTTCTTTAGGTTGTGGTTCTTGGGGTAAAAACGCTGTTTCAGGTAACATCGGTGTTGAAAACTTATTAAACTACAAAACAGTTGCAGAAAGGAGAGAAAACATGTTATGGTTCAAAGTTCCACCTAAAGTTTACTTCAAAAGAGGCGCTGTTGATTTAGCTCTTCGTGAACTTCAAGGCAAAAAACGTGCATTTATCGTAACAGATAGATTCTTGTTCAATTCAGGTGCTGTTGATTCTATTATCAAAGTTTTGGATGAAATCGGTATGGACCACGAAGTATTCTTCGATGTTAAACCTGATCCAACTTTGTCAACAATCAACCAAGCAATGGATATTATGAAACCATTTGAACCTGATGTTATCATTTCATTAGGTGGCGGTTCTCCAATGGATGCTGCTAAAATTATGTGGTTATTGTATGAACAACCTGATACAAACTTTGAAGATATCGCTATGAGATTCCTAGATATCAGAAAAAGAATTTGTAAGATTCCTGAATTGGGCAAAAAAGCTACAATGGTTGCTATCCCAACAACTTCAGGTACAGGTTCAGAAGTTACACCATTTGCAATTATTACAGATGATGAAACTCACGTAAAATACGCTATTGCTGATTATGCTTTGACTCCAAACATGGCAATCATCGACCCTAACTTTGTTGATGGTATGCCAAAAGGTTTGACAGCTTCATCAGGTATTGATGCTTTAGTTCACGCAACCGAAGCTTATGTATCTTGTATGGCTACAAACTTCACAAACTCAAATGCATTAGAATCAGCTAAGTTAATCTTCAGATACTTAGAACGTTCATACAATGAAGGTGCTAATGACCCAATCGCAAGAGAAAAAATGCACTATGCAGCAACAATCGCTGGTATGGCATTTGCTAACTCATTCTTGGGATTGTGCCACTCAATGGCTCACAAATTGGGTGCTATGTTCCACGTACCTCACGGTGTTGCTAACGCTTTGTTATTCAGACAAGTTATTAAATACAACGCTGTAGATTGTCCTAAAAAACAAGCAATCTTCCCTCAATATAAATTCCCTAACGCTAAAGCTAAATATGGTCAAATCGCTGACGAATTAGGTTTAGGCGGTAAGAATGATGATGAAAAGGTTGAATTATACATTAAGGCAATCGAAAAATTGATGAAAAATATCAATTTACCATTCTCTATCAAAGAATTTGGCGTAGATGAAAAAGAATTCTACGAAAAATTGGATGAAATGGTTGAATTGGCATTCGATGACCAATGTACTGGCGCTAACCCTGCATACCCTCTAATGTCAGATATCAAACAAATTTATATCGACGCATTTGAAGGTGTTGTTAGAGATTACTACCCAGCAGCTAAAAAATCAAAATAATTTATTTTGAATAAAAGTGAAAAATGTCGGAGTTGATTCTCAATTCCGGCATTTTTTATTAAAATAAAAATAATAGTTCTGTTTATTGTTGCAATTGAAATCAAATTTTGCTAAAATATGTATTCCTATAGAGTCTGATTTTTATACAAAAGGAGACAAAAATATGAAAATTTTAGTGATTACAAGCAGTCCGAGAAAAAACGGAAATTCTAATATATTAGCTGATAATTTTATAAAAGGAGCTCAAGAAAACAACCACCAAATTGTCCGTATTGATGTTGGAACAAAACAAATCCATCCTTGTATAGCTTGCGACCATTGTTCTAATAACAATGGAAAATGTATTTATAAAGATGATTTTTATTCTGTACGCGAAAACATACTTGATGCAGATATGGTAGTCTTTGCAACTCCAATGTATTATTTTGGAATTTCTGCTCAATTAAAAACCGTAATTGACAGATTTTATGCAATCAACGAAGAACTGCACAAACCGAAGAAAGCCGCATTGTTGATGACTTATGCAGATACGGTAGAAAAAGAAGCAGAACCGACAACACTCCATTTTGAGGCAATATTGAATTACTTAGGTTGGGAAAATATTGGTGAAGTAATCGCATCAGGCGTATGGGAAGCTGGTAGCATAAGTAACACCCATTATCCGCAACAAGCCTACGATTTAGGCAAAAGTCTTTAAAATTTGTGACAATTCTTATCAATTTTATTTATAAACACTTGTATTGTTATAAAAACAAATATACAATATATTGAAATTGTAATTGATAAGGTTGTATGAAAAAACAACAATTACTTCAAAGAAAATTTTATTTGTTGCTCATCAATCTCTCTACTAACACGCTTAATAATTTCCAACTTCAATTGGGTTTAACTCAAAATTATTTAGTTATATTTTTCTTAAAAAATGAATGCAGTCTTTTAAGTCCACAAATGCATGCATAAGAACTGTTTTTAGGATATTGAACGTGCTTATGGGTCTGTTGTTATATTAGATTGTTTTTAAATTTAGATATAGTATCAATAGATTTAAACAAATCAAAAAAATAAATACCAAATTTATAATGCCAATAACTTTATTATTGTTGTCAACATCATATTCCCATTCCCTATCTTTATTTTGATTTATACTATAACTGGGAAAGAATTAATTTTGCTATATCTTAAACACTTCCGACTTTTTAAAAATTTTTTAAGAGGAGTAATTTACTATGTCAATTTAGTATCACTCCCTCAAACCTAAATATACTTTAAATTGAAGTCGATTTTAACGGATTTAAAACGGACTTTTAAAGTAATTAAATGGGGCAAAATTGATGAATTACCCTGTCTGAAAATCATTTTCAAAAGTTTAGACTTGTTGAGACTTTGAGGCTATTTTCAGTTAAATACTTTAACTTTAGTTTGCCCTGTATATTAATACTATCATAAGCAAACCACTCGATAAAATACAATATTAGTAAATTGTATAATAACATATTTTTTATATCCGTAAAAAAATACTTATATCTCAATTGAGTAAATTGAGAAAATAATAAGGAGTAAAAAATATGAGTATGTTTTGTTTTCAATGTGAGCAAACGGCATTTCATAAAGCCTGCACCCAAAAAGGCGTTTGTGGAAAAGAACCGGATACTGCAAACCTACAAGATGAATTAACCAGTTCTGTTATTAAACTTGCTAACTGCGGTGATATCAATGATGAGAATACAAAGCTGATTATCGATGGTTTATTTGCAACAATTACTAACGTAAATTTTGATAATAAATCAATAGAAAATTTGACTGAAAAATTTAAAAATAGAATTTCTTGTGATTTTAAATTTGATGTTAAAGATATTTGGGATTGCAGTGAAGATTTAAGAAGTTTAAAATCTCTAATTTTATTTGGATTAAAGGGAATGGCTGCATACGCTCATCATGCGTGGATTTTAGGTTATAAAAGTGAAGAGGTTAACAACTTCTTTTACGAGGCATTAAAAGAATTGGCTAAAGAAACTTCGTCAGATGAATTGACAAAACTTGTTTTGAAAGTGGGACGTATAAACTTAAAATGTATGGAATTATTAGACAAAGCAAATACTAAAATGTTTGGAAATCCTGAACCGACAAAAGTTACTACTAATATTGAAAAAGGACCTTTTATAATTATTTCAGGGCATGATTTAAAGGATTTGCAATTATTACTTGAGCAGACCAAAGATAAAGGTATAAATATTTATACGCATGGTGAAATGTTACCTTGTCATGCGTATCCGGAATTAAAAAAGTATCCCCACCTAAAAGGAAATTTTGGAACCGCTTGGCAAAATCAGCAAAAGGAGTTTGATAATGTTCCGGCACCTATTTTATTTACAACAAATTGTATAATGCCTCCAAAAGGAAGTTATAAGGATAGAGTTTTTACAACTTCTATTGTTGAATATCCTGAATGTATTCATATTTGTGATAAAAAAGATTTTTCTTCTGTGATTGAAAAATCCCTTGAACTTGGCGGTTATAAAGAAAATAAAAAAATGACCGGTATAAATGGCGGTGACATTCTTACAGTTGGTTACGGACATAATACAGTTCTTTCGATTGCGGATAAAATAATTGAATTAATTAAGAACAAGAGAATAAGTCATATATTTCTTGTTGGAGGGTGCGATGGTGCGAAATTTGGAAGAAATTATTATACCGAATTTGTTAAAAAAACACCGAAAGATAGTATAATATTAACTCTTGCTTGTGGAAAATATCGATTTAACGACATTGATTTAGGAACAATTGAAGATATCCCAAGAATTCTTGATATGGGACAATGTAATGATGCGTATTCAGCAATAAAAATTGCAATAGAGTTGGCTAAAGCTTTTAATTGTTCAGTTAATGAGTTGCCTTTATCTATTGTTTTATCTTGGTACGAACAAAAAGCGGTTTGTGTATTGTTAACCTTGCTTTCTTTAGATATTAAAAATATAAAACTTGGACCAACTCTTCCGGCTTTTGTTTCTCCAAGTATATTAAACTTTTTAGCTGAAAAATTTAATATACAACCAACTACAACTCCAGAAAATGATTTGAAAGAAATTATAGGTAGCGAATTCTAAAGAACGAGGGGGCGGAGTTTTCAACTCCGCCCTTCGTTTTATTATTTCATTGATAATGATTTAATTATCGTTTTTTCACCTTTTTGTTGGTACATAGATTGTTTATTTGATTTAATCTTTTTAGCTTTTGTAGCTTTAGTAGATTTAGTTTTTGATGGGCTAAACCAATCAAATGTATAATTCAATCCTAATTGGAATCCAACACCTGTTCTTCCGCCATTTCTAAATACGATTTGGAAGAACGAGTTCAATCTATCTTTCCAAGTTTTAGTAACTCCAACACCATATTGGATATAACCGTGTTTCATTTCTACACTAGCTAAATCAACATTTCCTGCTCTACCACCAACTTGCTCATTGATGTTATACATATATTGGAATGTTGCATATACACTCCACGTTTCTTTTGCATAAATAAAGTTCATTCCAGGAGCGACGTTAATTCCATTCAGCAATCCAGAATTCATACTCATAGAACCAAAATCCGTTCCCCAATTTTGACGACCAAAAATATTATATGACATAAATGCTGTTGGTTGGATGGTGAAATGCTTAGTTGGATGGAAGTTGTAAGCTAATTTTGCAGCAGTGCCAGCAAACCAATTTCCTGCTCTATCTGTATTCCCAGCAACAGACATTTCATTATTATATCCTCCGCCATAAGCAACAACAGAACCAATGAAATTATCTTTCATAAATGTTCCCATCAAGCCGCCTTGACCACCATTTTGGTACATTCCAACACCATTAAATGTTTGATGTGCACCATTATAACCAATATAAGCAGTTGGCATTAATTTCCAACCGTGTTTCAACTTGATAACAGGGAAATCCGCACCAACTAATGAACCATATGAATTATTACCGACTTTTAAACCTTGAGTTAGGGACAAGTTTTCAAAGTTTACATATGATTTATACCACAATCCACCATCTTCCTTTTTATATTGATAAGGTGCAAATTGAGGAAGAGTTGAAGCGTAAATATTAGCATTTTTACTTTGAGCTAATAATCTTTCGCTATCAAGTGTCACGTGATTTAACAACATATCGTCAATCATCAATTGATTGTTGAAAGACGCCAAAGTTGCAACTTGCCCTCTAAATACTTGAGGATTGTAACGAGTCATATTGGATGTGTACCAACCGCCACCAGCAGATTGAAGATTATAATAACCTATTGGAGTAAAAATTTCTTTATCTGTTGAAGTAAAATTAACCTTATCATTAATTGCATTTGCATCAAATACTCTAATTTTGAACTGTCTATCTATTGGGGCAAGACCAATAAAATTAAAATCAGCAACATTCAATGTTCCATTTGTATTTGAGGTTAAATTATTGATAATAAAAGCATCTCCAACTTTATTTCGTCCATCAATATCGATAGAAAGGTTGTTCTTGCCTTCAACAATCATATCATTTGAAATCTGATATTTGTTTAATACTCTGTTCATTGCATTTAATGCTGAATTATTTGTCATATTCAAATCACTTACAAAGAAATGATTATCTGCAACACCACTACCGATATTTAATGCAGAACCATTTTTAATTTCAACCGTTCCACCTAAAATATAACTATCTTTCCCATCAATAGTAATATTTGAGTTGTTATCAAATATTGAAACGCCTTTATTTTGTTGCAACATTCCACCAAAAGCAGAATTATTTACATTATCAGTTTTCAAAATTCCATCAAGTTCATTCTTAATCAAACCATTCCATTTATCATTAGAGTCAAGATTAAATTCTGCACCATTACTAATTTCAACAGTTGCTCCTTTTTGAATATCAACAGAAACAGCTTGTGCAATGTTACTTGGGGATTTGATGTTTATATAAGAATCTTTTAACAAGTTTAAGTTTCCGCTTGTAGCAATCAAGTCACCAGTCATTGTAGAACTAGTACTTTCAGTCCTTTCATAATTTAAAGTACCACCAGCTAATGAAACTTCACCATTCCAAGTATCATTATCTCCAATAGTTACCCAGCCATTATCTGTAATTTGTAATTTTGAATTAGAATCAATATTTGTTTCAACACTACTATTGATAAAACTATCTTTTCCAACAGTAAATGTAGAATTTTCTAGCATTAATTTTCCGCTATTTGCTTGGAATATTCCATTTGATGATGCAAAATCTTTAACTGTTAAAGTTCCATCAGTAAGAAGAACTCCGCCTTTAGAAGCCCAATCAGTAGTAGTTGCACCCAATGTTACATCTCCGCCACGAACAGCCAACAATGCATCATCTTTAATTTTTACTGTTGTTGCTTCTTTTATCACATCTCCTGCAGAAGCAGTCAATCTTCCACTAATAATATCTATGGTTCCACCATTAGCAAAAATTCCACCATTTGAAGTCAAACCATCAATTGTCAAAGTTCCACTTCCAACGGTATTGTCATCTCCGATAGAAATATTTCCAGCCCAAATATCATTATCATCTAGAGTTATACTTCCACCGTTTAATTTAATTTCTCCCTTTGAGTTAATATTCACTAAAGTATCTTTTTTAATATAACTATTGTTATTCAACGACAAAGAAGCCTTACTAACATTTCCGATGTTCAATGAACCTTTTTCTACTTTCAATGTACTATTGTAATTCTTCAACGTATTCCAATTTAAAACACCATCCGCAATTGTTGTTTCTCCTCCAAAGAATGTTGAACTCTCATTGACATCAGTTTGACCTGATTCTTGAGTATAAGTTCCTGTATAACCAGAATTATCTGCATTTAAAATTAAAGTTCCTTTATTTTTTATTTTGCTAGTTGCATTTTCACTACTAATACTTCCATTTAATGTATTTGTGTCACTAAAATCAGCAGTAGAGTCATTTGCCATATATATCGTATCAGAAGATTGTTTAAATTCTGTTTGGCTTAAACTTATATTTCCTGCGTTATAAATTGCACCACCTTTTCCACCATCATTAGTTTTGTTACCATCAATGTATTAGAGATTTTTAGGTCCTTAATCCCATTATAAATCGCACCACCGTTATTTGCAGTGTTATTTGTAAATGTACTATTACTTATATTGCTGGTTATATTTCCTTTTTCATAAGCAATAGCTCCTCCGTCAGAGCCAGAAGATTCATTGCTATTAAAAGTTGCATTATCCAAATTAATAGTTACATTTCCGGTGCCACCAGTTGTAACATCAATTGCACCACCATAACCAGTAGAATTATTTTTTGTAAAAGTTGTATTTTTTATCTCAATTTCAAAATTTTCTGGTCCTAGATTATTAACTCCGATAGCTCCACCAGTTTTATTTGTACTGTTTGATTCAAAATGAGAATCACTTATATTTAAAGTATTATTCCCTGCATTAGCGCTAGAAGTTCCATAAACATATATAGCACCTCCGTTATTCTTATACTTATCAATGGTTTCAGTAGAATTATTAGTAAAAGTGGAATTTTTAATAGTTGTATAAACAGAATTTGTGCCCGCCGAAACAAGAGCCATAGCTCCACCACCAACAGCGTTTTTAGTTCTTGCAATATTATTATTAAATGTTACATTGTCAAGAGTTAACTTACCCTCATTATACATTGCTCCGCCCCAACTCGAACCGTGTTGAATCCTATCCAATGTAATGTTGTTTAATGTAAGTTCTGTATTTTTTTGGACATCAAATGCGAGAGTAGTACTTGTATAGTTTTTATCCTCACCCAAAATTGTAACAGATTTTGGAGTATTATTTCCTATTTTGATAGGAGCAGTAGCTGATATATCACTACCCAATTTTACAGTAACAGAAGAACCCGTTGCATTTTTTAGGGCATCTTTTAATCCCCCAAAATCAGTAATTAAATCTTCTGCCAATACCATTTGCGTACTTAATACCATAGCAACAGAAATTGCAATCAATTTAATCTTTTTATTACTCATAATATCTCCAAATTCCAGCCTACATGCTCATTTAATTATACACGAAACATAATTATTAATTTAACAGTCTTTCCTCAAGGAACACATTAGCTCTGAAGATGATAAATTGGAACACCACTTCCGAGCATTGTGTTCGTTTTGTATCAATTGAAAAAATTTTCAAAAAACGAAAATTCTCAAAATGGACTTTGCCTAAAATACTCATACCATTTGTCAAAAGTCCTCGTTGGGCTAAAATACAGGATACGCTTTACTTATAATCTATTTTACCCAAATAAATCACATCATCTGTCTGTTAAATAACATGAAGTTACAGAAAAAGTAACAGAAAGTTTCAGAAAATTATTTATATTTTATAAATTAGAGGAATTCATAACTAAGATTAATGATAATTGAATAATAAAATAAAAAACATTTATATGACAAACTCTTATTAGCATGTATAATCTATTTATGAAACTGGAAGATACTGATTTATACCAACATTTAAAATCGTTAGACAAAGATGATGTTATCACTTCAATATTAAAAAATAATATTGAAAATGAGTTTGTACCATTATTAAATAGTATTAAAATGAATATGCCCGAATACACTTCACATGATGAAGTTCATTCTGTAAATGTACTTAAAAATATGTGGCAAATTATACCCCCAGAAACTAAAGATGCTTTATCTATAGTTGAAGTGGCGTTATTAATATATAGTGCATACTTGCATGATATAGGTATGTTAATTGAAGACAAAGATTTTAAGGATATTCCTGATAGTTCTGAATACAAAGACTATAAATATATGTGGATACAGGAATGTGACGAAAATTATAACGAAAAAGATATTATAAAAGATTATATAAGAATTAATCACGGATATAGAAGCGAAGCATATATTGAAAGTATCAAGAATAAATTTACGATTTATGGTATTAATTATGCTTCAATATTAAAAAGAATTTGTTGTGGACACACTTTAAATATTGAAAAAATAAATGATTATTGTGAAAAATCTTTCATTGCTGATAATTGTGTAAATGAAAAATATTTAACAATAATACTAAGAATTGCAGACCTAATTGACATTTATCCTAATAGAACTCCAAGTGTATTATATGAGAAAATAAAACCACAAAATAGTTTTAGTATTCAAGAATGGCAAAAACATTTATCAATAAATGGCTGGAATATAAATGATACATTAGTTGAAATACATGCAGAATGTTCTGAATATAATACAGAAAGAATTTTGAGGAATTTTATAAAGTATGTTAACAATGAAATTAAAGATTGTAAAGCATGTCTTGGGTGTAAAAACGATAAATATATACTTAATTTAAAAAGTGACATTTGCTTAGATAATATCCATTCAGACGGTTCTTATATATATAATGAATTAAAATTTGAACTAAACACAACAAATATAATTTCTTTGCTGATGGGAAATAGATTATATAGTCGTCCAGAATATGCCTTAAGAGAATTGTTGCAAAATTCTATAGATGCGGTTCTTTATCGTCGAAAATTAGAACAGATGCATTCAAACGATAGCCATTTTTCTCCTAAAATTTCAATATACCTTGATAATAATATTCTTACAATTGAAGATAATGGTATAGGTATGGATATAAACATATTCAGAAAGTACTTTATGAATGTAGGAAAAAGTTATTATAAAAGTACTGAATCAATAGAAAAGGTCAAAGATTTTACCTCAATAAGCGAATTTGGGATAGGCATACTATCAACTTTTATGATTGCAAAGAATATTTCAATTGAAAGCAAGTTGAGACCAAGCAATTTGAATGATAAAACAGAGCCCATACTTATAGACATTCCAACAATTAACGATTATTTCATACAAAAGAAAACTGATAAACAAGATTTTGGCACTAAGATAGTATTGCACTTAAATGATGACAATCCTTTTAAAAATATTGATATCTTGGAATTTATTAAAAATTGTGCTCCTTTAATAGATAATTCGGTAGAAATTTTGCTTAATAACAAGCCCGTTAATATTGGTGCAAGAATCAATTCTTATGACTCATTAATAAATTTAGAATTGTGTACAATTTACCATTCTTTTGACATAAACTCTGTTGCAGATGGGATAACAGGATGTGCATTTTTAATTAAAGAACAAGAAGATTATGTTAGATGTGAAAGCATAATCGCAAAGAATGGATTTAGAATTAATTGTCGAGAACTGCTTCCTTCTTGGGCAAATATAAAAGTAGTTTTAAATATTACAAATCCAAATATACAATTAAGTGCTAACAGAGAAAGTTTTATAATTAACAATGACTTTGAAAAAATAAAAGAATTTGTAGAAAAAGAAATAGAAAATAAAATTTACGAATATTTGCTAGATTTAAAAAATAAACAAACAGAAGATAAATATGTTCAATATGTATATGAATTAATTGCAAATAAAGTATTGTTTAATGATAAATATGGTAAAAAAAATAATATAATTCCTAAAAAAATACAAGATTTAATATTGTTGCCTGTTATAGATATAAACAATAAGGAACAATATAAAAGTGTAAAAGATTTGCTATTATCTAAAAAAATCGTAACATTTTCAAGAATCCAAAAAAAATACAAAGATAGATTTAGTGTCCCATATACCGAAATTTTTGGCATTTTGGAAAAACATTCACTATCAAATACTTTACTAATAGATAATGCTAAAATAAATTCGTATTCAACACAAGTTATCCTTTCATCAATGGGGTTATATGTAGATAAATTTATTACGACATCAATTGCTGGTTTTAACATTTTTCTTTTATCTAAAAATATTTCAAAAATTTTATATCCATTATATTGGCATCGTGGCTTATTTAGCAGTGATTTATATGTAAAAGGTCATAATAATCCATTATTTATACAATTAGAACTAGAAGAATTTATTCTTGGCTATCCTGATAAAGTATTCAATATTGAACATAAATTAATAAAGCCATATTCTCATTTAGATAAAATTAATGACTCATATGGTGCTGGAGAAATAACAAAAGTGTTTGATGAATTTGTAGACGCTATAAATGAGTCGTTTGATATACATTCTTTTAAATATAAAAAGAAGGATCATGCTGAGATAAAAAAATCATATATCGACGAACTCAATGTTTCTGCTAGAAGGTTATGGTCAATATACAAAAAATATAACTTAATATCAACTAAGGATAAATTTAAAAATCTCACAGAAAAAGATTTCCCTTTTGGTTTAACAATAAAATTTTAAGAACATTATATTCTTAACCTTTCTTTATTACATTGTATAATTCACATGTTTAGAATATAATATTTCTATGGAGAAAGTGAATGATTTGTCGCCCGTGATTAAGTGGGCAGGAGGTAAGGAACAGGAATTAAAGTACATTCTTCCGAATGTACCGGATAATTTTGTTCGTTTTATTGAACCTTTTGTTGGCGGGGGGGCTGTTTATTTTTCTATGAAAAATAAAGACATGCTAATTAATGACAAATCTGCTGAATTGACCTCTTTATACAATAATATTAAGTATAAAAATAAAAGTTTTGTAAGCAACCTGCAATCTCTACAAGTTGCTTGGGTTGGATTAGAAAAAGTATTGGACAATAATATTGAGTTTTTTAATGTAGTTTATTCAAAATACAAATTGAATAAAATTGATAAAGATAAACTCAATACTAATATTGAACACTTTATAAACGACAATAAAACGGAGTTTAAAAGCCTTTTAAATACCAACTTATTAGTGCATTACGATATTTTTGAAAAAGAACTATTGCGTAATATTAGTGCCAAACTAATTCGCATGAAAGATTTAGAAGATAAAAAAGGTAATCTTCCTGCGAAAGATATATATGACAATTTTGAATGCGGATTAAAAGGTTCTTTCTATATGTTCATAAGGACTTTGTATAACAAATATGACAATAGCGAATATTTTTACTTTATTCGTGAATATTGCTATTCTTCAATGTTTAGATACAATTCTAACGGAGAATTCAATGTTCCGTACGGCGGAATTTCTTACAATAGAAAGAATTTTCAACGAAAAATTGATTATATAAAATCTAAAGAGCTTCAAACTCATTTTGTTAACACTGATATTTACAACTTAGATTTTGAAGAATTTTTGGATAAAATTAAACTTACTAAAAATGATTTTATATTTTTAGACCCACCTTATGATACAGATTTTAGTAGTTATGTAAACAATACTTTTGATAAACAAGATCAAGAACGTTTAGCTGATTATTTAATCAATAAATGCCCAGCAAAATTTATGCTTGTTATTAAAAATACAGACTTTATCTTGAATTTATACGATAAAAAGGGGTTATACATAACAAGTTTTGATAAGACATATATGGTTAGTTTTAAAGGTCGTAATAATAGAGATTGTGAGCATTTATTAATTACAAATTATCCTATTAATAATGAAATCAAAAAAAGTGGTACATTTACTGCTCTTAAACCTAATAAGAAAAAACAACTACAATATGCATAGGAGGGGATAATATGCCAGAAGAACGTATTTCGGAAAATCAACTTATAATTCCTTCTTTGAAAGTTTTTTCAAGACGCAAAGAGGGTACTACCACATCTGAGCTTATTGATATTTTAACAGAAATAATGCAACCTAAGGGTAAAGATGCAGAAATTAACCCGATTAGAAAAGATACTTATTTTTCACAAAAAGTACGAAATTTAAGATCTCATTTAACTTTTGAACGTGATAATTTGGCAGAATATAAAAATGAAAAATACTATATTACCGAAAAAGGATTAGATTTCCTTGAGGATAAATACGAAGAATATGAGTATATTAATAGTGGATACTTCGATACTGAGGTTCAAAAACATGCAAATCTCAATTTATTGAATGATAATAAAAAACATTTCATACCAGAAGATGAAATATCAGAAGGTAAATTAGTTACAACTGTAACTAAAACAAGAAAACGTTCTGCAAAATTAAGAGAATACGCATTTGATTATTATAACAAGATTGGTGAAATTAAATGTGTCGCATGTGGTTTTGATTTTGAAGAACGATATGGTAATTATGGTAAAAATTATATCGAATTTCATCATATAAATCCTATTTCAGTTTATGAAGAAAATGGTGAAATTACGAATTTAGAAGAAGCAAGAAAAAACTTGGTTCCGTTATGTTCAAATTGTCACAAAATATTGCATAGAAATAATATAACGGTCGAACAATTAAAAGAGGTTATAAACAACGATGAGAGATAAGATATTTCAAATTGTAGAAGATGAGTTTTCATCATTGGTTACAAGAATCCAAAGTGATTTTGTAACCAATTTTAAGGCGAAGCAAAATAATTTCTTGCTAAAAGAATTAGATACAATGATGTCTGCCCATATGGTATTCGTGAGTAGTTTTGAATCAAAAAGTGGTAATTCTATTCAAAAAGTTGCAAAAGAAATTACAAAATTAAGATATGGCGAAGAAAATGTTCCACAAATTATTAATCCTCATAATTTGAAGCATAATATCCAAAATCCAAATGAACATGAACAAATTATAGTTTCAAATATAGATATGAATAATCCTGAATTGCAAGGCAGAATTGCAGAATTTATGACAAGATGTGAAGGTGATAAAAAGAAAAAGGTTTGTTGCTCTGTTAATCATGAAACAATTTTAGAATTGTTGGACGGGAATTTACCAATTGACACAGAAATACATACAAAACCTGTTGATTTGGCATTTTGGGATGGAGATGAATTAAACATCATGGAAATAAAAGCTGGTGGGAATTTAGATAGTAGCAATGCACCATCAAATGCTAAAAAACTTTTAACAATTTATACAGGATTAAATTACAGAAAAACAAAACCATATTTTGCAACTATTTACCATAAAGATGGAGAAGGTAGAAATTGGTCGGGTTCTATTAAAAAGTATTTACAATACCCACATATGTTTTTGGTTGGTTCTGCTTTTTGGAATAAAATTCTACCTGAAGGGGTTGATTTTAATGAATTTACCAAGATATACAATGAAGCAATTAGTCAAATAAATCTTAATGAAAAGTTAAATGATATGATACAACAATGTTCAAGGTAGGTATAAGATGGCAGAATACAAAAATTATGTTATTTTCTTCTTAGACATATTAGGTTTTAAAGATATTATAGATAACAATAAAATTACAGTAGATGAGATGCTTAAAAAATTTGAAAAAGCAGAGTATCATCTTGATTATACACAATGGATAAAGAAGCGAAATAATGATGAAAAAATGTGGATTAATAATGAAAAAAAGAACTATTTACAAGTATCGGATTCGATAATATTGTCTTTCCCAATTGAAACTCCTTCTGGATTATTTTATTCAATATTAGATGTGATGCGTTTTCAAGCTAATTTCGCAGCATTACATGGAATATTTTTGAGAGGAGCTTGTACATGTGGCAAATTATATCATAAAAATACAACAATATTTGGACCGGCAATGAATAAGGTGGTTTCAATGGAAAAAGTCGCAAAATATCCTCGTGTTATAATTCCAAATAAAGTTATAACTGAATGCTCAAAATATTCTTCAAATGACTACTATAGCGAAAAAGACGAAGAAGAGGATATTCTTAAATGTTTAAAAATGGACAATGATGGATATTATTATATAGATTATGTTTCATATGATACTTTTGGCAGTGAAACTGACAGTAATGAAGAATGGGCTGAATATACCTTTAAATTAAAAGAACAAATAGAAACAGGTTTATATGAACAAGTTGCACTAGATAAATATATGTGGCTAAAAGAAAAATATAACAATGCAATTACTGATAATATAATAAGAAATTATAGAGATAACGATGGCACTATATTATCAAGAATAGAGTAAACTAACTGTAATTACTCATAGCATATTCTTTCATTTTTTGCTCGTGCATTTGAAATCTTTTATTTGTTGCATCAAAATATTCTTTTTCTAACTCAATCCCAATAAACTTTCTATTTAGGTTGTAAGCGGCTATACCTGTTGAACCAACTCCCATAAAAGGATCGAGTATCGTATCGCCTTCATTTGATGCAATTTTAATAATGTGTTCTAATAATTTTACAGGTTTTTGAGCTGGATGCTTTGGATTTTTTAGTCGTTCTGGTTGCATGCATATTGGGGTTTGAATAAAATTATGCATTTCTTTTTGATTGCTAAAATTCCATTGATGACCTTTATTCCACATACAAACAATTAATTCACAACTATTCAAAAAACCATTTTTATAAATTTTAGGAGCTGGGTTAGTTTTATGCCAAACCATAAATTGAAAAGTATCAAATACAGGGTCAAAAACCTCATGCCATTTTCCAATTTGATTATATGTTGTAAAAATAAATATATTTCCTTTAGGTTTAATTATTCTTTTAAAATTGGCTAATAATTCTTGTGGTTCAATTTCTTTCTTATCCCAATCTGCCAAGTCATTATTAAGGGCGGAACGACCAGGTAAATCAATATTCCCTGTAGAATATTTTGCAATATTATATGGGGGATCTGTTAAAATTAAATCAATTGATTTATCAGGAATATCATCTAATAATTTAAAGCAATCGCCAAATCTTAAGTCGTAAGCCATTCTTATCTCCTTTCTTTTATCATACCTTAAAATTTTTATTTTGTCCTTTTATTTAACGTTCTATAACATACATCACTCTTTAAAGATAATTTTCAATAGAATATGTTTGTATGTAAAATCTTAAAAAACACAAATTTTCATCCGACTAATTCCTTCAAACCCCGTTCAAAAAGTGTTCAAAAGGACGAGAAAGAAGGGTAAATTATATTTTATGTATAAAACCTCATTTGAACAGATTTAAAACCTTTAAAAACGATTTTGGGAAACTATTCATCATAAGTTATACTTAAAATCTTTTCTTCAATTTCTCGGATAATATCAGGTGATAAACCTTCCGATTTTTTGAACCTCTGGTGAAAATTGTTCGTTTTTAACCTTATCCTCATAAGTTTTTACATTTTTGAGCATATTTATAATTTTTGTTACTGTATATAGCCTTGACGGTTCTACTTTTTTACCATTTGACATATCTGTCATTATTGAATCTAATAGTCTTTTGCCAAAACTATACAAATCCTCATGAAATGTTGTTTTTGATTGAATATAGTTAAATATTTTTTCATCCCAATTTTCCTCTGCTTTCCAACGTTGAAGTGTTCTTTTACTCACGTTTAATTGTTTTGCAATAGTTTCTAGTGTCATAAATTTTTCAATATATAGATTTGCAGCAGACTCTGCCAACATTTGCTTTTTCATAATTGCTCCTTATTTTTTCAAAATCTTATCAAGCGGGTTATAATAATCTTCTTCTTGTTGTTCTATTAAATTTCGATATACCTTAACAAAATTGGTTATCCCATAATACCCAAGTGATTTTTGAATATATGTGAGCGGAATATTTTGCTTAATACAGATATTAACAAAATTATGCTGCATATCACTCGGATTCAGTTTTGAAACGCCGATTTCTTTTGCCAATGGAGCCAAAACATCTTCTTCTATATATTGTTGGGCCTGTTTATTACTCTCAAATCTAAAAACAAAATCATTAGGCTCAGGAGCTGATATATGATATTTGTAATCAAGGTCCTCGCAAATATTCCAATCAATCGTTAATCGCCGCATTGTAGAATTACATTTAGTCATAACAAGTTTATCGCCATAAAGAAAATATTTTAGAAATATTATTTGATTCCTAAAATCAATCCTATCCCAAGTTAATCCCAACAATTCTGGGATACTTGCACCGGAAGATAGTGAAATATACAAAATCGAATACACATCGGGATATTTTTTATAACAAATGTTCAGCAATCTTAAAATTTGTTCTTTAGTTAATAAATTCATATCCATAGCATAAGCATTTTCTTTAAGGCTTTTGCTTCTTGATGTAAGATAATTTGTTTTAGGACAAACAGCATTAATAATGTTTTTAAGGATTAGAATATAAATATTTACTGAAATAAGCTGATATCCACTATCAAACTGTTTTTGTTTAAACTTTGCCACAACTTTATTTGTTATTTCTCTTATTTACAAATTTCCAAAATATTCTTTTAAATGATTTTTATAATCAGTTTTTTGATGCATTAATCTTTCAAGTTTGTTGTCGGTTTTTAACCTATTAAAATAAATATTCGCAGCATCTTTAAATAGCATATCCAAAGGCTCTTGAATTTTATTTTCAAACTTTATTTTTATTTTTTGTGGTTTTATATTATTTCTAAAATATTCAATTTGTTGCTTACTAAATTCTAATTTTAAATTTCTCAAAAACGCAGCAGAAGCATAGGCATAAGGTTGTTCCATTTTTTGTTCCGCTTGTAATTGTTGTTGAGCTCTATAAATAGCCTCGTTTGCCGATAATTTTTCATTCGTTAAATAATATTTTTTAAAATAATTAAACAATTCATCGGGAATGGCACTTTCAACATTACTGGCACTATATGACGGCAAAATACCTTTAAAACCATACCTTTTATAATTTGTTCGTATCCTATTTAATGTACAAAGTGAAATACTTTTATATTCAGATGTTTGGTTAAATAATTCAACCAGTTGCTTTGAATTCTTACCACCTGCCTGATTTACAAAATTGAGTAAATCAATATAACTCCTTATCCGTTCTTGTGTTTTTTTGCTTAGTGTAAGAAAATAATCATAACCTTTTTCTTTCTCAATTATGATTGACTTGACTTCATCAATTCCGTTATTATTTACACCTTTGATATTAAAATAATAGGTATTACCATTCTTTACAACAATTTTTTCATTTAATAATTCCGATAAAATATTTGTAACTTCTTGTTCATCAATTTCTGAAACTAAGATTATATCATCAAGAGTGAATTTATCTAATCTTCTTGCTGATTTTATAATTAAATCTCTATTTTTCAATGGCTAATCCTTTCACTTGTTTTACATCAATTTTGTTTAATTCGTTTGTTTTTGCTAAATTTTCTAAGGTTGCAATCCTTTTAATAGCTTGACGAAAACGATTTGTCTTTTCAAAAAATATTTCTTTTGCCTCATCAGTTATTTTAATTTCGGATAATTCTTCAACGATAACCTCCATATCTTCTTTTGAAAAAGGTTTAAATTCTATTATTTCAGATAACCTGTCATACAAATGCCTGTATTTACCGAGTTTTGTTTTAGCTTCCTGCATACCGATTAATACAACAGGAGCACCTGTTAAATCGTGAACATCACGTAAAGTTTCTACGATTTTGCAACGGCTAATAAGATAATCAACTTCATCAATAATAATTACTTGAGGTTTTAACCTTAAATGAGCAATACATTGTTCCATAAGGTTTGCCATTTTTCTTGACGGGGATTCTCCAAGTTCAAAAACAATTTTTTCCATTAGCCATCGGCTAGTCATTTTGTTTTGGGCTCTGACATAAACCGCATCATTTCTTGTTGCCCACCATACGGCAGTTTGAGTTTTGCCTAATCCGGGATCGCCGTAAACTAATCCCATTTTAGGAACTTCATTGGATTTATCTATCAAGTTATTCATTAACCCAATGAAGTTTTTGACATTCCGTGTTTTAACAAACAATTTGTGCATCACTTATCTCCTTATCTTCACCATATATTTGTTCGTATTCGTCAGTTTTTTCGTATTCTTTTATCCAATCTTGTTCAGTTTGAGTAAGATTTTCTTTATTAATCAGATGTTCGTATTTTTCAAATCTTGTTCGGAAACAACCATTGAAAAATTCTTTTTCTGCTTCTTCTTTTATTTCTATACGAAGCTGTTCAACCTCTTCATTTTCTTGTTTTTCGGGTAAATCCATACTCAATAACGAAGTGTGTACTTGATTACGTTTTAAGTGATTTATAAACTCTTTTTCAGTTCTTTTTTCTAATTGCTTCTTCAGTTTTGTTTTTTGTTTCAAATCTTCAATATCTTTAGCGTCTCCCAAATAATTTGCCAGAGGGTGTATCGGCTCAACTCGTTTTGCCTCGCAGATAAACTCTCCGTTTAATTTGAAAACCTTAATTGAACTTAAATTAAATAAACTGTATTTTATAATTACTTTCTTTTTATAACCAAACAACGCTTCGCTATAATAATTATTTCTTAAGAATAAAATTCCGTTCCTGTAAATATTTTTGATTTCACGAACCATCATGAGGTCATCTAAAGTCTCAATGTTAACCCCTTCTCCTCTGCCGGAGTTAAGAACTTCTCCAATTGTTTGTCCTTCAAAATGCGGACAAGGTTGTTCATAATGGTATTTTTGTAACCACATTTCAAGAACTTGCACCACTTGCTCTATTGTTGGAATATTGACCTTGAAAATTGATTTGTGGAGTTTTTCATTTCTTCTTAATTGAGCAGGCTTTTTAATTATACTTGTACCGGAATATGAAGGAAGCATAACTTCAAAGCTGTCTTATAATTCTCTGAACAATCTTTCAATAGGTTTTGCTTTAGCATTATATGGTTTAGCGTATATCGGTTGAATGCCAAGATTGGTAAATAAACCCGATATTCCGTTTTCGATAAAATATTTTGCCTTAAACGCTTTACCGTTATCTTGATAGACAAATTTAGGAACTTTTCCAAGATTTATTATAGAATTTCTTAAAGAACTTGCGATACACTGCGTATTTTCTTCTAGCATTATCTCAAACCCGACAAACCCGCCTGATTTCCAATCTTGATAAGCTACTAATGTCGGTCTTACCGGATTTCCTGTGTATGGATTTTTGACAAAAAATGCTAACCTGTGTCCGTCACCTACAATTACATCTCCGACTTCAAGTTTTGAAACATCTCTTGTGGTATAAGGTAGAACTTTATCGTGCAGAGCTTTGTTTCCCTCACGAGCTTCTACCCAAATGTTATAATGTTCAGCTTTATAATTATTAGCAAATCTTCTGTATGTTAAATCACAGCATAAATTTTCAAAGCCTCGTTGAGTCAATGCCATTTTAGTATATTTTATTGCTTTTCCAATATTTAATTGATTTGGGTGTAAAAGATTTTTTAGCAATTCTGATTGCTCTGCTTCGGTTAGCGATGTTTTTGTTGTTTTTTCTCCGAATGTATAATTATTAATTAAACAATGCCAGTCATCATTATATTCCCGAAGTTTCTTGTGCCACTCATAAATTGTTCCAATTGCAACTTTACCAATCACATTAAATAATTCTTCACAAAAACAATTATTATTGTAACCATCCAGAAAATCTTTACCGGCAAGTGTTTTATTATTCTTTTTGTTTCTAAATTCATCCCATTTTTTTATAAGATCATATTTTGCAAGAGCCAATTTCTTCTGTTCATCAGGAACAATATTATTTATGGGTATAAGAGCCGTTGATTTTTCTTTCTCCGCTGTTACTTTTTTTCTAACATTTTCTTCCAAAGATGTTACTAAAATTTCGTAAGATTTTGAACATTTCCTAAAAATATATTTGTTTTTATTTATTGCTTTACGAACTGCTCTTTCGGTTATACCTTTAATTTGAGCCAGTTCTTTGGTTGTAATCCAGTCTACATTTGAATTTTGCATAATTTTTCTCCTTTCACACATTAACTCTGCTTTCCGGAAATTGGTAGTCAATGTATCTATATCGAAACATATCAACAAGTGCCATTTCAAACCTACAAAAACAAAGATTTTGTTGTATTGCAAAGGCAAAATTTTTGTATATAATAGTGACCTTTTTCAAACGGAGCAAAAGCGGAATCAAACGGAACCGAAATTAGTTCCGTTTGTTATATAATGAGGTAAAGGGGTAATCATGGCTATAAAATTAAAACCTGAGCCTGTATGGGCAAAATATATAACAGAGGACAATCTTCCAACAGAAGATTTAAAATTGCTTTGCGAAATTATTGGATTAGAAGCAACTAAGAAATTGATGTTTAATGCCGCAGGAGACAAGTTTTCAATCCAGGCTCACTGTAATCAACCATATAAAAAACAATACATTATAGATAACTACACTGCGACAAGAAGAAATATAATCGAGCTAGTTAAAGCTTGTGATACAACTCAAAGGTATGTTTATAAGGTAATTAAAGAGCATGTTGAGAGGAAGAAATAGAGGAATTTATGGATTTATTAACACTTGATGATTTATTTACAAAACGTTTGTTCAGAATTCCTGATTACCAAAGAGGGTATGCATGGACAAACAAAGAATTAGATGAATTTTGGGAAGATTTAGTAAATATACCTGAAAACAAACAAAATGATAGTAATAAAGAAATCTATCATTATACGGGAATGATAACTGTAACAAAAGTTGATTTATCTACTAAAAAAGAAATTGGAAAGTGGAATGATGAGCAATGGTTAATAAAGAATAAAAAGTATATTCCATATTATATTGTTGATGGACAACAAAGATTAACAACCTGTATAATTTTTATAAAGTCATTTATAGATTTAATAATTAAACAAGATAAATATTCCAATAAAAATCATGAAGATATTTATATCAATTCAAATTCATTAAAGTCTATAATAGAACAATATATTTGTGAAAAAGAACCAGAAAATAAGGTAATAACAACATTTAAATTTGGATATGACAAAAATAATCCTAGTTTTGAGTATTTAAAAACTAATATTTTATCGCAAGATGACAATAAAAATACAAAGGAAGATTATTATACTAAAAATTTACAAAACGCATTAGACTTTTTTAATTCAAATTTATTAGATTATTCAGAACATCATAGTGAAGAAGAGTTATTTGCGTTGTTTAATAAAATAGTCAATCGCCTAAAGTTTAATTATTATGAATTAAATAATGATTTTGATGTTTTTGTTGCATTTGAAACAATGAATAATAGAGGTAAAGCTCTTTCAAAATTAGAATTGTTAAAAAACAGGTTAATATACTTAGTTAATTTGTATAGTTGTGATGATGAAACAAAAAATTCATTAAGAGAAACCATAAATAAAGAATGGCAAAACATTTATTCAAATTTAGGTAAAAATAAAGATAAATTACTTGATGCAGATGAATTTTTAAAAGCTCATTGGATAACATATTTTAAATTTTCTAGGAATAAAGGTGATGATTATATTGATTATCTTCTTAAAAAGAAGTTTATACCTAAAAATATAACTGAAAGTTATATCCAAGCGAAAAATAATAATGTAGATATCAGAGAAGAGCTTATAGAGAATGAAGATGTAGATGAATCGCAGGATGAAAATATAGAGGATGATTCTTTGGAAGAATCAACAAAATTATCACTTGCTGATATTCAAAATTTTGTAAAAAGTATTGGTAATGCTTCAAAATATTGGTTTGCAATTAAATGCCCAGATTTAGGGGAAAAAGAAGATAACAAAATAATTACAGAGGATGAAGCAAAATGGCTTAGTAAACTGAACAGAGTCGGTATTGCATATTTTAGACCACTTATTTTAGCATCATTTATGAATAACCAAATTGATGATACTGCTAGAATAAAGCTACTAAAAAGTATTGAACGTTTTATATTTTTAGTATTTAGAACAGGAAAGGCTTTATCAAATTACAAAAGTAGTAAATTTCAAAGTGAAGCTAAATTGCTATGTGATAATAAAAAATCAATTGATGAATTTTGCAACGATTTGAATAAAATTACTGATGAATGGTTAATGAAAAATGGAATATTTAATTACCAACCTTTTAAAAATTACATTACAAGATTATATAATGATAACAAGGGTTTCTATGGTTGGAGTGATTTAAAGTATTTCTTATATGAGTACGAATGTGAAACAGTTGAAAACAATGGCAATCCAAAGATAGATTGGAATATATTTATTCAAAAAAACAAAAAAGACCATTTCTCAATAGAACATATATATCCTCAAACACCTGATGATGAATATTGGCATAGGATGTTTAAGGATTATAATGATGATGAAATAAAATACTTAACTAATTCTTTGGGTAATTTATTACCACTATCTCAATCTATAAATTCTGAAATACAAAACAAGAAATACAGTAATAAAAAAGAACGTTTTAGTAAATCTTCATATAGTTCAATTGAGGTTAGTCAGGACTATACAGATTGGAACCCTAATAATATAAAAGACAGAGGGATAAAATTGCTAAATTTTATGGAAAAACGTTGGAATATTAAATTTGAAAATGAAGATGCAAAATTAGATTTATTACATATTCCTTTTTGCAAAAATAAATAAGTTCCGTTTTGGTTCCGCAAAAAGTTCCGTTAAGGTTCCGTTTTGTAACAGAAAAATAATTCTTTCCGGAACCTGTGTTACTATTTTGTATCAAAAGTCCGATGTTTGTCATTGGATATTATCTTACGGAAATAAGACTTTACGGCATATTAACTTATAAATTTTGACTTTTACCGGACTTAATTTAGACAAAAATCGGACATGCCGGACTTTTCTGGAACCCTAAATTGATATAAAGAATCTTTGAGTTCAGGGGCTTTGAGCCTAGTTCCCCTTTTCTGTATTGTCCTGTTTCTTTACAGCCGAAATAATCATTTTATCCGTACAACTCCCACACAGGGCTAAAATGCAATAATAATCTAGTAGAACACCCAACTTTTCTAAATAATCATTCTAACCGTTCAACCTAAAAATGTTTAATTTGACCGTTTTAGTGTACGGATAGATTGATTATTTCCTACCCCTCAAATGCCGATATATTGCTAACTTTCCCAAATAATACTTCTATCCGTTCAAACCAAACTGGTCGTTAAAATACATCAAACATCATATTCCTCGCTTTAGTGACAATTTAGTGACAATGCCTATATTTTAACATAAAAAAGAGTTCCAAAAACCCTGAAACTCTCTTTTTCCAATTGGTTGCGGGAGCTGGATTTGAACCAACGACCTTCGGGTTATGAGGAGCAAAACGCCCTATTTTCAACGTTTTTCACTTGTAACTATAATTTATCAGAACTTATCAGAATTCTTTGTTTGCAAATATTTTAGCCAAATTTATCTAATCAGATGTTTTTATCTTTTATCACAACTTATCAGAACTTTTGCAACTTTTTTGTAACCGGTTGCAGATTAAAAATTCCTTCTTTTTATAATAACAAGCCCCCTACGAGGGTAAAATTTAAAATTCTACTGTTTTCAAGAGCTAGAAAAACTTCCGGCTAAATTTTGGGAATTGAAAGTTCAATGCTAGTTAATATACAAACTATACATGCTTGTATCAATTAATTCTAAAAAGGTTATAATGTTTTCACACATGTCAAATGACCATTCATGTGATTCAGCTTCATCACTACCTTTAAAATTAGGAAACCAATCTCGTGGAGATCTACATTTTTGATGATTACAAACAGAGCACCTACCTTTTAATATGCTATTTGCCAATGAACCAGTATAAGGATAGCTATTTTTTGATATAAACAAATTTCTACCATATTCACTGAAACTATTTGAATACTTTAAATTTATTATTTTCCCAGAACTTTTATTTATTTGCAAGCATATACAAATAGAATCGTTCATCAAAGACGCTGGCCACTATAACTTTTCTTATATGTCATAAATTTCTATATTCATATAGAAATTTTTAATACAAATAGGATAGATAAACTAAAAAAATATAAATAACAAAACTTTGCAAATTCCCTTATATGGAAATTTTGTGTATAATAATTATATGAACGATTTCGGAAAACAAATTTCATTATTTGGAAATTTAAACACTGAGCATACTATAAAATTTATAGATTTATTTGCAGGCTTAGGAGGAATTAGATTAGGTTTTGAGCAAGCTTTTAATGAGATGGGATATAATACAGAATGTGTTTTAACTTCTGAAATAAAACCACATGCTATCCAAGCATTGAATACAAATTTTGAACATAAGAATCTGGTTGGAGATATATGTAAAATAGACGCCAAAACAATAGATGATTTTGATTTTTTATTAGCAGGTTTTCCCTGTCAAGCATTCAGTGCTGCTGGAAAAGGCTTAGGTTTTTTAGATACAAGGGGAACTTTATTTTTTGAGGTCGAAAGAATCTTAAAAGAAAAACGTCCATATGGGTTTATATTAGAAAATGTTGAAGGTTTAGTTTTGCATGACAGAGTAAGTAATAGAGATTCTATTGGCAGAACCTTGCAGACAATATTAATATCTCTTGAAAATCTTGGTTACAATGTTTCTTGGCGTCTTATAGAATGCCAAATATTTGGGATTCCTCAATTAAGAAAAAGAGTTTTTATAACAGGGACATTGAAATCCAAAGTAGATATTGATAATTTTGGAGTTAAAAATTCAAAACTTGCGGATATTTTAGAATCAAATAAGCCATTGGTAAAAAGCCATTTTACTGATTGCTTGTTAAAACATTACAAGCCTCAAGAATTATATGGAAAAGCTATCAAAGATAAACGTGGAGGAGCAAACAATATTCACAGCTGGGACATAGAATTAAAAGGTAGTATAAATAAGCAACAAATCTTCTTAATGGAAAAATTATTTAAAGAACGCAGGAAGAAACATTGGGCAGAGGAAATTGGTATAAAATGGATGGATGGTATGCCCTTAACATTTAACCAAATTAGTACATTTGCTACAATGCCAAACTTAAAGAGTCTTTTAGATGATTTAGTTGAAAAGAACTATTTAGTAAAAGAATATCCTAAAGATATTGTTAAAGTTTTATTACCAAATGGAAAATATAAAGAAGAAAGACAACAAGATGTTTCAAAAGAAAAAGGATACAATATTGTTTCTGGGAAATTGAGTTTTGAATTTACTAAAATTTTAGATCCTAATAATATTGCTCCAACATTAGTCGCAACGGATGTATCACATCTCGGTGTTATTGATGGTGAAGGCATAAGACACTTAACAATACGTGAAGGTCTAAGGATGTTTGGTTATCCGGAATCCTATTCTTTAGAATTTTTAAATAATACTAATACCAATAAAGCTAAAGCCTTTGATTTGTTAGGAAATACTGTTGTTGTACCTGCAATTAAAAACATTGCTTTAAGATTAGCTAGTACATATAAAAATGATAATATTATCAACAAAAAAATTTTATGCGCGAGTTAGTATATTATTATTTAACTCAAATACTTCGTTAAAATATTCAAAATAGTTTTCTCTTAATATATTAAGCCAATCATTAGCATACTGACGACTTTTATATTCAGCTAATGTTGCATATATTGCAGTTAAGAATTCGTCTTTATCATTAAATGGACCTTTTCTGCCATATTTAAAATCCGTATTAGGACGAATATTATATATCATACCTCTTTTTACTTGAGTTTTTAAAGCAAATCTTTCTGAAGTTCCCGCAATTTCCCAAATTTTATGTTTCCATATTTTTTGAACAGAAATATTCCCTTCTTCTGACATTTCATAACCAAAAATTAAATAGTCCGCATCAAGTCTATAAGGTTTTTCTTTGACCGAATCACAATAAGATTCAAAATTTGCAATATCAAAAGCAGGTGTTTTAGAGTAATGAAAGGCTTTTACTTCTAGCATATTATGAATATTATCTTCGCCCAAGAAAAAGTCAGGGAATTCTTGAGTGTTATTAGGTTCTCTTTGATAAAAATTATTTTTTACTAAGTATTGTTTTAACCAGGCTTGTAGGGTTATGCCAACAGTATCTGTTGTACTTATTTTTACAGTAATTCCATTTAGCGTAAATGTTATAGAACCTGTTTTTCCAATAATTTCAGATTGTAGTAGATTATTATATAATGTCTCAGCTGATATAATATTAGTCATACTAGGAGAATAATATAAACAATTTAATTGTTCAAGAGCTTCAAAAGGTTGTAAATTTTTGCAAAAAAATATTTAGCTTAATTTATTCTCTTTTTATTGCATAATATATAAAATTAAATAGTATGTATAAGATGTAATAAATGAAATTTATGTTTTGCTTCTTATGTAATAGATAATAAATTACAACTGCAAATAATATTAATGCCAATTCTGTTCTGTATAAAATTATCAATAAAATCAATGACGTTGAAAATATCTTAAATAACTAGTTATTGTGTCCTTAAAATTAATTTCTTGTATACTTAGGAATTGATTTTCTTTTTCTTTATTATATTGATAGAGAAACACTTCTTGCAACCGGTTGCAAAGAACGGCCTTTTTTATAATAGAAAGCCCCCTATGAGGATGGAATTTAAAATTATACTGTTCTCAAGAGCTAGAAAAACTCCTAACTAAATTTTGAAAATTAAAAGTTTACAGAAGGTAAATTATTTATTGCAGAAATGATAAACTATAATAAAAATATGTTATAATATAGGGAACGTAGTTTTTCTAAAATAAGGATGAATTATAATGAAGGAATACAAATCTGGAACATATATTTTACACAAAGGCTATAAGCCTTTTAATCCGTCTTTTATCAATGAGGATATAGATTGGAAGTTAGATGAACTTGCGCCGTTATTACAATATGCGAGTCTATGGCTTGGCAAATTAAATTCTTACGCAGATTTGATTCCTAATATTGAATTTTTTATAAAAATGTACGCAACAAAAGAAGCTACAAATTCAAACAGAATTGAAGGCACAAGAACAACATTTGATGATGCTATTTCGCCTGTTGAACAAATTAAACCAGAATTTCGTGATGATTGGAACGAAGTTCAAAATTATATTCAAGCAATAAATTATTCTATTGAAAGATTAAATGAGTTGCCTATTTCAATGAGGTTAATTAAAGAGGCTCATAAAATTTTGTTGCAAGGCGTTAGAGGCGAACACAAAACTCCTGGTGAAATTAGAAAAACGCAAAACTGGATTGGAGGTTCTTCACTTCAAGATGCTTTTTTCATTCCGCCTGAACCTAATATGTTGCCAGATTTATTAACTGATATTGAAAAGTTTTTGCATAACGAAAACTTGCAAGTGCCTGAAATAATAAGAGCCGGTATTGTTCATTACCAATTTGAAACAATTCACCCGTTTTTAGACGGTAACGGTAGAACTGGCAGACTTTTGATTATTTTGTATTTGATAAGTGCAAGGTTATTGAATAAACCAGTTTTGTATATTTCAGACTTTTTTGAAAGAAACAGAATGTCTTATTATGATTCACTTTCAATAGTTAAACAAACAAATAATATTACTCAATGGCTGAAATTTTTCTTGAGTGGAGTTATTGAAACATCAAAAAATAGTATCAAAACTTTTGAAGAAATTATTAAACTTAAAAAAGAAGTTGAAAGCAAACTTGAGAATATTGGCAAAAAAGCAACAAACGGTCAAAAACTACTCGAATTGCTATATTCAACCCCAAAAGTTAATTCAAAAATTGTTTGCGAAAATTTAAATATAACTCCCGCAACTGCAAATGGACTACTGAAAGCTTTTGTAGAAATAGGGATTTTAGACGAAAAAACAGGTTTCAACCGAAATCGTTATTACGTATTTGAAGAATATATAAGAATATTTAGATAAATTATTTGTTTTTCTTTTTTAAATTTACTATTGAAGCAATATTTCTTTCTTCTCTGGGGGACAATGTTCCTTCAGGTAACTTTAATAATTTTTCAACTTCATCTGCTTTCATAGAAATATTATTTTCTGCGAGCTCATCTAACAATTCTTGTGCATTGAAAACATTATTTCCGATTAACATTTCAATAGATTTACTAAGGAGTATGGGCTCTTGTTTGATAATAACATTATCCAACGGCTCGTTTTGACGCCATTTATTAAAAGCCATTTGCTTCATTAGATATTGATATTGATTATCATTAATAACACCTAATTTATTTGCTCTTATTAACATTGCAGAAATTGAAACTTTCCATTTTCGTTTTAATTCAATGTAATATTTTAAATCTCTAGGGTATAGACTTACGTCTTTTAAAAATGTTTCTTTAGGCAACAAGAATGCAGCTGCAAAATTATTAGCTTGTTTTTCTTGCTTTTTAAAATCTTCTCGTGAAAGTTCCTCCAAATCAAGATTCCAATCATGTAATAAAATATGACCTAATTCATGTGCCGCATCAAAATTACTTCTTACTGCGGAATTTTTATCATCTGATAATACAATAATAAATTTATCTTGACCATCAATATTTATTTTTTGACTGTATGCATCAATATTATCTTGACTTACAGGATAAGACGCCACTATAATACCATTTTTTTCAAGCAAGTACGGAAAATCTTCTATTGGTTTTTTACTAATTCCCCAATATTCCCTTACTTTTTGTGTTATTGCATCGTAGTCAATTTCATCACTATTAAGAAATTCTGAAATATCTGGAATGTTTAATTGAGGGAATTCTAAATAGTTGCTTAATATTTCATATATCATTGCGAGATGTTTTATCTTTACAACTTGTTGCAGTCTCGCATTTTTGTTTGCCGATAATAATGCTCTAAAATATGTCGTTTTAGCATTGATATCAAAACTGTCTTCTTGAAAAAAATACGAAGATGGGAAATTTAATTTATTTGTTATTATTCTCATTTTGTCAAAATCTGGCGTAACATTAGATGTTTCATACTGAGAAATTGCTTGTTTTGAAACTCCTAAAAGTTCTGCCAAATCATTTATTGATAAACCTTTATATAATCGAGCTTGTCTTAATCTTTGCCCGTTAAAACTTTTTGACATATATGTCATTCCTCACTATTTTCTATTTCTTCCGTAATATTAGGTAGTTTTACTTCTATTAAATCAATAAGAACTTCTTCCTTAGCCTGCTTTTTCTTTAACGCTGCAGGTTTTAACATTAAAGGAATATCTTTTATTCCGTTTTGTGGAACCGATTCCACAATTACATCGTAATCTTTAGGTATGTACGTTTCTAAAGGTATTTCTTTCGACATCTCAATATTTTGAGTTAGATAAGTTGCTTTAAAACTTGTCATTAGACCACTAGATGAATTGAATGACAATATTACGTATAAGCTATCTTGCACAATGTCTTCAACTATATCGCTACATAATTCCTTCGATAATTCATTTAGGTAATCTTGTTCTTCGGAGGTCTTCGTAAGATTAAATAATTTTGTTTGATTTGGTTTTAAACCTTCATTAAGAAACTGAGATAGTGCTGCGACATAATGTTTTTTATATTTTTGAGGGTGTTTAATAATTTGTCTTAAGCGACTTTCTCGCATTACGGTTATTAACTTTTTACTTTGCTTATCATAAATAATTAAGAATTCCCATATGCCACGTTTCTTTTTTTGAACACAACATATAAAACCTTCGCCTAAGTTCTTTTTACAATTTGTATTAATTAAATCCCATATCATAGAATGTGTGCTATTATGGGTATAGGTATTTAATTGTTTTTTGTTATGAATAAAATCAACACCAATGCCATCAGACACACTCTTGGCAACTGCGTTCAATACTTCCTCGTTAATTCCCAAATCAAATTGTTTCACAGAAATCTCCTTATTGAATTTAATTTTAATTACAAAAGCAGTTTACCAAAAAGCATCCGATTTGTCAAGTAGTATGCTCTATTTTTTATTTTTTATAAAGTGCGTAGAATTATAACTTTTGCAATGATTTTATATAAACAGCTTTTGTATCATTTTTTCTCGATAAAATTTATTTAACAGTCCTATATCCACAAGTAACGGGCTAGTTAAGTACATTATTTTATAAGGATGAAAAGTCTTGAAACGAGAGTCGAGCAAGTTCAAAAATTATTAGGTGAAGTTAGAGCTTTGGTAAAAATATGTGCCCTAGCGACAGATTCCTGCATTACTGATAGTGATTTGCAACTAAAGGATTCAACAGAGCTCTATATAGCATTGCGAAATATAAACTCATTGCTCATAAATATAGAGCATATCCTAGATAGTTAAAGAGTTTCAAAAAAATGAGCAAGGCTTATGTTGAATGCTTTAGCCAATTTGAAGATTTTATCAACGCTCGTGTTTCTTTCTCCTCGCTCAACCATTCCGATAAAATTTGTAGAAAGCCCAATCTTTTCGGCTAATTCAGATTGAGTTAAATTATTCTTCTTTCTTAACTCTTGAATACGCGAACCAAAGGTTTTTAAATTCTTTTTTGTTTCTTCCGAATTTCTATCATAATCATTCATTAAAGACATTATGATTGCTTACTTATGTAAATAAAACAAACCCACCGTGTTATTTTGTTTTTTTTGTTGTATATTATTTCTAGAGGTGAATATGAAGATAAATTTCTATTTATTACAAGCAGAGTTAAATGCTCTAAAAACACCAACACAAGTTTTAACTGCTAAAGAAAATAGTATTGAAAAAGGTATTAGACATGAGGCTATTACCTCAAAAGAAGAGCGTTTACCAATTACTATAATAAAAGAACTTTATTCTCAAAATGCAGATATTCCAGAGTATAAAAAAGTTATTAGTTATAAACAAAATATTGCAGCAGAAAAATGGTATATTGCACATGAACAAAGTGTTTCGAACTATCATACAGTATTTGATATAAATTTTTTATTTGGGTTATTTGTAATATTTATAAGTTTTTTCTTTCTAAAAAAATATAAAAAATTTATTGATAACTTAAAAATTAAAAATATAAATCTTGATGAAGAAGGATTCCCAAAAACAAAAATATGTCCTTATTGTTCGGAAGAAATATTATTCACGGCTAAAAAATGTAAATTTTGCCATTCAAATTTAAATAAATTTGAACTTTTAAAGAATTATAAATTTAATAACTTCACATGGTATTTACTAGCTAGTTTTGTTTTAATCTTTTTATTTTTAATGACAATATCTTATTTTCACCCTATATGTACATATTTATTTTATATTTTAATGGCATTTTGTGACCCTATTTTTATTATTTTAGGACTATTAACTGTTAATATGTTTGATAAAAATGTTTTAGTTAAATATAAATTGTTAAGTGGTTTTATGGTGCTGGTCATATCATATTCATGTATATTAAGCGTTCAGAATTATAACGCAAATATGTGGGGATTACCTAAAACTGTACTGTTACTTATAGTTTCTTTGTTATTTGTAACATTAGGTATTTATAAGTTAAAAGAAAAATATAAAAAAGGATTTACATTTTTCTTTATGTATTTTTTTATAAGCATTTTTATATCAACAACTATACATTGCTTTTATAAACCAATTCTTCCTACTGATACTGATAATATAAAGATAAGTATTATAAAAGAAACAAAAAGTGATTATAACATGTGGGAAAATGTTGGCTATAAAAATAATCAATGGACTTGCTATGATTATCAGGACCCTGCATATATTGATGTAAGAAATTTTGAAGATGTTAACAATGCTTATGATTATAGTAAGGGCAGATATTACACAAAAGAAGAAATAAATTATATTCATTCCCATGATATGACAAAATTCAATAATATTGAAGAATTCAACAAAATTTTTAATGGTAATTTAGGTACTAGAAGTTTTTATTCAAAACCAGAATATTTTTTATCTAATTATAATAAAAATATTAATTTTTCATATAATTATAGTGCTAGTTGTGGACTAGCTAATTGTGTAGAATTAAATGTAGAGATTTTAAAAGCTGATAAAACAAACAGGATTACTACTATATTTAATAAAAGTTATCCACAGTTAAATGAAGGTCCATTTAATATTACTTTCATAGATGATATCACCCCCTATATTAAAATAGAAGGTAAGACAACAAAAATATTTGTATTATATTTCCCATCTACTAAAGAAATAAAAGAGTATGTTGTGAATTAAAATTTTAGATGTTTTTCAATCTCTGTATCAATTAGTTTATTTTCATCTAAAAATAAATCTTCAAAATTTATGCCGTCAGCTAAATTTGTTAGCTGGACATATTCATATTCTCCGGATTCATACTCTGCTTTGGTTCTGATTGCATATTGAATATTTAAATTTTCTCTTAATTGTTTTTCGCAAAAATCAATAAAAATCTCAACTGCTCGTTGTGCTGAATTAGATTTTTTAATTCTATCTATTAAAGTTTTCTTTTTTCTTGCAAATATCGCATAATGACAACGTGGGTCATGGTCTTCTGGGTTTGAACCACTTAGAGTTTTGCATTCTTCATGGTGACAAAAATGCTTGCGTTCATCAAATTCAATAAAAGCTTTGCCTATAGTTTTTAATTTTGCCTTTGGAGTTTTAAATTTGTCTATAGCACCACAAAATATACATTGCTTGTAAGGAACTTTACACTCATAAGAAATATCATCTTCAAAATCAAAAAGGGCAATATATTTAACATGTACTAACAACCAATCTAAAGCATTTGGAGCAGGGTTCATTGTTTGGTTTATTTGGTATTTTATAACATATGGTAATGGAGAAAATCTTTCCGCTAAATTAAAAGATAGTGCCTTAAAGAAATGGATTAATTGTAAGTTATTTAAATCCGTAATTGGTTTAATATATTTATTTAAAAATTCTGCTTCATCTATTCCTAAATTTTTAATCAAACATTTTTGAGATTCTTCTCCAATATCATAAATATTTTCTGCTTTTCCCCCAAACCATTTGATAAAGGCTTTTTTGAGTTGTTTTTCATATTTTGTTTTGTTCATAGTTTATATTCCTAAAAGTAGGTAGTGTAATTCCTTTAATCTTAGCAATAATTAAAGAATAACTTAAATTTATATTCCTTGCAAGGTTTAATTGAATAAAAAACACAAGAAAAAAGGAGACAAATATGAAATATTTTCAAAACAGCAGTTTTACCATTGATGAAGTAGAAAAATTCTTAGGATATTCACTTAAAAAAGTTGGAGTAGGGCAGTACAGGGGGCTATGCCCCTACTGTCATCAAGAAGGTGGCGACACACATGAAGATAATTTGAATTTCAGTGAAACAAAAGGGTTTTTCTGTGGAGTTCATCCTTATAATGAACATGGTAAAAGATTGGCAAAAGAAATTGTACATGCGAGAAAACAAGATTTCATAAATTACAAAAAATTAAGTGAAATAAAATATGACAAACAAAGTATAGAGCAATATAGTAACAATTTATTTAAAAACAAAAATATGTTAAATCTGGTTAAAGATGTAACAGGCTTGAGTGAAGACGTTATAAAGGAATGCAAAATAGGTTTTATTGAAAGCAATAAAATATTTTCTTTGCCAATGTTCGCCTTAGATAATTCAATTACTGGACTAGAATTTAGGGTGCCAGAAAACCATAAAGGTAAATTTAAATTTTTAGCAAAAACAAAAGGATATGCAAGTGATGTAAATAAATGCCTATCTAAAATAAACAATCCAGATAAGCCAACAAAAGCCTTTGTTTGTGCCGGTTATAAAGACGGTTATGCGGTATATCAATATTTAAAAGACATAGGCAAAGAAAATGAATATCAAATTTTGACAAATACCAACGGGGAACCAAATACTGCAAGAGCTTTAGAACCACATTTGGATTATTTAGAAAAATTTGAGAAAGTAATAATTTGTTTAGACAATGATAGTGCTGGTAAAAAAGCAACTCATAAAGTAGAACAATCGATTCCTATAACTTTTTATAATTTAAATTTGGCAAAATTAAATGGAATTTATACATATATTAATGATTTCAATGACTTATATAAATATATAAAATCTCATAATATAAAGGGTAATATTATTGAATCAAATGCAAAATTCTCTATTCAATCTGTCCTAAAAATATACTTGAAATTTACTGATTTAAATTTAGACACTCCTAAAACAGTGGCAATAGAAGATGAACACGCAAAACTATTAAATTATATAGAAAATGGTATTTACAGATTTAATAATAATTATTATGAAATCAAATATAATGCGGAAAAACAAGTTTTAACTTATACAAGAAAATCTAATTTTTCAATTAATATTTTAAGAACAGTTGTCTTTAATACATTGAATTTTGAAAATATACAAGAACACAAATTAGAAATAGTTACTAATATTGGTAATAAAGTAAGTATGCCTAAAATATTAAGCCAAAAAGAACTTTTAGACGTTAATAATTTACACGAAATTTTAAAAGAAAGTGGTATTCATATTCATACACTCAAAGATGCACAATTCAAAAATATTATTTTAAATGAACTGAAAAATACAAATGAAGAATTAAATATCTATAAAAATCCTTCTTTAATTAACCACGATAAAAAGAACTATTGGTTATATAAGAATGCAATTGTGAATCTTGAAACAGGCGATATTTTAAAACCTACTGATAAAGATAAAAATATAATTGTTGTTAATTCTAAGAATACAATATCTTTGGATGTTGATAGAGGTATGCATGCTCCTAAATTATATATTCCAGAAATTACATATAATGAATTTGTAGAACAAAACAAAGGTATTGAGTTAATTCAAGAATTTGCTCCAACATCTAAAACAATACATTCTCTTATTGCAAAAACATTATTTGTTAATACATTAAGAACTTATGGTAATAAAGTTGAAGCATTTTTAGCTCTTGGCACAGCTCTCATGAGTCCTTTTGTAGATGTTATTTATGATAAAACAATGGGATTTCCAATTAACTTTATGTATGGTGAAGCTGCAAGTGGTAAAAGTAATTTACTTCAAACGATAGCCTATATTTTTGGATTTGATACAAGATTTTTAAGTAGTGGTAACGATACGGCAATGAACTTATTGCATAATATGGAGTACTACAAAAATATTCCAGTACTGTATGCTGAAATTGAAGGTTATATGCGAAAGAATTTTGAAACAACCGTTAAAGCCGTCTATGATAGAAATTCAAGAAAGCGTATGAAAGCATATGGACAAGCTCAAGATGTAAGAGCGGTTAATGCTACATTGAATTTTGCGAGCAACGACAGAGCTCATCGAAATCCACAAACAGCCACAAGACTTGTTTATACAGAATTCTATAAAGATAATTTCAATCCAAAAGAAGCCAGCAAAATTAATTTTATTAGAGAAAATTATTTATCATGTATTTTACCGGAAGTTTTGAAGGCTTTTCAAAATAAAGAAGAAATGTTTAAGGCAATCGATTCAAAAATTACTGTTATTCAAAAATTAAATTCAAATTTAGATTTGCGTTGTATAAATAACTTGGCTATCGCAATATTGGGTATGGATTATCTTTACCAAATAGCAGGTTTTGATAATGAATATTCAAAAAGCAATGAAATGCTTACTTTAAACCAAAATTTAGAAAACTATGTCAAATCTCATCAAGATATGATTCATACTGAAGATTGTTTTGAAAAATTTATGCAAATATTCTATATGCTTGCAAAAAATAGAGCAATTAAACATGGGGTTGATTATGTTCTAAAACCGGCAGATAGAACAATTTGCATACACTTAAAAGGAGTATACACTCAATTCAAAAAGCAATATAGGCAGAGTGAAGATTCTGGAGTTTTAATTCCTGATATAAGAGACATACAACATCAGGCAAAAAATAAAGGATTTAAAATTGGGCATTCTACCAATTTTGGCGAAACTTCAAAGCGAGCTATTGTCATTGATGTTAGTGATGATGAATTTTTGACCGATGTGTACTATGAGCTTGAACGAATGGAAGAATCGGAAGGTTCGCAAGATTTGATATAATGCAATAATTTTGCAATTCTAAAAGGCTTGTAAATTAAGATTTCTGGATAAAAATTGCATTATTACAATATTACAATAAATTTTTTTAATTAAGTAAGATTTATCTAAAATAAAGAGTCCTAAAAAACTGAAAAAACAAATGCAATTTTGTAATTTGTAATGAAAAATAGCCTCTATACTTTATTTAACAAGCCTTTCGGAAATTGCAAAACGGGTAACAAAAAATTACGAAAGGAAAGCAAAATGTTATTAACCATAAATGATGTATCACAAATATTAAAAATATCCGTCTCCACTATTTATCGTTGGGTGCATAAAAAGGAAATCCCATATATAAAATTGGGTGGAAAAGTTAGATTTTCTGATTCTGAACTACAACAATTTATAAAAAAGAATTCTATTAGCATTTCTTAGTCAAAGTGCTTACAGTACGCAAGAAACACGTTAAAGTGATAATAGAAATCAAAGAAGAATTTAGAAGGGACATTCCCTTCTAGTTCTTCCAAGATAAAAAGGTTTTAAAAGTGATAAAATCAGTAAGAAAAAACAAAACAACAGGCAAATGGGAATTTGATTACAAAGACCTAAAAGGCAAGAGAAAAATTAAAAAAGGCTTCAAAACAAAAGTCGAAGCCGAAAAAGCTCAAGCTAAAATTTATGAAGATTTGAACAAAGGGCTCAATCCTGTTGATACAAAAGTTACTCTTAAAGAAGCCGGTGAGTTATATATGAGATTACATGTTGGTACAAACTGTAAGCCCAGCACAATAGCAACAAATAGAGGGTATCTTGATAATCACATTTATCCATTCTTTGGCGATATGAAATTATGCGAAATAACTCCAATTTTGGTAAAAGAATTTAGAAAAGCAATGTTGGATAAAGGACGCAAAAATTCAACTGTTAATAAATACATGGTGTTTCTTGGTTCAATATTCAATTTTATGATTGATAATGATGTACCTGTAAGAAATCCCTTAGCAAGAATTAAAAACCTCAAAGTTGCAAAGAATGAAAAAATTAGAGCCTTATCGACAGTTGAAGTTCAAGCCTTGTTGAGTAAAACAAAAGTTATTTATCCAGATTTTTATCCTTTGTTATTTACCGCAATATTTACCGGCATGAGAAAGGGGGAAATATTGGCTTTGACTTGGGATTCAATAAACTGGATTACTCAGAAAATTACAGTAGATAAAAATTATACTCATGGCGGATTAGGAACTCCAAAAACCGGTAAAATCAGAGTGATTGATATGTCTAATGAGCTAGCCAAAGTTTTGAAAGAATGGCGTTTAGCTTGCCCACATAGCGAATTAAATTTAGTATTTCCTAATTCTCATGGAAATTATCAAAGCGCTGATAATTTAGCAAAAAGAAGATTTTTGCCAGCTTTGAATAGAGCCGGAATTGATAAAATCAGATTCCACGATTTAAGACATACATATGCTAGTTTATTACTTGCAAACGGTGCCCCGATGAAATATGTTCAACATCAGCTAGGGCATTCATCAATTACTATGACAATGGATTTATACACGCATTTATTGCCGGAAGTTAATGATAAGTGTGTAAATTTATTGAACAGCATTGTAAATCAAACCATTGAGCAAGAAGAAGTTAGAATATTTGGAACTTAGTGTAAATTAAATGTTTTTTGAAATTTGAATATAATTTTTGATTCTTTCTGGTAATATATTTTTATTTTCCTTTGCCCATTGACACAGTTCATCAATTTTTATAGTTTTTACGTTAGTTCCATATTTACTATAATCATCATCTCTAAATGTGGAAATAAATATTTTATAGTTTTTAAACTCATCAAAAATTTCTTTTCCTACAGTGCTAGCTCCAATTTTACATTGAATACATGCTTTTTCTCCGTAATTATTTCTTAATTCAAATTCAATTAATTTAGAACCCTGCTTGTTTGTTGAGGGTAATATATAATATTCAAATTTCTTTTGTAAATATAATCCCAATAAATCTTCTAAATCATCTGAATGTAAAAGTGATTTATAATTATCAAGACAAATTTTTTCATTTTTATTTTCATATAACCATTCACAATATTTCTGAAAATTACTATCTACATCTACCTTTTGTAAAGTTGTCCCAAAACCGACAAAACAACTTAAAATTTTTCCTGGAACATCGTCAAAGCCTATATACCTCCATTGGCATTTTCGCGTTGGTCCTATTCTCTTTCTTGTATTATCTAAAAATATATCGCTTGTTACTTTCCCCAATAAAAATGTTCTTCCATCTTTTTGTGCCCATACGTAGTCGCCTATTGCAACATTTAGCATATTATTTAAAGATATTTTTTGACCTCTGCTAATTTTTTCTCCCTTTAAGGCATTTTTATATTCTTCAAAGGTACTAACATAATTATTTCCCCAACCTATAGCAAAAATATTATTATCAATACAATATTTTCTATCGTTTTCTTCTTTATGCTCCCCTTCGTTTAGGGCAAATAATTTAATTCTGTAAATAGCCATAAAATCTTAATTCCTCTTTTAATGTGTTTTGTTAAATTGTATTTGAATTAAAAAAAATTTTGCAACTTTTTTGCAACTTTTGCCAATTTTTGCACTAAAAAAGGATTCTAGCAACTAGCTAAAACCCTTTAAAATAAATGGTTGCGGGAGCTGGATTTGAACCAACGACCTTCGGGTTATGAGCCCGACGAGCTACCAGACTGCTCC